>Ga0114933_10001269_pt1 | contig 28367 bp, 36 predicted proteins | sample 4SBtaG_FD_89691 | JGI IMG/M metagenome (GOLD analysis project Ga0114933, IMG submission 89691) | Deep subsurface microbial communities from Kolumbo volcano to uncover new lineages of life (NeLLi) - 4SBTROV12_W25 metaG | ecosystem: Environmental > Aquatic > Marine > Volcanic | place: Kolumbo... | reverse complement strand
TTTTTAGGGCAAGAAATTTCAATATTGATAGTATTTCTGTAGGCACTACTGAGAATCCTGATTATTCAAAAATGACTATTACTACATATGGTGATGAAAAGCAAATTGCTCAGATAGTCAAACAACTTGATAAAATGATTGACACTGTCAAAGTTGAGCGTTTAGATGAGCACAAAACTGTATTTCGAGAACTTAGTCTTTTTAAGATAAAACTCAGTAATGCTAATGATAGTATGGAAATTAACAAATTGGCAAATGCATATGGCGGAAAGGTTCATGATGTTAAAAAAGACTCTATAATGGTGGAATTAACTGCCACTCCAGATCAAATCAAAGCCTTTGAAGAATTAGCCAAACCATTTGGAATTCTTGATGTTGCAAGAACTGGTGTTGCTGCATTACAGAGAAGTGGAGCATAATGGTAAACGTTAGAATTTTTGATACAACATTAAGAGACGGAGAACAAACTCTCGGTGTTTCCTTATCGCCTGATCAAAAATTAGCAATTGCTAAAAAACTTGATGAATTAGGTGTTGATGCCATTGAAGCAGGTTTTCCAGTAATCTCTGAAGGTGAATCTCAAGCTGTCAAAATGATCACTTCAGAAGGATTATCTTGTGAAATTGCAGGATTGACTAGAACCATCAAAAAAGATATTGATGCTGCAGTTGATGCAGGATTAAATTACGTTCACACATTCATTGCAACTTCTGATATTCACTTGGAGCACAAGCTCCAAATGACTAGAGACCAAGCACTTGAAAAGGCAGTTGAAGCCGTAGAATATGGAAAGTCTCGTGGATTACAAGTAGAGTTTTCAGCTGAAGATGCATCTAGAACAGACAGAGAATTTTTGAAAAAAGTTTTCGGTGATGTTGCAAAAGCAGGAGCTGACCGTGTTAACATTCCTGATACTGTGGGCTATTCCACACCTGAATACATGGCTGAAATCACCAAAGATACTATTGAAGCTACAAAACTTCCAGTAAGTGTTCACTGTCACAATGACTTTGGATTGGCTGTAGCAAATGCGTTATCTGGAATTCATGCAGGAGCTGCATGTGCACATGTTACAATTAATGGAATTGGTGAAAGAGCAGGTAATGCTTCATTAGAAGAATTTTCTATGGCACTCAAATGTTTGCCATATGAACAAAATTATGAAACTAACATCAAATCAGAATTAATTTATGATACATCTAGATTTATTTCAAAAACTGTTGGTATTATTGTACAACCAAACAAAGCAATAGTTGGTGCTAATGCATTTGGTCATGAATCTGGAATTCACACACATGGAGTTTTGAATAATCCGCTTACTTACGAACCAATTAGCCCTGAATTAGTTGGACGAAAAAGATGGCTCAAAGTTGGAAAACATGCAGGAGTTCATGGAATGAATGCAATGTTGGAAGAATATGGTGTAAAACCAACTGAAGATCAAGCAAAACAAATTTTGGAAAAAGTAAAGGTACTTGGTGATCAAGGAAAACAAGTTACTGATGTAGAATTGTTATCCATGGCAAGTGAAGTGTTGGGTGAAAAAGAACTCAAAAGAATTGTTCAGCTCACTGGTTTTTCAGTTTCTACTGGAATCGGAACAATGCCTTATGCATTTGTCAAACTAAATGTTGATGGTCAGGATCATATTGGTACTGATTACGGAGTTGGACCTGTAGATGCAGCATTAAATGCAATTCAAAAAATTACTGGCAAGATTTCCGAAATTCGAATCAAAGACTATGGATTGGCCTCAATTTCTGGTGGTTCTGGAGCATTATGTGAAGTTACAGTAAAAGTTGAGGATCCATTAGGAAACAAGGTTTCAGCAAAATCTGTTGGTGAGGATATTGTTACTACTTCTGTAAAAGCAGTTATTGACGCAATTAACAGAATCATGCTCAAAAAAATGCTTAGTGAAAAACAGGTAAGCTAAATCCTAAAATCTCCCCTTGTATGATGTGTCAATATGTATAAAATCTCATTAATAACCGGCGATGGCATAGGCCCTGAATTATCAGAATCTGCAATTTCTGTCTTGAATACTATTCATGATAAACTTGATTTGAAATTTGATATTACAAAATTATCTGCAGGTGATAAGGCATTATCTGAAATTGGAAAAGCACTTCCTGATGAAACTGTTGAAACTATAAAACAATCTGATGTTTGTTTGAAGGCACCAGTTGGTGAAAGTGCAGCTGATGTTATTGTGGTATTAAGAAGAATGCTTGATCTTTATGCCAACATTCGACCTGCAAAATCCTATCCACACATGCCTGCATTACGTGATGATATAGACATGGTGATAGTTAGAGAGAATACTGAAGATCTTTACACTGGTAAAGAATTCAGTTTAGGAGATTCTTCTATTGCTCTAAGAATAATTTCTGAAGCTGCTTCCAAAAGAATTGCAAGATATGCATTTGAAACTGCAAAACAACGTGATTCTATGAGAAAAGTTACTTGTGTGCATAAATCAAATGTGATGCGTGTCACTGATGGCATGTTTGCAAAAGCATGTACTGAAGTTTCCAAAGATTATCCTGATATTACATTTGAACAAATGTATGTAGATGCATGTGCGATGAATTTAATTCGTCAACCAGAGCAATTTGATGTTGTAGTTACAACCAATCTTTTTGGAGATATTTTGTCTGATGAATCCTCTCAAGTTGTTGGCGGATTAGGCATGGCCCCAGCTGCTAACATCGGAGATAAATTTGCATTATTTGAGCCCGTTCATGGTGCAGCATTTGATATCGCAGGACAAAACATTGCAAATCCTTCATCATTCTTGTTATCCATTAAGATGATGTTTGATTGGTTAGGAAAGAAACACAATGATTCTAAATGTATTGAAGTTGGTCAGAAATTAGAATCCACAATCTTTGATCTGGTAAAATCTGGTGTCAAAACTAAAGATATTGGTGGAGATAAGAGTACTTCAGAGTTTACAAAACAGATTACTGATAACCTCTAAAACAAATTTTTATTTTTAAAACAACGAGATACAAGGAAAACACGTTGAATCGAGGACGTATTCCTAACATGATGTGTTTTCCATACCTATCGTTCTACGACGCAGAACAATGGTTTCTCGTCACATCTATTACGTCAAAATCATATTTAATGATGATCCTGATTTCCATCTAATGATAATTTCTTTAACTAGGATATTTTCTGAATGTATTCCTCATGAATTTTCTTTTGATTATCGATAATCCACAAAAATACTTCATGGTTTGCATTCATGAAATTCTGTAGTATTTTTCCGATAAAGATCAAAAAGTGAAAAATGTTTGATCGTTTAGTTATCCCGTAGATGATTCAAATTTAGTTTTTTGAGTGCCTAAACATTGCGAATTTGGATTAGGATCACATTGTTTGTGGAAAAAATTTCCATCATAGACAATGTCTCCTTCAGATAGTTTAAAAGATTGATTGCAATTGTGGCAGATAAAAACACTCATTTTGTCTCAATATAATGTTCATATTTTCATACATTACTGTCTGTATGTTATTTTACATTACACAGGCATAAATGTCAATTTTTATTAAATGCAATTTTGATTAATTTGTATGGCTGATTGTTGTATTTGTAAAGCAGTTCCAGGAACTTTAAAAATTACTGATGGTAATCCAAAGTATAAGGGAAAACCAATTTGTAAAGAATGTGCTGGATATAGGAAATTACTAAAAGAAACTAAGTAGATTCTTCTGATTTTGTTTTATTTTTTGCAACCCATTCTTCGTACATTTTGATTAATTCATCAACGTCATTTCCTTCTTCAGAATAAGTGACTATTACTCCAAATGTTCCTTTTTTATCGTGTCCTCTTGCAAAATATCCCCAAAAAGAATCTGGTAGTTTTGCAAAACTGCTTGAATCATGTGATACTCCAATCAAGTTATTTCCTATAACTTCAACCACTTTTTTTGCATCTTCTTGTTCAATCATGTGATTTTAAAACCTCAATGGAATAAAAATTTGAATACATTATCTATCAATTTACTCCCTTTCTCCTACTTTTCTTCTCTCCAGTTGGGACAAAATCTTTTTGAAATTTATCTAATTTGGTTTTAATTCCATCTTTTTCTTCTTTAGTCTGTTCACGAACAATAATGTCATTTCCATCTGCAAAATTTTCACATTTTTCACATAACCACAATGGGGCCTTGTCTTTTGCAAAAACTATTGGAACTCTTCTTTCATTGCATTGTTTACAGAATAATGTCATTTTTCTAATCTCTCTATGGGCTTAACCTGTCTGGATCACGTGGATACAAAACAACTTCACGAACATTATCAATTCCAATAAGTGTAGTCATCAATCTGTCTAATCCCATCCCCCATCCAGAATGAGGTGGCATTCCCCAATCAAATGTCTTCAAATGGTCATTAAATTGAGTAGGATCTAATCCTTGTTCTTTTAGTCTCTCTTTGAGCATCTCTGGATTGTGAAGTCTGGTTCCTCCTGAGGATAACTCTAAAAATCCATACTGTAAGTCAAATGAACGTGATAATGTGGCATCCTCATCTTTTTCTCTAATGTAGAATGGTTTTAGCTTCATTGGCCAATCTGTCAAAAAGTAAAATCCTGGGTGATTTTTGCCAATAATTCTAAGATGTGAGTCGAGCAAATCATCTCCAAACTCAACTTGTTCACCTTCTTTTTTCAATTCCTCAATACATTGAGTATATGTAACTCTCTCAAATGGTGCTGTAGGTACTTCTATGGTGTGCTCAATAGTTTCTTGTTCTAATTTACAATTTTCTGAAACATCTTTGTAAACTGCTAACACTAAAGATTCTAAAACGTTCATGACGTCTTCATAGTCCATAAATGCAGCTTCTATGTCAATACTGGTAAATTCTGTCAAATGTCTACCTGTATGGGAATTTTCTGCTCTGTAAAAATTTGAAATTTCAAATACCCTTTCTAATCCAATGGTCATTTGTTCTTTGTATAATTGTGGACTTTGAGCAAGGTATGCTGTTTTTCCAAAATAATCTAATGAAAATAAATCTGCACCACCTTCACTTGCACTGCCAATAATTTTTGGTGTTGTAATCTCTAAGAATTTTTTCTCTGCAAGAGTCTTTCTTAATGATTGCAATACATGATGACGTAATTTAAAAATTGAAGCTGTTTTTTGATTTCTCATATCTAATGCTCGGTGATTTAATCGTGTATCGATATTACTTTCTAGTCTGCCAATAGGATCTACAGGTAATGGATGAATTGCTTTTCCTAAAACTTCAATTTCATCAGCTTTAACCTCAAATGCAAAATCCCTAGCCTTTGTTTCTTGTACAATTCCTTTAATGCTTACAACACTTTGGCGATTAATTTCCCCTAAATTGTCATTTAGTTCCCCTTTGACTATGACTTGAGAAATTCCTGATACATCTCGAAGTGTAATGAATGACATCTTTCCTAACTTTCTAAGATCTTCGATCCACCCTCCTAACACAACTTGTTTTCCAATCAGTTCTTCGTTTAACTCAGAAATATCGTGTGTTTTTACAAAAACCATGTCTATCTTTTATCCTCAAATTCTATCTCAATGTCAAGGTTTCGGGCATTTCTAACTATTTGAACAACTTTCTCAGTGTCTATTGGAAATTTAGGAGTCCATTTTCCTGAAACCACTGCCTTTGTCTTTTGAACCCCTCCTGGAGCCCATACTGCATTAATTGACAAAATTTTAGTTGGAAAAAACAAGTCTTCGATAAATCGTTTATCTGTCTCATCTGCCTCTACTAGCCAAATTTTCCCCTTGAATTTGTCTTGCAGTGTCCTGTATAGAGTGCGACTCTGACGAATAATCATTATGTCATTTTTCGCTAATGATAATACAAAATTTCCATCAAATTCTTTGCATGAAAATAACGTAAAATTGTCAATCTCTTTAACTGATTTTGCAATATCTGCAAGATTCATTGATGCTTCAACGTCTGCTTTTGTCAATTCTCCTGATTCTACTTTACTCTCACATTGAGGGCATAATATTGCATTTTTTGCATCAAAGCCACAAATTGGTAATTTCATTTGAATCGACTTTTTCATTCTGATAATGTTGTTTATATCCCTTAGTGCAAAACAAAAATCCTAGTTTGGATCTAAAAGAATCATGACATTTCTTATTGTTGATGGATTATCCTCAAGATATTCTTCGTCAAAGGGCCCAGTATATGCTGTAGATGATGTTGATTTTCAATTGGATGATGGTGAATCAATAGGGATTGCTGGTGAGAGTGCTTGTGGAAAAAGTACACTAGGATTATCTATAATTCGAATGCTTTCTGGCGGTACTGCTCAGGGGAAGATCACATTTGATGGTAATTCAATTTTAGATATGGGTGAATCTAATTTTGAAAATCAGTTTAGGTGGAAAAAAATTTCTATGATTTTTCAAGGTGCAATGAATTCTTTGGATCCTGTGTTTACAATCAATGAACAATTCCTTGAAATTCTAAAACAACATAATTTTGAAGGTGATGCTGAAAAAATAATCCTAGATGCAATGAATTCTGTAAGTTTAGATGAACATGTGTTGAAAAAATACCCTCATGAACTCAGTGGCGGGATGAAACAAAGAGTAATCATTGCAATGGCATTACTACTAAAACCAAAATTTGTAATTGCAGATGAACCAACTACTGCATTAGATGTTTTGATTCAAGCTCAAATTATCAATTTACTAAAATCTCTTAAAAAAGATGGGATGTCTTTCATGTTAATTACGCACGATTTAGCTGTTTTATCTGAAATTGCAGATAAAATTGGTATCATGTATGGAGGACAAATGGTGGAATTTGGTTCTTCAGAACAAATTTACAAAAATCCAAAACATCCGTACACTCAAGGTCTTCTAGAATCTATTCCTACTCTTAAAGGAAATATTCCAAAATACATCAAAGGTATTCCTCCAAGCTTACTTGATGCTCCTACACAATGTAGATTTATTGAAAGATGTCCATTGGCAATAGAAAAATGTAAAGAACTTCCACCTCCATTTAAAACTGAAACAGGATATGTGAGATGTTGGTTATATGAAGATGAAAAGTAATTTATTTTGAATTAAGATATTCTTCATCAATTTTTTTTAAGTATATTTCTTGTAATGCTGCAATTTCCCTTCCTGTTGTATTCTTTGAAATCATTTTTGCATATTGAATTAAATCTGTATTTTTTTGAGTTTTTTCAAACTCTTCAATTTTTTTAAATGACTCTTGTTCAAATTTCATTATTTCTCTTAATTCCTTACTAATTTCATCTGCCTTCATATTTTCAAAATTCTTTGCATTTGATTTTCTAAAGCTTATCTCATCAATTAATTTTTGAATTTCATCTGATTCTATCATTATTTTTTTAATAAAAATATTCAAATATTTTAATTTTGTATTTCTTTTTTATGTTCTAATATATGCTTTAATCCATCTGTCATACTAAGTAAATCTAAATCAATTTCACAGTAAGGACACTTCAACGTATCAAGAATATTTTTTTACTATGGGTAAACAGGAGTCTATAATTCGAAGCATTTCTGATCTAATCACTTTTTTATCAATTGAAATCCACACTCTTGATTTTTTGATAGCAAATGAAATAGTTTGAACTTTTTTTCTCTCTTCCCACACAAATTCTATTTCCCCTAAATTCTTATCAAAAAAGCCTTCTAAATCGGTCTTTATTGCAATATGTGAAAATTGGTACTGGGTATTTTTTTCATTTAGAAGTGGTATTAAATCTGGTCTTCTTTTGTATGCTAGTAAATCCCCGCTTTCTCCCACCACGCCTACAAATCTGATAAATGGACTGATTGTAGCAATATTGTCGCAGATCTTTTCAAAATCTTTCTTAGACATCAATTTGGGTTGTAAAAAGATGATATTTTAATCATCTTCTGCACTTCTTTCAAAGAAGGAATGACTATCTGTACTTAAAAAGAACTATTGCATGAGAAACTTCTTAATTTGTGCCTAAAAATAACATATTATCATACTTTATGATTACCATATTAGAATAATATCATGTGTCCGTAACTTATGTTACATACTCTCGCATACAAATACCTACAAACAATTACTTATCATGAAAGTATTAGTTGTAGATGACAATGTTGACATCACTGGGATGTTCTCAAAATACCTCTCATTGAAAGGATATGAGTGTGCAGTATCTAACAGCGGTTCAAATGCTCTTAATTTAATAAAAAATCAATCTTTTGATTATGTAATTTTAGATATGTCGATGCCTGAATTTGGAGGTATGGATGTAATTGAATCTTTAGAAAAAGAAGATTTACTAAAAAATAATAAAATCATAATTTTAACTGCATCTTCAATTTCAAATCATGATGTAGAACACATTACGAGTAAAGAAGGAATAGAATCATTTCTAAAAAAACCAGTTCAATTAAGTGAATTACTTCAGGTAATTTCTAACTAGCTTTTAGGTTTTTAATTAATATGGAAATAAACCAAAATAATAAAAAATTTGATATTCGTACTCAATTAAGACAAATTGAAGATGAAGAATTAGAATTAAAGATTATTGAAAAAAATTTATCAAATGAAATTAAAAAATTAGAACAAGATAATTTTGATTTAAAAAATAAAATTCAAGATCAATCTCAAGAAACTAAAGAAATTCAACAAAAAAGAATTGCTTTAGAGGAAATTACATCTATATTGGAAAATAAACTATTTGAACTATCAAATATACAAAAACAATTAAAAGAAAATTTAAGAAAAAAAACACATATTATTAAAGAATTGGAACAAGAAAAATTTCTTTTATATGGTACATCTGATGAATTGGAGAAAAAAAATAAAAATTTACAAAAATTAAACAATAATTTATTAAAAATATTTAATTATCAAACAACTAGTTCCAAAGAATCAGAACAAGAAAAATTATTACTTTCTGAAATTACAAGTAACCAAACTGTACAAAATAAACATCTTAAAAAGAAATATGTTTCAGTAGTAATCACTGCAGCTATTTTTGTTAGCATCATGACTCCGTATTCTTTCTATATGACTTCCCTAGTTGGTGAAAACTATATGGTGGATGAAATAGGTGAAATGAAATCTGGATATTTGATTCAGAATCTACGTGGAGATAGCATTGATACTTACTTGTCTTGGAGAATTGTAGAGGGAGATACTCTCCATGTCAATATACTAAATCAGAATCAATTAGATCCTGAAATTGTAGATATTGTAAAAAATGTAATTTTGTCCTCTGAAATGATTGAAATTGATGATTCTTTACTCCATAAGGGTCCTAAAGGTAATGTTTCTCCCATGTATGTTGGATGGGCCGGGGCATTATCTGAAGCAGCAAATGAACCCACTGCACTAAATATACCGATAAATTTTGAAATTGTGGAATCTGATAGTGGTGAAGGTGATATCACTATTGAACTCACAAATAAACAAAATGCTGATGGATTTAGTGGGTGGACAAATTCTATTGCTGATGAGTCTCAAAACCAGATTTTAAAGTCGAAAATTACTATTTTCAATATTGACTCTATATCAAAAAGTCAACTTGAAACAATTGTAAGACATGAAATGGGACATGCTTTAGGATTGGCACATTCAACAGCACCTGAGGATTTAATGCATCCTAACATTGAAACTAATTTTCCATATATTTCTGAATGTGATATTGATGCATTGCAATTACTATACGATGGTGGAAAAACTAGTCAAGTGGTGTGCGAAACATGAAAAATTTTTTAGATATTAATAATAATTTTATTTCTAATAGTATTAGAAACAAAATATTAGTACCTATGCTACTATTATCTTTAATACCAATTTTTATTTTTGGCATAGTTTTCTTAAATAATTCTTATGTGGATTTAGAAGAAAAAAAGATTATTGAATTACAAAATTCGCTTCAATTAAAAAATGATAAGTTACAACTTATTTTTGAATTAATTGATAGAGAACTAAAATTAATTATTGCTGATACAAATTATTCAAATGAAATATTAACCTCAAATAACAATATTGTGAAATCAGACTTTGAATCTAAAATAAATTATTTTATTGATGCTGAACCTGCAGTTAGTGCTGTACGTGTAATCGATTCTTTCGGTGATGTTGTTTTAAACTATGAACCCAATATTGATCATGATTCTAGTATAGAATTTAGAAATTTCTTATCAAATTATCTTCAAACTGATTTATCTGAAGTCTATTATTCTAAAGTATTTTCTGATATTCATAATCATAAATCTATGTTTGTAGCTTATCCTGAACATAAATTTGGTAGTGATTCTATTGTATTGCTTACTATTGATTTAGACTATGTTTATTCTGTAATTTTAGATCAGTCTGCACTTGGTAGTACTGGAGAGATACTTCTTGGCCAACAAGTAGGAGAACATGCTCAATTTATTCATCATCTAAAATATGAACCACTTGAAGGGTTTCCTGATGAAATTTATCTCACTGAAGCACGGGCATTACCCATTAGAGAATCTGTTCAAGGAATTTCTGGATGTGGACCTACTATAGATTATAGGTTTGAACCTATTCTTGCATGCTGGGGGCCTACTTCCTTTTTAGATTGGGGAATTGTAGCAAAAATTGATCAAAAAGAAGTATTTGTAACTCTAAATTTTAACATCTTATTATTTTTGATAATTTTATTTTCAACATCAATCTTAATAGTAATTTTTTCACATATGGTTGCTAAAGGAATTCAAAATCCTATTTTGGAATTACAACGTACTTTCAAGGATTTTAATGGTGGAAAGTATGATTCTGTGATTAAAATTAAAAGTCATGATGAAGTTGCAGATCTAACAAAATCTTTTCAAACTTTTCAAGAATTTTTTGTTACAAATAATAAAATTAAATTATTCTACCAAAAAGAATTAGAATTAAAATTAGAAGAACTTAAAAAAACTGATGTTTTAAAAGATGAGTTTTCATCAATGGTTACCCATGAATTAAAAACTCCGTTAACTCCAATTAGAGGATATTGTGAAATGTTAAAAGAAAACAGTTTAGGGAAATTAACTCCTGAACAATTAGATTGTATAGAAACAATAGATGTCAATGCATTTCATTTAGAACAACTAATTGGAGATATACTTGATGCACAAAAATTGGACATGGGACATATAGTTTTTAATAAAAATAAAATTTCTCTTTCTTCATTTATTACTGAATTAACTAAAAGTGTACAACCTTTGATAAATAAAAAAAATCTTCAATTTATTGTTACGCCTATGGCAGATTGTAACATATTTTCTGATGAACAAAGATTAAAACAAGTTTTTTATAATTTAATTAGAAATTCTGTAGATTTTGTTCCTGAAAAAACCGGACTAATTGAAATTGGTTTTACAATATATGATACAGATGTAATATTTTATGTTAAAGATAACGGTGTTGGAATTCCTAAAGATAAACAATCTCATATCTTTAAAAAATTCTATCAGGTTGATACTGCACAAACTCGAAAACATGGGGGAACCGGTTTAGGGCTGGTTATTTGTAAAGGAATGGTTGAGGGGCTTGGTGGCAAAATTTGGTTTGAAAGTATTGAAAACGAGGGAACTACATTTTATTTTAGCATCCCAATGGTCACAGCGGTATCTGTGGAGGTACCATAATTGACTGAATTAACTCCTGACTCTGAATCCCATACAGTAAAAGAATTAGAACAAGAAAAAATTGTTTTAGAAGAAATTAATCAATTCTTAGAATTAGAGAAAACTCAAAATCAGGAAATTCTGGATTCAATGAGTCATGAATTTAGAACTCCCCTTGTAATTATCAAGTCATATATTGATATGATCTCTCAAGGCAAATTTGGAAGTATTAATTCAACACAACGTGAAAAATTAGAACTTGTACAAACTAATGTTTCTCTTTTGATTACTGCAATTTTAAAAACATTGGATAATTTGGAGAATGTAAAAAAATGATTAATGATTATGAATCAATTGAAAAACTAAGTAAACGATTTTCAGAAAAAATAGTTTCTAATCAAAAACGTCTTAATGAATTACGTTCAAGTCAGTTTTATGACATGACAAGTGATAATCCAAAAATAAATGTAAAAGAGGTTTTAGCAAAACATCATGACTTTCAAAATAGGGAAAAATCTCAATTAGAAATACTGTCTAATGAAATGAATGAATTGGTATTGGACCAAATTAAAGTTTTTGAGGAAGAAGAATCTTTTAAACAGAAAGAATTAATGCAAAAGAAAATACTGTTAGAAGAATTAGGAAAAGAATACTCAAACCAACTTGCATATATTTCTAAATTATCTGATTCTGAAATGGATTTGCCTTTGATGCCGTTAATTGTACATATTGACATGCTTTTACAAAAACAAGACTTGTCTGATAAACAAAAAAACCATTTACTTACAGCAAGACAGAATATTTTAACTGGATTAAATGTACTGTAAATAAATTTTCAATACATTTCATAAATTATTACAAATGTTCAATATGTGGTATCATTACTTAACTACTATGTTTGCTTAACTTTAACATGAATCTTGATAACTTTTGTAAAGAAATTTTATCACTAAATCCAAAAATTCGTTTTGTAGGTTTGTATTATCAGTCAGAATTAACTAGTATGATGCGTGATGGTTTAGAATCTATTCTTACTACTGATGAAACAATGAGTAGTTTACGAGCAGCTGTGATTCGATGGGGTTCAAGAAAACAGCTTCAACACAAGCTAGGAATGCCTCATTTTGAAATGTCGAAATATGATCAAGTTTACAGAATTACTCTTTCTATTGGAGAGAATGATTTGTTGTTAGTAAGTACTGATGTTGATTGCGATATACTTGAAATTGAATCTCAATTAGAAAGCATTCAAAAAAAGATTATACAAGAATTAAATGACGATTAACTTCATCAGTAAAACCTATTTTATCTATTCATATGTCTGTGATTACAAATTATTTTTTGTTAAAAATATACAATAATTACTCAAAAATCATCGTTTTCATTAAATAACGCCAAAAATAGTTTGATTTGTGGATTTTGTTGATCTATTTCCATTTGCTCCGGAAGTAGGTTATCTAAGTTTGTCACTTGTGAATTTTTTTGGGTCTCTGGTGCCTTTTGTTCCATTACCTGGATTTTTGCTTCTAGCTACTATGTCTGTAGGCGATCAATTTGATCTACATATTTTGGCCTTACTTTCAGCAATTACAGCTACTGTTGCAAAACAAATTATTTTCTATGTTAGTTATGGTGGGAGGAAAATAATTAACGAAAAAACTCGAAAGAGGATGCGTCCGTTTGAAAGATTAGTGAAAAGATACGGTGCAGGAGCAGCTTTTTTTGCAGCAGCAACCCCTATTCCAGATGATTTAGTGTATGTCCCATTAGGATTGGCAAAATACAATCCAAAAAGATTTTTCATTGCTACTTTAACTGGAAAAATTGTTCTAAGTTATTCAATTGTATTCATTTCTCACAATTTGGGGTTATCCTTGGTTGAACCTTTCCTTGAAAATATAGATGATGCAACACCAGTTTATCTTGGAATAATTATTTTTGGTGTAATGATGACTGCAGTTGTTGTGCTATTATTGAGATTAGATTGGGCAAGAATTCTTGGAAAGTTTGCCCCTTGGACATTAGATGAAAACAATAAAGATTAGATTGTTATTTTAAAATTCCATAACTTGTCAGTAGCTTTTGTAATTCCTATTCTTGGTGATGTCATAATTTTTTTTGGTTTAATTCCTTCAGAGATGTATAATTTTGATTTTTTTGTTAGATCCATTCCATAGTGTTCTTTAGTGATATTGAGAGCTTGAGCTAGTTTTGCTGGTCCATTAGAAAGATTTTTCAAATTAACATTACCCCTATTAGTTTGCATAATTTTAATTCCTTTTTCTGGTTTTATTGAACGAATTAACACTGCACCTGCCTCCTTTTTAGGCGTTCGAGCTACAACATTGAAGCAAAAATACATCCCATATGTAAAATAAACATATGCTAAACCTACTTCTTCAAACATTACCTTGTTTCTTTTTGTTATTTTGTTAAATGCATGACTTGCTGGATCATCTTTGTGTCTATATGCTTCAGTTTCTGTAATTATTCCTGAAATCTCTTGTCTTCCAATTTTCCTAACAATTTTTTTCCCTAGGAGATTTCTTGCAACAGTTACTGTATCCTTTGAATAAAATTCTCTAGGCAGAATAGTCAATATCTATTTTAATCTCTTTATTGTTTTTTAACTCTGTGATTAAATCAAACAATTTTCCAATGTCCCTATTTAAAACTGCAATTAACTCTTGATTGTAAATTGTAGCTGCTGGATGTACAGTTAAAAAATATAATTGATTATCTTTACTAACTACTTTCCCTCTGAATTTTGTAATCTCTGAACCCCCCAAAAGTGAATTAAATGCTGTATTCCCTAAAATGCAAATTATCTTTGGTTTGATAATTGATATTTCTTGTTTTAGATATTCTTGACATGTGCTTCTCTCATTTGTAGTAGGGACTCTGTTTTTGGGAGGTCTGCATTTTACAATATTTGTAATGTAGACTTCGTCTCTTGTCACTCCTGCATTTTCTAGGGCTGCTGATAATTTTTTTCCAGCAACTCCGATGAATGGCTCTCCATTCTTATCTTCATTTTTCCCAGGTGCTTCTCCTACAAAAATTACACTAGAATGAAAATTCCCTTTACCTGGTACAGAGTTTGTTCTAGTTTGACTTAATTCACATTTTGTACATCCAATCACATTTTGTTTTATTTTTTCTAATTTTTGGCTCATTTTCTAATTTACACTCTTTACAGTTGCAGTTCCTCTTATTGATGGCCCCCCGTTACCCATTATCATTGATTGCATAGGATCTCCTTTTCCACAATTTGTTATTGGTCTAACTGTAAAATCATCTCCACATGCATCAATTGATTTGAAGAAATCCGGTGCTGTTCCCATGACTATTACATCTCTTAACAATTCTTTAATTTCACCATTTTCAATTTTTTGTGCGTATTGACATGATATGCTCCAATTGTATCGTTTCATATCTATTGAAGGGATTTTCATGTTTGAAATAAGATAGCCGTCTTTGACCTCTTTTATCATCTCATCCACATTCCAATCTCCTTTGTCTATACAAGTACAGGCCATTCGAATCAGAGGCATGAATCTATAGTTTGTTGCCCTCATGTTTCCTGTTGGTGGAGAATTAAAAATTTGAGATGTCTCTCTGTTTTGCATATGGTTTTTCAATACGCCATCCTCAACAAGATTAGTTTTCTTAGTTTCTACCCCTTCATCATCAAAAAAATACCAACCTAAACTTTCTTTTATTGTTGGATCATCAAACACATTTAGATTATCTGATCCAATTTTTTCTCCAATCTTATCTTTCCACCATGCACCACCTGCCCATGCCATCTCTTTCCCTAACACTCTATCTGCTTCAGATGGGTGTCCCAAAATTTCATGTGTGAGTAAAGATACAAAATCTGGATTCATAACTACTGTTGCTTTTTCTTCTTTAGCAGGTTTTGCAAGTGTTAACTGTGATGCTTTAATTGAAATCTCTTTTGCACTATGTTGAATTTTATTTTTATTAACAATTTGTTCTAATCCGCCTCGTCCACCTTCTGTAATGTTTACAGATTGTGTGATTCCAGCTTCATGTGCAGTTGCTATCATATCTATTACAACATCTGTAAAATTTTGTAATATTTCTGAGCCTTCTGAATTGACAAAGTACTTTGAATTTGTTGTATACCATGGATGTACAATTGATTTTATAATTTTTGGAGCATCTTGAATAATCTTATTACACTCTAAACCTATCTTAATAATTTCATCTATTTCTGGCTTTATTCTCACTGGATAATCTATCTTTATTTTTTTCACAATATTTGAGGAAAGATTGATTTCATTTTTTGAATCATCATTCTTAATTTGAAAAGAATTATCAATTGCGTCTTTAATTTGATCATATGATTTTGGATTAGTAATTGAACAAAAACTCCATATGTTATCTTTAATAATTCTGATTCCTATTCCTCTATCATCATTTGTATTGACATATTCTGTTTCATTATTTTCTAGTAATACTGATTTTAGTTCTTGTTGTTCAGCTCTTACATCGCAATATTTTGCACCTGATTTTTCTACATATTTGATTGCTTTATCTGCAAGATCTTGTAATTCTGAATCCATAATATCTGAATTTTTAAGCAGTTCGTAAGTCTTCTGTTAATTAATGACTTGAAATTGCAGGCATGGTAAAGTAATATTCATCCTCAAATTCATAATCTGTGGTGCCCTTTTTACGTAAAAATTCAAAATATTCAGTACAATTTTTGTAAAATTCCTTGTTTTTATCGTGAGGCTGTTCCATATTATATCTGCACAAATCTCCATTTTGTCAAGAGTGTGAGTGATTTTAGTTCTGAAAGTTTGTTTTCTTTAAGTAGATTATAATGCTGTTTTTGCTGTTTCAGTATGATTTTTTGGAATTGTAAATGAAAATGTTGCACCTTGATTTGGAATACTGTGAACTGAAATTTCACCATGATGGTTATCTATAATTCCTTTACAAATTGCTAAACCTAATCCACTTCCACCTCGTTCTCTAGTTAGTGTTGCATCAACTTGGTAGAATTTTTTGAACAAGTCTTTTTGTTTATCTTCTGGAATTCCAACTCCGCTATCTTTTATAGAAATTATTACTTCTTTTGGATTTTCATCCATGCTAATTTCAATTTTTCCTGAATTTGGCTGAATTGCAACTATACTATTTTTAATTAGATTTGTAATGACTTGTCCAATTCTTTCAGCATCATGATTAACTGTCAAACTTGTAGGGTTTGAAATAATTTCAATATTATGTGATTCATCTTCTGGTTTTAATATTTCAATTGCTTTTAGTATTGTATTTTTGATATCTGCATCTTTCTTTATCATTCGCAATTGACCTAAATCTAATTTTTGTGCATCAAGTAAATCTGAAATAATTGATAGTAATGTTTCTGAACTAGCTTTGATGATTCCTATTCTTTCTTTTTGTTGATCAGTTAATTTTCCTAGATGTTCATTAAGTAAAATGTCTGAATATCCTTGAATTGGAACTAACGGAGTTTTTAATTCATGTGTAATCATTGCTAGGAATTCATCTTTTGCAATATCTGTTTTCTTTGCTTCTTCTTCTTTTAGTTTGATGGTGTTAGACATTATGTTAAAATTGGAAACTAATTGTCCGACTTCATCAGTTCCTGTATAATCTATTTTTTCACCGTATACGCCTTCTTTGACTCTGGAAAGTGCCTTAGTAATTGATTCTAGTGGTGATAATGACTGTCTGATGACAAATAATACTAGAACAAATACTCCTATATCTACACCTAATAGAACTTGGATGATTATTTGTTCATCTGATCCTTGATCTGAAAGAACATTATTCCATGAAATAAGTAGTTGATCTATCTCTTTAAATAATTCTGCTTTATCTTCATTCATTTTATTTTTGGCAGAATTAAATTCTGGTGATAACAAAGCTCTCTCTTCAATAATTTCAATTTTCACTTTTACTGCTTCCCATAATGGATCAAGAATTCTTAATGATTGTGAATTTTCTCTTGGGATGGGGATTAACTCTTCATGAGTCATACCTACACTTTCTACATCTAAATCCAAAGTAGGAATTTGTGCTAATTTTCTAATTCCTATTTCAAATTGTAGATTTTTTTCTTTCAATGTTTCTTGAGAATTTTCTCCTTCCCCAATTGAAATGAGGAGACTCTGCTGTCCTATGATTCTTGCACATTCAGCTAAATCTTTTGCTATTTGTTTGTGAATATTATAATCTCTGTCTAATCCTTCTAAATCCTTGTTTAATCCATCAACATGTAAAATTAACTCTTGATTTTTTTGTAATACGTAATTCATGGCATTTGTTGCTTCAGAATCAAAAACTGATGTAACTTCTACTTTTAATGCACTTTCTTTGTAAGATTCCCACGATGATGACACTTTGTTATAATCTGTTGAAAGCGATGATGGGATACTTTCTAATGTTTGTCCTCTATAGCTTCCACCATTTTTAATTACATTTAATGTTGATTGCACTTCTTCAATTTCTTTATCAAGATCATCTTTATCTTCTAACACTCCATTTGCAACAGATGTAGATAGACCTGAAATAGATTCAGCTTTTACTTTGATGTCTCCTACACCAATTATAGAATACGATTGTGATGTTCCAGAATTTTGATCTTGATATAATAAAAATAAATTAACTACTGCAGCAATGATTAGTATGGCTATCAACAAATAGGCCTTGCTGACTATCTTCATATTGAAAAACTCTAATCGTAGCCTATAAAAATAATAGGTAAATTTAGTTAATCTATAACATGTCTGATGAGTTTATTGCAGTTGCAACTAAAGAAGTAAATGCTGACATTGAAGGAATTGAAAATATTTTGAAATCATGCTCAAATGATAATGATATATTTCAAAACTCTGACAAATTTCAAAAACATACTCATAAAATTAAAGGGCTAGTCCCAATGATGGGAAATGAAAATTTGGGTAATTTTGCATCATCACTCGATGATGTTTTCAAAAAAATGATTGAAGGAAAAGAATATGCAACTATTTTTGATTTAATTTCTGAGTCTGTTGTGGAGATGAAAAAATCTATGAGTGAGCCTAATTATGATTTAACTAAAATTAATGATAAAATTAAACAACTCTAATCTATTCACAATTATGAAATTTTTTTATATAGAGTTTTAATTAAAAATCATATGGCCAAAGTCCTGATTGCTGATGATTCTGATGCTATTCGTTTAGTTCTAAAAGATATTTTATCTATTGGAAATCATGAGATAGTAGCTGAAGCCACTGATGGTGCTGAAGCAGTTGATTTGTATCAACAACATAATCCTCAAATTCTATTACTTGATTTAGCAATGCCAAAAAAAGATGGGTTTACAGTTGTACAAGAAGTAATGAAATATGATCCTAAAGCAAAAATAATTCTAATTACTGCAAGTGATGATCAAAAAGTAATCCAACAATGTTTAGAGCATGGTGCTTCATCATACATATCAAAACCATTTGATTTTAATGGTGTTTTAGAATCAATTAAGACTCTAATTTAAGAAAGTAATTTAGGGCATAAAATAATTGAACAATTGATCTAAAAATGTCAAAAATTGTAGCAGATACCAGTGTTATCATTAATGGTCAATTGGTTTCTCAGATCGAATCTGGTAGTATTAGAAATTTTGAAATTATTATCCCTCAAGCTGTTTTTGATGAACTTCAATCCCAGGCTTCCAAGAAAAAAGAACAAGGATTCATTGGTCTTGAGAGAATTAGAAAACTAAAGTCTTTGTCTGGTAGTCATGGATTGAATATCCTTGTAAGTGGAACTCATCCTACTTCTGATGATGTAAAGCTTGCAAGTAGTGGAAGAATTGATGCATTGATTGTTGATATGGCAAAACAAAACAACGCTATTCTGTATACTTCTGATCATGTACAACATTTAGTTGCCCAAGCTGAAGATGTTGAAACTGTTTTTCTTAAATCTGAAATCAAAAATGAATCTCTAGAATTCCTTAAATTTTTTGATTCTGAAACTATGAGTATTCACCTTAAAGAAACTCAATGCGCTTTAGCAAAAAAAGGTAAACCGGGCTCATTTCAATTAACTCCAATTGGCGATGAAATCCTTTCTAAAGATTATCTAGAAATGATTTCATCTCAAATTTTAGATGTAGTGAATATTTCTGATTCTAGTACGTTGGAGATCTCTAAAACTGGGGCATCTGTAGTTCAACATGGAGATTATAGAATAGCAATCACTTATCCTCCTTTTTCTGAATCTTTTGAAATTACTATAGTTCATCCAATAGTTAAACTATCTCTTGATGATTATACCATCTCTGAAAAATTAATGGAGCGTTTTTCTGATAGTGCTGAAGGTATTGTAATTTCTGGTGCTCCTGGTTCTGGAAAAAGTACTCTTGCATCTGGTCTGGCAAATTTTTATCACAACAAAGGAAAAATTGTTAAAACATTTGAATCTCCACGTGATTTACAAGTAGATTCTGGAGTAACTCAATATAGTAAACTAGATGGTAGTTTTGACAATACTGCCGATATTTTATTACTTGTAAGACCTGATTATACAATTTTTGATGAAGTAAGACGAAGAGAAGATTTTGGAACCTTTGCTGATTTACGATTAACTGGAGTGGGGATGGTTGGTGTTGTACATGCAAATTCACCACTAGATGCAATTCAACGTTTTATTGGAAAAATAGAACTTGGAATCATTCCAAATGTTTTGGACACTGTTGTTTTTGTCAAAGATGGTGGAATTCAAAAAGTCTATGATTTGGAATTAAAGGTAAAAGTACCTACTGGAATGACTGAATCTGATTTGGCTAGACCTGTTATTGAGATTAGAAATTTTGAGGATAATGTATTGGAGCATGAAATTTACACATTTGGGGAAGAAAATGTCATTGTCCCAGTTGGTAAAAAAACAGATAAAGTGGGAATTGAAAAATTAGCTGAAGAAAAAATTAAAGAAACTTTCCGTCGTTATGATCCTCACGCAGAAGTTGAAATTTTATCTGATAATAGAGTAAAAGTAATGGTCAATGAACAAAATATAGCATCTATTATTGGACGAGGCGGATCAAACATTAATGAAATTGAAAAATCCCTCAAAGTTCACATTGATGTAGTTGAAAAAACCTCTGATGAAATTTCACTTACTTCTAGTGATTTACCATTTAGTTTTTCAGAATCAAAAACCGCTTTACTACTTACGGTAAATAGAGATTTTTCTTCAATGCATGCTGATATTTATGGTAATGAGAAATTTATTGCATCTGTTAGAATAGGTAAAAAAGGACAAATCAAAATACCAAAACGTTCTGATGTTGCAAGAAATTTAATGGATTTTACATCCTCTCAAAATGATATCAAAATTTATCTTAAAGATTTTTAAAATTATCAATAATTTTTGGATTTGCTTTTAGAAAAGTGATAAATTTTCTTAGCTGTTTGATTGTTTTAGGATTTAGATGATGTTCAATTCCTTCAGTATCTTGATTTGCAGTATCATATCCTACCCCTAAAATTTCAAAAAACTCTAACAATATTCCATGTTTTTGTCGTATCCCTTCTGCAATTTCAATTCCCTTATCAGTAAGATTAATTCCGTGATACTTTTCGTATTCTAAAAATCCATTTTCATCAAGCCTTTGTAACATTTTGGTGACACTTGGTGCACTTACATTCATGTATCTTGAAATGTCTAGAGTAGTTGCATAGCCTTTTAGTTCAACTAGTTCTGAAATTATTTCTAAATAATCCTCCATTCTTGTACTTGAACGAGTCCTTTCTGATTGATGTGCTGCTTTAATAGAATCCAATCGTTTAGAGTTTTTAGATTTCATGTGGTCTTTGTATCTAAATAAAATCTAGTATAATTGGGTGTCTTTTGAGCTGATTTTAGTTATTCTTTGTTGACTTGGAAGTGACCGTAGTTGATCTCTGGTTGTTAACTATTTTCTTCTAAATCAAGGTTGGAATGGTTGATCCCCTAAAGGAACGTCTAGACAAACTGAGAAAATTCTCTGATTCAGCTAAACGTAGAGCAAATTTGTATTCTGAAGTCACCCAAATGGATGACACTCACACCGCTCGCTCATTAGGTGCTCTCCAGAAAGCACCTGCACCTGGAAAGAAACTCCAAAAAATTGGATTTTTGATGTTATGGGTACCTGAACCTACAGGTGTGACTTGTGCTATTGGTGGTCCAATGATAGTTGCAGGTAGATATCTTGACAAAAAATACAATGGTTCTACTCTTCATGATATTGGACATCAAACAAAAAATACAATGTCTTCAATCAGTGATTTTAAAAATTCTGTAATGTAACCTCCCTTAGTTTTTAAAAGGATTCAAACAAATTCATTTATGACTACTCGTGCTCAAGCACTAATTCCTATTACAATTGCAGCTGTTATTATTGGCGTCATTGGAATGTTGACCCTTCCTAGTGATAGTAAATTAGAATCAGTTGAATTTCCAAGAGGTACAATTTTGGTAGACGATGTTGCAGTAGAAGTTCAGATTGCAGATTCTGAACCTCGAAGAGTCCGTGGATTGATGTTTCAAGATGAGCTCCCCAATGATCAAGGAATGATCTTTGTATTTCAAGAACCTGGGTTGTATTCTTTGTGGATGCTCAACATGCAGTTTCCTTTAGACATGATCTGGTTTGATAAAGATGGAAATGTTGTACATATTGAAAAAAATGTTCCTCCATGTAAAACTGTAGTTGAAATCACTGGATGCCAAAGTGTGGTCCCAAATGATGAGGCTTCATATATCCTTGAAGTCACAACTGGTTTTATTGAACGAAATAATATTACTAAAGATTCAAAATTAACTATAATCTCAATCTAACATTGCAAAGCCTTATCTTTGAATAAATAACTTGTAATTTATGAACAAGCCGTTATTGATCTTAATAGGCGTTGTAATCATTATTTCAGGGTTGATAATTATTTTATATCCTACACCTGAAACAGAATCAAAACCTGTTTACGATACTGGCTTTACTTATTACGATATTGAAAAAATACAAAACACTCTAGCTACTCAAAATATTTTTGTGTCTGCTCCAACTGCAATTACTGATCACACCATTAGTCAATATTGTACGTTCTTTGAAAAAGGCCTTCCAAGAACTGTGGAGTATTGTACTACTACTGCAGTAACTGACATTCATGGAAATACCTTGGGAAATATCAACATTGGAGGTGATACAAATTCCCCAATTATGGCTATAGCCAATATTGAAACTACTACTCTGGATTCAAATCCAGATGAAGTTTTTGCAATATTGGAAACTATGATTGAAACCCTAGTTTGTGACTGCTGGGAAGAAGAAAAAGCTGATGATGACGTAGAATCTATTTCTGCATGGGTAGATCTTGTTCACAAATTTTACTATGATTCTAACGAACGTGGTGTAAAGTCTCAAATTGATGATTTAAAAAATTCGGAAATAACTTTAGAAATCACTCCTAAGGATAATTCTGTTTTACAGACACTAATTATTCTCAAGTAGTCTAATTATATACTGCAAATTTCTTTGATTGACGATTACTATGATTGATCAATTATGGCTAATTCCGTTAGGATTTGCAGCAGGAATTTTAGGTTCTATGATTGGTCTTGGTGGTGGTGTAATTGTTGTTCCAGTATTAACATTTTTAGGATTTCCTCCGACAGTTGCTGCAAGTAATAGTTTGTTTGCTGCATTAAGTAATGCAATAGCCTCCACAATTTCTTATTCTAAACAAAAACGAATAGAGTATTCTCTTGGTCTTAAACTTGGATTACTTTCAATTCCTGGAACAATTCTTGGTGCAATTGTATCTACTGATGTGGCCCCAGATATTTTTAAAATTTTATTTGGATTTGTATTGATTGCATCTGCTGCTTACATCTTTTTACGAAAAAAACTTGAGACTAAAGAAAAAAGAATTTCAAAACAAATGATGATTTTTGCAATAGGTGCGAGTTTCTTTGCAGGTGTTATTTCTTCCTTTTTTGGTATTGGTGGTGGAATAATCTTTGTTCCTTTAATGGTAGTTGGAATGGGGATGGCGATGAAAAAAGCTGCACCAACATCTCAAATGATTTTATTATTTGCATCCTTTTCTGGGGTAATTGTTCATAGTTTGTTAGGACATCCTGATTTTCTTCAAGCAGGGTTGCTAGCAATTGGTTCTTTTATTGGGGGATTAGTTGGGGCAAGATTATCTATTGATATCAAGGAACGCTATTTGCAAATTCTTGTTTCAGTGGTGATTTTAATTGCTGCTGGAAAATTATTCCTTGATTCTTTATCTGGAAATATATTTTTAGGATTTTAGCCTCATAGTTTTTTTTGTGTTTTTATACTAATTTTGTAATACATGTTGTTCACTAGGTCATCTGATCTAGGGGCGGGGGAGACATGTCTGCTCCTCTGTATTTTTATTCTTGTTCAAAAGTATCATTTCTACGTCTCTGTTAAATACAAAATCTACAAATTCATTCTATGACAATAATGTATATCCCTATACGTCCATCAAGAAGAAATGATGAAGAAATAGAAGATTAGATTTTAATTTTATCTTGGTGGTTCTTTTTTAATTCTGTAAATATTCTTTTTTGATATTGCTATAGTTTCACCTTCTTGAGATGTTCCTTCAAAATCTATGAAGATTTTTCCAAATTCATCATCAATATCTTTTACATCTGAAACTGTAAATTTTAATTTTAATACTTGATCTGTGTATAGTGGTTTTAGAAATCTGGTGTTTCTATTTCCCCATTCTGAATCTCCATTTGTACCTAGAAAAATAATATCATTCCCATAAATTTGATTTAATCTTGTAAACTCCCCTTCCATTCTAGACAGTATGGCTCTACCTGAAACTAATTGTTGTTCTCCTTTTCTTTTGTCTTCTAGAAATGCATTTCTAACCCTTGAAAATTTTAGATATTCTTCTAATTCTTTATCTGAAATACTGCATGTGGAATAAAATGATTCTCCTAAACTAAACTCTGAAAATTTTTTCAATTTTTATCTTGATTCATCAACGCAGAAAGTTACTTCTGATGATGAAGCAGCACTATCTGATACTAAGAAATTAAATGCATCAGCAATTTTTTCATTATTTGGTTCTGCTCCTGTTACTGAACCTGGGAATATAGTAAACAATCTGATTTTTGATTTTAATACGTCACTTAATTCTTGATTTACAGTTGTTGTAAATGGTCTTAATGCTCCTCTAAATACCTCAACTTGAGCTCTTTGTGTACCTGTAACTTTTCTTCCTATTGGAAGATCTGGACCAATGATCATAATGGAACCTGTTGTGTCTTTGAAGAGTCTTGGATCTTTTCCTCCTCCTGGAACAAATTGCTCGAGTGCTCTTTGTGCAACAGTTGCAGGTGTTGAGATGAATTTTGCAACCAGTTTTTCCCATCCTGCTCTGTCCAAGTCTGTTAGTTTTCCAACTTCTGGAAGTTTTCCTGTAATGTGAATTACGCCTAAAATCTCTCCGATATTGGTTTTAGCTGTGTTTAACCATTTTGCAACTTCATCAGGATTTGTAATATCTACAACATGCGAATGGAATTTTCCACTAATTTGTTCTTGCAAGTTTGTAGGTGTTGTATTTGAGATAAAACATGCTACTTTTCCACCGTTCTTTTCAATATGTCCTGCCAAGTATTCTACTCTGTCAGCATCTGTCTTGTCAGTTGCATCCACTGTCAATACTATTGCTTTTCCACCAAAGTCTGGTTGATGAACTCCAGGGGTGGTGGTTCCGATGTAAGCTTTTACTGGATAAAATACTCTGTCACCTGGAATTACTTTTCCGTTAATTATTTTTGCAATTTCATCATCACACAAATTAAGAACTGATTCTGCAACTTGTGTTTGTGACAAAAATTCTTGGTTAGCAATCATATGTGATGTATTATTTTGAACTTTTTCTGCTATTGTTTGAATTTTAGTTAATAGATTTGTAAATGTCTCAGTAAGTTTAGCAACATCTTTTCCATTTGCTAATTTTTCAGCAATTTTTGCAATTCCTTCTTTATCTATCCCATCTGCCAAAATGCATTCTAACAAATCATCTTTTGCTTCTTCAACTTCTACAGGACTCAAGTCCTCAAATCCACTAACTCTCATAAATTCTGCTGCAGCTTTTGGATAAACTGTTTTGTAAATTCTATCTGAATGAACTGGACCTGGATTTGTTGCAATAGAAATAATTCCTTTATCTGTTAATTCCCATGACATGCATTCAGCCAGTCTGTTCTTTGCACCTTGTGATGCAGTGTATGGACTTCTGAATCTGTAAGGTCTTTGTTCAAGTGGTCTCTCCTCTGTAAAAAATGTAGAAATTGTAATTATTTTTCCACCTTCTTTCATTACTTTTAGTGCCTGAACTGAACCCCAAAATGTTCCAGTAAGATGAATTGCAATAGTACTTTTGAATTCATCTAGTGGTGAATTTGGAAAACAAGTTACAGGACCAGAAACCCCTGCATTGTTAATTATGTAATCTATTGTGGTGTTTTCATTTTTTAATGTGTCAAACATGTTATTCATTGCTCCTTCATCCGCAACATCAACTCCTGCAAAAATTTTCACTGAGGCGTTTGAATCTTGAGGAATTTTACCTTCAATCTCTTTTGCTGCTTCTTGTAGTGGTTCTTTTCGTCTTCCAAGAATGACGACACTGGCTCCCTCTTCGATAAATTTAGTAGCGATGGCTTTGCCAATCCCTGTCCCACTTCCTGTAATTAATGCAAGTTTATTTTGGAATTTTAGCATAGATAAACTGACAGAACTTTTGTGATATTTATTTTGATTGATCCCTATCGTCACTTTTTCTTGATATCTTTATTTGTGGGTATGATTGATGATTTTTAATGCATGATACTGAGTCGGACACATTTGTCTATCAATCATGGCCTGAAAAATTTGCTGGAATGTTAAAGGAGATCGGTGTTGATTCTGAATCTAAAGAAATTGGAACTGATGAAATTGAAAATGATGATTACTATAGTAGATATTTTGCTCAAACACCTAGAATGGTAACTAATAGAGGATGTATTGATGTCAAAAATTCAAACATTGACGCAGTACAAATAATTCAAAAGGGATAATCATGCAAGATCCAAATCCACTTCCATGGGGCGCTCTTGATAGATTTCAAGCTCAATTTATTGTAAGAAAGGCTACTGGCAGTTCATTTAACAATTATGTTGCAAAAACTAAACTAACCACCAAAGGTCATTTTGCTTCAAAAACTGTTGTTAAAGTAGAATGGAATGGTTCAGGAAGCCTAGCATCAAAACTAAATGATGATACTGAACTAAATGAGATGATTGCAAAACAATCCGTTAAAGATGCAACCATCTATGTAGAGCCAACTGAGGTGGCAGTAAGAATTCGAAGTAAATGGGATAATCACATTGCTTTTGGAATTACAAAAGAACTCTTTGAAATCTATGATCGAATTGCAGGTCACATAAAATCTGTCTAAGCTTTCCACCAGTCTAAAGCCAAGAAATCAACTTTATCCTTGCCTTTTGGTATTGCTAGAATGAATTGTTTCTTGACACTTGTAGCTAGTCTACCAGCTAAAACGATGCCCGTTGATGTTATAGGTTCACTTCTTGTGTACACTTGAATTAAAAATGGAGCATGATCAATTCCTGGCCCTTTTTCATAAACTGCAAAGTCACATCCAAATTTAATTCCTGGATTTATTATGTATCCTTTGTCTCTAAAATTTTTGTAAACTAGATATTTTTTATCAAATTCATGAACTTCTTTTTTACATATTTCAATTAGTTGTTCAACCGTTATTTTTTGTTTAGACTTTGTAATTGTAATTTTTTTATTTTCTAATAGATATAATCCCTCTATGAGATCTAAAATTAATGGTGCATCAATCTCTTCAATTTTTGGTTTTGGTATTCCTATTGGTTTTCCATAATATCCTTGACTGAAAAGTTTTTTTGAATCTTCAATGTCCCACACTATGATTCTATTTTCAATTAATTCACTTTTCATTATCTATGTAAATAATTCTCTGTATATGAATTCTATAGAGAAATGTATTTTTTTAAAATGAAAATAAAGTAAAATGATGAGAATTTTAGCTGGTTATAGGCTCAATGCTAATAGAATGAAAGAATCTGATACTCTTTGACATTTATCTGCCATTTCTTCAATTCCTTCAATAACATCTTTGATCAACATTAGTTCTTTTGTATTGGTAACTTCAGTGAGAAGTTTCAATGTTGCTTGTCTGTATTTGATGTCTATTTCTCTCTCTATTGTTTGAGTTTCTTGTGCCAACTCGATGGCATTTGCAGTGTTTGTATTAAGACTACGAATGATTTCATTTAGTTTGTAAACTTCGTCTACAACTAGTTCAATCAGTTTTGTAATGTCTTTATCCAGTTTTGCACTTTTTAGGGTTGTAATTTTTACATTTGATAGCTTGAATGAAATGCCTGTGATGTAACCTGCAATTTCATCCATTGTATATGCTGTATTTAGAAGATTTTCTCTATTCATGATTAATCCTCCAACATCTGCTACTTCGCGTGTAATTTTTCTTCTCAAGTTTTCAACTTCTTCTTCAATTGTTGAAATTTGTTCTAGTGTGTTTTTGATTCCTGACTTGTCTTTTTTCATCATTAGTTCAGGTAGTGTTGCAAGTTCTCTGGATGCATTTAGAATTCTG
>Ga0114933_10001268_pt1 | contig 28383 bp, 25 predicted proteins | sample 4SBtaG_FD_89691 | JGI IMG/M metagenome (GOLD analysis project Ga0114933, IMG submission 89691) | Deep subsurface microbial communities from Kolumbo volcano to uncover new lineages of life (NeLLi) - 4SBTROV12_W25 metaG | ecosystem: Environmental > Aquatic > Marine > Volcanic | place: Kolumbo... | reverse complement strand
CTTCCACTAGCCTGGAGCCACTTTGGGCTAGAACATCGGGAATTCTAAATCCACCGCCTATTTCTACTGCCTCTGATCTTGATACTATGACACTTTTCCCATTAGCTATCGATGCAAGGCCTAACATTAATGCCGCGGCATTGTTATTAACTATAATTGCAGCTTCAGACCCTGTTAGGTCGGATATGAGTTGAGATACCTGTGCTTGCCGGGAGCCTCTTTTACCCGTTGCTAGGTCAAGCTCAAGATTACTATACCCTTCAGAAGCCTTCCCAGCCGATAAAATGGACTCTGTACTTATAGGGGATCTTCCAAGGTTTGTATGGAGTATAACCCCCGTCGCATTTATTACAGCTTGGGGCCATGGCTTCCATCGCGTGGAAGCAATTTCTATCACTCTATCAACGATAGTCTCATTTTGTGGAAGTGTTTGCCCCTCAGAAACTCGTTTCCGTGTTTCCTGCAAAATTTCTCTTACCAGTGCAGTGACCATTTCTGGATTGATTTCTTCTGTAATCCGTTTAACGCTCTCGTGCTGGAGAATCGAGTCAACACTGGGTATTTTTCGTAAATTATTCATGTCCACTCTGTCGTATGAGGCAACATTTCATTCCAATTACATTCAATTATATCTTTGAAGTCCAGCGGAGGCTTTTGATGCGCCCAGATGCAAAACGAAATATCTGTGGATATAAAAAAGTGTTTGACCCATTTTTTGGCCTTACTGTACAATGGCCGAATGATTTTTGCGGCGTAGGGGTTCAATGCTCAAAATCGGATTAACAGGTGGCATAGGAACAGGTAAATCTTCGGTAACAGAGGCTTTCCAGAGCTTGGGTGCAACTGTTATTAATGCAGATTTGCTTGGTCATGAAGCTTATCTTCCCGGCACAGTTGGATTCGACGAGGTGGTGGCCGAGTTTGGGTCTGAAATTGTGAGTTCTGTCGGAGAAATAGACAGGACAAAACTTGGTCCTATTGTTTTCTCCGATTCTTCGAAGATGGATAGACTTAATGAGATCATGCATCCCCTGATTCGAGATTTGATTGAGAAGCGTTTAGGGACATTAGAATCAGCTCACACCAAAGTTGCTGTGGTTGAGGCCGCAATTTTAATTGAAGCAGGATGGAAGTCGGTATTTGATGAAATATGGGTGGTCGTCGCTGATCGGGAAGAGGTAATTAACCGGCTGGGAGACAGAAATGGATTAAGTCGAGATGAGGCGGTAAAAAGGATTGATTCTCAAATGAGCGATAATGAGAGGATTGAGCACGGAGATGTAGTGGTGGAAAATACTGGAAGTGTGGAAAACCTTCAAGCCAGAGTCCGTTCGCTCTGGGTAAAAAGGATTTCCGGATAAATGCAGGAGTTGAAAGGTTAAATATGACAACCCAAACCCTTTATAAGAGTTACATCATTGAAGAATATCAGCTCAAAGAGGAACCATTTTATGTTCCTGTAGCGGATGAGATTGAGCTTTTTGAAGCTGCATATAAGCAGAGATTGCCTCTGATATTTAAAGGCCCAACTGGATGTGGGAAGACACGATTTGTAGAGTATATGTCTTACCGACTTGGCCTTGATCTTACGCGGGTATCACAGGATGAAGGCTCTGAGGATTCAGGCAATGGCGTAAATATGCCTTTAGTGACTATTGCATGTCATGAAGATTTAACCGCCAGCGATTTGGTTGGGAGATATCTTCTTGAGGGGGACCAGACCGTTTGGATCGATGGCCCTCTGACAAGGGCTGTGAAAGTAGGTGGTATTTGCTACTTGGATGAGATCGTTGAAGCTCGCAAAGATACCACTGTTTTGATACATCCTTTGACTGACCACAGAAGAATACTCCCAGTAGAGAAAAGAGGCGAACTGTTGGAGGCGGCCGAAGGATTTTTGTTGGTCCTATCCTACAACCCTGGTTATCAAAGTGCTTTGAAAGATTTGAAACACAGTACCCGCCAGAGGTTTGTCTCAATAGAATTTGATTATCCACCTAGGGATATAGAAGCTGAAATCGTTCAGCATGAGGCTGGGGTCGACAAAGATACAGCAGACCAGTTGGCAAAATTAGGGGAGAAGATAAGAAACTTAAAGGAGCATGGACTGGGAGAAGGAGCTAGTACTCGGTTGCTAATATATGCTGGTAAATTGATGGCTCAGGGAATTCCCGCACGAAGGGCATGTCAGGTTTCCGTGAACTGGGCTGTGACTGATGATCATGCAATCCAGCAGAGCATTACCGAGATAATTGCTTCGATATTCGAGTAAAGTTCCTGCGGATGTCGGTTTGAAAATAAATTTTGACTTGATCTCGAAGTCGGTGAGGGAGACTTCCCCTAAAGTAATTGAAGGCGCAGACTTAACGCTGGCAGGCGTTATGGTCCTGTTGTTTCAACGAGAGGAAGAATATACGGTTATTCTAAATCGAAGGACAAGAACGGTGGGGCACCACAAAGGGGAGATATCCTTTCCCGGTGGGCGAATGGAGGCCGGTGATGAAGGTTTACTCGACACCGCTTTAAGAGAGACATTTGAAGAGATGGGTATCAGTAGGGAGAAGATACAGGTTCTGGGCAGGATAGATGATATGCAGACCAAAACCGGATATATGATACGGCCATTCGTGGGAGTAATTGATTACCCATACAATTACAAATTGAGCAACGAGGAAGTAGAAGAAGTGTTGGAACTGCCAGTTGCTGATCTTTTTTCTCCGGAATACCAGAGAGACGAGATCCACATTGCCGGCAAAAAGCAAGCGAAGGCACCCGTATACGTATATGAAGGAAATGTTGTTTTTGGCGCGACTGCGAGGATTCTTCATAATCTTGCAGATATAATCGCCGCCGCCTGATTAGTTAAGTAAGCTTGAAAAACAGATAGGAGCGGCCGTGGCATCTAAAGTTCCCTCAGTACTAGAGTCACTGAAATCAGATTTCGAGAAGTATCCAGAACCTGTTCTGGAACGATTCGAACGAGCAGCAAAAAGAATGCCATCAGCCCTGTCTGATGAGCAACTTATATCTTGGGCACAAATGGGTATTACCATTGCTGACCAAACTGTTAGGTCATGGGAAGCTGCATCGCATTTTTACCAAGTTAGTCCTGCTGTACTTGCTTCCATGCCATACAGCTATTTTGAAAAATGGATGGAGTGTGGCTCTAAATTATGTGAAGAATCTCCCACTCTTGCATCGGCCTATTTCGAAGCGAGCCCTGGAGCTATGGGAAAACTCAGGTCTCGTCATATCGAAAGTTGGGCGGGTTTAGGTGACAGTTTATATAAAGGTACCTGGAAGTCTTCTACCCTAGCGTGTAGATTTTTTGCTCACAGTCCTGCCTTATTAGATAGCTTATCTTTTCAGGAACTTGAAAGATTCGCTGGATTTCTCGATGCCCTTTCTCACCGCTCATATGACTTAGCCTCCGAATGTCTAGCTCTGGGAGAACAGATATTCCCCTTAGTGGGAGAGGATAAGGATGCTTTCCTCTCTCTTGCCTCCACGTTAGTAGACACTGGTTGGCGAGAAGTTAAAAGTTTTTTTGAGGCGGGATCAAAAGCACTTCCACGAATCGATGCGGACCAGAGACTCAGATTCATGAAATTAGCTGAGAATTTGGTGCAGAATGGCGGTACGAATATTCCTGGGACAATGCTTGAGATTTCTCAGGCTCTATCTGAATTGGAGGAAGAGAACCATAGCATCGTGTTAGGCCTTGCTGAAAATCTTCTTGGAGAAGAAGCTTTGGCAATGCCTGAATTCATAAAGTCGGCTCCAAATGCCTTAGAAAAACTGACCATTTCCCAGTTAGGACGCTGGTATGAAGAGGGTATAAATACACTCAGACAAAATAAGGATGGAGGTTTAGCCTATTTCCGCATAGAGTCTGCTCATTCAGAAGAAGTGATAGAGGCCCTTTCCAGTGGAATAGAGTTCGACCGTATCAAACCTGTTATGGAAATGTACTGCAGAGGCTTGGCAGGTGCGGAGATAAAGCTCGCTCAAACCGGCGATCTGGTAGAGAAGAATATAGGATGGGTTTCAAATGAATCTCCAACCACAGAAGGATCCACCGTTTATGTGCCAACTGCGGTTGATAGATACACCTCTAAAGAGGAAAACTTCTCGTGGTTCAAGGTTGTATCTACTCATCAAGTTGCCCATTTAGAATTCGGGAGCTTTGGATTTGAATTTGAAACACCCTCACAACTGTTTGATGACCTCAGACCAAGACTAGAGGAGATGCGTATTGAGTCGGCTTCAAAAAAATTAGAAAGTGAAGTTGGCCATAGAAAGAATGAAGAGTCAGTATCGGAAGAAGCGAGCGTTGCAGATGTCCAAGAACAGGAGATAAACAATTCAGAGGATGATACTCAAGGTCTTGAAAGAGCGTGGCTGACAGACATGCAACGATTTTTTGATCTATTTGAAGATCGAAAGCTGGCACTGGATATTTTTACGGTGGTTGAGGATGGACGCCTTGATTCCCGAGTTAAGATTGAGTATCCAGGTATAAAGTCCTCTTATCTGAAAGTGCAGTCCGATTCTCATGAGAATCGGACCGATATAAAGGAACTACCCGCAAGGGAAGCTATGGTCGAGTTTATGGTTCGCCTTAGTCTTCACCAGTATGAAGGAGTTGAAGCACCAATACGTTATGCAGATGAGGCAAAAAGAATAGCCGCTCTTGCAAAAAGGGTTCTCAGCCCTGAAGCAACTGTTGAAGACGCGTCAGAAGCATCATTAAGGATCTATGCCATTATCGCCGCCATACCCAATGAGGAGATACCACCAGAAGATTGGGACGATATGGATTTTGAAGATGAAAATGAGGATGATTATGAGGATCCTGATGATATGGAGCAATTGCTCCAACAAATCGGGATGGGTATGGAAATGGAGCTTCGTCCAGAAGGTGAGGATGAGTACGAATCCATGGAGGATGTTGACTATAGGGGAGATTTTAAACCGGAACTAGCGCAACTGATGACTGAACTTAGGATGCAGCAGCAAGACCAGATGACTGATGCTGAAGGAGAACCTCTAACACAGGAACAGCTTCAAGAGCTGTTGGAGAATAGTGCAGAACTTGATCTTCAGGCCGTTCAGGGTGAAATACAAGAATCAAGCGGCATGTTCGCGGACAACATCATGAAAGAGGCTGGCGCTGATATGCCACAGTCTCCTGAGAACTCTCAAGGCCCATTTGTTCATGTAGATGAAGAGGGGGGAGAGTTAGAGTCAGCTGAACCTGAAACCTTTGTTTATGATGAGTGGGATTTTAGGGCTGATGACTACAAACCTAGATGGTGTGTGGTGAAACAAAAAATGATGCAAGAGGGAGATCCTACGTATTTTGGTGCGACTCTCAGCGAATATGGGACTCTCGTGACTAGGATCCGCCGTCAATTTGAAATGATGGTTCCTGAGATGATGAGAAAAGAGCGGAAATTGATGGATGGAGAAGACATCGACATAGACGATGTTATTGAAAATATGGTCGATATAAAAACTGGGGCCAGTCCGGACGAGAAATTTTATTGGAGAAGGAACAAGGTTCAAAGAGATGTAGCTGTTGCTTTTTTGTTAGATACCAGCGCATCAACTGCGGAAGCGATTGATGAAGGTAAGAAAAATCAGGACGATTGGGATGCACCGGATGATCCGGTCGAGTATATGGTGTGGCTAAGGACTCGCCGTGGAGAGCAAATGCGCCGATCCTATAAGCGGATCATAGATATGGAAAAGGAATCCATGGTTTTGCTTATCAATGCTCTTGAGGCCATTGGAGACACATATGGAATATATGGTTTCTCAGGGTACGGTAGGGAAAATGTGGAGTACTACACAGTAAAAGACTTACAAGAGAATTTTTCAGATAGGGTTAAGAAGAGGATAGACCGCATAGCTCCTCTTCATGCGACAAGAATGGGCCCAGCAATACGTCACACTGCTCATAAATTGGAGCAAACTGATGCACGGACTAAGATTCTTTTTATGATAAGTGACGGGAGACCTCAAGATAGAGGTTATAGTAGAGAAGGTGTAGAGAAGGAATATGCGGTTCACGATACCAAAATGGCTTTTGATGAGGCCAAAAAGAAAGGAATTAATTCCTTTTGTTTAACAGTTGATAAAAATGGCCATGATTATCTGAAAACTATGTGCTCTGATATGGGCTATGAAATACTGGATGATATCAATGATTTGCCCGAACGCTTGTTGGTCTTATATAGACGATTGACAATGTAGTTTCGCCTCTGATTAATTAGGTTAAAAAGGTGGACTGTGTTATAGCGATCGATTTGGGGACCTCCTCAGTGAGGGCCTCCGCCCATGATGCTAGTGCAAGTGTGATTCCAAATTGTTCGGTTGTAGTTCCATTATCATTTCAATATACAAAGGATGGCGGGGCATTTGGTGACCCTGTTGAAATCGCCAGATCTGTGGAAGCATGTATTGATCAGATATTGGACTTGTGCCATTATCAAAAATTAAAAGTAATAGCAGTTGGCATCGATGTAATCGCTGGGACCTACGTCGGCATGGATGATAACTATCAGGCTGCTACCGACCTATTCACATACGCTGAGACAAGGTCTTTTCAACAAGCTACTGTTCTCAGGAAACAATCGATTTCTGGCTTTGATATCCAAAAAACAGGTGTGCCTGTACACTCGGCCTATTTTCCGTCTATTTATAAGTGGTTAAAAGATAGTCATTATTTGAGTAAAGATCCCGTACTATGGACGGACATTGGGGGATTCTTGTTCAATAGATGGTTCGGATGCCCCTCCTACCTTAGTTTTTCAATAGCTTCTTGGATGGGTCTGATGGATCGTTCTACAGGTACCATTAATAGGGAATTACTTGAGGTTCTCAATTTAAGTCCTGACACCTTTCCAGAGCTGAAACCTTATGATCAGGCGCTTGCAGGACTTTCAGAAGGATTTGCAAAAAGGTGGCCTATTTTGGAACAAGTGCCTTTTCTGTTGCCAGTGGGGGATGGAGCGGCAGCAACAATTGGGAGTGGATGTACATCTGACCAACGAACTGCCCTTACTATTGGGACTACGGGATCTATTCGTATGTTTGTTGAGGGCCATAATGTATACGTCCCCGAGGGACTTTGGTCCTATAGACTATCCAACAATTCACTCATTGGGGGTTCACTAAATGATGGGGGAACTCTTCTTTCTTGGGCAATGAGTCATCTTCGAATCCCTTCTGATCACCAGGTATTGGACCAGCAGTTATTTGGGTTAATGCCAAACGGTCATGGACTAACGTCTCTTCCATTCCTTACTGGTGAACGAAGTCCAGGTTGGGCAGTAAATGCTCGAGCCACTATTTCGGGGATGAGGATTGACACTACCGGTATTGATATAGTTCAGGCCCTAATAGAGTCAATGGCTTTTAGATTCAGACTGATCCACGATATTCTCAGTCAAGACGTTGCTATACCTTCGATGATTGTAGCGAGCGGAGGCGCCTTAGAGAATTCTAAGTATCTGGTTAAGGTTATGTCTGACATGTTGGGCTTGGAGGTATTAGTGCCCGAATCAAAACAGCTTACTTCTAGAGGCACCGCTGTGCTCGCACTAAAATATTCTGGTTTATGGAAGAGCTTTGATGACGTTTTGCCTGTTATAGGACATAGAGTCGAACCAGACATGCAGGTGAATGAGATTTACTTAGATTCGATGTCCCAACACAAGGCGTTGTATGAAATGCTAATATGAGAGGGCGTTGGAGCTAGTTTATTTAGGTAGAATGACAGCTCATATTTCTAAATTGTGATAATCGTGGAGTTAAAGAAATGGTCCAATCCTCAATACTTAAGAAACTCAGTGATTTGGGTCAATCAGTCTGGTACGACAATATTAGCAGGGAGCTTATACAGAACGGAGGGCTTGGCAACATTGTCTCTAGTGGCGTTACTGGCTTAACGTCTAATCCTTCCATTTTCGAAAAGTCCATTTCTTCCAGTTCTATATATGACGGCGACATTGAATCTCTGGCCCTAAAAGGGTTGGAAGATGAAGAGATTTTCGAAACCTTAGCTATATCTGATATTCAGGCAGCTGCCGATTTGTTGAAGGGTGTATATCATGCTACATCTGGAAGTGATGGCTTTGTCTCACTGGAGGTAAATCCTCACCTTGCCACTGACACTAACGGGACCATAGAGGAAGCTAGGAAGTTGTTTAATGCAGTTGATAGATCAAACCTTATGATAAAGGTTCCAGCCACTCCTGCGGGTATACCAGCTATAAAAACCTTAATTTCTGAAGCTATAAACGTCAATGTGACCTTAATATTTTCAAGGAAAGTGTACGCAGATGTTAGAGAGGCTTATATCTCAGGTCTAGAAAATCTATTAGACAGAGGTGGAGATCTGAGTAAAGTTTCTTCCGTGGCTTCTTTTTTCGTGAGTAGGGTCGATACTGCTGTGGATGGATGTTTGGAAGCAGCAGACCAACATTTAGTAGGAAAATCCGCTATAGCCAACGCGAAAGCTGCCTATTCCGATTTTAGCCACACATTTGCTTCTCAACGATGCAGAGCATTACTGAATAACGGAGCTAGGGTTCAAAGGCCTCTTTGGGCAAGCACAAGTGTAAAAAACCCAGACTTTAGTGATGTTATGTATGTGGACTCGTTGGTAGGTCCTGACACCGTAAATACGATGCCGGACGTCACACTGGAGGCCTATATGGATCATGGGCAACCGAATAATCCCACAATAGTAGAAAGCCTCGAAGAATCATTCTCTCATTTGGACATGCTGGAGGCGGCTGGAATTAATATGGAATTGCTCACTGAGAAATTACTCGCCGACGGGTTAAAAGCGTTTTCTGATTCTTTTGATCAGTTGATAAATAATATTTCTGAAAAGAGAACCTCCCTCCTGGTAGAACAACAGAGCTCTGATTGAAGTTTCTACATTGATACAGGATTATTCGTTTATAGATAGCTCTGATAAAACAATTCGAAAAGTCCTTAAAGCTATTCTTTGTAAGGACCTATTCATTTGGGAATCAGATATAGGTGATCCTTTAGATTTTTTAGGCTGGGTAGATGCACCTAGGGAGACTTTCAACAAACTTTCGAATATGGCACTTTCGGTGCCTGATCTTCAAGAAGAATTTGAATTAGTTGTGTTATTGGGTTTCGGGGGAAGCAGTTTGTCCGCTCGAACCTTGACCGATGTTTATGGAGATATCTCAGGACTGGAATTCTATTACCTAGATTCCACGGTGCCGGAGCAGATAGAAGATTTACAAAAATCTATCGATTTAGCTAAGACTCTTTTCTTAGTTTCTTCAAAGTCAGGCTTCACATTTGAGACAATGCATCTTTTTAAGTATTTTTTTCGGAAAGTATCTGAATTATCTGGGAACCTCCATGTAGGAGACCAATTTATTGCTATTACGGATAAAGGCTCCCCTCTAGATATTCTTGCCGCGAAGCATAAATTTAGGATGGTATTACATGGTCATCCCGGAGTAGGTGGGAGATATTCTGTCTTTACCCCTTTTGGTATTTTCCCGGGCCTTCTAGCAGGAGTACCTATAGAGTCAGTACTTGAAGGCGCTTTGTCTGCTTCAAATTCAGTAGTCCGGAGTGATGAGTTTGCGAATATGGAAAAACTACTTACTTTCCTGCTGAAAGGTTTGAAGGGAGGTAGGGATAAATTATTCGTATATACAGACGAAGGTTTGGAAGGAATGGGTTTGTGGATAGAACAGATGCTGGCGGAGAGTTTAGGTAAATCTGGCGTTGGGGTTATTCCGGTGATCAGATCCCATACCGATTATTCAATTGAGGAAAGACAGGACTCGATGGCAGTAAGCATTTCCTTTAATAAAAAATCGAGTGAAGAATCGACCTCCAGTGTTTATTCACTGGTTATAGATTCGCCTTTTTCTCTGGGATATCAGCTTTACGTATGGTCTGTCATAACCGCAGCTTTTGGGAAATTGTTAGGAGTTAATCCATTCAACCAACCTCATGTGGAATCTTCAAAAAAGGCTATGGCTGAAATACTAGAGTCTGATGGAGGAGATCAAGAGATTGCCTGGGACGAACAAATGGTATCCGCAAGTAATCTGCTAAAAAATGTTAGTTGTGGTGAATATATAGGTATTCTTTGCTATCTGCCAAGAACGGCGAAAGTTCTTAGGCTGACCAAAGTTTTGGCTAATCGGATTGAGAAAGAGACTGGGCTAGTTTGTACTTTGCACTTGGGACCAGCTTACTTGCACTCTGTTGGTCAGCTACACAAAGGAGGACCACAGAGTGGCAAATTTTTAATGATTGGACAAAGCTTTTCCGTAGGGTATTCGTCTTTGTCGGGTGACGCCTATGACTTTGAGAGAATACTTGAAGCTCAATTTAATGGAGATTTTCAAGCTTTGAATTCATATAACAGAAAGGTTTCTCGAATTTTATTCGATGATGGAATAGAAAAAGGATTTTCAAAGATGTTTAAAGATTTGGATTTAAACCTAGATTGTGGCTAGAACTGCCAAAGCTTTTTCTGAGACAGTTCTATATTCATTAAGAACGTCGTTACTTAGGAGCGAGGTAGGTTTAGATGTATCTTGATAGTCAGACCGCAATCCAATAGCACCAAGGAAGTCAAGATCAAGCTCATCAGCTATTTCTTTTCCTGCCCCCTCACCGAATACCCCACCTGACATGTTTTCTACCACGCCAAGAACATTTACTTGTAGTTTTCGAACCATATTAATACTTCTTTTGGCATCTACCTTTGCGAGCTCTTGAGGAGTGGTAACAACTATGAAGCCGTCCATAGTCAGTACTTGCATTATGGTTAGCGGAGCATCGGATGTGCCAGGAGGTAAATCAACTATTAGATAATCTAGATCACCCCAATCTGTGGATTGAAGCATTTGATTGATTGCATTGTGAATCATGGGTCCACGCCAGATGATGGCTTCATCTTCATTTTCTTGAAAAAAAGCCATTGACATTACTTTGATACCAAATTTCTCTGGCGGGATCATTTTTTTATCATCGCCAACCATTGGCTGGTCAAATGAATTGATTGCGCGAACCACATTTGGGCAATCAACATCGACATCTAGTATCCCAACACTGGCGCCATCATTTGCCAACGTTGCAGCTAAATTTACAGCTATAGTTGTTTTGCCAACTCCTCCTTTCCCACTGTAAACCCCGATTTTATTTTTTATACCTGACAGAGCTTCATCGATCTGCCGTTTCTGTTCAAATTGGCGCTTCATCGCCTCGATGCGGGCGCGCGCCTGTGCGGGATTTTGTTGACTCATCGGATACTCCAGAGGGAATGAAAGGGATACTTATATGAAGCCTATATGACTAATCTAAACCTAAGAGTCTTTTACCCTCTTCTGTAATCATATCTGGGGTCCACGGAGGATCGAATACGAGGTCTACGTTGATGTCTTCTATGCCTTCTACTTCTGCGAGACGCCATTCCGCCTGCTGTGCAATATATGGTCCCATCCCGCATCCTGCAAAAGTCAAAGTCATCCTGACATCTACGTCGCCGTCGTCAACTTCAACTCCATAAACGAGTCCCAGATCAACTATATTAACTGGGATTTCGGGATCATAAACATCCCTTAGGGCTTCTAACACTTCGTCGTGGGTAACCGTTGCGGATTCTGCCATTATGCACTACCTGAATTTAGAATAATTTACCTAACATTTGAGACCCGGCCAACCTTGTTGACTGATCTGGTCATGAATTGATTGTATCTATCAAATCTTGGGGGTGTCAATTTTAATCTGTCGTTGTTCCGTAAAACTTATATGTTAATTTACAAGTACTTTACGCAAGTCAATTATTTGATCTCTCAATAGAGCGGCTTTTTCAAATTCAAGATTTTTGGAGGCTGATTTCATTTGGGATTCCAAATCTTTGATTAAGCGCGTTATATCTTCCTTGGGGAGGTCATCGCCGGATACCAAAGGACCAGATTCGGGCTCTGCAATCGATCTGACTCTTTCTGTGATATCCCGTATTGTTTTACGTATACTTTGAGGAGTGATGCCGTTTTCGCGATTATGCGATTCTTGAATTTGTCTTCTTCTTTCTGTTTCGTCTATTGCCCGTTTCATTGAGTCAGTAACAATATCAGCGTACATAATGACCTTGCCATCTACGTGCCGTGCTGCCCTTCCTATAGTTTGCACAAGGGAGGTTGTTGACCTTAGATATCCCTCTTTGTCGGCATCTAAAATCGCCACTAGACTCACTTCGGGGAGATCCAGACCTTCCCTAAGTAGATTAATACCCACAAGAACGTCGTAGACTCCGAGCCTTAAATCTCTGAGAATTTCGCTTCTTTCTAGAGTGTCTATTTCAGAATGCAAATAGTGAGTCCGTATTCCAGTTTCTTTTAAGTAGTCTGATAATTCCTCTGACATCCTTTTTGTCAAAGTGGTTATCAAACAACGTTCTCCTTTGTTGACTCTCTGATTCACCTGGTACAAGAGGTCATCAATTTGACCATCGACCGGTTTCACTTCTATTACAGGGTCAGTGAGTCCAGTAGGGCGTATGACCTGTTCAATTATTTTCTCGCTGTGTTCCATTTCGTATGGGCCTGGCGTGGCCGAAACATAGACGGCTTGACTGATTCGATCTTCGAATTCTTCAAAGTTTAAAGGGCGATTATCCAGAGCGGAAGGTAATCTAAATCCATGTTCCACCAAGGTCTCTTTTCTTGACCTGTCTCCCTTATACATTCCTCTTATCTGGGGGATTGTCATGTGACTCTCATCCACAAAAAGCAGGAAGTCATCTGGTAGATAATCCATCAAAGTATAGGGAGTACTTCCTGCCGCTCTCTGAGCGAGATGCCTTGAGTAGTTTTCGACCCCTGCACAGTAGCCCGCTATTTCCAACATTTCAAGATCATAGTTTGTTCTTGACTCTAATCTTTGCGCCTCCAAAACTTTGCCTTGCGACTTGAGGGATTTTAGATGTATAGATAGTTCATCCTGAATATCTTTAATGGCATTCTTAAGCTTCTCTTGAGACGTGACAAAATGTTTGGCGGGAAATATTTCTATGGCATCTCTCTCAGACAGAACTTCCCCAGTTAGTGGGTCTAGTTGGATTATTCTTTCAACGTCATCCCCCCAAAATTCTATTCTGACTCCAAGTTCTTCATATGCAGGCATAATTTCAAGGGTATCTCCTCTAACCCTGAATCTTCCTCTTGCTAAGTCGTAGTCATTACGCTCATATTGCATATCTACCAGTTGTCGGATCAATTTATTTCTGTTTCTGACCTCTCCTTTGCGAACAGAAGCGACGAATCCTTCGTATTCATCAGGAGATCCGAGACCGAAAATACATGAGACAGAAGCCACTATTAAGACGTCTCTGCGGGTGAGAAGTGCCCTTGTAGCGGAATGCCTCAGTTTATCTAATTCTTCGTTTACATCTGCATCTTTTTCTATATATGTGTCTGTTCTAGGGACGTATGCTTCCGGCTGATAGTAATCGTAATAGCTAACGAAATATTCAACAGCATTCTGCGGAAAAAACTCTTTAAATTCTGTAGCGAGTTGGGCGGCAAGAGTTTTATTATGTGCAATAACTAAAGTTGGTTTTTGAACTTTTTCCACAACGCAGGCCATGGTAAAAGTTTTTCCGCTGCCCGTAACACCCATGAGAGTCTGATGTCCCGTGCCATCTTTTATTGCCGAAGACATATCATCGATAGCTGCGGGCTGATCTCCAGTAGGTTGAAAATCTGAAGCTATTTTAAATTTATTCAATAGTCACACTTTTTCTCCAGTTCGAAGATCATTTCACTGCTTTGATTTTCAATGGAGTTAGTAAAATTATTCACTATATTTCTGGTGATAAAACCATTATTTAAAAACAGATATTCAGCTTCTTTAGGATGAATATATCTAAGCGTAAAATCTAAATAGCTTGTTTCTGTGACTAAATCAGCCTTCGAACTCTCAACTAATAGCGTTGTTTCTATCAATTGGGAATGCATGTCGAAGCTTGATCTATGTTTAACTAGGGTAGATGTTCTTGGGTCTTCCCCAGATATCCTTTTCACTTCGTAGAAGACCCTATTATCTTGATCAAACATTTCCAAGCTCGGGAAAAACATATCCACTATTACTTTTCCATCTTCTTTCAAGTGTTTGTTTATTGCTGCCAGACATTTTTCTTGGTCGTCTTTCAATAGTAAAGATTGAAAACCCCTAAACGGAATAATAATGAGGTCAAATTTAACATCAAGCTCGAAATATCTCATGTCAGCTATGACACAGTCTAGGATTAAACCACCCAGTACTGCTTTTTGTTTAAGTACATTGATCATTTGCCCGGATAAGTCTAGAGCAGTCAGTTTAGAGGTCACTTCTGCAATCGGTATGCTAACTCGGCCGGTGCCACATCCAAGCTCCAGTACTGCATGATCGGGTCCTGTAATTTGGTTGACATAGTACGGGATATCATCAACGACGTCTCCGTAAACTTTGTCATATAAGGTTGCCCATACTTCGTAGTTAAGAGTCACAGGAGAGACCTTTACTGGGATGTTAAGAATTGCAAGGCAAGCCTAAGTTTTTCCTCAGTATTTAGTTTGTTATTTTCCTCTGTGTTTATTGACGTGATGGCATTACGTGTTTCTTGAATAGAGTATCCGAGTGATGTGAGTGAGTCGAAAACGTCATCCACTATTTCTGCTCCGCCAGGAATAGACCATGACTGATCCAATTTCCCCTTTAGTTCCAAAACGATTCGGCTAGCAGTCCTAGCGCCTACTCCAGGAACTCGTACGAATGCTCCCGTGTCCTCTGACTGTACTGCGGCAGCCATTGAGCCAGCGTCGAAAGTTGATAGGACTGCGATTGCTAATCGAGGTCCTACCCCATTTATGTTAATCAATGCATCAAATGCAATTCTATCTTCCTCTGTAGCGAATCCGTACATGGTGATACTGTCTTGTCTCAGCTGCAGTGAAGTCAGAAGTCGAACGGAATCCCCTGATTCGCCAATTTGGTCTATTGTGGTGGTAGGCGTACTTATTCTAAAAGTGACGCCGTATACATTGACGTCGACGTATTCAGGACCCTTTGATTCTATTTTCCCACTGACTGCTGAAATAAGCGTTGTAACCATTCCTACTCCATTAAGAGGTTATCCAACATCGTTGCGTTATGGTGACATATTGCCACTGCTAAGGCATCAGTGACATCATTAGGTCCAATTATTTCTATATTCCCCAACAGTAGTTTAACCATATCCTCAACTTGTTCTTTGGAACTTCCCCCGTAATCTGTAACAGCCTTTTTAATCTCTCTTGGAGCATATCTGTATACCGCTATTTCCTTGTGGGCAGCAGCGATGAGAACCACCGCCTGCGCCTGTCCTATAGCGATGGCAGTTCTCGGGTTTTTTGAGACAAAAGGCTCTTCTACCGCTATTACGTCAGGTTTTACCTCGTCAATAATATTAGCGATACCGTTGTAGAGTTCTCCCAGTCTTTGTTCTATCGAGAATGACCGCCGTGGAGTAAGACACCCGTGATCTACATTGGCTAACTCCCCGGAGATGGAATCTACGATACCAAATCCCATCTTGATTGTTCCTGGATCGACACCAAGTACTCTCAAAGACTTTTCAACCTTAACCTGACTGAAAACTTTCTAGAGCATCTTCTGGGAAGTCAGCGTTGGAATACACTTTTTGAACGTCATCCAAATCTTCGAGCGTGTCCAACAATCTTAATGTTTGAACCGCCTTTCCACTTTCTAGCATTATGGTGTTGCTTGGTATCATAGAGAGCTCAGTGGATGCTATTGCAGCGTTGTTGTCTGATAAGGACGACCGTATGTCCATTAGGGACGTAGGTATCGAATACACGTGCAATGTACCATCATAAGTCTCAAAGTCCTCTGCTCCCGCGTCTATGGCAATCATTGCAAGATCCTCTGCTTTGTCCTCGTCAACATCGATAACAATCACCCCTTTTTGTTGAAACTGCCAGGCAACCGCACCTGACTCTGCCATGTTGCCTCCCGCTTTAGAAAATGTGGAACGTATATCAGATACTGTTCGGTTTTTATTGTCTGTCAAAGTTTCTAGCATTATTCCCACTCCGCCTGGTCCATACCCTTCGTAGGTGATCTCAGACATGGTGTCGCCATCGGAACCTTCTCCTGTTCCCCTTTTGACGGCCCTGTCAATGTTATCTGCAGGCATATTAGCGTCTTTAGCGATTTGGATTGCCATTCGGAGGCGAAAATTCATGTCAGCATCACCGCCACCTTGCTTAGCTGCCACTATTATTTCCTTTGACAATTTAGTGAAAAGTTTACCTCTTTTGGCATCTGTGGCTGCTTTTTTATGTTTTATTGTTGACCATTTTGAATGTCCCGACATTTTATCTGAACACCTCTCTATACTTAGTTACGTGGTTCGTGTTTCCAAATTACTTTGGACTGCACTGAGTCCAAACATGGTCGATTCTACCATCTCAAATTAAATTTATACTTGCCAATGTTGAACGATGTCTCAATTTAGGCTAAAGGAAAATTTGAGACCTGAACTCAGGCTTGCCAGAAATTTTTGGGTTTAATCGAAACAAAGCTCCGGCTTGGTTCCCATTTTCCTTTTGATTGTCTCCTCCTGCGGTTGTCACATACATATGGGTGAAGGAATCTTTCTTGCCATCTCGGGCTAGAGGATCTTCGGCAAATGTTGGACAGGAAACCTTTTTTGTGTTGAACTCTATTTTCTCCACTTGTTGTCCTTCGGGACTGTAACGGTATAAGGCCCATCCATCCCAACGTGCCGACCAAACGTGGTTTTCTGAGTCTACAGTCATTCCATCTGGTATCCCATCATTAGGTGGCGTGGTCACAAAAACTGATCTGTCCGAGATTTCAGAATTTTTGGGATTAATCCGATATCTGTATATGGTACGAGCAGTGGAGTCTGTGTAGTACATCCATGAGCAATCTGTTGTGAATCCAAGACCATTGGATATTCCAATTCCAGTTACAATAGGCCTGATTGAACCGTCTACGTCCATACGGTAGAGAGTCCCGGCGGTTTTATCAGTGGACATAGTTCCACAAAAAACGCTTCCGTTAGGAGCAGCGATTACGTCGTTGAACCTTGAGTTTTCCTCGCCCTCCAAAGATTCAATAACGTAATGAAGTTCTTTTCCGTCCCAGATAGCAACGGCCCCTTTTTCCATAAAAAGTAGCAAGTTTCCATCAGCTTGTATGGTTATTCCCCCAATTTGGGGACCTGTGTATACTTTTTCATGGGCGTTTGTAAAAGGGTCGTATCTAAAAATTGATCCTGCTGGTATGTCTAACCAGTAAAGCTTTTTTTCATCCGAATGCCAGATTGGACCTTCTCCTGTCACACAGTGATAATTTGCTATCATTTCCATTTTTATCTCCGAATGCTCTAATATTTTGTAAACGGTGGATGTGGATATTGTTAAAGTACCATTGATTTCGGAAAGAGGTGAAAAAGGGCGGTGTCCCAACTTTTTTTAGCGACCCGACCCAGACAATGGATTAAGAATTTTGTAGTTTTTGTTCCGTTGTTATTCTCTTTCAATGAATACTGGTTTTTTGAAAATGAGAATGAAGCGCTTACTCTATTATTAACGGTTTTACTTGCGTTTGTAATTTTTATTTTGGCCAGCTCTTCGGTTTATCTACTTAACGATGTCGTTGATGCGAAGGAAGATAAATCACATCCTATCAAGAAGTACAGACCTGTTGCATCAGGGGCACTGAATGTTAGGTTTGCTTTGTTCTCTTCTTTATTCATTGCTGCAATTGGATTGATAATGTCCTGGATTTTTGTCAGGGAGTTGACTATCACACTCGTGATTTACCTGGCACTAATGCTTTCTTACACTCTTTTTTTGCGGCAGTACGCCATATTGGATGTTTTTTGCATAGCCTCTGGGTTCATGCTCAGGGTTATTGCAGGAGGTGTGGTTATAGGGGTGCCCATATCTCCTTGGCTACTCGTCTGTATGGGGTTTGGCGCTCTATTCATTGGCTTTGCCAAACGTAAGGGTGAACTATTGAATGTAAGTGATGACTCTTATCAGGGCTCGCAAATTAGAAGTGCTTTAGAGAAATACGACATCAGATTTATAGATAATCTCTTATTAATTGTAGTTACATCTACTCTCATATCCTATTGTTTGTATACTTTTTGGGCGGAAAACCTTCCGAACAACAATTCCATGATGCTAACTATTCCATTTGTTGTTTATGGTCTATTTCGGTATCTCTATCTGTCGAGAACAGCTGGGCTAACAGAGCGTCCAGAAGAAACAATTCTTCGTGATCCACACCTAATGGTATCTATAGTGATATGGCTGTTGATGGTTGTGGGGATTTTGTATCTTTATCGTTGATATTTCGATTTCTAAAAATTTATTTTTTAAGATCAAACCCAAATTGAGTCTTGGCTATATGAAGTGAGGCATTCAGCATACCGAATGGCGTACCCACATCAAAATGTGTTCCAGTGAATTTGTACCCTGTGCAGTCAAAGGTATTTAAAAGCGCAATCATACCGTCAGTAAGTTGTATTTCACCGAGAGATCCTGGCGGAGTATTTTGAATTGCTTCAAATATTTCGGCAGGTAATACATATCGGCCGATAATCGCCATATTAGAGGGGGCAGTTTCCAGAGAAGGCTTTTCTACCATTCCAAGGACTTCAACTGTATTTCCAAAATCATTTCCTTGATTGACTATTCCAAGATTTGGTACCGCTTCTTCTTCAACTTCCCTTACGGCTAAGACCATGTTGTTGGTTTCTTCTGCTATTGAACACATTTCCCCAATCGTAGGTCTATTACTTAGAATTAAATCGTCGGGCAAGAGTACCGCAAAATCCTGCTCTCCTATAGTTTTTCGTGCCTGTAGTATGGCGTGTCCGAGACCTAGTTGTTCTTTTTGGATAACTACACTTATGTCGGCCATATCTGGTATTTCCCGCAACAACTCAAGCATTTCGGGATTTTTTCTATTAGTGACTGCTTCCTCTAAATCGGGCCTTTTGTCAAAATATTTTAGGATAGCTTCTTGACCTTCTGAAGCGACTAATATGATGTGGTCGATCCCTGATTCAGAGGCTTCTTGCACAGAGAAATGAATAGGAGGTCTATCAAATACAGGGATCATTGATTTGGGGACTGATATGGATACGGGAAGAAATCTGGTTCCTAACCCGGCTACAGGTATTATAGCTTTGCTAATTCTCATGGTTTAGATTCCGTCAATCTCATATCGAATCTTACGGAACTGCTTGATAGTTGCCTGCAAACGTTCTTTTAAGCACTTTGTCCCAGACGCCCATTGAAGAGAAGACTAACAGAAATACTGCTCCTGTTATCACTAGCACGATTGGTGCGGTGAAAGTGTCGGCTAGTTTCCCGTACCCTAGGTTGGCGAAGGCCATTATTCCTCCAGCGTGAAGTATGTAAAGACTCGAAACTCTGCCCCTATATTGGTCGGGAGTAGCCAACTGTACATATGTAATTGTGAGAGCCATGAATGTTGATTGTGAGGCCCCCATTAGAAAACTTGCTATGAAAGATATCGACGCGTCAGATGACAAACCTAAACCGATTGGTGATATGGAGCTGACGAGCCCAGTAATAAGTAACATCCTCCCCTTACCACTCTCACTGCGTACTCCAGCCAGCAAAAATGTGCCAATTGCAGCTCCGCCTCCAAAGGATAGTACGAGCAAAGCTAGCAAGAATTCATCTTCTGATCCCAGACTGTCTCTAGTTAGTACTGGAAGGATCGAATCAAATGACATTACTAATGCGCAGTGGAAAGCTACCAAAATTATGAAAATGCCAACTTCATGTTTGGTGTAAATAAATTTTACCCCGTTAATCATTCCTCGGACCAATCCTGTCTGCACGAAAGATTCTCCGATAGATTTTTTTCTAACTCTAACTATCAAAATTAGAGAAATTGTCCCAAGTAAACCGCTGGCTATCAGAAACTGAGTGATATCAAGACCTTCTCCAAGAGGAGCTCGAGTCATTAACAATAGTCCCATGCCAATGACTCTTGATCCGTGCCTCGTTGCAGCATTTAACGTTATTGCATTCAATAGCGTTTTTTCAGGGACTACATTTGTTACAAGTGCTACTAAGGCTGATTCCTGAGTAGCCCTAAAGCAACCCGCCGCGAAAGCGAGTATACATAACTGCCATAGGCTCAAAACTCCCAAAAAAGATAGAACGGCGCTGACTGCGATGGCTATAGTAATACCTGCTTGGGTTATAGCAGTTAGTTTTTTTCTTTCAGTTCTGTCTGCAAGAATTCCGCCTATAGGTGAAACTATTAGATATGGGAGCATAGATGCAAATGTAAACAAACCCACAAAGACTGATTTATCTGATTCAGAAAGTACGTACCACTGGCTCGCTATTAAGAAGGTCCATGTACTGGCACCGCCCAGTGCGTTTGCTCCCCAAATGTACCTGAAGTCTCGACTCCCAAATGCAGCTAAATGTGGTGGAATGGACATTAAATAAAAAAATTCGGGTTCAGAGTTATTATGATTGCATTATCTCCCTACTAACCTTAAATGGACGCTTGGCTACGATACATTAGCAATTTTTCGAAATGTGTAGGGAACCCTTCACATTTGTTAGTAGACTTGGTGGAGATAGGGGGACTCGAACCCCCAACCTCGGCATTGCGAACGCCGCGCTCTCCCAGTTGAGCTATATCCCCCTCTGCTGAGTACACGCCTAGCATCCTAGCAATCCAAAGTCTGGAGTGTCAACGAAAATTTCATACTTGAGTCTCAGAGCATTTGACCAACTTGAATTGGCTCCACTTAGATATGCGTCCTCATAACATGTATAGACTTTTCTGAATGTCCATTGGTGCATATGGTTAAGTGTTATAATCCGGCCATTTCCACGTCAAAATTATTTCAGAACGGTGCAAACTGCGCTCACTTACCGGCCGTTTTGACATATGGGAGTCAAACAGTATGCCGTATACAGAAATTAACAGAGATTCACTTTTGTGGATGTATGAGACTATGGTCACCATAAGAAGGTTTGAGGAGCAGTCCAGACGTGAAGCTGACGCAGGGAAGTTGAGGGGTATGCATTCTTCAGTTGGCCAGGAAGCTGTACCTACAGGTCTTTGTGCACATCTTGACGAAAACGACTATGTTTTAGGAACCCATAGAAGCCATCATCACTGCATAGCAAAAGGCCTCGATCTTAATCATATGATGGCTGAACTTCTCGGGAAATCCACCGGAACTGGTAAGGGTAAGGGTGGGACAATGCATATCGCAGATATTGATCGAGGTATGCTTGGAGCAAATGGAGTCGTAGGTTCTAATATTCCTGTTGCCACAGGAGTGGCTCTAACAGCAAAAGTGAAAGGTACTAATCAGGTAAGCGTTGTTTTTTTTGGAGATGGTGCCTCCAGTCAGGGGGTTTTGCATGAGTCAATGAACTTGGCAGGGATTTGGAAATTGCCGGTTATTTTTGTCTGCGAAAACAACCGTTACGCTGAGGCAACTCCTTTTGAGTATTCCGTCGCTGGTGGCTCTATATCCAACAGAGCAGATGGCTACGGGATTCCGGGGGTTTCGGTTGATGGGCAGTCCGTCATGGATATGTTCGAAGTGGGCAGGGAAGCGGTCGCCCGAGCGCGAGCGGGTGACGGACCTACTTTAATAGAAGCTCAGACTTATCGATACATGGGCCATTTTGGAGCAGATGATCCTTTAGGCTACAGATCTGCGGAAGAGCAACAGTATTATATCGACCGAGACTGCATCGCAAATTGTAGGGCCCACATACTTGAAGGGTCTTTTGCCGAAGAGTCAGAATTGGAAGAAATAGATGCTAGTTGCTTAGCGGCGGTGAATGAGGCGACAGAATTTGCTAATAAAAGCCCATTCCCAGACCCTGAAGAGCTCCTACAAGACGTATACGTTTCATACTCATAATAAATATAACCGGAAGCTACATTAATAAAAATGGTGGGGGTATAAAAATGACGCAAGCTGAAGCTACTAGACAGATATCTTTTATTCAGGCTATTAACGAGGCCCTTAGACAGGAGCTTCAGAGAGATCCTTCTGTGATAGTGATGGGAGAAGATATTGCAGGTGGGGGAGAAAGAGAAGATTTTCAAGATGCCTGGGGTGGGCCTATGAGGCTCACAAAAGGGCTTGTTAATGAATTTGGAAGAAATCGCATAAGGGATACACCTATCTCAGAAGCAGGCTTTGTGGGAGCAGGAGTTGGAGCTGCTGCTTCAGGGCTTCGTCCCGTGGTAGACCTGATGTATGTTAGCTTCTATGGCGTTTGTGCAGACCAGATAACAAACAACGCCGCAAAAATGCATTACATGTTTGGTGGGAAAGTTACCGTGCCTCTCACCATAATGACAGGGATTGGTGCTGGAACTAACTCTGCGGCTCAACATTCCGAGACTCTTTATTCCATATTCACTCATTTTCCGGGTCTGAAATGCGTAGTTCCTTCCAATCCGTACAACGCAAAGGGATTGATGACTGCCGCAATTCGTGATGATGATCCGGTGATTGTTTTTAATAATAGACAATTGATGGGGCTGAGATTTGACGATCATGTTCCGGAGGACCAATACACAGTTCAAATTGGTAAATCTGAGATAAAGCAAGAAGGGGATGATATTACTCTGATAGGAATAGGGTTTACTACACGGGTCTGCATGGAGGCAGCTGAAGAATTGGAGGAGCAGGGCTATTCAGTGGAAGTTTTAGATTTACTTTCTCTCTCGCCTATGGACAATGATGCTATTCTTTCCTCGGTACAGAAGACTCGCAAGGTGGTGATAGTAGACGAAGATTATCCTCGTTGTAGCATTGCAGCTGACATATCAGCACTTGTAGCAGAAGAAGCTTTTGACTATCTTGATGCACCTCCTCGTAGAGTAAATGCTCCACATGCATCCGTGCCCTATTCAAGACCTTTAGAGGCCTTGTACGTTCCCAACAAGGAAAAGGTGGTTGAAGCTGCCCTTGAAATAATTGACTAGGAGAATCTGTACATGGCTACTCCAATAGTAATGCCCAGACTCGGTGACTTTATGACCGAGGGTGTTGTTACAAGATTTACAAAGGCCCAAGGAGACAATGTCACACAGGGTGAAGTAATAGCTGAAATCGAGACAGAAAAGGTCAACTATGACCTTGAAGCGACTGTATCTGGGGTTTTTCATCCTTCTGTAGATCCAGGTGCCACTGTTGCTGTCGATGATGTGATGGGCTATCTCCTTGATGAAGGTGAACAAGCTCCCGCTAAAGAATCCCAAAACACTTCAACAGCAAAACCTGCTCGCAGAGATAGGACTTCCTCCCCTACTCGTAGCCAAGCTCGAAGAAAGGAAGGAAGTCCCGTTCCGTCCACCCCGGGGGCTAGAAAGCTTGCTGCAAATTTGGGTGTTGATTTGGAGAAAATTACTCCTACTGGGCCAAGAGGTCGAATTGTCGAAGCAGACGTCAGGAATTTTGTTGAGGCTGCTCCTGCAGATAAGACCGATGAATCAAATACTCAAGAAGGCTTGCCAGCAGGCCATCCAGATCCTGTTGAGGAAATTCCACTAAGGGGAATGAGAAGAGCTATAGCAAACAACATGAAGAAAAGCTTAGCTGAAACAGCCCAGTACTCATTTTTCTTTGAAGTGGATGTGACTGATGCCCAGACCTATCGACGTGAGACTGGTGTTGGGTTGACAGAATTCTTGATCAAGGCGTCGGGGGAGGCCATAAAGAGGGTCCCCACTATGAACAGTGTGATCGCAGGGGACACAATATATCGATTTGATCAGATTAACGTAGCAATGGCAGTTGCTCTTGAAAACGGCTTAGTAGTTCCTGTCATAAAAGATGTTGGCAATAAGTCTCTTGAACAGATTTCTGAAGATGTCAAGAACCTTTCCGCTCAGGCAAGAGAGGGGAAGATAAGACCAGATCAGCTAGTGGGGGGGACATTTACTATTTCTGTCCTAGGTTCTGTTGATGGTTTCACTCCAATATTGAATCAAGGTCAGGTGGGACTACTTGGTGTTGGTAGGAGTAATCAGAAACCTGTTGTAAAAAGAGGGGAAATAGTTATAAGGGAAATGATGACATTGAGCTTGACGGGAGATCATCAAGCTATAGATGGAGCTGTGGCAGGGAATTTCTGCAGGCGTCTGCAACAGCTCGTGGAGAACCCTTCAAGAATTTCTTGAGTCCCTTCTTACAACCTGTCAATAAAATTCCTATTGTTTGCCACGATTACAGTACCGACAATAGTGAATATAGCTACTAGAAACGCCAGGGTTTTTGCGGTTTTGTGGTTCAGAATATGCTCTTTTGTTGTAACCCGATTGATGCATAACTTAGTAGATGTCAGATGAGCCGGGGTTAGACCAATACCAACCATGATGCCGGATAAAAATCCCCCTATATGGGCCCAATTATCGATGCCAGGCACCATAAAACCAAAAGCGAAGTTTATAGCTGCTAGGATCAATATCGCATTCAGGTTTTGCTTTCCTAGCTGCCCCAGATCCTGTCTATGAATTAGGAAAAAAGATGCTAATGCGCCAACACAGCCGAAAACGGCTCCACTAGCACCGGCTCCGATAGAAAACGGATGTATCATCAAGAAACTGAACGCACTTCCTCCAAGTCCAGATCCTATATATATAATCGAAAATCTGATATGGGAAAATACCTTCTCCACCATTCCTCCCATTATGAGGAGACTAAGTGAGTTAACCGCTAGATGAGCGGCCCCTATATGTAAAAACATAGCGGCTAATAAACGCCAGTATTCACCGGATCGTATTTCCAAAAAAGAGATGCCGCCAAATCGCATTAAGTTTTCTGTGTCTTTAGACCCACCGGTTAACTCAAGACAGACCCAGAGCAGCAGGTTTATCGCCAAAATGGTGTAAACAATGAATGGGCGTTTTGCGCTCATAGGTTTAACTGCCTTGAAAGAGGCTGAGAATATTTCGAACTACTTAAACATCTAAGGCAATTAAATCTTGGTAGGTTTCTCGGCGTCTAATTATTTGTGAAGTGCTGTCTTTAACCATAACAACAGCCGGTCTCGGATTCATGTTGTAGTTGCTAGACATAGCTAGACAATATGCGCCGGAAGAAGGTATTGCTATTATGTCCCCTGATTCCAATGTTGGGAGTGATACGTCCTTGACCAGAATATCTCCTGATTCACAGTATTTTCCGGCGAGAGTCACTATTTCATGGCCAGTGTCCACCGTCATTTTGTTTGCAACCACTGCTTCATATTCTGATCCGTATAAGGCTGGGCGTATGTTATCCCCCATTCCTCCGTCGAGTGAGACATAGGTTCTCACTGTCGGTATGTCTTTGATTACCCCCACTGTATAAACTGCTACTCCGGCCCTACCTACTATGGATCTACCTGGTTCAATAATCAGTTTAGGTAAATCAAAGCCAAGTTGGGTGCATTTTTTTATTAACATAGAGGTAATTACTTCAGCATATGCACTAATTGGCGGCGGAGGCTGGTTTCTCATATATCCGATAGCAAAACCACCTCCTGGACTGAATTCTCTTAAATTCAGCCCCTCTGATCTGAACGGAGCCAAGTAATCCAACACTGTGTCAATTGCCTGAGAGTAGGGTTCTAATTCAAATATTGGTGATCCCAGATGAAAATGAATCCCCTTTAAATCTAAGTTTGTCGAACCCAAGGCCTGTCGGATTGCAGTGGTACTTTCACCAGACTCGATTGAGAACCCAAACTTTACATCTAGTATTCCTGTAGTGGTGTGGCCATGTGTGTGTGCGTCCACGGAGGGAGATAGTCTTAGCATTATTCCCTGCACTATCCCTCGGCTCCTAGCCAACTGGTTAAGAAGATTTAGCTCGTGAAATCCGTCTACCACTATGGTCCCCACACCAGACTCAACAGCGTAAATTAATTCCTCAGGTGTCTTGTTGTTACCATGAAAGTCCATCCTAGATGCGGGGAAACCAGCAGATATAGCAGCAGATATTTCCCCCCCCGATACGACGTCTAAGGATAATCCCTCCTCATTAGCGATTCTGGCCATAGCTTTCGTTAAAAATGCCTTTGAAGCGTATGCAACCACAGTACTTTCATAACGGGATGTAAATTCTTTAACGAATGTTTTTGCCATCGTTCTAATAGTGTTTTCGTCGTAAACATATAGAGGTGTTCCATATTTTTGTGCAAGGTTTGTTATGTCACACCCGCCAACTGTAAGGGTTCCATTTTCAGATAATTTGGACCCCATTGGGAAAAGGCTGACGTTATCAAATGTCATCTCTAGAAAGTCTCCACTTATATTTGAATGTCATTTAAAGGTTTGTTTAGGACTGTAATTTTCTAACCTGGTAGCGTCACAGTGCAAACTTTTCTTGTTTCTGCGCAGCAAAACCATATTTCACGATTATGAATCGTCATACCATGTATCTCCGGTTCTTCAATGTCGATGACATCGAGAATATCACCAGTGTCGGTATCTAACTTATGGATTTTGCAGTCTTGAGTGTCTGCAAGCCAGATGTCTCCTTCATCCATAAAAAGTCCGTGTGGACGTATTCCTGGAGTTGGAATGGATCTCTTTACTGACATAGTACTGGGGTCCATCAGAAATACTGCTTTAGCGGGTGGAACTGCGACCCACATATTCTGTTCATCCACCCATTCCATTCCGTGGGCTCCTGTAGTTGGTGGATCCTCGGCTTGCGCGAAGTCAACGACACCTTTCCCGGGAGTGTCGTATGTCTCTGCCGTTGTTCCGTCTTCATTGAGTTTGTAAAGAAGGCAATTATAAGTAGAGGCGACCCATAGGAATCCTCCTCCCTTTGTAACACCGCTCGACTTCATAGTCTCCGTTTCCACATCTTCTATTATTGACCCATCTTCATAGGATAGTTTGTACAGATGGTCGTTTCCCTGGTCGATAGCCCAGAGACCGTCCGAATCTGCTTGTAGACCATTTGGTTGCGGTCCCGGATGTATCCAACGTTCTTCAGCTTTCATTTTATAAGGCATTAATCCATTCCCCCTTTCCAGATGTGACACTCTTTAACAAACAACTGTACTCATTATCGCCTATATCTCCATTCGACGGCTATTCTAACTTCGAAAGATCGGCTTAAGAAATTATTGACAGGGATATTAGCCAATGCTAATCTCAACCAGAATATAACCTTTTTTGTTTGGGTAGAATATAAGGAATTTTAGGTAAATATAAGGAAGAGTGGAGGTTAAAATGGCAGATTCGACAGTCTATTATATGGATGCACATTCTGAGTCGACTGAGACGGCTTTGGCCTCAAAGATGATCACTGTTTTTGATGCAGCAGGTCTCGATGAGATTGTGGAGCCTAACGACATTGTAGCTATCAAGGTTCATTGTGGTGAATGGAATAATTCAGCCTATCTGAGACCCCTCTACGCAAGAACGTTGGCAGATAGAATCAAGGAACTTGGGGGCAGGCCGTTTGTCTGCGACACCACTACGTCCACCTATTCTCCCTGGGGATCAAGGTCAAGTGAACTTGATATCCTATTAACGGCCGAAAGAAATGGATACAGCTCTGCTACGCTAGGCTGCCCATTTATTTGCGCGGATGGCTTTATAGGTACGAATGACTTCAGGGTAGATATCCCGGAAGGTTATATTCTTAAAGAAGCCTATGTCGCACAGGCTATCGCCGCAGCTGATGCTCTCATAGCCTTGACGCACTTTAAAGGGCACAGCATGGGTGTTATCGGAGGCGCTTTGAAAAATCTGGGAATCGGCGCCCAGTCAAAGAGAGGCAAATTCAACGTACACATGGGTGGCCACCCGACTTACGGTTTGGGCTCCGCTGGTGTGTTCCACCCAGAAAACTTCAAAGGCAAGGCAAACACGCCTGATTGGGAAATCCTTGAGGATTGTTGCCCGTTCGGCCTTTACAACATTAATGAAAATGACGAATTAGAATGGGACAATGAGAAGTGCGCCAACTGTTTGGGGTGTTTTGGAGTGATGGGACCGAGAGGTCTTATGGACATTCCTCCTGTTCAATTTGACGCTGTTGATGCAGCTATTGCCGACGCATGCTTAGGTGTTGAGAAAGCCGTTGGTAATGGAAAAGTTGGTTATGTAAATATGGCTGTTGATGTGTCGCCGGCTTGCGACTGTGCAGGACATGCGGATGTGCCAATCGTGCCTCATCTTGGTGTCTTTGCTAGCACAGATGCAGTAGCGATTGACATGGCTTGTGTCGATAAGGCCAGAGAGGCT
>Ga0114933_10001265_pt1 | contig 28408 bp, 24 predicted proteins | sample 4SBtaG_FD_89691 | JGI IMG/M metagenome (GOLD analysis project Ga0114933, IMG submission 89691) | Deep subsurface microbial communities from Kolumbo volcano to uncover new lineages of life (NeLLi) - 4SBTROV12_W25 metaG | ecosystem: Environmental > Aquatic > Marine > Volcanic | place: Kolumbo... | reverse complement strand
CGACGACGCCGACGCCTTCGCGGACCGCGTGGCGGAGCTGCTCTCCTCGGACGAGGACCGCGCCGCCATGGGTCGCGCCGCCCGCGACTTCGTGGCCTGGTACGACTGGACCCCCATCGCCCGGCGCTACCTCGACCTCTACGGCGGACAGGGCCGGGGAGGGGACTACAACGACGAGGTGCGGGTCGGCCGCGAAGCCGGGGAGACCCCCGAGGCCGCGATGGCGCTGCCCTCGATGCAGAGCGGCATCGAGGCCCACCTGCCCCTGCGAGAACCCAGCAAGCCCCTGACTCTCCTGCTGCTCGTGAACCGGGGCTGCAACCTGCGCTGCAGCTTCTGCGACCTGTGGGACAACCCGGAGCAGATGCCGCTCCACCGCGCGGTCGAGCTCTTGGACGAGGCCCGCGCCATCGGCACCGAGACGCTGGTCATCACCGGCGGCGAGCCCTTCATGTACAAGCCGCTCTTCGAGCTCGTGCGCGCCGCCAAGGAGCGCGGAATGGGGGTCAACATCACGACCAACGGCACGCTCATCGAGAAGCGCTGGGACGAGCTGGCGGCCAGCGGCGTGGACTCGCTCTCGGTGAGCCTCGACGGCCTGGAGCCCACCCACGACCGCATCCGGGGCCAGAAGGGCTGCCACAAGCGGACCTGGAAGGGCATCCGCAAGCTGCGCGCCGACTCGGGCATCGGCCTGTCGGTCTACTTCGTGGTGACCAACCAGAACGTCGGTGAGCTGGTCCAGGTCTTCGAGCAGGCCCGCGGCATCGACGCCGAGTTCGACTTCTGGCCGGTGAACGACGCCGAGGACCTGTACATGACCTCGGAGGGGGACCAGGCGGCCTACACCGCCGCGGTCCGACACATCGCCGAGCGCTACGAGCGGGTCCGCGAGCGTCGTCTCTTCGACGAGGAGGGCCTCGTCTACCACCAGGGCGAGGTCGGCGACGTGCGCTGCCTCGGCCTGGTCGATCAGTACGGCGTCACCTACAAGGGCGAGCTGTTGCCCTGCTGCGTCTGGGGCGGCGAGGAGCTGCGCGTCGGCAACGTCTTCGAGACGCCGCTCTCCGAGCTCTGGCGCTCGGACGAGGTCCAGGGCTTCCGGGTCGGCATGTACAGCGAGGGCTGCAGCGCCGGGTGCTTCAACCACAGCCTCTACGAGTTCACCAAGAGCACCGGCGAGAGCTTCCGCGTCTCCTGAAGCACACAGGCGCGGGGGACACAGGCGACCGGGGTGCCGCTCCCGTCGCCTGTCGCCTGTCGCCTGTCGCCTTCACACGAGCGCCCAGAGGTGGCGGCCGCTGACGATTTCGTTCCGATGGAGGCCGTCGCGAGCGATCTTCACCATGGCCTCGGCGACCACGCCGACCGGGATGCCCTTCCAGTCGTCGGCGCAGCCCTTGAGCCCCGGGATGACCCCGAGGGCGCCGATGGCCGATGCGGCTGAGCTCCCCCGGTCATTTCCGTAGAGGAAGCTCGGGCGGGTGATGGTCCAGGCGAGTCCGGACTCGCGCACGATGCGCTCCGCTTCCCGCTTGGCGGCGTAGTAGGGCCCCGGGGTGATGTCGGCGCCCAATCCGCTCATCAGGATGAAGTGGGTCGCGCCGGCGGCGTTGGCGGCCTCGACCAGCGCCCGCGTCGTGCCGATGTCGCTCTTCTCGTAGGTGTCCCCGGACGAGAAGCGCACGGCCATCGTGCCGATCATGGAGACGACCGCCGTGCAGCCCTCCATGTGGGCGTTCAGCGAGGCCTCGTCGAAGAGATCGAAGAGCGCGGGCTCGGGACCCTCGGGCTGCTGCGCCCGGTACTTCTCCTCGGACTTCGGGCGCACGTGCACCACCATGTCCATGCCCAGACGGACGCCGTGACGCACGAAGTCCTGGCCCGTCGCTCCGGTGGCTCCGCCGACGAAGACCTTCATCGCGACGCCTCACGGCCCTGGACCGCGAGGGCGTCCGCGCGCTCGTTCTCCGGCAGCCCGACGTGCCCCGCGACCCACTGGATCTCGAAGTTCGGCCAGCTCGCCAGCCGCTCGCGCAGGCCGAGGATGAGCTCTCGGTTGGCCTTGGCCTTCCAGCCCTGGGTCAAGACGCCGAGGGTGTACTTGCTGTCGGTGAAGAGCGCGATCTCGGCCTCCTTCGCAACTCCGGCACCCTCCAACAGGTCCAGCGCCATGTCCACGGCAGTCAGCTCCCCGACGTTGTTGGTCGCGATGCCGAGCGCGCGGCTGTCCTCGAGCACCCGCCCGTCGGCGAGCTTCACGACGGCCCCCGCGCCGGCCGGACCGGGGTTGCCCTGGCAGGCCCCGTCCGTGAACACGATGTGCGTCGTCTCCGGGAGCGCATCGATGCGGGTGCGTGCGTCCTGCTTGGCGGCGGCTGCCTGACCCGCGGTCCGCGTGCCGGCCGATCCAAAGCCGGAGCCCCTGCTCTTCTTGGCCTTGGCGGCGTCGGCGGACACCCCAGCCTCGAGCGAGACGGGTGTGCGATCGACGACCTCGATGCGCGAGAGGCCGGCCCGGTAGACCTTGGCTCCGGCCTTGTCCGAGTAGCGAATGGGCGTGCGTCCGCCCTGGGCCAGGAGCACGCCGTCCGCGCCGACCTCGGCCCAGATGTCCTTGCCCTTGAATCGTGCGCGTACCCAGGCCACCGACCCTCCGTCGTCATGCAACAGTGCTCGTGTGCTCTGGTTCCTCGCGGCATGCAACCCCGGCGGGGTGAACGACACCTCCGCGCCCGACGACAGCGAGGCGGCCTACCGCGTGGGCCCGGGGTGCGTCGTGGTGCAACAGTGGATCGACGCGGATCGGGACTACTACGGCGATCCCCAGGCCCCGGTCCAGGCCTGCCGAGGCCTCGACGGGCTCGTCGAGAACGACCTGGACTGCGACGATCAAGATCCGCTGATCTCACCGGACGGGCTGGAAGAGTGCGACGGGGTCGACAACGACTGCGACGGGGTGATCGACGGGCCGGAGGCCTACGGCGCAGTGACCGCCTGGCCCGACGAGGACCTCGACGGCTTCGGCCCGGGCGAGGGCGAGTCGGTCTGCGAGGTCCCCGAGGGCTGGGTCACCGTCGGCGGTGACTGCGATGACGTCGACGCTGCGGTGAACCCCGACGCGGTCGAGACCGTCGACGGCGTGGACGACGACTGCGACGGGGTGATCGACGACGGCTTCGCCTTCGGAGACGGCGCCGACGGCGACCTGGTGGTCACGGGCGACGTCGATCTTGGAGACGAGGGCCTGGTCTGTTCACCGGTCACCGCCGTCGAGGACCGCCGGATCGAGGTCGCCGATGCCACGGGATTCGCCAACGGGGACCGGGCCCTGCTCTACGCGGTCCAGGGCAGCTTCGGCGTGGTGGGCGAAGCGGAGTGGCTCGATGTGCTCGACGCAGACGGCCTGGGCGTCGAGCTGCTGGAGCCTGTCGGAGCGCTCGCCGACGCGGACCTGGAGTCCGAGGTCCTGGTGCTCTACCGCGTCCCCAACTTCGCCCAGATCGAGGTCTCCGGGAGCCTGACCGCCCCCGCCTTCGAGGCCGGCTGCGGAGGCCTGCTCGTGCTGCTCGCGTCGGAGTCCATCACGGTATCGGGCGGCCTGGACATGCGCGGCGCCGGCTTCCCGGGTGGGGCGATGAACCTGGAGGCCGACAGCACCGGCGAGGCGGGAGACAGCTGGTCCGGCGAAGGCACGAAGACCAACGTCGCGAACGGCGGCGGTGGCGGTGGCGGCGGCAAGTCGACCCACGGCTGCACGGACTGCGAGTCCCACGGCGGCGGAGCCGGCCACGGAGCGGACGGCGGCGACGGCGAGCGCTCGGACCCCACCAAGGGAGACGGTGGACAAGGGGGCGTGGAGTACGGCAGCTCCTCGCTCTCCGGCCTCTTCCTGGGCTCCGGCGGGGGAGCCGGCGCCTGCGACACCTCGAGCGAAGGGGGCATCGGGGGCGCCGGTGGAGCCGGTGGAGGTGCGATCTGGCTGCGGGGACCCGAGGTCGCCATCACCGGCGACCTCGACGTACGCGGCGGCGACGGCCAGCGCGCCTGCGCGGTGGCGGACGACTGGTGCTCGACCGGCGCCGAGAGCGAGGCGGGCAGCGGCGGCGGCGGCTCCGGTGGCAGCGTGCGCGTGCAGGGCACGGTGCTGGCCGTGACGACGCCCTCTCTCGAGGGGGGCCTGGGCGCGGATGCCGCCGACGGGACGGAGGGCTGGGCCGGCGACGGCGCGACGGGACGCTTCCGGGCGGAGACCCTCAGCGCTGATTGAGCTGCTCGGTCGCTCGGCGCAGGCGTCGGACGACCTCGAGCAGGATCTCCTCCTGGATCGACGGGCGCTGGGTCATGAGCTCGGCCAGGTCCGCGCCGGTGAGCACGAGCACGACGGTGTCCTTCGAGGCCACGCAGTCCGCGCTGCGCGGCTCCTCGTCCAGCACGGAGAGCTCGCCGAAGAAGTCGCGAGGCCCCAGCGTGGCCAGCTTCTGCTTGCGATCGCGCACGACGATCTCGCCCTGGGCGATGACGAAGAGCTCGTCGCCGCGCTCCCCGCGCTCGAGCACGGTCTCCCCGGAGGCGTAGCTGCGGGAGCTGAGGACCTCGGCCACGGCGCGCAGGTCCTCGCCGCCCAGGCTGGAGAACAAGGGCACGCTGCGGAGGAACGTCAGGCGCTGGTAGAGCGGGATCATCGCGTCTTCGTAGTCGCGCGGGTAGCGCTCGAAGAAGCGCGGCCCGAACACGACCATCGCACAGCGGAGCAGGTGGCGGTCGCCGAGGGCGACGAGCTCGTGCAGGGGGTCGACCAGGGCTCCGTCGATGCGCTCGCACTCGCGCCCGGCCTCGAAGCGCTCGCGCACCGACAGCGGCGCGAAGAGCGGGACCAGCTCACCGCGGACCTCGTCCTCGACCGAGCTCTCGACCAGCTCGGCCACCGTGTTGTTCCAGCCCCGCCGCGCCTTCAAGCCGGCCGACAGCGCGCTGACCAGCTCGCGCTCGCCTGAGAGGGCCAACAGGCACAAGAGCCGCCGCCCGCTGTGGTCGATGGCCAGCTCCAGCTCCCGACCCAGGCGATCGAAGGGCGCCTCGATGGTCCACTCCTCGGACCAGTCGTCATGCGCCAGGCCGCCGTGGATGGCGACGAGCTTCCAGGCTCGGCGCGTCTCCTGGTCGACCATCGGAGCGACGCGGTCCGCGGGCAGGCGCAGGTTGCGGATGCGGACCAGCATCGTGACCGCGCGGGTGGCCTCGGCGCGGACCGTGGAGTTCGAGTGGCCGAGCAGCTCCAGGAGCAGCTCCTGGGCCTTCTCTCCCCGGGACTGCCCCAGGCTGAGCGTCAGGGTCCGCACCGCGCGTCCGTCCACGTCCGCGAGCACGTCCAGCCGACCTTGGCTGGCCAGCTCGCCGAGCGCCGCCTCGCGCACCGAGCCGACGCGGCTGTCCAGCTGTGCCGCCCAGTCGACCTCGCCGTCGGCCTCGGCCAGGCCGATCTCGCACCACTTCCGGACCTCGATGTCGTCGTCGAGGAGGCCCTGGGCGAAGAGCGATCGTGTGGCCTCCGAGCGCACCGCGCGCAGCGCCAGCACGCAGGCCCGGCGGACCTCGACCGCGGGGTCGTTCAACAAGAGCTCGCCCAGGGGGCCGACGGCGCGGCCCGGACCCAGGCGGGCCAGCTGGGTCGCGCTCGCCGCCCGGACCGAGGCCGCCGAGTGCCGCATCGCCTGCAACATCGTCGGGAAGGCCCCCGGGTCACGCCCGAGCAGCTCGACGGCGAGCCCGGCTCCCGGAGCGCCGCCGCTGCGGAGCTCGCGCTCCAGGGCCTGGACCATGTCCGCGCCCAGCTCGGACCCCTCGTCGCCGAGTCGGAGCCTGGAGGGATCGATGCTCTGTTGCAGCGCGGCGACGTAGGAGCGCTTCACGAAGAGCGCGACCACCGCACACATCGCCGTCCCGATCAGGCAGGCCCCGCCTGCAAGAACGCCCCCGTCGAGGTCCTCGGGAAAGGCCGCCAGCCCGAGCGCCGAGAGCGCATAGGCGGCCGGGCCGATCACCCCCCGGACCAGGGCTCGGGCCTGGGACCGGCGGACTACGGGCAGCGGGGTCTGGGTCTGGACCAGCGACGAGGACCACAGGGCCTGCTTGAGCACCCGGTAGCCACCCCGAAGGAGCACGGCGCCGATCAAGCCCGGGAAGAAGAGCAGGGCCCCGGCGGCCAGCGCAGCCCAGCCGGGCGCCGCGAGGAGCGTTCGGGGAGCGCCGAGCCAGGAGATGACGCGGCCGCTCAGGAGCAGCAGCAGGACCAGCCCGGTCGCCGAGGTCACCGCGTAGTAGCCCCCGAAGAAGGCGGCGATGGCCTCGCCGTCCGCCAGCTCGGCGCGCGCCGCGGTCATCAGGCCCAGGTCCATGAGCTGCTCGAGGACCAGCAGCAGCACGGTCAGCACTGCTGCGATGCGCATGAGGGGAGTCGCCATCACGAACTGCAGCCCGCGCTTCCAGCTCTCGACCAGCTCGATGCGGCGATTGCCCCGGGCGCTCCGGCCCAGGTCCTGCTTGATCAAGCGCCCGAGCACGACCAGGGCCACCGCCAGGAGCGCCGGCGCGAGGCCGATGAGGCCGGCCTCGCCGAGGGGCCGGACGAGAAGAGGGACCGCCATGCCGCCGACCGCCCACGCGGCGGACGCGCCGGCCCCCGCCAGGGGCAGGAGCCGCTTGGCGGAGCGGGCGTTGCAGGCCTCGCTGACGACGCTCCAGGTCTGGATGACCAACAGGCCGGTGATGGCCTCGACGATGACGTAGGCGGCGAAGGCGGTGCCTCGGATGCCCAGGTGCAGGAGCGCGACCAGGGCCAGGCACACCCCGCTCGAGGCCGCGAGCGTGAAGCGGAGCAGCTTCGCGGGACCCAGCCGACCCGTGAGCGCGGAGCTCAGGCTGGACAGCACCATCAGGACCACCGCGGACAGGGCGAAGGCCCAGGGCAGTCGATCGGCGGGGTAGGCCGCCAGGAACACGCCGATCTGAGCGGACTTCATGAGCGCGAAGCTCGCCGAGACCGCGAAGACGAGTCCGCACAACCGGGTGGCGCGGCCTTCGTCGCCGGCCGGGATCCCGAGCAGCCGGGTCACTCGATCAACCCGCACCCAAGGGGCAGATCGGTGGGTCCATCCGGCACCAGGTAGCCGTCGGTGACGCCCTCGACCCCGGTCTGCTCCGTGGGACCGGGGCAGCCCCCGGCGATCCAGTCACGGACGAGCTGGATGTCCTCGAGGGGGATGGCCGGGAGCCCCAGCGGCATGCCGGGCAGGCCCGCGTAGGCCTCTCGAGCGTGGTCCTGGCCTGCCGGCACCTGATCGCGGGCGGCCTCGTGGTGGCGGCGGAGCATGGCGTCGATCAGGCCCTGGGACAGGGGAACGCGCTCGCCGTCTCGCACCCAGCCCCGACGGAACTCGGCGTAGGTCCGCATCGACAGGTCGACGCCCTCGTAGCCGAGGCCACCTTCATTGCCAGGGCCGGGATCCTTCTCGTGGTCGTTCATGTGGCAGTGCACGCAGATCCGGCCGAACACCCGCTCGTTCACCTCCTCCCAGGCCACGGGGCTCGCTGGAGGCGGCGAGGGCGAGATGAACTCGGGCACAGGGCCGAGGGCCGGGTCCACGTGCCAGAGCCAGTCCCGGATCAGCAGGGCCTCCGAGGGGCTCAGGCCCAGGCTCGGCATGAGCGTGCCCGGCTTCATCGACTGGGGGTCCCGGATGAAGTTCGCGGCGTCGGTCGGCGTCATGCGTTCGCGCACGTACCTCAGGTTGGGCGCCAGGGCGGAGACCGGGTTTTCCGGGGGGTTCCCGAGGTTTCCGACCCAGTGGCAGGTGCCGCAGCCCTTGGCCTCGAACAGCGCCGCTCCGCGGTCCATGTCCGGTCGCGGCGGGGTCTTGAAGTCCGGCGCGTACTCCACCTCGGCGACCGCGGCGAAGTAGCGGCCGACCGCCAGGGCCTCGGCTTCGCTCAGGTTCGTCCGGATCATCGACTCTTCGAGGTGGGGTCGAAGGTCCTCGGGGTCCTGGACGAAGGCGGTGATCCAGTCGGGCCGGACCCGCAGTCCGAGGCCGCTCAGATCCGGCGTCACCTTGAGGTGCTCGATGTTGGTCTGGTAGCGGATCAGCACGTCCTCGCCGTACTTCTCGCTGATCGAGGTGTAGTGCTCCGAGCCGGGCTCGAGGCCGTCCAGCCAGACGTGGCAGCTCGTGCAGTGGTCCTCTCGGGGTGGGTCGGGCAGCTCGTCGATGACGTGGCAGCGCCGGCACTCGTGCCGCCCCAGGACCTCGCGGCCCGCCGCGATGGCCTGGGTGCGCGTCTCGGCGGTCCACGTCGGAGAGGGAGCGGGGGGCTCCGGATCGGAGCAGGCCAAGAGCGCGAACAGCACGGCGTGGACGTTATCAGCGCGCCCCGTGTCGGCCCCTCTCTCCCGCCTGCTCCAGCACGCCGCGCACCATCGCGGACGGGTGCGGCTCGCGAGCTTCTGGTCGGTCACCCACAAGCTCCTCGATCTGGCCCCCCCGGCGCTCATCGGCATGGCGGTGGACATCGTCGTGGAGCGCGAGCAGAGCCTGCTCGCCAGCTTCGGGTTGGTCGACGTGCGCCACCAGCTGCTGGTGCTCGCCGCGCTCACGGTCCTGGTCTGGGGGCTCGAGTCCCTGACCGAGTATCTCCAGGCCATCGTCTGGCGAAACCTGGCGCAGCAGCTCCAGCACGAGCTGCGCTGCGAGACCTGGGATCACCTGCAGGCGCTCGACATGGCCTGGTTCGCCGACCAGTCCCGCGGCGAGCTGATGGCCGTGCTCAACGACGACATCAACCAGCTCGAGCGCTTCCTCGACGGGGGCGCCAACAGCCTGCTCCAGGTCATCACGACCAGCATCACGGTCAGCGCCGTGTTCTTCGCCACGAGCTGGCAGATCGCGGTCCTGGCGGTCCTGCCGATCCCGCTGATCGTCTGGGGGAGCTTCCGCTACCAGAGCCGGATCGCGCCGCGCTACCTCCGCGTCCGCGAGGAGGTGGCCCGCCTCAACGCGCTCCTGGACGGCAACCTCGCCGGGATCGAGACCATCAAGGCCTTCTCGGCCGAGGCCCGCGAAGCCGAGCGCGTGCGCCAGGCCAGCGCCGCCTACCGCGAGGCGAACCGCTCCGCGATCGCGCTGTCCGCGAGCTTCAGCCCGCTCATCCGCATGGTGATCGTCGTGGGCTTCACCGCGACCCTCGTGGTCGGCGGCTGGCAGGCGCTGGAGGGCACCCTCGCTGTCGGCGCCTACGGGATGCTGGTCTTCCTGACCCAGCGGCTGCTCTGGCCGCTCACGCGTCTCGGCACGACCTTCGACGAGTACCAGCGCGCCATGGCCAGCACGACGCGGGTGCTCGATCTGCTGGCGACGCCGGTGGCGATCCGGGATGGCTCGGAGAAGCTCACCGAGCCCGTGCGCGGCGAGCTCTCCTTCGAGGCCATCGACTTCGGGTACCCCGGCCGCGAGCCCCTCCTCGAGGGCTTCGACCTGAAGATCCCGGCGGGCTCGACGCTGGCGCTCGTCGGCCCGACCGGGAGCGGCAAGTCCACTCTGGTACGGCTGCTTCTGCGGCTCTACGCGCCCCGCAGCGGACGGATTCGCATCGACGGGGTCGACATCGCCGAGCTCCCCATCGAGGAGCTTCGCGGCCAGGTCGCCCTGGTAGGACAGGCGCCCTTCCTCTTCGCCGGGACGGTGCGGGACAACCTCGTCTACGGTCGGCCGGACGCCCCGGACGCGGACCTCGCGCGCGCAGCTCAGCTCGCCGAGGCCTCCGAGTTCATCGAGGCGCTTCCCCAGGGCTACTCCACCCCGGTCGGCGAGGACGGCCAGAAGCTCTCAGGGGGTCAGCGCCAGCGCCTCTCCATCGGTCGGGCGGTGCTGAAGGGTTCGCCGATCCTGGTCCTCGACGAGGCGACCTCGGCGGTGGACAACGAGACCGAGGCCGCGATCCAGCGTTCGCTCGATCAGATCGCGCAGGATCGGACGACGCTGGTCATCGCCCACCGGCTCAGCACGATCCGTCACGCGGACCGGATCGTGGTCTTGGACGAGGGCCGGATAGTCGAGCAGGGAACGCACGAGGAGCTGCTCGCGATGGAGGGCCGGTACATGCGCCTGTGGAAGGTCCAGACGGGGGAGCGCTCGTGAGGGTCCTCGGCCTCGACGAGGCAGGCCGCGGCTGCGTCCTCGGGCCCCTTGTCGTCGGGGGCTTCTGCTGCGATGCCGCTCAGATCGACGCCCTGAAGGCGGCCGGCGCGGACGACTCCAAGGCCCTGTCCGCCAAGAAGCGCGAGGCCCTGCTCGAGCCCCTGGCTGCGCTGGGGGAGTGGGCCCTGGTCTACGTGGAGCCCGTGCAGATCGACAACGGCAACATGAACACCCTCGAGGAGGACGCCTTCGTCGAGCTGATCGAGAACTACCGCCCGGACCGGGTGATCATCGACGCCCCGGTGCACCCGGGCGGCATCGCGAAGTTCACCCGACGCCTGCTCGGCCGCCTGTCGATCGAGCCCGAGATGGTCGTCGAGCCCAAGGCGGACGCGAACTACCCGCCCTGCGGCGCCGCCAGCATCTTCGCCAAGGTCCACCGGGACCGCCGGATCCAGGCCCTCGGCGCGGTCGGCAGCGGCTATCCGAGCGACCCGGTGACCCGGAAGTGGCTCAAGGGCTTCATCGACCGGAATGAGCCCTTCCCCGACTCGGTGCGTACGCGCTGGGGGACCATCGACAACCTGAGGCAACAGTCGCTGTTCTGAAGCTCGGTCTGTCCGTCCCCCTCTACGACGAGGAGGCCTGCTGCGAAGAGGTCGCCCTCGATCTCCTCGGCGCGCTGGAGTCCGCGAACATCCCGCATACGCTGGCCCTGGTGAACAACGGCAGCCGCGACGGGACCGCGGCGATCCTGAATCGACTGGCGGTCGCCCACGACGCGGTCAAGGCCATCCACCTGGCGGAGAACGCCGGCTATGGCGGCGGCATCCTGGCCGGTCTCAACGCCCTGGACACCCCGGTGCTCGGCTGGTGCTGGGGGGATGGCCAGGTCGCTCCCGAGGTGGTCGTCGAGGCCTTCCGTCTGCTCGTGGAGGGCGGCCACGACCTGGTCAAGGCCCGTCGCACCGTGCGCGAGGACGGGGCTCAGCGGCTGGCGGTGACCAAGGTCTACAACGCGGTGATGGGCCTGGGCTTCGGCCTGGACACCACCGACGTGAACGGCTGCCCCAAGCTCATGACGCGTCGTGCCTTCGAGGCCTTGCAGCTCAGGAGCCTCGACTGGTTCCTCGACCCGGAGTGTCTGCTCAAGGCGAATGATCTCAGCTTGAGCTTCGCCGAGGTCGACGCCGTCATGCGGCCTCGATCGGGGGGTGCGTCGAAGGTGCGGGGCGAGACGGTGAGCGAGTTCCTTCGCCATCTCTGGGCTTGGAAGCGGGGGTGGCGCCCCGGGCAGTGAAACCTTCGGGAAAAGCGGATTGTGTCTCCCGGCGACAGGCCGAGTCGTAGGATGAGCCAGAGACATGAAGTCCCCCCCCGCGCGTCCCTGGATGGGAGCAACCGCCCGCATCTTCCATGCGCCCCCGGCCGATGTCCGGAGGCGCGGCTTGATGGGGCTCGGAGCGCTCGTCGTGCTGTGCGCCCCCATCGTGGGCGTCATCTCCCAGCAGGTCCATGGTCCGGACTGGTGCGACCCGGTGATCATCGCCCTGGTGTGCGGCGTCGCCACGCTGTTGCTCGCCTGGCGGGGTCATCTCCGCACGGGCTCGCTCGCGGCGTGGCTGCTCTTCGCGACGGCGCCGGCCGTCGGGGCCTGGCAACAGCAGAGCGTCGGCGTGCTGCTCTTTGCCTGGGCGCCGGTCTACCCGATGGTGATGGCCGCGGTCGCGGGCACGCGCTGGGGCCTGTCGACCGGGCTCGTGATGCTCGTTCAGCTCGTGGTCTTCGGGCTCCTCTTCCCCGGTGACCTGGTGCTCGGCGAGGTCCGCCTCCCCGCCGAGGCGGCGGTCGCGAGCGCCTGCGCCATCACGCTGATCACCACCACAGTCCCGATCCTCCTGCGCTCGGCGATCGAGGAGCGGGACGGTCTCCGCGACCTGTTGGACTGGTCGAACGACGCGATCTGGATCATCGACCCCGTCAAGACCACCGTGGTCTGGTGCAACCGCACCGCCGAAGAGGACCTCGGCTACGGCCCGATGGCTGGCAGGTCCCTGTGGAGCTTCGCCACGCCCGATGACGAAAAGCCGAGCCTCGAGGCGCTCAGCAAGCTCGTCGCCGGAGGGGTCGTCCTTGGCCGGCATCGCCGCGCGGATGGGACGAGCTTCCCTGTCGAGATCAACGTGAAGGCGGCCTTTCGAGGGGTCCGTCCGGTGCTCATCGCGGTCGCCCGAGACATCACCGAGCTCCGTCGACATGAGGCGGAGCTCGAGGCGCTCAACGCCGAGCTCGAGGAGCGCGTGCGCGAACGCACCCGCCAGATCCTCCGCCAGGAAGCACAGCTCCGGCGCAGCGAGCGGCTCGGAACCGTCGGCCAGATGGCCGGGTCGGTGGCCCACGACTTCAACAACCTGCTGGCCGTCGTCTCCTACGCCAGCCAGGAGCTGGACCAGGTGGTGGATGTCGAGGGAGCCGAGGCGCTGGCGGACATCCGCGCGGCCACGCGTCAGGGCGTCACGCTGACTCGAGGTCTGCTGGACTTCTCACGCCGGGTGCCCACGCGACCCAGGGCGCTCGACCCGGTGGCGGTCGTGAGCGAGCTGGTCCCCCTTGCGCGTCGGGTCCTTCGCGGGGGCGCGAACGTGGAGCTCGACCTCGTCGCTGGCGCGCCCCCGGTCTACATCGATCCAGGCGCGCTCGAGCGGGCGCTCCTGAACCTGGTCAAGAACGCGGGTCATTCGGGCGCCGACTTGATCACGGTGCGCGTGCTCCCGGCGGGCGAGGGCACCGAGATCCGCGTCATCGACGACGGCGAGGGCATGCGTCCGGACGTCGTCGCCCGCTGCATGGAGCCCTTCTACTCAACGCGCCGCCCGGGCGAGGGCACCGGCCTGGGTCTGGCGAGCGTGCTCGGCGTGATGCGGGGCGCCGAGGGCGAGGTGCTCGTCGAGAGCCGCCTCGGCGAGGGCACGACCATCACCCTCAGCTTTCCGCCCGCGCCGGAGGAGACCCGATCGGCCGCGCTGGGCAGCACCGTCCTCCTCGTGGACGACGACGACGGCGTGCGGGAGTCGCTGACGATGGCGCTCGCGCGCGCTGGCTATGCCGTGAAGGCCTGTGTCGCGGGGGACCAGGCCCTCGAGATCCTGTCGTCGTCGGAGCGGATCGACGTGCTCGTGACGGACTGGTTGATGCCCACCCACGACGGCGCATGGCTGCTACGGCGAGCGGCCGAGCTGAGGCCCGAGCTGCCTTCGGTCGTGATGACGGGCTGGCCCGAGCCGAGTCAGCCGAGCGGGACCTTGATCAAGCCCTTCAAGCCGAGCGAGCTGGTCGCCCGCGTCAAGGCCCTGACCGCCTGACCGCGCGGGCCAGCGCGTCGATCTCGTTGCGGTAGAGCTCACCGCCGACGTGGCCCTTTGGGTTGATCAGCAGGGATCCGACCCGCTCGTCGGACATCAGGCGTGGCGCCAGCTGCCGTCCTCGCACGAGCTCGTAGGGCAGGCCCCGCGGCTCGTAGAGGGTGAGCGCGTCCCAGTCCGTGAAGCAGGCGACGACGTCCCACCTCGCGAGCTCACCGACGACCGCGGGGGCTTCGCCCTCGACGAGCAGGAGCAGCCAGGCGTCGAGCAGGCGTCGGTAGACCTGGTTTCGGGCAAGCGTGTCCCGTTTCTTCGCCAGAACTTTCATCGCCTCGATCAGGACGGGATTTCGCGTCTCCTCGCGCTCGCCCAGGGTCACCGCGACGTCCTCGATCGGGCCGCCGAAGACCTCGACCATCAGGCTGTCGAGGAGCTCTGCGAGGCCCTCGATGGGGAAGCGGCGGCGCAGCGTCTTTCGCCCAGGACGACTGGCGAACCCGGCCTTTCGCAGAGCGTTCACCGCGCCGAGCGGGAGCTTGTCGTCCAGATACGCGCTCGCGGCGGCCTCGACCTCGACGTCTTCGACGTGGCGAGCCCCGTGGACGACGAACCAGCCGGAGCCTCCGGAAACGACCGCGCGGTTGTGGCTTCCGCCCTCTTCCACGAGCTGAGAGAGCGTGCGTTCGAGCATCCGCCGCGATAACCCGCGCGCGCTTTCTCCCTGCAGAAGAGGACCCTCAGACGTGGCCGTTCATCGGATCGAGAAGGGACTCGACATCCCCATCACGGGCGCCCCGGAGCAGGTCGTCGAGGAGGGCGCCGCGGTCAGCCGCGTGGCCGTCGTCGCGAGCGACTTCGTGGGAATGAAGCCGCGCCTTCACGTCGACGTCGGCGACGTCGTCAAGCGCGGCCAGCCCCTCTTCGACGACCGCAAGCGCGAGGGGGTGGTCCACACCGCTCCCGGAGCCGGGACGGTCGTCGCGATCAACCGCGGCGAGCGCCGCGCCTTCCAGTCGCTCGTCATCGAGCTCTCCGAGGGGGAGCGCTCCGGGACGCCGAGCGACGACGAGCTCGAGCGCTTCCCGGTGCCCGAGGAGCTCGGCGCCGCCCAGGTCCGCGATCTCCTGCTGACCAGCGGGCTGTGGACGGCGCTGCGGACTCGCCCCTACAGCCGCGTCCCCAACGCCGGCGACAGCCCGAAGTCGATCTTCGTGACCGCCGCGGACACCAACCCGCTGACGGCCCGACCCGACGTCGTCCTCCGCGGCCGGCAGGAAGCCTTCCAGGCCGGTCTGGACGCCCTCGCGCTCATCGCGCCGGTGCACCTGTGCCGTCACGAGACCTCGGGTGTCTCCGGGGACCACGTCTCCAACCACACCTTCGCGGGGCCGCACCCCGCAGGCAACGTGGGCACCCACATCCACATCATCGACCCGGTCTGGCGGCAGAAGACGGTCTGGCACATCGGCTACCAGGACGTGGTGGCCATCGGCGAGCTGCTCGCGACCGGCGTGCTCCCGGTCACGCGGGTCGTGGCTCTCGGCGGACCGCCGGTGAAGAGGCCGCGGCTCTTGAAGACCCGCGTCGGAGCCTCGGTCGACGAGCTCGTGGCCGGCGAGCTCGGAGAGGGCGAGCTCCGCGTCATCAGCGGCTCGATCCTCAGCGGCGTCGTCGCGACGGGCGACATCTTCGGCTTCCTCGGACGCTACGCCAACCAGGTGAGCGTGCTCGCCGAGGGCCGCGAGCGCGAGTTCCTCGGCTGGCTGTCCCCGGGCTTCAACGTCTTCAGCACCATGCCGGTCTTCTTCGCGGGAGCCGTGCCCATGCCGGATGCCCGCTACGACATCACGACCGCCGAGAACGGCAGCAAGCGCTCGATGGTTCCCATCGGCCGCTACGAGGAGGTCTTCCCCCTCGACATCCTGCCGACCTTCCTCCTCCGCAGCTGCCTGTCCGGAGACCTGGAGCGCGCCGAGGCCCTCGGGGTCCTCGAGCTCGACGAAGAAGACGTCGCGCTCTGCACGGTCGTCTGCCCGAACAAGCACGACTTCGGCCCGGTCGTCCGGACCGTCCTCAACACCATCGAGGCCGAGGGATGAAGTTCCTCCGCGACAAGCTCGACGCCGTCGAGCCCCTCTTCCACAAGGGCGGCAAGCTCGAGAAGCTGTACCCGCTGTACGAGGCGGGCGACACCTTCCTCTTCACGCCGGGCTCGGTGACGAAGGCGGGCGCCCACGTCCGCGACTTCCTCGACCAGAAGCGCATGATGATCACCGTCGCCATGGCCCTCGGGCCGGCGGCGGCCTTCGGCATCTGGAACATCGGCAACCAGGCCCTCGGCGCACACGCGGCCGGCGCAGGCCTTCGAGACGACTGGCAGACCGAGCTCTTCCTGGCGATGGGCCAGGCGACGGACCCGACCGACATCCTGGCCTGCGTTCTCTACGGGCTCTGCTACTTCGTGCCCATCTTCCTGGTCGTCCACATCGTCGGCGGCTTCTGGGAGGTGCTCTTCGCGACCGTGCGCAAGCACGAGGTCAACGAGGGCTTCCTGGTCACCGGGGCGCTCTTCCCGCTCATCTGCCCCGCGACCATTCCGCTCTGGCAGGTGGCGCTCGGAATCACCTTCGGCGTCGTGGTGGGAAAGGAGCTCTTCGGAGGGGTCGGGCGCAATGTGCTGAACCCGGCGCTGACCGGCCGCGCCTTCCTCTTCTTCGCCTACCCAGGCCAGATCTCCGGCGACAAGGTCTGGATCCCGGCCGAGGACGCCTGGTCCGGCGCGACCCCGCTCGGAGACGCCGCCCTCGCCGGCATGGACGCGGTCCAGGTCACCTGGATGGATGCCTTCCTCGGCTTCGTGCCCGGCAGCATCGGCGAGGTCTCGGCGCTCGCCTGCTTCGCGGGCATGGGGCTGCTCCTGATGACCAAGGTCGGCAGCTGGCGCATCGTCGCGGGCGGCTTCGTCGGCACGGCGCTGGCCGCAATCGTGCTGAACGCCATCGGCTCCGACACGAACCCGATGTTCGAGATCCCCTTCTGGTGGCACTACGTGCTCGGCGGTTGGGCCTTCGGCCTCGCCTTCATGGCGACCGATCCCGTCAGCGCTGCGTACACGAAGGAAGGCAAGCTGGCCTACGGCTTCCTCATCGGCGTCCTGGTGGTCCTCGTCCGCGTGGTCAACCCGGCCTACCCCGAGGGGATGATGCTCGCGATCCTCTTCATGAACCTCTTCAGTCCGCTGCTCGACCACTACGTCGTGCAGGCGAACATCAAGCGCAGGATGGCCCGCTATGCAGCGTAATTCCGTCGGGTACACCGTCGGCTTCGCCGCCGCGATCTGCCTGGTCGCCAGCCTGTTTGTCTCCGGCAGCGCGGTGGCGCTCAAGGACCTGCAGGACGCGAACAAGGCCGCCGACAAGCAGAAGAAGGTGCTCGTCGTCGCCGGATTCCTCGCCGAGGGCGACAGCCCCCCGAACGAAGAGGTCCAGGTCCTCTTCGACGACAACGTCATCCCCCGCGTGGTCGACATGTCCACCGGCGAGTTCGCCGACGACGCGGTCGACCCCTCCGTGTACGACGCCCGCAAGGCCGCCAAGGACAGCTCGCTGTCCTTCGAGGTCGACGACAACGCGGCCAAGGTCTCCCGGATGCCCAACCACCACGTCATCTACGAGGTGAGGGACGAGGGCGGCGCCCTGGAGAAGGTCATCCTCCCCATCCACGGCCCGGGCTTGTGGTCGACGCTGTACGGCTTCATCGCCGTGGGGCCGGACGGCAACACCATCGATGGCATTACCTTCTACGAGCACGCCGAGACCCCCGGGCTTGGCGGAGAGGTCGACAACGTCCGCTGGAAGGGCCTGTGGAAGGACCGCAAGGTCTACACCGACGACGGCAGCGTCGGGATCCGGGTCAAGAAAGGCACCGCGGGCCCGCCCGAGGACGACCCCTACAACGTGGACGGGCTCTCCGGCGCCACCATCACCAGCAACGGCGTGACCTTCACGATGCAGTTCTGGTTGGGTGACGACGGATTCGGACCCTTCCTGTCCAAGAACGTGAGGGGCTCATGAGCGCCGAACACGGAGTCTTCAACAAGCAGCAGCGCGAAGCACTCCTCGACCCGCTGTTCAACAACAACCCCATCGCGCTCCAGGTCCTGGGCATCTGCTCGGCCCTGGCGGTGACGACGAAGATGGAGGTGTCCCTGGTCATGTGCGCGGCGCTGACCGGGGTGCTCGTCTGCAGCAACGTCATCATCTCGCTGCTCAGGAACTTCATCCCTTCGAGCATCCGCATCGTCGTGCAGCTGACGGTCATCGCGAGCCTGGTCATCATCACGGACCAGATCCTCAAGGCCTTCCTCTTCGACGTCTCCAAGCAGCTCTCGGTCTTCGTCGGGCTCATCATCACGAACTGCATCGTGATGGGGCGCGCCGAGGCCTACGCGATGCAGAACGGGCCCGTGCTGTCGGCCTATGACGGCCTGGGCAACGCGCTGGGCTACAGCGTCGTGCTGATCTTCGTCGCCTTCTTCCGGGAGCTCCTCGGGAGCGGCAAGCTGATGGGCTACGAGGTCCTGCCGCTGGCCACCGAGGGTGGCTGGTACAACCCGAACGGCCTGATGGTGCTGGCGCCCGGCGCCTTCTTCCTCATCGGCTTCTTCATCTGGGGGCTCCGAGCCTGGAAGCCCGAACAGATCGAGGACGAGTAAATGGAAGCCCTGCTCAGCCTCGCCGTGAAGGCGACCTTCGTCGAGAACATGGCCCTGGCCTTCTTCCTCGGCATGTGCTCCTTCCTCGCCGTCAGCAAGAAGGTGGAGACCGCCGTCGGCCTCGGCTTCGCGGTCATCTTCGTGCTCTTCATCACGGTGCCGGCGAACAACCTCATCTACACCTACCTGCTCGCCGAGGGCGCGCTGTCCTGGACCGGCATCGAGGCGCTGGAGACGGCGAACCTCGAGTTCCTGTCCTTCCTCTCCTTCATCGGGACCATCGCCGCGATGGTCCAGATCGTCGAGATGGTCTTGGACAAGTACGCGCCCGATCTCTACAACGCGCTCGGGGTCTTCCTGCCGCTCATCGCAGTGAACTGCGCCATCCTCGGCGCCTCGCTGTTCATGGTCGAGCGGGACTACACCTTCGTTGAGTCCACGGTCTTCGGGCTGGGCAGTGGCGTCGGCTGGCTGCTCGCCGTCGTGGCGCTCGCCGCCCTGCGCGAGAAGATGCGGTACTCGGACGTGCCCCCGGCGCTTCGCGGCCTCGGCATCACCTTCATCCTCACCGGACTGATGGCCATCGGATTCATGGCCTTCGCCGGCATCCAGCTCTAGGGGCTCTGCATGGACTTCATGCTCATCGGATTGGGCGTGGCGATGTTCACGCTCATCGTGCTCGGCCTCGTCGGCATCCTGATGGCGGCGAAGAAGCAGCTGGTCAGCGACGCCGACGTCCAGATCGTCATCAACGACGACGAGGACGCCGCGATCACGGCCAAGGCCGGCGGCAACCTGCTGACGACCCTCGCCGAGCACAAGATCTTCATCCCCAGCGCATGCGGCGGGATGGGGTCCTGCGGCGTGTGCATCGTGCACATCCACGAGGGCGGCGGCGCCATGCTCCCGACGGAGAAGGGCTTCATCAACCGCGGTCAGGAGCGCGAGGGCTGCCGCCTGTCCTGCCAGGTCAAGCTCAAGGGCGACCTCCGCATCGAGGTCGAGCCCGAGATCTTCTCGGTGCGCAAGTGGGAGTGCACGGTGAAATCGAACCACAACGTGGCGACCTTCATCAAGGAGTTCCTCCTCGAGCTGCCCGAGGGCGAGAACGTGCCTTTCCGGGCCGGCGGCTACATCCAGATCGAGTGCCCGCCGCACGTCGCCAACTACAAGGACTTCATCATCGAGGATGAGTACCGGGCCGACTGGGACACCTACAACATGTGGCAGTTCGTCTCGACGGTGAACGAGACCGTGAACCGCGCCTACTCGATGGCGAACTACCCGGGCGAGGAAGGCATCATCTTGCTGAACGTCCGCATCGCCTCGCCCCCGCCGCGCATGCCGCACGTGCCACCCGGCCAGATGTCCAGCTACATCTTCGCCCAGAAGCCCGGTGACAAGGTCGTCATCAGCGGCCCCTTCGGAGAGTTCTTCGCCAAGGAGACCGACAACGAGATGGTCTTCATCGGCGGCGGCGCCGGCATGGCGCCGATGCGCTCCCACATCTTCGACCAGTTCAAGCGCCTCAAGACCGACCGCAAGGTGACCTTCTGGTACGGCGCCCGCTCCTGGCGCGAGGCCTTCTACATCGAAGACTTCAACGAGATCCAGGACGAGAACGACAACTTCCAGTGGTTCATCGCGCTCTCCGACGCGCTGCCCGAGGACAACTGGAAGGGCTTCACCGGCTACATCCACCAGGTCGTCCTGGACGAGTATCTGCAGAAGCACCCGTCGCCCGAGGACGTCGAGTACTACCTCTGCGGCCCGCCGATCATGAACAAGTGCGTCATCGAGATGCTCGAGGATCTGGGCGTCGAGCCTGAGAACATCGCCCTCGACGACTTCGGCGGCTGATGTGAGCGCCGGGGTCGGCGAGCCCCTCGATCCGAAGAAGCTCATCCTCCCGGGGCTCTTCCTGGCCCTGGTGGTGGGCGCGCTGATCTGGCGACGCCCGGCCCCGGTCGAGACGATGGCCGTCCACGGCGAGATCATGGGCACGACCTGGACCGTCCGGGTGGTCGGTGTCGAGCCCGCCGAGCTCGACCAGATCGCGCTCATGGCCCAGTCCGAGCTGGCCACCATCGACCTCTTGATGTCGACCTGGAAGCCCGAGAGCGAGCTCAGCCGCTTCAACGACTCCGTCGAGGAAGGCGCCTTTCCGCTCAGCGAGCAGACCGCCGAGGTCCTGGCCCTGGCCACGGACGTCAACGCCGGCAGCGGGGGAGCCTTCGACGTGACCGTCGGTCCGGCCGTCGCCGCATGGGGCTTCGGCGCCGGCGCGGCCGACGAGGCCCCCACAGAGGCCGAGCTGCTCCGCTTGACCGAGGTCGTCGGCTTCCAGAAGCTGCGCGTCGACGGGCGCACCGTGGCCAAGGCCAACCCGGGCGTGCGCATCGATCTGAGCGCCATCGCGAAGGGCTACGCGGTCGACCGGGTCTCCGAAGCGATGCTGCGCGCGGGTCACGGCGACCACATGGTCGAGGTCGGCGGCGAGGTCGTGGCGCGAGGCCAGAAGGGGGAGGGGAGTCCCTGGGTGATCGCCGTCGACAAGCCTCTCTACGAGGGCCGTGAGGTCCAGGCCCGACTGGAGCTCCGTGACGTCGCCCTGGCCACCAGCGGCGACTACCGGAACTTCATCGACGTCGACGGCGACAAGCGCCAGCACACCATCGACCCGCGCACGCTGCGGCCGGTCGACCACGACCTGGCCTCGGTGAGCGTCATCGCTCCCGACTGCGCCTCCGCGGATGCCTGGGCGACCGCGCTCATGGTGCTCGGTCCGGACAAGGGCATGGCCGTCGCCGAGCGCATGGACATCGAGGCCCTGTTCATCACCCGCGGCCCGGACCGCTTCGAAGAGTCGGTCACCAGCGGCTTCGGCGCTTATAGAGTGGACTGAGATGACCACGCTCTTCGTCACCATCGGCTTCGTCGCCGTCGCGATGCTCGCGATGGCCGTCGGCGTGATCTTCGCGGGTAAGCGCCTGCAGGGTTCCTGCGGAGGACCCGGCTCCGACGACTGCCTCTGCGAGATCGAGAAGCGCCGCGCCTGCCACGCCGCCAAGCACATGGAAGAGCTGCTCGCCCGGCGCGGCATCGTCATGGACGATCACGGGCAGCTGGGGAACGACTCCGCGTCGTAGTCGTGGGTTCACTGGACGCGGACCCCGTCGACGTAGACCACAGCCTGTGTCGGGAGCGCGAGCTCGATCGCGGCCTCTCGGTCGAGCTCCGCCCGGTTCCAGGTCCGGACGAAGGGTTCCGGGCAGCGATGCGTGCTCCACGTCGACGTCCCGAGCCAGAGCGCTTCAGCCTCGCCGACGCAGTCGGGCCAGTCGGGACCTGAGTCTTCGTAGGACCGGCCGGGCGGCTGCTGGTCGAGGAAGTCCTCGGTCAACACCGTCGAGTAGGGGGCCTCGAGGAGGATCCAGAACATACTCTTCAGGTGTCTGCGGGACGCCTGCCTGTGAACGATCCCGATCCCGATCCCGATCCCGATCCCGATCCCGATCCCGAGTCCCCGCGTCCCGAGTCCCGAGGCCGTTAGGTCACCCTCCGTGTTCGCATTCCAACCTCGAAAGGAGCTCACCCTCGAGAGCCCCCTGGCGCCCGAGGTCCTGATCGAGAAGCTGCGCGAGCAGACCGAGGCGGTGGAGGAGTTTCCTCTTCGATCGAAGCTGAGTGGGGCCGGCATCGTCGTGCGCGTCCTCCATGCACCGGAGACCGACAAGCCGTTGTTCGGACGCATCGGCGCCGACGGCTTCAAGCTGGCCCAGGTCCCAGACCCCGCTCGCCAGGGTCCCTTCCAGCCCCTCGTCGAGGGAAATGTGAGCGATTCTCAGATCGGCTCGCGAATCGAGCTGACTCTGAGGCCTCACAAGCAGGTTCGGACCTACTCACCGATCTTCGCGGCGATGGCGATCCTGCTCTTCCTCGTCGCCGGCGTGCAGTTCGCGGCCAAGCCGGAGATCGCGCTCATCGCCGCGGTCTTCGGGGGCTTGTTCCTGGTCTTCCCTCGCTTCCGCGCCAAGCACGGCTTCGACCAGGGCTGCGGCGAGGTCGAGTCGACTCTACGTCGACTTTTCGAATGCGAGTAGTCAGGTGTCCTACCGAACGGTAGGTATTCCTACCGACAGGAGTTGAGTTCATGTTCTTGATCGCGGTCATGGCCTGCAACGGGCCGGACGAGCCCACCGAGACCACCGACGTCACCTTCTACGAGGACGTCGCCCCCATCCTCATGGACAACTGCGTGAGCTGTCATGTCGAGGGCCAGATCGCGCCCTTCGAGCTCACCGACTACGCGAACGTGAGCGTCGTCGGAAACCAGGTCGCCGACTCCGTCACCAGCCGGCGCATGCCGCCCTTCCTCGCCGACAACTCCGGCGAGTGCAACACCTACAAGGACGCCGCCTGGCTCTCGGATGAAGAGATCGCGACCATCGTCGACTGGGTCGACGGAGGCATGCCCGAGGGCGACCCGGCCAACGCCCCGGCCCTTCCGAACGCCATGAAGGGCCTCGAGGAGCGCACCACCCACAGCCTGTCGATGGACTACGACTACTTCGCCGACTTCGAGGGCCAGGACGACGACTACCGCTGCTTCCTGATCGACCCCGGACTGACCGAGGACGGCTTCGTCACCGCCTTCGAGATCGAGCCCGGCGACCCGGCCATCGTGCACCACGTCATCGTGTATGCGCCGACCGACGAGGCCGCGCTCGCCGACGCCTACGCCCAGGACGACGCCTCGGCCACCGAGGGCTACAGCTGCTTCGGCGGTCCCGGAGTGGACTCCAGCATGGTCGCCGCCTGGGCCCCGGGCCGCATGGTCTGGGAGTACCCCGAGGGCACCGGCATCCGCGTCCAGGAAGGCATGCCGCTGATCGTCCAGATGCACTACAACAACGGCGGCACCGACAACGTCGACAGCACGACGGTCAACTTCGAGATCGTCGACGAGGTCGACGACGAGCTCTACAGCTGGTTCTGGGTCAACGCGGACATCGAGATCCCGCCCGGCGAGGAGCTCGTCGAGACCACCTACACCAAGTCTTTGCGCGGCTACACCGGCATCTCCGACCTCGAGGTCACCATCCTGGGCGTCGGGCCGCACATGCACAGCATCGGCACGAGCCTCTACGCCGAGGTCAACTACAAGGACGACGACTCGACCACCTGCCTCGTTGACGTGCCCCGGTGGGACTTCAACTGGCAGTTCGCGTACATGTTCGAGGAGCCGGTGCCCATGTCCTACGCGGACAAGCTGACCTTGAACTGCGACTACGACAGCAGCGACCGGGACGAGTACACCTACTGGGGTGACGGCACCGGCGACGAGATGTGCCTCGTGACGATGTACACGACGGTGCAGGCCGGCATCTGAACGGGCTGCGGGGCCGCTCCAAAGCCCGTATACTGCGCTCCGCTCGGGGCACGTGTCAGCGCGTGTTCTCTGCCTTCCGGAGCCAGTCACATGATGCTCGCACTCCCCATCTTCGCCGTCCTGCACGGGTGCACCCCCGAAGAGACGTCCCCGGAAGAGGAAGAGGGCTACTCCTTCTTCGAGATCCATCCCCCCGAGGGCGCCCAGGGCACCTCGGCCACGGTGGTCATCACCGCCGACAAGAGCGTCTTCGACTTCGGCGACACCGAGGTCTTCTTCGGCGAGGGCATCCTCGTCGACAGCCTCACGGTCGATGACGGCTGGACCGCCATCGCCGAGATCCTCATCGAGCCCGACGCCGAGCTGGCCGGACGTGACGTCGTCGCCGTCGTCGGCGGCCTGACCTATGACATCGGCCGCTTCCGGGTGGTCGGCGAGACCTTCACGATCACGCCCGAGCGCGGCAAGATCGGCGAGAGCGTCAGCGTCACCCTCGAGGGGCACAACACCCGCTGGAAGGACGGCCGCACCTGGGTCAACTTCGGCGACGGGGTCGATGTCCTCGACGTCAACGTGCTCGCAGAGACCCTCGTCGAGGCCGAGATCAGCATCGAAGGAGACGCCGTCCCCGGCGCCCGCGATGTCTGGACCGAGGACGGCGGCAAGATCGTCACCCTCTACGACGGCTTCCACGTCGACCGCGTGGCCCTCGTCGCCACCTGGGACCCGGCCTCCGCCGAGCAGGGGACCCAGGTCGAGTTCACCATCAAGGCCCGCGACACAAACTTCGAGCAGGACCTCACCAGCGTCACCTTCTACGACAACGGCGGCCTGAACCCGGACATCCGCGTCGACGACATCACCGTCATCGACGCCGAGAACCTCTGGGGTCGGATGACGCTCTCGAACGCCGCCGAGCTCGGCCAGCGCGACGTCGTCATCGCCACCGGCGAAGAGGGCGTGCGCATCCCGGACGCCTTCGAGGTGCTGGGCGGCGAGTGGTCTCTCGAGGAGGTCGCGGTCAGCCTCACCTTCAACGTCGTGCGCGGCTTGGACAACTCCAGCGGCGCGCTCTCCGAGCGGGTCTCCGCCAGCGCGCTCTTCTACATCCCCCTGGACCCGCCCTGTGGCGGTGGCGGCGCCGGCTTCGGCTCCAAGCCCGAGCCCGAGCCCTACGACCAGAACGTGGTCGGTCCCATCACCGGCAGCGGCAGCGGCGGCGAGGCCGAGGACTGCCCGAACCCGACCACGGTCAGCGCCGGCGACTACGTCTGGCTCGAGTCCGACGCCAACGTCGTGACCCTCGACAAGGTCGTCGACCCCAACTCCGGCCTGATCTACTACATCGGCCAGGACCTCACGATCGACGACTACGTGCCGGACAACCTCTACGACCTGCACCTGCAGGGCGACCCCGAGGGCCTCGAGGAGGAGATCGTCGAGGGCGTCCAGCCCACCGTGCCCTGCAACTGGTACATGGAGACCCCGGAGCTGTGGGGGAACTACACCCACGACCGCAGCACGGACTTCGAGTACGTCTGGATCAACACCGAGGGCGGCTACGGCGCCTGCACCTACCCCGACGCCATCTTCTACACGGAGATCAACGGCACGACCTACAACGGCACGACCGACCCGGGCATGGCCGCCAGCTTCCCCTGGGATGACGGCACCCACGCCTACACGCCGGACGAGCTGCTCTACCTGGACCCCGGTCAGGTGTACTTCATCGCCTACAGCTACATCGTCGGCCGCGAGTTCGGCCTGCGGGACAGCATCTACCAGACCAACCAGGCCGACTCGTACATCTACTTCCAGGCCTCCTTCATCCTGGAGTAGATGATGTTGCTCCTGGCCATGGGCTGCACGCCCGAGAACACCTTCGTCGAGCGACCCTTCGAGTCGATCGCGGTCGTCACCGGCGACTTCGACCAGGTCGAGGCGAGCTTCAATCGGCTCGACATCGCCTACATCCCCTACGAGGGGTACATCACGACCGCCGCCTACGACGAGTCCGTCGATCCGGACCTGATGGCGCTCAAGTCGGAGTCCTTGTGGACCGGTCAGGACGACCGGGGCAACTACGAGCTCTTCAACCACGACGCGGTCTTCGTGAACTCCGGAGCGCGGGGCTTCGCCGAGGTCATGTACAAGGAGAGCCTCGACCCCGACGACCACATCGTCACCGACGAGCTGGTCATCGCGAACGTCCAGGACTTCGTCAATCGCGGCCGCACGGTCTGGGTCAGCGACTGGTCCTACGAGCTGATCGAGGCCGCCTGGCCCGACAAGATCGACTTCTACGGCGACGACGAGCTGCTCGAGGCCGCCGAGGTCGGCGCCGCCGGTCGCACGACCGCGCGCATCGTGCCCGAGGAGCTCCGCGACAAGCTCGAGACCGACACCCTGTCCCTCGAGCTGAACTACACCAACTGGGCCCTGATCGAGGACGTCGGCGACGACGTCGAGGTCATCCTTCGGGGGGACGTCGGCTACCGGATCTCGGCCGAGGAAGGCTGGGGTGAGCTCGAGCAGGTGCCGCTGCTCGTGCGCTTCGAGGTCGGGAGTGGGACCGTCGTGTTCTCCAGCTTCCACTGGCATGCCCAGAACGCCGGCTTCGCCGATGCCCTGTTGACCGAGGTCGTTCCTGGCCTCGACGTCGGCAGCGCCACGGACGCCGCACCGGAGGAGACCGGAGATGGGAGCGAGTAGCCTCCTGCTGCTCCTGGGCTGTTCGGACTACGAGTTCTACACCCAGCAGCACACGGACGTGTTCCAGCAGAACCAGCGCAAGGTCGTCGACGTGCTGCTGGTCGTCGACAACTCCTGCTCGATGTGGGAGGAGCAGGACAAGCTCGCGACCAACTTCGACGCCTTCATCCAGTACTTCGACGGCGTCGACGTGGATTACCAGCTGGCCGTCGTCACTACCGACACGGTCAGCGAGGAGTTCCGCGGCCGCTTCGTCGGCGGCGATGACGAGATCCTGCTGGAGGGACCGACCGGGGCCGAGATCGACCGGGTCGCCTACGACCGCGACTGGGCTCACGTGGCCGGATCCAGCTTCGAGCTCTCGAGGGCCGAGGAGGCCGGGACCAGCAACGACGTCTCGGACAACTGGTGTCCCGGCACGACCGAGATGGCCTCCGGCGACTTCGGCACGCCGGGAGCCGAGAACACCTGCGGGACCGCAGGCGACCCGGTGCCCGACGACACGGGCCTCGACGACGCCATCGCGCCGCAGTTCGGCGACATCATCGTCACCGAGTTCCTGTCCCACCCTGTGGGCGTCGCCCAGAGCGCCGGCGAGTTCGTCGAGCTCAAGAACATCTCCGGCCACGCCTTGGACCTGAGCGGCTGCAGCCTGACCGACAGCGGGCGCAACGAGTTCTCCATCCCCGATGGCACCACGCTCGACAACGGCGACTACATCGTCTTCGCCCGCTCCGACGACAGCGGAGCCAACGGGGGCATCGAGGGCGCCATCGCGCTGGGCGAGGACTTCACGCTCAACGACATGGTCACCGTCATCGACGCGAACACCGACAACGCCTCCGAGGTCTTCGCCGAGCAGGTGGCCCAGGGCATCACGGGCTCCGGCATCGAGATGGGGCTCGAGGCCGCGCGCATGGCCTTCACCGACGAGCTGCTGGAGACCACGAACAGCGGGTTCTTGCGCGAGGAGGCCAACCTGTCCTTCATCTTCGTCAGCGACGAGGACGACGACAGCCCCTACCCGGTGGACGACTACCTCACCTTCTACGCGGGCCTGAAGGGGGAGGGCGCATACCGCGACCACCAGCTCTTCAACATGTCCGGCGTGGTCGGCGCCCGCGAGCCCGAGTTCTGGGGCGAGCCCAGCTGCTCGAGCGACGACGGGACTGCCGATTACGGCAAGCGCTACGTCGACCTCATCAACCGCACCGGCGGCCTGGTCGAGAGCATCTGCGACGAGGACTTCTCGCCCATCGCGGCGGACCTCGGCCTCATCCTGAGCGGCCTGGCGGTCGAGTTCGAGCTCTCCGAGCAGCCGGACGAGACCACCATCGAGGTCGCGCTCTACGAAGACGCCGACGAGACCAGCTTCGTGCGGGACCTCGTCGTCGCCGAGGACTACACCTACGTGCGTGAGCGCAACAGCATCCGCTTCGAAGAGGACCAGGTGCCTCCGCCCAGCTGGTACTTCACCGTGAGCTACGAGCTCGTCGCGACCGGCGCGAGCTTCGAGGAGGGCGAGTGATCCTCCTCGCTCTGATGGCCTGTGAGCCCGAGGTCCAGTGCGACGAGGCCACCTCCTGCCCCTTCGGCGAAGTCTGCGTCGAGGGCGTCTGCGAGGCCGTGGCCTGCGCGACCAGCAACGAGTGCGGCATGGAGCAGTACTGCGAGGGCCGCACCTGCATCGAGGGCTGCCTCGATGACGCGGACTGCTGGCCCGGCAACGTCTGCGATCTCAACGCGAACACCTGCGTGGACCGCGGCTGCCGCGACACCCAGCTCGACTGCGGCTTCTCCGAGTTCTGCAACGACGCGAACGGCGAGTGCTACGGCGCGGGCGGGTACTACTGCAAGCCCTGCGAGGACAGCACCAACTGCGGCAGCGACGACAACATCTGCCTGAACTTCGGCGGCGGCCGCGAGTACTGCGGTGTCTACTGCGAGGACGACCAGGACTGCCCCGGCGGCTTCGGCTGCCTGCCGGTCGGTGACATCAACGGCAACATCATCAGCTTCCAGTGCATCACCTACT
>Ga0114933_10001260_pt1 | contig 28462 bp, 16 predicted proteins | sample 4SBtaG_FD_89691 | JGI IMG/M metagenome (GOLD analysis project Ga0114933, IMG submission 89691) | Deep subsurface microbial communities from Kolumbo volcano to uncover new lineages of life (NeLLi) - 4SBTROV12_W25 metaG | ecosystem: Environmental > Aquatic > Marine > Volcanic | place: Kolumbo... | reverse complement strand
CGGTGTGTTAATTCCCCGCTCACCTGCTCCAAATGCATCGACACTTAATGCAACGAATCCGAGTTTCGCCAGTCCAATGCACCTCGCTTGCACCACAGGGTCCTGTTTCGCCCCTCGCCAATGACCGTGTACGCATAAAACAGCTGGGAACGGGCCATCACCGTCTGGTTTATATAAACTGCCGGTCATCCAAATGCCGGCAATCGTCTGAAAAGTGACTTTGGTCAGCGTATAGCCATCTGCTTCGATTACTCCCAATTCACGAGGCAGCAATTCACAGCGATCCACCTGCGGCAGCCCAATCGACTCAATTACACGAGACCTTGTCGTCTCTCTTAGCGATTTCCATTTGCGTGGAGAATTCGGCACACTGTATTCACTGGCCAATTCAGCAGCAGTTGCTTTGATGTACGCGAGGTATTGCTTGTCGATGTCCGGCATGAGATTCCTCGTTAACTGAAGCAAATTGCATCGATGACGCTACTCGTCCTTGGCACCACCAAGTGTGACCGAGATCTTGTACATATCCTGTAGATGTGCATGAGCCGCACTCGCATAACTGTTCTTTGGCCATCGTTTGCAAACCGACTGAAAGGCCTTAATGGCTGGCTCCTTAGCATTCATTTGTTCATATGTGTAACCGATTTGAAGCTGTGCCCATGGCGCCTGTGATTCGCTGCCACCGACGATTTGGTTATACAGAATGAGTGCCTCCCGGTATTCCTTGAGGCTACGATGGCAAGACGCCATTTGCTTGTAGTTTTCCGGGAAGTTCTCACATTGTCGGTACACACCGATAGCTTCCTTCAATTGACCTGCGTTGTGATGCGCCGTTGCAATACTCCACAACCATTGCTGCGTTTTGCCGGCGTCAATCTTCAACAAGTCACGATATACAGCGATGGCCTCAGCATACATTCCGATCTCACGATACGCTGCTGCCTCTTCGCTTTTCCAGCGGACTTCATTTTCCCGATCCGAAGCAGCGAGCTGTCGATAGATCTTTACCGCCTCGGCAAGCTTTTTCTCGCTACGAAAACTACCTGCAACTGCTGCCAGACCTTCGTTCTTATTCTCGAACTGCCTAAAGATCGAGCGCCCTTGCTCGTACAACATTCGAGAAACGTAGAAACCACCGAGCCGCCCCAGTAGTTCATCGTCCTTGCCAATTTTAGCTAGTAGTTGCTTGTAGCTATCTACAACCTTTTGATCCCGACGAGAATTCCCGAGCACCTCAATAATCCAATATGCAACTTGCTTATATTGGTTCCGATCCTTTTCTTCAGTGGTCGTGGCAGGATACGATTCAGCCAGAAAGCCCGTAACGGTATCTGCCAACTTCTCACCGAGAGCTCGCGTCTCGTCGTTCCCAGTCAAACCACTGATCGGGGACCGACAATAGTAGTAAACGTAATATGGAAGGTTCGTTTTATAACTCGTCTCTAATACCGATTTCGCCTGATTAAAATCTCCGAGTCCAAAGTAATGGCTTGCCAGACTGTTGCTCGCGGACACACATACAGCCCTTGTCAATTTGGTGCGAGTCGTGTCAAACGCGAGCCGTTTCCATAACTTCACCTGACTCTCAACGTCCTTCTCGTCAGCGGCAATCTGACTTAGATCGCGAATCGAGTAGACTGCTACTGCATGCTTGGCAAAGTCATTCAAAACATTTTGATACGCCTTCTTCGAATCGGGAACGCGTCCCATGCTTCGGTACGTATTGGCAATATAGTAAGCCGACGCGGCCGCTTCAGGGGATTCCGGGAAGTAATCGATAACGGATTGGAACCCTTCTTTGATCGCTGTGTTTTGACGCCGCAATCTCACCTGCGTCAGACTCCATTTCATCAGAGCGTAAGATGCTGCTTCACTGCGTTCATAAAGTGTTAAGTACTTTTCATACTCCGCAGCCGCCGTCTTCCAGTCGTCATTGGTGTTGGTCGATTCACCCTTCTTAAAGAATCGCTCAGCAATATTTAGTTGATAGCGTTCTACTTCCCGCAGTTTACTCCACCGCTCAAGTGACATTTCATCGAGCCGTTGCGCATTGGCGACACCACCAAATGCCATAGCGAATGCAAACGATATACAAATTGCGGTCTTATTCTTCATCTTCTTTCCTCTTTTGCGCCTCTCGCCATTTGTGATGCTCTGCATGTGCATAATTGATAACATTTGCACCCAATTGATAGCAAGCATTCCATATCTCTGCGGTTACACCCGCATGCCCATCTGCCCAAGCATCACCGATGTCGCCAGGGTGGTAATAACATATCCAACGGCCATCTTTAAACCAGCCGAGCGCTTCTTTACCACCGTGCGGAGCAACATACGGCAAATACGGAATTTGAAATGGCACTCGATGGATAATATCATCCAATGGAATCGGCACTGGCCGAACGTCTGGCATCACTCGTGCCATCATCGACACAAACTGATTATGGAAATGTCGGCTGCCACCGTTATCACCGAATAACATCCCGTGCTTGTCGTTGATGTATTCTTGTAAAATCTTAATCTCGTTATTCGACATCGAGATGCTACGTTGCCCTGTTATGTACACGACCGGCGGGCACCTAATCGCATCGTATGCCCCAAGTTGGCTAACGGTTACAGATTCTGTCTTCTCTTTTACATGCTGCTGCGTTAACTCGAAGTACTTGATCAGCATATTTAAGTCGCCACCGACTCCCAGATCCTGATTCCAGTCCCCACCACTGTATTCGAGTCGAATAAATCCGACTTTCCCGTCACTCGTTCCACTTGCAAATCCAGCACCTTCGCCTTCGCCCATCCCGATCTTATAGTTGTGGCGTGTGATTTCCTCTAACTCCAGTTGCGTATCATCAATTTCGGGCATATCGAAAGAGATCGCACTAAACGGATTCACCACGTAGCGTTTTCGGATAATCTTTTGTACCTTTACCACCTGCGCCACAGTTTGTTGCTCACCACCACCTGCGGGTAAATCGTAAAAGCGAGTACAGCCATCGATGGAGGACAGCAAAATACATACGAATAGAAATATGATGCTATATCCGGTAAATCCCGTGAGCGACTGATTCAGCTTCGGGCTCTTCGTGCCGTAATACGGAGCCAGTGGATCCATCGGATTCCAACTTGGCGATAATGCCTCAGCGCCCGGTTCAGCACGACGAGCCTGGACATACCATTTGCTACGAACTTCGGTGTACCAAATCACCCACCCGAGGCCTGTAAAAAAGACCACGACCAATCCCACTCGGGCTGCAAACGCTCTTAACATCTCCAGACCGAAGTAGTCCGTTACAGCAATACTCCCATGCCAGAGCATCGGTGCTGCAATTGAGAAGCAGCACCAAAATACAATTTGCTTAATATCCCAGTGTTTGGACCCTACATAAATTAAGTAGCAACCCAAACCAATTTCGATGGCGCCAAGAAGCAGGTGCACCACTTCCGGCAAAAACTGCATATAGGCCCAGTCCATTAGCAGCAAGCACCAGAGCAGCAATCCAATCGCCGCCTGGCTACTCTTGCTTTTCAAATTGATCGCTAATTGAGCCAACTTAGAGCCTTATTTCCCCGGTCGGATTATTTCCCGTCAAGAAGTGATTCAAGATCGTTATTGTTGTCGAGAGGGTTTTCATCGTCCGGTGCAACTTTCGTCTCACCAATACCCAACGCATCCATCACTTCATCGTTGCTGGGCTGACCGTCCTGAGTCGCAGCGCTGGCCGCTTGTTCAGACAAAGTGGATGCCTCTGCCTGTTCAGATGTCTCCATCTCGCCGACCGTCGCTTTAGCCGGTTTATTCTTCGCAGTGGCAGATTCATCGCTCAACAGAAATGGAATCACAGTCAACACCATAATTAACACGAAGCACGCAACCGTCGAAATGATCACGCTGCGCACCAGGCTATTCGACGCGATTGTGCCCATCACTTCGTGTGGTCGTTTACCTTTTAATGTCCCCAGAAACTCTCGTAACTCTCCAATGGATTCGCTACCGCTCTCACGCAACCGTCGGACGTCACCACCCATTCCGGATTTATCTGTGTCGTTATTGCTCATGGTCTTTTTCAGCTTTGATTAATTGATTGAGAGTGGTTCAGTCTGTTAAATAAAGCGTCGTCAGCTACGATCCTGTTCAACAATATGAACAAGGTCGCCTCCGGCCTCGCTTATCGCTTCAATTACTGGCTCAAAATACATCGCTGGCACTTCCCGATGTACCTTTAGCAACACGATTCGCTCACCAGCAACAGCCTCACCAAGCAAGCTTTCGATACGCTGTGCAAGATTCACTTCCCCGGTTTGTTGACCGTTTACATAGTATTTATTTTCGTTATCGATCAGCACGCTGACTTTCGAGGCGCCAGCACTCTCGATTTCAGTTGCTTCAGCTGGTTGCCATTGCAGATGACTGTCGTCTTGAGCTCTTGCTAGGATGACGAAGAAGATTAGCAGGTTAAACGCAATGTCACCCATCGCCATGCTTGGCACTTCAGCATTCGACTTTTTGCGTTTCATTTTCATATTTGTATGGTTGTCCGTACAAGTCGAACGCTACCCTTCTGATGGTAGCATCACTTGCTGCTCTTCCTCTCGCTGAATCGTAATGACTCCGCCTGCCTGCTCAATTAGCTCTGTGACTTTTATCCAGTGATGATACGGCGTGTCTGTTTTACTCTTTACCACGACAATGCGTTCTTCCGGGCGTGTCTTATTTGCAAACGCTCGATCCAAATACGGCTTGAAATCCGACAGCCGAATAACATTCCCGTTGATCATGGCAGATGTACGTGTCAACTGAACCTCAATGTTGTCTGATTGTTCCTGCTCTTCAGTCTGATCGCTTCGAGGTAACGTTTGTTTTCGACCACTATCCGGCTGAACAGAGGCGCAAACGAGGAAAAACACAATCAGGTTAAACGCAATGTCACCTGTTGCACTTGATGGCGGCTCCGCCATTAGTTTCATTCTCTCGCGTCGCTTACGCATGAGTCACAAAACTTTCCTTAAGAGTCTTTACCCGTCACTGCAAGTTGCAACGTGACACCTTCGATTAATTCTGTCGCCGATTGCTCTACTTCCAATACGAAACGATTGATTACGCTCGTAAAGTAATTGAAAGCCATAAATGCCGGAATACCGACGATCAATCCGAAACACGTTGTGAGCAACGATACCTGAATACCGCCAGCTGCTGCCTCAACAATATTCGTCTCTCCCATTTGCTCTACGATATTCGCAAAAGCAACGATCATACCTTGAACCGTGCCAAGGAAGCCGAGCATAGGTGCAGCACTTGAAACCGTGGCCAGAACTGGGAGATGCTTTTCAAGCCCCCCAACAATGTGCACGGAATAATCGTCCATCGCCTTTACGACTTGCTCTTCAATACGTGCTGCATCGTAATCCAATTGATCCAACACATAGTATTTTCTCAAGCCAGATGCGAGCACCGCCGGCACCGGGCCTTGTTCTTCTTCGCAAAACCGCAGTGCATCTTCAATGCTGTCATCCTGCAACATCTGCTGTACATCATCGCGAATTCTCAGAGAATCGCTGTCTAACATCTTCAGACTGCGATAACGCTCGATGATCACTCCGGTCGCCAAAATACCCATGATGAGAATCGGCCACATGAACAGGCCACCATCAATCAGTAATCCCAATGCACCCGTAGAGAGTAATTCGCTGAACCAACCAGGCTCTTCAGTCGATGGCTCCGCATCAGCCTGGTCGTCCGCCGCCACCACTTCATCTGTAGCGTCACTGCCATCACCAGACGATTCCGCTGCCTGTTCACCATTCGCTGTCTCGTCAGGAATATCCGGAATCTCTACTCCGACTGCAGGGCCACCGCTCTCCGTTTGATCGCCAGCATCCGCATCACTGCCCTCCTCTGGTGCCGTCTGTTCTGGTTTCTCATTATTGAGTTCATTGAGGATGTCATCACCCTGTGCCATAACCGTCCCGGTTATGAACAGACATGTGAACATCGTGCCAAGAAAAAACGTTGAGCGTCGCATGGTTGCAAACTTCCGAAAAGAGATCCTGTCTATTATCAGCAGACGCATACCTGCATCTTCCCGACATACACGGTGCTTAGTTGTCGTTATCAATACTGTTGGCTTCCGTTTCAAACTGCTGGATCATCTCCGGCAATGCCAATCGACCACGGGCGTATTTTGCCGCTTCACTGGATGGGAAATCCCACCGGCAGCGATTATACCGCCTGAATGCGAGTTGATTGTTGTTACCCATTCGATAACTTTCACCGGCCCAGAACATCGAGTCACTGCCAAGTGGGTCTTCAGGGAACAGCTTCGCGAACCGATCAAATGATGCTCCCGCTTCCGTGTAAAGCTCATTCTTGTAATAGCACTGGCCAACGCGGAATGCCATGCGGGATGCGTACTCGTGACTCGAGAACTTCTCGAGGAACTTCTCGCCCACCTGAGCGGCGACCTTAAAGTTTTCCTGCTTATAGAAGTGGTCTGCAATACGTATCATGACGCTCGCGATTAATGGGCTGTTTGGATACGTAGCCGCCAGAGTCACGTATGCTTCCAATGCTTCGTCAAAATCACCGGCGTCTTCATACGTTTGTGCCAGCTTATATTGTGCATCTGCAGCGAGCGTATGATCCGGATATTGAGTCAGCAATAACTCGTATGACCGAATGGCCTCACTCCATTGCTCCAACTCCTGCGCGAATTGCCCCCGCAGGTAGGCGATACGTGGAACATACTTCGGGTCCGGGTAATCTTCCATTACTTCTTTGAGGATACGTCGCCCCGCTTCCAGATCCCGGCCTAGATCTTCATCGCGACCAAGTTCCTTGTGACTCTTGAATAACTCAAAGTAGCTTTCCGCGATGCGAAACTTCGTTTCCACCGCCAACTCTTCATCGTTAAACACCTTGGTGAATGCCGACACTAACCCGTTGGTTCCAACAACGACCGGGATTTCGTGCAACACGGACAATTCGCCTGTCTCCGTTGCGGCAGCGTCATCTATATACGACACGCTAATTACATCGCCAAAATAGCTTTCGATCTTTGGATCAGTGTCTTCCGAATTGGATGGCGTTGGCTTCTCCGCTGCGACCAACTGGTACGATCCTGTGAATTCGCCACTATGAATCGTTGTTTCGAACAGCTTAACGACTTCTTTCTCTCCAAGTTCTGTTGTTATTTCAACAACAACCTCATCGCGTTCATCACTGATGTCTTTGTCTGCGTCGTAAACACGCAGATAGAGCTTTTCACCAACATGAAGCTGTTCTACTACATCCTCATACTCACGGTCGGTAACATTCAATTGACCGTTGGAGACGATTCGTGCGTTCGCCTTTAGCAAGCTTGGCTCACCAGTCGCTCTAATTTCGTCCTTGTATGCAAGTAACACCTGATCTTCGCCTGAGAGGTTTAGTACTCTAGCCACGAGGCCGCCTAAGTCACCATCTTCTTCCTCATCCGGCAGTCGCGTCCTTCCGACCAAGCCACGCGGCATGCCAATCGTCAGTGGAACTAATGCCGGTGAGTCTTTACTACCCAGTTGCATGATGATTTGCCCAATAAAGCGTCCCTGATAAAGAGCCTCATCGCGTTCGGCATTTGCCGGCAAGTCACTGAATTGCGACGACACGATACAGTCCACCAGTAATGTAGACCCATTACTTGCCTGCACAGCAACCGTGACCTGACTGCGATCATCCTTAGCCATGTCAGGATCAATGACTTCGACGAGCAGCGGTACCTCAAATGCAACAGCACTCACATCATCCTCATCCACAGGTAAATAAACCGGTGTGGGCAGACCCGTTTGGCCTTCAGGACGTGGAATCATTCGTGATGAAACGATCCGAACCTGAGCATCCGTTGGCTCATTCACATAAACGACGGATTCCCGCTTCACGGAATGGCCTGGAAATGTGTTTTGCTCATCCAGATAACGGATGTAAACGCGATCGCCCTGCTTTACCACCAGGCGATCCTCCATCTGCTCACCCGCTGTATCCACTTCTTTTGTGAAAATACCTGAATACTCATCCGTCTCGGTAGCCGTCAGGACAATTGGAGCATCATCATTAACGGAAACTTCCACTACGATTTCATCCAACTCATCTGATTGGTCACGATCGTAATCTGTGACCTGAATCGTGATGCGCTCACCCGGATCAATACGCATAAGCGCTTTGGGTGTAAACGTAACACCACCTGCACCACTTCGTTGTTGGTCATATGCGATTGGAGAAATAGACGCGTTGTAATAGGTCGCCTGCAATTCACTTGTGAGAAGGCGTCCGGTACCACCCTGATTCTGAGTCCGTTCGTCGGTATATGTTGCGCGAACAATATCGCCCGCTGCGATCTCAAGAATATTGTTTTGTGCCAGAGACAAAATATCAGCGTCGGTCGGAATTTGTGTCTCTTTTTCATTCGCGTCACCAACCACGACGTGATTAATAGCAACAGAATTTCCGATGTACTCGTTCACGATGATTCGCGTATAACGCAAGTCGTAACTAGGGAATCTGAACTCCCATTCGTTATTCAGATCGACAATTCCCTGCTTCGCCGGTACGAGGAAGATGTTACGCAACTCCATTAATCCACCACCCTGAATCTCCAGTGGCTTAATCAGCAAGTCCCGCGATCCGCCATCCTCAACAAGAATAATTCCAGCACGATCCGGCACATAAACACCCCAACCGCCACTATCTATCACCGGATGTTCAATTTCCTGTCGGCCAAGTTGCACGGAAAACCGACCGGATGTTCCCGGATGGGCATACTCAAGCCATAATTCATACAAACCTGGCCGAATAGCTCCAAGAGATACGGCAAATTGGTCCTCAAGGCTCGTCCAATTTCCGACAACCTTTACCATCTCCGTTTCCTTGAATCCAAACTCTGCTGTTGTCTTAATAAATCTCGCAGCGCTTAGATCCACATCCTGCCGACCGGTAAACGGTGTTTCTTCAACTAGAACTTCCTCTCGCTCCGCAGCCCATTCTTCTTCGGTGAAGGGTTGAAGTGAAACTTGTTGCGTATTAACCGAAGCATAGGCACGCTTTACACGGACACCAGAAGAGCCCTTACTGCACGCCGCAAACACAGTAATTTCATGCTGGCCTTTCTCCAACCAGACATCAACATTTCGAGCGCCTGCGTTTAAGGACAATTCCATAACGCCGTCTACCAAAAGCGCCGTCGTTTCACCTTCCACACGAAGCCGCACGGCTCCGGATCGTTCAGCAATTAACAAACCATGCCAAACGACAGCATGCGCCGGATCGATTACCTTTTCCTCTTCTTCGATCGCTTCCTTGCTCCAGTCGAGATCGCCGAATTCTTCAAATCCGGGCTCATCTTCGATCGGTGTACCGGTGCCAACCAGGTTTAGTACCTGATTCCAGTCACGATATGACCTGTAATCACCTGCGTAGACCCGTCTATTGATACCGACGTATTCGTCCGCGACTCCCTTGAGTGCTGCCTGCGACGGATATGTGGCGACACGGAACCAATATTCTCCGTCATATGAACCCTGAATATCCATCCGCACCGGTGCTTGATCTTCCTCGCTAGGTGACGCAACTCGTACTCTCGATACCGAATACAAGTCTTTCATATCAACGGTCAGGATTTTCGGAGTTTGGCCATCAGGACGGCTCACCCAGACTGTGTCTTTACTTTGATCAATCGCCATTAACGGGCTATGGTCGATTGCTGAGTCACTTGCCGTGGCACCCGCTGGCAATTCTGCCGTGGGAACCTGGCCTTCAAAAATCCCGCTATGCGGTTCGGTTTCCGTAACGACAACCTGAACTTCGTCTCCGCTATCAGTCGCGAGCTTAACAACCACTTCGTCCTGTCCGGACGTCGTATCGCGATCAGCATCCTCAATTCGGATATATAAAGGATTGCCCGGCTTTACCTGTGTCGCCGGTCGAATCTGTGAAACCCGCTGGTCGTCACTTTCCTGTTCAAGCTGCTGACTAAAAGTGGCTTCTTCTTCTGTTTCAATCACACTGCTTTGCACAGCAAAATCAGCATTGGCCGCAACTTGTATTTCCACGTCTGACAATGGAACGTTCTTAAACTCTTGCTTGAACTCCTCCGGATAATCGCACTTGACAACATCATCACCCATCAATTGCAGTATGCCGTCACCTTCCGTAACGTCACCCAAAGCTGTATCTAGGTCAGCTCTAAAGAGGCCTTTACCGGCGCCAGTACTCGTCAGGAAGATTTCTTCTACATCGCCGCCCGGAATCGTCGTAACGACAACAGGTATCCGATTATGACCGCGACTAATCCCCAGATCGCTGTCATGTACGACGATCGAAAGCGCGAGTCCTGGTGCGTGGAATCGCTTGCTGATATGGCCCAGGCGTCCAACCGTACGTAATAGATTCAACTGGTCGATGTATCGCTCTTCGACGCGGTAGATCTCAGCCAGGTTATAAAGTGTCTGATTTGCCAATTCGACATCCGGTACACGTTCGAGTACCGAACGGAATACATCCCGAGCTTCATTTCTATCACCACGTCGGAACATCAAAACACCCTGCAAGAATTCCGCGCGAATGATTGTCAATGCCTCGGACGAACGCGTTAGCTCTTCAAATACCTGCTCGGCCTGATCGAAGACCTTCTGCTCCATAAACGACTCGCCAATGCCAAATTGGGCTTCGGTGGCTTCTTCAGTCTCCGGATACAAGTTTGTAACCGTCGTATATTCACTACGGGCCAGATCAAAACGACGGGCGGTAAAATAATTCTTGGCCAGTAACAACTGAACCTTGGCCTTGTTCTCCTGAGTGATCTGTGCCGATTCCGCATTTCGAACTACCCATGTCCTCAAGACATCTTCGACGTAATCATGGTTGTCATCTCCGCCGGCGGCGACGAGCGATTCCGACACGAACAAGATCAGGTCGACAGGCACTTCATCGCGATGTTCATCGAATAGCGACTTATTGTCTTCGTAGAGATCATATGCAAGCTGACGATCGCCCAAACGCAGGTATAGGGCTGACTGCAAAAGAGGTGCAACGGGACTGTCTTCATCAATCGTCAAACCTACTCCACCACTTTGTGTGTAGCTTCGGCTGACGATTGTTCGCATCGCGTCTCGACGGCCCTGATCCACACTCGTGATATTGGTAAGCAATCCTGTACCAACCGTCGTCACAAAAATGTGATCCTGTTCGGCAATCGCTAAGTCAACAAATGACTTCAGTGCATCCCATCCACGATATTCATTTTGAGAGCGAAGTGTTGCACCCTGTAGACGCTTGAGTCGTTCCATCGGCGCCACGTTTGCCGAGGAGGCGAGCTTCAGCTTAACTATATCGGCGTATGCAGCACTATTAAACAATCTGAGGTTCAAAACCGAGTCATAGAAGGCTAGCTTCACTTGATCAGTAACCTCTTCGTTGGCTCTGATTACCCCGACCCACGACATAACGGTATGGTCGTCGATATCAAACGTCGTAAACGGCAATTCGTCACGTCGCGTGCGGATCTCCTTTAGCAGCGCCCCGATTTGATTGAAATCCGGTTGCTCTTGGGCAAGTAAGATACTCGCTGTGGCCTGAGCGTATCCCGCATAATTGACATTTCCCGGCCCGTTCATTGCCTGCCGATACATGGCAATACGTGCAGGAGCTTCTGCTTCACTATTCGCATTTATTCGACTCAGCGCATCTCTCGTTTCTGTATTCCCAATAGGCAAATAGCGTCGCCAATGCGCCATGGCTTGGTCTGTCATCTCAAGGGCGATCAACGGATCTGCACCGGTAACGCCGTAGTTGTTTGCATACCCGAACTTCTGCTCCAATTGCTGATACCAACTCAAGACACGTTGCGCTAGGGCTTTGTCCTTATTACGCTCGGCAGCTAACATCATGCGTCGAAACGCATCGCCATCAGTTAGATCCAATTGTTGGGTCAGCATGTGATTCGCCGCAGCCTTCTGAATTTCCTCAGGGGCATAATCCGTGGCTGCGTTCAAATAGACTCTTGCATAACTGACTTCCTTCGGAAACATCTGCACCAGCTTGGCCCACTCAGAGGCGGCACCTGACCGCTGTGCCGTCGGCGCTTGATACTGCAAGTAATAGGCGTGGGCATAAAGCAGTCGCCGTTTCATCTCGACCGACATTTGATTGAATTCCGGCGAAGCGAGCATAGCCGCCCGTGTACGTCCACCATTCGCGTTATTTGTCCCGAGCAACTGCCAGTTCTTAACAATGGCCTGTCCTGCGTAGGCCTGATATTCGTTTCGAAGTGCATCATGTCGCGGCTTCAGTTCCTTATTGGCTTTAATTGAGCTAATATACGAATTCACCCCACCTGCATAATTGATTTGCATATATCTGCGTTGCCTGTCGAGCAATTGACGGGCACTATTTCGAGCGGCGTTATCATCTGTCGTCGCCGATAGTGCCAGGCTTGCCAGCGCGGATGCGTAGTTTACTTCATCGTTTTCCAGCCGCATAAGCCCTTCCATGGCCACTTGATGCGCTCTTGCTGGATTCATCTGACCGGTCAAGTGCACGCGTTGAGCAAGAACATAGTAGAGGTAACTGCGGTGCCTCTCGTTTTTGTTTATTGCATCGCGAAGCACTCGTTCCGTGTCAGCCAACTTTGCCGGCTCCACTCCGTTGCGTGAAGCAAAGGTGTTGGCCGCTCCGGAAGTGTATGCATCATCGATCAACACAGCACGCCAAAGCGAAAGTGCTTTGGCTTCGTTCCCTTCCGTGTCGTACTGGGATGCCACGCTGATCCGCAGTGAGCCTTTTCTAAGGTCGTTGGGAAAGCGACCGTAGAACTGATTAACGATGGTCTCAGATTGTTGCGCATTAGACTTGGATGCGATAATGCTTTGACACTGAGCGTAAAACAGATCCGCGTCGTCCTTGATCGAACGGGCTTGTTGATATGCATTCGCGGCGTTCGTGTACTGCTCAAGCGATCTGTAATTCGTTGCGCGTTGTACATGCAGAACTTGCTGGTCAACACGATCCGGTACGAGCCCGCGCTTAAGTAACGTGTCGATGACACGATTACTTTCCGCCCATTTTGAAAGCGCGGCGAATGTGGCATTGGCATTTCGACCCATCGCCGATGCGTAAGTACCATTTGGAATCTTATTTAATACATCTTCAGCTAGCTCAGCTGCGGTAAGACGGCTTTCACCGCCCAATGTCAAATACAACCGAACGGCTCGCTCTGCATATTCCTTGCCAATTAGCGAATTACCATGACGCACCCATACCGCCATGGCGGCATCTGCTGCATCAAGCACATTCTGCCCATCATTAAGGACTTCCGATAGCAACACTTCCACATTGCGTGCATTTCCGGAAGTAGCGTATCGCGTCAAATACTGGCGGCACGTAGCAATGAGGTCTTTGTTACGAGAAAGCACTTGCTGACCATCGATAAGCCTAAGCATCATCTGTTCGTGTCGAGGATCCGAGACGTGAGCCGTTGTAAACGTCTGAGCAACGCGGACTAACCCAAGTGCACGACCGTTATTGAAGTACAAGTCCGCCAACTGCACCAACAGGTTTCCGGCCTCAGGAGACGTATCCCGGTATTTGCCTAACTCGGCTTCGAATTGACTCGCTTGCTGGCTTACCTCGTCCTGCACCTCATCCTCCTGAGCATGTAGGCACACGGAGTTGGCGAGCATCGCCAGCAAAAGGAGGCTTGTGTTGGTTACGACTCGGGGGAATAGAGACTTCATTTTTTACAACTCTCTGATTTGCGCTTAATTTGTGGTCGTGGACTTATTGACTAGCCGCCTTGTCGCGACAGGGCTTCTGCAATCTGTTTGGCATCGGTTGCCAGATTGCTTTCCGGGAAATCCCCAATCAGTTGTTCAAATCGCTGCCGCGCCTCACCTCGCCGATTCAGGCGATACAGACAACGGCCATAGTTAAATAAGATTACATCCAGATACTTTGCATCGGGCTGATTCTCCAGCACCGTTTCAAACGTGTCGATGGCACGTGCATAGTCTTGCTGGTCGTAATAATGGTTCGCCATTTTTGCAACCGCTTCTCCGACGCGGCCGCTGTCAGGAAACTGGTCATATACCTTTTTGTATTCCTGAAATGCCCGGTCCCGCAATTGGACAGCACTCGCCTCGGTGGCATCAGTTGCCATGGCTTCGTAACATTCTGCGATACCAAACTGTGCTTCACCACGAAGTTGGCTCGTTTGCATATTTGCCAGACGCGTGTAAATTCCAATCGCTCGATTAATGTCACCTTCCGCTCGAGCCACATCACCGAGTTGCAGCAGCGCGTCATCCACAAATCCACTTGCAGGGAATTCTCGTTGCAACCGTTCACACATGGCTGCGGCTAAATTCAACCGGTCCATTTCAAAGTACACATGCCAAAGCTGCACATACGTCTCTTCGAGCAGTCGACCACGTAGCCGACGAACATCCGGCATGACCGACTCGCATGTTGCAAGTGCCTGATCATATTTCTGCTTAGCCTTGGTATCTAAACCAAATTCCTTATATCGGTTTCCAATCTTGGTGAGTGCGTCTGCTGTTTTGAGTTGCGTTTGCACACGTAATTCTTGATCGGTAATCTCAGTACGTGTAACGCGAACACCGCCGATATTTCCTTCTAAACACTTCGCAGCAAAACGCCTTTGAACTGCGGTGTCTGATGTATTCGACTCATCCTGGTAAACGATACGAATCTCGTCTCCTGGTAGAGCCTGAAGGACTGCATCGCCAGCAACAATCTCCTCTGCTCGCGCCAGCACGACGTTTCCCCTGAAGACGCCAGAATGAATGCTGCCGTCATCCACTAGTTCTGGCTGCACATCCGGTACTGCCGGAACCTCATTCTCATCATCACTGGGATCTCCTTCTGCTGCGGCATCCTCGGGTACGTTATCGACACCAGCGCCGTCGTCACCTTCTTCTGACCCGCCGTCTTCAGCTTCGGCATCCGCTGGTACAAGAGCATCACCAATTTCTAACTCAGCTTGGATCTCACGTTTTACTTCAGCAAGAGTAATTGCAACACTGTCTACTTTTTTGAATTTCTCAATTTCAATTTCTTCCTCGAGCAGTGGAATCTCTTCACCGTTATTTTCTGTATCGGTGGTTCCCACATCGCCTTCTGCAATTAGCTTCGCGCGTTCCGCTTCAATTTCCTCGTCAGTCTTGCGGCGATATACCGCTAATTCCGCTTGCACGGCATCCGACTCAGGAGTGATGTCGCGATCCGGATCGAGTACCTGTACATTGATACTCTTACCCAATACAACACCGTTTACAGTTTCTCTAAATGCACCGTCGGTTACCTGCACGATTCCGTTTGCCACCACCTGAACTTCCTGCAGCACTTCCTGATTCAGCAGTTTTTCAGCCGTATGAGCATCGACATAAACAACCGATACTTTATCTGTGCCTTTTACTTCAAGCGTGCCGTTACCCGGTGTCGGAGTGCCGAGTCCAGTCATAACAGATCCCAGAACAACTCGAACATTACGCCCAATCGGACGACATTCAACTTTTTCTTCGTCCCCGCCACTACTCTTTACGAGTACCGTAATACTCTCGTCCGTATCGAGAACCGCCAAATCTGCGTCTTCGATCTTGATAAAGAATCGCTTGCTTGCTTCGAGCTTGTCGGCGCTCGTATCGTCAGCATCCAACGTTGTGCCAACGCGTTCCAATGCCTGAATGGCGCGCGAGTAATGCCCCTGCTCGAAGTGTGCTAGACCGATGTAATAATAAGCCTCGTTTACCTGCGAGCTAACAGGAAAGTCTTCAATCACTTGTCGCATAATAAGGAAGCACTTACCAAATTTACGCGAATGGAAATAACAGACACCGGATTTGAGAGTCGCTTCTGCACGTTGTCGGTCGTCAGTATTTTCTTCAGTTGCGATGGTCTCAAAGTGCACGCGTGCCTGATCAAATGCTCGATCAATATCAAGGAAGTGCACGCCGAGTTTCATGTGCGCGATATAACGCGTCTTACTGCGAGGATAGCGTTCAATGACGCTTTTCCAGATTTCCAGCGCCTTTTCGACTTCGTTCGCTTCATATCGCGCGTCACCAGCATCGATCAGCTTGCGGGCTGCCCGATCTTCGATGAGCGAGCCTCGCATGAGAGGATTACGGACTTCTTCATCCTCCGCATCCTGTGCGACAACGTTAAGCGAAGAGAAACAACCGATAAATAAACCGGTACACAATAGCAAGCAACGTGAACGCTTCATTGCCGCCCCTACCCAAAATAAGTTAAACACTTAAACCGATATGCCATGCGGCGTACCGACGGGCCTCCTTTCCCGCTAATGATTTGCTTCAGTCCGTTGAAGCAAACAGCCCGGCTGCCAACACAACCAGGCTGCATTTATTTGCCCTAAGAAAGCGTGTGTAGACTAGCCAAATAATTCCATTACCGGCGTGCCACTATCAACTAACTTCATTGGTCGTTGCAATGGAGTCATCACTTCTTTCTCGTGATTAATTCCCAACGCATGACACAACGTTGCGTGTAAGTCTGCAACTTCGACAGGTCGATCCTGCGGACGCATTGCATCCTCATCACTGCTGCCTATCACCTGACCGCCTTTGATGCCGCCGCCTGCCATGAAGCAAGAGAAAACAGCTGCCCAGTGATCACGACCAGCATTGTCGTTGATGCGCGGTGTACGACCGAATTCACTCACCATCATGATGAGAGTCTTGTCGAGCATACCGCGATCTTTCAAGTCCTGTATCAACGATGCCAACGCAGGATCCATGACATCACCATGAGCCTGCATTGCCGGGAAGTTATTGCTATGCGTATCGAATCCGCCGCGATTAACCTGTACAAATCGCACACCGTTTTCGACCAGACGACGAGCAAGTAGAGCTCCACGTCCAAACGCTGTATCTCCGTAACGTTCTAACGTCTCCGAGGGAACCTTCTGCAATTCAAACGCCTCCAATGCAGGACTTCGCATCAAGCGAACCGCATCGTCGATTGATGTTTGAGTTGCAGCCAGTCGTGGATCGTCGTTCTTCGAAGCAAACTTCTTGTTGTACTTCTCGAGAACTTCCAGACGGCGATTTCCGCGTACTTCAGCGATGCTCTCTGGGAATGCCAGATATGGATCTCTGTCTCCAGGAGCTGAGACGTAATACGCTTCGCACTTTTGACCGAGATATCCGGCGCGAGGAGCCTGCCCGCTGATGGATACATAGGTTGGCAAATCACCTTTTTGATCAAGTTCGTGTGCAACGACACTACCAAACCCAGGATGTCGCAGGTTCGGACCTGGCAAGTAACTGGTTTGCACGTTGTATGTTGCTCGGCCGTGATCACCCTGCGTACCTGCAATGGATCGAATCAAGGCTGCGTGTTCCATTTGCTGCGCGACTTGCGGGAAAATCTCAGAGATCTGAATGCCCGGCACCGTTGTATTAATTGGTTCCAAATCACCTTGAACCGGTCGACCTGGCTTTGGGTCCCAAGTATCAACGTGACTCATTCCACCACCGTTCCAGAACAGAATTACATGTTCCGCGGTTGGGGCGTGACTACTTCCAGCGTAGGCGATCAGGTCTTTTACGCTAAGTCCGAGTACGGTCGCTCCGCTTGCGCCCATCATGGCGCGACGTGTCATTTTGTATCCCTTGCATGACATTGTGTTGGCTCCTAAAAATGTCGGGAAATGGAACTTGGTTTAAAAACAATACGTTCTAGTAAACTTTACGCTTACGGAAGGAATCTGAATTCGTTGCAATTCAACAACACCCAACGAAGGTCTGAAATGCCAGCCTCAAGGTCTGAAGCTGCACCAATGACGCCTTTCGCCGTTTCTAACTCTTCCGCCGTAACTTCGCGTGTAAGGATTTCTCTATAAGCCAGCTTCACAGCGGCATCTACGTTGGCCTTGTTCCCAGTTACCAAGGCATACATTGGCTCGAGATCACCCACTCGCGATGCATGATCTGTCAGGCTACCGTTTAACATCATCAATGCCTGCCGCATGGATGGCTCTTGTTGACGTAGCTCACCGAGCTCCTGACGTGATGTTTGACCAAACACACGAATAAAGTGGCCAACCGGTGCGGGGGCTGCCATCCTCATCGATGAAGTAAACCTTGGATTGTCATCAATCACTCGATCTACGTATTCCGTGCGGTATCGCATCCCTGGGCGTGTTTCCTGCTCCATTGCCATCATGCGCTCGGCTTCAAGTTCTTCGGCACTCTTGATCTGCATAGCTTCGAGCTTCAGGTCATCTTCCTTCTTAGTAAGGAGTTCATCGAAATTCAATTCGATTGCCTGCTCTAACTGGTACCCCGCTGCGATCATCTCCGGCTTCTTCATCTCTGGCTTCTCACCAGTTACGATATTTGCCAGATCGTCACCCTCAGCAATCACCTTTGCGGGCTCGTCGTCACCTTCCGGCTTAAGTGGGACACGTACAGCAACTGAAATCGTCTTTTGATTGCGACCCGCGGTGTGCTTGGCCTCAAACAGGTGACCCGCTGTTACGATACTGTCGAAGAGCGATTCGCTAAGCATGCGACGCATGGGCAATGCCAGGAATGATGATTCAAGTACCTCTCTGTCGATCGCATCGATACCGTTTGGAGCGTGCCCACGCTGATATACGTCTGAAAGAGCAATCGTTTTTACAAGACTACGGAAGTTAAATCCGGTTGCAACGAATTCCTCTGCAAGGAAGTCCATAGTCTTGTTATGGGTTGGCAGGTTGTCCGCTCTAAAATCATCAATCGGTTCGACAAATCCACGACCGATCAATTCTTTCCATAAGCGATTTACAATATTTCGTGCAAAGTAGCGATTGCGAGGACTCGTGACACTGTCCGCGAGTTGGTTACGCCATTCGCTGTGTTTGTATAACGCCGCTTTGACGTCGATTGACCGAATATCTTTCTTAGCTTGAGATTCCACGCCCAACGCATCCAAGTCAGAATTACTGGTTGTCTTTTTGACTTTATCGTCAGACTTTGCCAGTAAGTCATCGACATTTGGACCGTCGTCCGTTTTGACCTCTGCTTTGATTTTTGCCGCCAAAACTTCATCAAATCGTTTTATGAAGTCCGGTGAATCAGCGGCCGCGATGGTCTCAAACGGAAACCTTGGCTTCATTTGAGAGCGGTCTTCAGCCTGCAAGTCGTCTAGTGGTGGCCACATCACGACTGAGTCGTTCGCTTCAGTCGTGTACACGGCGTTTGTAAAGTTACTTTGCTGGCGACGTGTCTTGCCAAAATATGCTGCTAGACCATAAAAGTCCTCTCGGGTCCAAACATCAAAAGGATGGTCGTGACACTGAGCACATCCGATGCGTATACCCATGAAGACTTGACTTGTTACGCTTGCTAATGCAAATGGATCAGCATTGTCACCGAGAACAAAGCCAACTTCAGGAGTGAAATTCGCTTTTCCGTTTGTGACAATAAGCTTGTGAGCGAGTTCGTTGTACGGCATATCGTTATTCAACGCGTTATGCACATACGCTAATAATGCCGAGCCACCGGTAACTCCCGATCGGATTCTCAACAAGTCACCAAAGAATATCGTCCAGCGATCTGCAAATCGGTCACTGGCCACCAGTTTTTCAACCAGCTTGCCACGCCGTTCTTCCTCACCCCATGCAAGGTATTCCTCGATCTCTTTACTTGTGGGAATACGGCCAACAAGATCGACGCTTGCTCGTCGCAGGAACGCCAAGTCACTAACGGCTGCTGCCGGGGCCTGTTCGATTCCTAAGTCAGTGTTTTCACCGGCGAGGATACTGTCTATGGGAGCTGCCGAAACGCCATTGCAATTTAAAACGCCGGCAATGGCGAAAGCTGTTACAGCCAAGAACCCATCGAATTTGCGCATGAATTTCATCCTGTTGTGTGGTCGAAGCAGTTTTGTATGCGTTTTACAATCGCACCTCTACAGGTCGCTAGCTTTATGCTAACTAATCTATAAATGAGTTTCGATATGAATATTTACTCAGCATTTCTTTTTCTTTAAATAAATACAAAATACACTTGCCGTCCTTATGGGGGGGGGACCCTATAGATTGGGGCGAGGAACCTTCCGAACTTCCGAGACACTCAACCCGCCGCTTGTTTTTAGCTTCCTCTTATACACAGCACCGCCGCATGTTACGAATAACACGTCGCCATTCTCACCACCGAAGGTCATGTTTGTCAGGGAACCTGGTCCCGGTTTAGTAAGGATCAAATGGCATCGACCAAGCTGATCAAATATCTGCACTCCCAATTGAGTTGCCACGTACACACGCCCTTCTTTGTCTACGGTCATGCCATCACTGCCGCTTCGTCTGTCATCATCTAGTAAGTGCACGTGCCCCAATCGTTGTTTGTTTCCTAGGATGCCATCTTCTTCGATTCGGAATGAATAAGTAAATCTACCCCATTTATCCGCCACCACTAGAAAGGCATGGTCCGGCGTGGCAATCAATCCATTTGGAAACTCTATTCCCTCATCAACGACCTGTTTCTTACCGTCATAAGTGAAGTGCCATACTTGGTTATTCTTCGGATCTGTAAAGTATCCACCGTGCGGAAGAAGGCAGATGTCATTTGAGTCAACTCCTGTAACTACGACTTCCGACTTACCATCCTTCGCGTATCTGACGATGGATCGCGATTCCGTCTGACACGCATATAACAAGCCGTCCGGCCCAAACATGAGTCCGTTGGCTCGCTTGCTCTTTGCATCAAATACCGATACGGACCCATCTGATTTAACGCGGTGAATTTTACTGCTCGGTACATCAGAAAAATACAAATCACCATTCGGAGCAACCGCTGGTCCTTCGCAATATTGGTGCCCCTTGCTGACCAATTGCCAACCTTCACTGGGTATCACTAAATCCGTGCGGCGACTGGGAGCCTGTCCGGGCGTAATCGGTTTTGGATAGTCTCGCCAAAGCCAACGCATAACTTCTGGCATTATTGCTGCTGCATGTCGTCCGTTATGACCTCCCTCACCCCATCGATAGTCCACCTCGTAGCCGGAATATTGGAGTGCACCAAGCACATCTTGGTTCGCTACCCACCAACTACCACCGTAAAGGTTATTGTCGTTCTTACCATCTTGCAGGAATACTCTAAGCGGCTTCGGCTCGAATTTACGGATGAGGATGGGATATTCATTACCACCGCGAAGCGAGACAAAGGTCCCGATTGCAGTAAATACCCTTCGAAATGAATCAGGTCGTTCCCATGCTGCGGTAAATGCGGCAATCGCACCGCTACTGGCACCAGTAATCATGCGGTCATTTGGATCGTCGCTAATGTTGTAGAGTTTATTCACCTCTGGTATCAGCTCGTCGGTCAGCATCTTTGCATACCGATCACCCATTCCGTCGTATTCAAAACTACGGTTAAAACGAGACTGTGCGTCTGGACGCACCGGGGGCACAACTCCTGGTGTGACAAACAACCCCAACATGACCGGGATCTCTTTCTTGTGGATTAGATTGTCCATTACAACCGGCAGTTTAAAACCATTGGCGCGACCAAGGCCATCTTGAACCACGCAAAGACAGGCTGCCTGTTTCGAATCATATTGTGCAGGAACATAAACCCAATAATTACGGACTGTCCCTGGAAACACCTTGCTGTTGAAAACTATCGGCCCAACAATGTCACCCTGTGGCACGCCCTCTTGACGCATACTATCAGCTGTCAGTTTTTCTTCGTCCGGTTGAGCTATCGCCGACTCGCCTTGGGTGAATACGACACATGCTATGGCCAAAGCGATTAAAAACCGCCAAACATTACATTGAGTTTTCACTTACACTCTCCTTGGTATGTTCATTGGCAGTTAACAATCCAGTGCTGCCGTCTTGATTTCATTAAAGGTTGAATCATCGATTGGAATGCCCGACCGCAGACGCTCACGACGGCATTGCTGAGTGCGATCACCTGGCAATCGAATTGGCGCCGCACCTTCAACCGTCGGGCACTCACGAACAAATTCCGCAAGCCGTTTAACTTGTTCGTTCATGTGCGCGGAGCCGCTATGTGATTCAGGGTCCCACGCAACTAGTAGCACATTGTTATACCCCGTTGCACCCTCTGGCGCAGGAGGACAGAATCCACCGGAAAGCCCCGCCACTAGGAAGTCCAGAAACACGCCTAGGCCAAATCCTTTGTAACCCTGATCACCACCCATCGGCAGCAAACTGCCTCTTGGCTCTGTGTATCTCACGTTTGGGTCGGTCGTTGGGTTTCCCTCAGCGTCAATTAACCAACCGGGCGGACACTCTTCACCAGCTGCTCTTGCTACGAGGATTTTGCCATTGGCTACGGCACTGGTTGAAATATCCATCGCCATAGGGCCAGTCGCCGAGGGAATTCCAATCGACAGCGGATTTGTGCTGATCGTCGGGCGATTTCCCCCCGGGGGAGCGACGCACTTGAGCACACCATTATCTGTGACTGACATCAGGCACCCAAACCCGCGGCTTGCAATTCGCTCAGTCCATTCACCTAGTCGTCCGACGTGCCCGCAATTGACTACGGTTGCGGACCCGACACCTTGCTCTCGCACTTTAGGTAATAGCCTATCAATAACTCGCCGCATCGCGACCTGGCCGAGGCTCGCCTTTGCATCGCAAACGACGAGCGCTCCGGTTTCGTTAAGGACTTGGAGCTTTGACTCTGTGTTGGTGTTTCCGAGCCTGATCTGTTTTAGATATCCGCGAACACGCACAACGCCGTGTGAATCATGCCCTACAAGATTTGCATCCACAAGGCTGTCCGCCACCATGGCCGCGTCAGCATCTGTAATGCCCGCATTAACAAAAGCCCGCGTTACTAACGCCGCCAGTTCATCATGCTGAATTGTGATCTTTGCCAAAACATCCTCTACGTGGCTCTTGTCGTGTGTGGCTTCATCACGAATGCGAGGTTAAGAAATTGACTGCAGGCGGGAAACACGTCCGCTGGCGACCCACTCTGCCACGAAAATATTGCCGAAGTTATCGAAACAAGCGTCATGCGGGTGTACGAATTTGCCATCAACCCACTTTTTCTCGTCATTGCGGATGCCGCCAGTACTAGTGATGCGTTTCACATCGTCACCAAGTTGAGCAACGACTTTATTATCTTTGCCTATGAGGCTAATCCGGGCGTGTAATTCCGGTACCAATAGTAAGTCTTCAAATGAATCCAGATTTGCGGGCAATCCGTAGCCGGTCTGTGTTTCAAGGTGTTTGCCATCGAGTGTCAATCTTTGCAAAGTGTGATGTGCACGATCGCACACCACGACAACGGGATCGTCGCCGCGGCGGTCAATCCATATACCATGCGGAGTATTAAATGTACCGTTGCCGTTGCCGGGACCACCAAAACAACCTTGCCACTCTGCGTTCTTATCGTAACGGTGGATAAACCAACTGCCGTAACCATCCGCGAGCAAGAATCCGCCGTCATCAAGAAATGCAAAATTCGTAGGCATGAATCTGTCACGCCCCCACACCTTCGCGCGTTTGGTATCTTCGTCCTTTGCGTATTTACCGGAATCCATCGGGGCGTATTTCTCCCAGATCGTCTCCCCTTTTAGAGTCATTTTCGCGAATGACTTGACTTGCTGATAGGCGCACACGTAGAGAACCTCCTCGCCATTCTCTTCACGCACCTCTATGCCATGACCACCACCTTGAAACTGGTTACCAAAAGCTCGTATGAACTTGCCTTCCGGGTCAAAGACAAAGATCGACGGATGGTCTTTTTGGTTCTCACGCCCTTCGTGAATCACGTAAAGGTTGTTACTTTTGTCCACAGCGACATTGTGCGTCGTTTGCCACGTATACTTATCCGGCAGCTGTGCCCAGTTGTGATTCACTCGATAGGTATAGTCACCGCTACCAAGAATCACCTCCTTGGACTCTGTCTTGCTGGCGGTCAGGACGATAGGTACCGCCGCGCAGGTTGCAGCTGCAGCGATGAATTTACGACGGCGCATAGGTTTTGATAGCTCTTTCATTCGTGTGCGTCCATTAAAGGCACAGCACTGTGGCTGTGCGGCTTATTTCTTGCTCTATCGTTAGCGAATCACTTACTGGCAGTTGCGATGCAGTAAAGATGTTCTTCGCTTCGAATAAACAGTTCGTTACCAGCGATTGCCGGTGATGCGTAGCAATACTCGTACAACTTGTTTTCTGCAATCACTTCAAGTGTGGCACCAGGTTTAACAATCTTCATCGTGCCGTCATCTGCGAGCATATAGGCTAGGCCATTTACGGCGAGTAGCGACGCACTAAAGTGATTGCCAAGACGATCCTGCCAGTGTCGCTCACCTGTTTTCGTGTCGAAACAGTTAGCGGTTCCTCGATCGTCAGCAACAATGAGATATTCGCCGATGACGACTGGCGATGGAACATAACATCGCACGTTATTAACATGCCATTTGACGGCCGATCCGGTGACATCACCACTGCCGGTGCCATCAATAGCCATGACATGATACGTCGGGAACCCGGCACACATATAGAACTTGCTACCATCAAAGACCATGGAAGCAACAAATTGCTCAGTTGGGCCTTCGATTACCCAGTGTTCTTCTCCGGTTTCTGGATCTAGGCTAACAATATGCTTGCTACCGGAGAATACCATTTGCGTACGGCCGTTGATGTCACGGATGATTGGGGTGACGTAACTTCGAATGCCATAGCGGCGAGGCACATTCCATACAACTTTTCCGGTGTGCTTGTTTAGAGCAAGAATATATGACTTACCGTCATGGTCGCCATTGAGGATCACTAGATCCTTATAGAAGACGGGGCAAGAGCTATAGCCATGGGCGCTAATGAACTCTCCAGCGTCAATTTTCCATTTTTCATTTCCATCGAAATCAAACGCTGCGACGATGATCTTACCAGGGTAAATCAATCGATTACTACCGACATTGGGTGCGGTGATTTCGTTATCGCCAACTTTCAGAAATGACACGACAACGGTTTCACCATCGGTGGCCGGGGTTCCGGACGCAAAGCTGTTTAGTGAATGCTTCTTTTCCAGGCGTGATTTTACGACAGTGCGATGCCAAAGAACTTTGCCGTTGTCACGATTAATGCAATAGAGAACTCGTTCTTGCGTATCCGGCAGGCAGCCAGCAACGAACACACGATTCTCGTAAATTATGGGTGACGCATGACCGGTACCGGGAATCTTAACCTTCCACTTAATATTCTCACCGGTCTCACCATCCCATTTCATCGGAGCATTCGCCGAGACACTCGTACCATCACCTCTCGGCCCCCGCCACCCAGGCCAATTCTCAGCATTCGCACTAACACTCAACGCCACAAATACAAAAACAACACCAATACCCCGCATCACACCCTCCAATTCATGGACAGTCTATATTTATCCCCTCAATTTACAAGTTATCCTACCAAATCAACTTCACAAATTCATGGACAGTCTATATTCCACGACGCTAATTCATGGACAGTCTATGTTCAGCCACTATAAAAATGGGGAAAACACCCGGAATTGGTAATAAATCACTCTAATCTTTGAGCAGATCGAGCATGGCTTTGCCGAAGGCATCGCCGATCAAGAAATAGCTTTCAGCGTTTCCAAACCAATGATGGCCGTGGCCGACATTTGGAGATTGGTCCGCTGGTCTAGCAAATTGATGAGTTTGTACAAAGCGCACATTTCCGTTTAATCGCGAGTCTCGTGTAGCAGCCTTTTGTGCATCTCGAATTGATTGCATGTTGTCACTGGTGTCACGCCCACCGTTACCGAGTTCTCCTACAACTATAGGGAGTTCCGGCCTGTCCAAAGCCTCTCTAACTCCTAATATCAAATTGGCTAGGTTGTCTTTATATTCGCTTCGTGCCGTTTCGTCGTACATGTCGTTCCAACCTTGAAACCATACAAATCCACTGATTTCATACCGTCGCCCTTTCAATTGCGGATTTTCAACCTGGATATTTACCAATGCGTCCTCTACTTCACGCAACATCCGGCTGTAATATTCTCCTGTAATACCGCCGCTCAATGGAGGACGAAAGTCCTTGTAGAGGCTTTTGCCACCCCATGCTGTCTTGATTAACAACACTGGCTTTCGCAACCCATCACCAATTACATGTCCAAATTGAAACTCTGGGCCTATATGGTGATTCCCTGGGTAGCCAGTAAAACCAATTGATAAGCCCCCAGTCTTCAAGCCTTGGCGAGTTTCGAAACGAACAAACACGTCATCCCGTACCACATAATTTGACTGATCGTCAATCACATGGCTGTATTTACCTGTCTTGTCCGCCGCAATCACTGAATTCAGAATACCTTTACCACCGTTGTAGTGTTCCTCATGGTCAAGATCTACGACTCCCTGGCCTTCCATATTCGATTGCCCGGCAAGCACGAACACCTGAATTGGCGGCTTCGCTTCGATAAATTCAGCCAAGAAAAAGGCTAAAAGAAAACTAGCTATCGTAATAACGTGTTTCATAGCACCCAAATACCACCTCTAGAGCATCAATTGTCTGTGAATCTATATCTTGTCGCGGATGAATTGCTTGCTCTATCAATGTACTGTACTTTTTCAGTGAATCTAGGCAGTTAACACTCGTGCTGTAGAAATACCTGCGTACCATTGTTTACCGTCAGCAACCGCCTGTTTATTCATCGACTCTTCACAACCCATCATGTACTTAAAGCTTCCAATAACTGAATCAATTGGCGTCGCCCAAAGCTCTTTAGACACTCCCAATTCATGAAGTCCCTTAGGATTGTGATCTAAGACCGTCGAAAGCTTATGAGCAAGCCACGCATCCGCTCGAAATTGAATTAATTTGACATATGAATCAAGCGTCATTGGTAAGCACCCATCCGGATGCTTACGCGAATCAAAAGAGGCAAGCCAAGTATCACGCGCACCGCCACTCTCATTGCGTGAGTCCAACCTAAGTTTCAAGCCAGTGTATTTGGATTTGCAAACATCGCTAGTCAGTTTTGCCTTGATGGGATTAAGATCCACGTACGCGATTGCATATAGCACCGCAATGGAATCCAGCAACTTTACAGAATGAAACCGTCCTTCCCAAAAGTGACCGGTGCAGTCATCTTCCACATTAGCGCGCTTCGCAACTGCTTCTTGCCAAATCGCCATAAAGTGTGAAATAGAGGCAAGGCGTTGTTTCTTTTTCTCAAAGTTATTCCCTTCCAGCATTTCTCTTATGCGAAGAGGACAGGCTTCGTCCGGCAATCGTTCTACACACGATACGCCGGGGTACATTAGGGCAAGCCTGCGAGCACATTCCTCATCAGACAATTCATTCAGCAAATCCGGTCTATTTCGCAACACCAGGTGATAGTGATTACTCATCACGCAAAAATCCAAAACGTCTATTAACATCACCTTGGACAATGACTCAAGCCATTCCACGATCCACCCTCGCCTAAAGTCCAACATCTCTCCTGTACAAAAGTCTTCCCCCATCAAAAACGCGCGTCTGACACACCGATTCGTAACCAAATACGTACCAACTTCAGACTCATCAATTATTCGCTTCCTTGCAATGGCCATCTTGTCGTCTCCCATTCCTCTTCACGAGTTCCCACGCTCAATCCAATAGAACAGCAAACACCACTTCGTCAATTGAAAACGAAACACCCAGTGACATGAAACACTCAAGAGTGACAGCACAAAGCCACCAATGCGGGGTATACATGGCATTGCACTGACAATTCTAAATCGCGAATCTACAGAATTTCAGATCTGACCAGGTCTGACCAGCACATAGACTGTCCATGATTAACCTGATTAACCAGACTTTGGCGAATCATGGCGATGAACATAGACTGTCCATGATTGAGATTAAAACATGGACAGTCTATGGTTAGCGGGTGTGCCAGGGGGCGGTTAGGGGTTTGGCGCCGTTTAATTCGCTGTAGCCGGCTCCTGTTGTGCCTGACGGGCTTGGGCCGCAGTAGCGTGGGTCGACTGGGTCTGATGCTGGTTGCCAGCGCACGTCACTCGACAGTCGGACCTTGCCTGACATGCTCATATTGTCCAGTGATCCGTGCAGCAAGGACATCGCAAATATAACCACATCGCCTGGTTTGAAATCCGCAGTCAGCAATCGACTTCCCCGTTCCCTCGCCAACTTCTCTGGATGTTGCATGACCTGAACTAAGGGTGTATCACTCGACTCGTAATCCACGGCATACGCTGCTTCGAGCAAATCATCAAATCGCTGCGATCCTTCAATTACCACCAGTGGACCACGCGTCACCGGTATATCACCGAGTGCTGTCCACACTGTGACAATCCGGTCACTGCCGCGAGCGAAAAATGGCTTGTCGTAGTGCAAGTGTGTTGATCTCCCCGGCACTCCCGGACGAAGAAACAAATAATCGTGGGCCCGAGACTGCTCTGCAAAGAATGTGTCCATTACACGCT
>Ga0114933_10001259_pt1 | contig 28466 bp, 30 predicted proteins | sample 4SBtaG_FD_89691 | JGI IMG/M metagenome (GOLD analysis project Ga0114933, IMG submission 89691) | Deep subsurface microbial communities from Kolumbo volcano to uncover new lineages of life (NeLLi) - 4SBTROV12_W25 metaG | ecosystem: Environmental > Aquatic > Marine > Volcanic | place: Kolumbo... | reverse complement strand
TATTCCAAGTTCTCCTCCACCTTGTTCAATCCTAGATTCGGTTATGATGCGTCGAGTTTTGACACTATATGAAAGTAATTAATGTCAGCTGATATCGAAACCATTCGCGGCATTTTGGTCGAGCGAAAAATCATCGCGGTAGTGGGGCTCTCGGCAAATTGGTGGCGCCCGAGTTTCTTCGCCGCAAAGTACATGCAAGATCACGGGTATCGAATTATTCCCGTGAATCCGAACTACGAAGAGATCTTGGGGGAAACCTGCTACCCGTCGCTTGAGGACATACCCAAAGACATCGGCATAGACATTGTCGATGTTTTTCAAAAACCTGAGGCTGCGCCCGCAGCAGCAAAGAGTGCGGTTGCGATTGGGGCGAAGGTGTTGTGGCTTCAGATTGGCGTCATTAATGAAGAAGCCAAAACCATTGCGGAGAAGGGAGGTCTTCAGGTGGTGGTAGACCGGTGCGTCAAGATTGAGCACGGCCGACTGCTTGGCGGGCTCAATCTTTTTGGTGTGACGACCAAGGTCATTTCTGCAAAACGACCAAGATGGCTGGTCTACTGAAACTTAAGTTCAGCTTGGGAAGATTGCTATGACTGATCGCGAATTTGGATTCGAAACTCTCTGTCTGCATGCGGGTCAGCTGCCCGATGCGGCAACCGCATCCCGCGCCGTCCCGATTTATCAGACGACGTCGTATGTATTCGACAGCACGGATCATGCGGCAAGCCTTTTCAATCTTCAAACCTTCGGCAATGTGTATTCCCGGATGATGAATCCCACCAATGCCATGTTGGAAGAGCGGCTCGCAACGCTCGAAGGTGGTCGGGCGGGGTTGGTAGTCGGATCGGGTATGGCAGCCCAGATGGTAGCGTTGCTTACCCTTCTTGAGGCTGGCGACGAACTGGTCGCAGCAAGCACGCTCTACGGGGGAACCTACTCTCAGTTTGACTACACTTTTCGTCGCATGGGGATCCAAACCCATTTTGTAGACCCGGATGATCCTGAAAATTTCGCCAAGGCAATCACGCCGGCTACCAAAGCGGTATATGCCGAGACGATCGGCAATCCGCTCAACAACGTCCTGGATATCTCTGCTGTGGCACAGATTGCACATGACGCTAACATCCCGCTTGTGATGGATAACACCTTCGGGACGCCTTACCTGTGCCGGCCCTTTGAATTTGGAGCCGATGTGGTGGTGCACTCGGTCACAAAATGGATTGGAGGGCACGGCACCTCGATCGGCGGTGCGATTGTGGAATCAGGAAAGTTCCCGTGGGACAGCGGCAAGTTTCCGGGCATGACCGAGCCCTCGAAGGGGTATCACGGCATTCGCTTTTACGAAACCTTTGGCGACTTCGGCTTCATTACCAAGGCGCGGATGGAGACCCTGCGGACACTCGGTCCGACGATGAGTCCCATGAGCGCATTTCTCTTTCTTCAGGGCCTTGAGACGCTGCCGCTCCGCATGGATCGGCACTGCAGCAATACTTTGGCTGTGGCCAATTTCCTGAACGACCATCCTTTTGTGTCGTGGGTGAAATATGCCGGCTTGCCCGACAATCCCTATCATGAGTTGGCTCAGAAGTACCTTCCGAGAGGGGCAGGTGGTGTTCTTACCTTCGGCATCAAAGGGGGGCAGGAGGCAGGCATCCGATTTATTGAAAACGCTCAGTTCCTGAGCCATCTTGCGAACGTGGGCGACGCCAAAACGCTGGTCATTCATCCGGCATCGACCACCCACCGTCAGTTGAATGAGGAAGAGCAGGCCAGCGCCGGCGTGACACCAGACATGATCCGGATGTCGGTCGGCCTTGAAACGTTGGATGACATTCTCTGGGATATAGATCAGGCACTGTCGAAGTCGCAAGAATCCTGAATAGCTGGCGACGTCGCTGACGCCTTATGAACTGTTGCCATTACTATCAGTTTATTCCCGGCAACGAGCAGGTGTTCTCGGCTGATGTCACGCGAGTTCGCTATGGTTGCGGTGTGCTTAAGGAGTTGGGGCAGGAGGCCCGCGCTCTCGGCATAAAGCGGGCAGCGGTCTACACAGATTCACGCATTCGCTCATCGCCGCTCTTTGAGGAGGCGGTTGCTGCGCTGCGTGCTGAAGGTATCGAAGCGGTGATTTACGACGAAGTCCGTGTAGAGCCTACCGATACCTCCTTTAAGGAGGCTGCCCAATTTGCCAAGAGCAGCGCGTTTGACGGTTTTATCTCGATCGGAGGCGGATCCGTTATCGATACGGTCAAGGCTGCAAATCTCTACAGCAGTTGCGAAGGCGACTTCATGGACTACGTCAACGCGCCGATCGGTCGCGGCCTTGTTGCTCCCGGACCGCTCCGTCCCCACCTTGCGTGTCCGACTACGGCGGGGACGGGAAGTGAGAGTACCGGCATTGCTGTCTTTGATCTTTTGGAGATGAAGTCAAAAACCGGGATCTCATCACGAGCATTACTGCCGGATAGGGGTATCGTTGATCCACGCTGGACTGAGTCGCTGCCTGCCACCGTGATGGCGGCAACCGGATTTGACGCCATCAGTCACGCGCTTGAGGCGCTGACAGCAAAGCCCTTTACCAGCCGCCCCAGTCCCGAGCACATCTCCGGTCGCCCCATGCCTCAGGGGGCCAATCCCTTTAGTGATACTTTATGCCGGGAATCCTTGCGCCAGGCCGGAAAGTACCTGGTCAGGGCGGTCAACGATAGGACTGACCACGAAGCACGCCATGCCATGATGTACGCGGCGACTCTGGCAGGGGTCGGTTTTGGTAACGCCGGTTGTCATCTTCCGCATGCGATGTCGTATCCCGTCTCTGGCCGAGTGGAGCACTATCAACCAGAAGGTTATCCTGGAGTTGAACCGATCTGCCCGCATGGTATGTCCGTGATCGTCAATGCCCCGGCGGCTTACCGCTTTACCGCGCCGGGATGTCCAGAACGGCATGCCGAAGGCGCGGAGCTGTTGGGTGCCGATATCCACGATGCCGATCCTGCTGAGGCGGGCGCCGTCCTTGCGGGCCACATCGAAGAAATGATGCAGGCAACCGGCGTGCCTAACGGCATCGGTGGTGTGGGATTTACTGAAGACGCAGTCGATAGCCTTGCCGAGGCGGCAAGCGCTCAGCAGAGGCTCTTGTTGGTGGCGCCTGTTTCAGTGGACGAAGCGGACTTAAAAAACCTTTACCGGGAAGCACTGAGTTACTGGTAGCACTCCTGAGGGATCGGTACATCACGAATCAATCGAGGTGGCCCCTGTTTCGGTTCGGATGATCTTGCCGTCTTTAATAAGATGTACTGCTAGAACGGCTTCCGTGTTGCCGTCTTCAAAATCCACTACATGGTGTTCTACGAGGATCTCATTGTTCTCGTAAATACACCTTGCGTCTTGAGGCCAACGGACCGCATCTGCTGCCATCATGGATCCGAGCAGTTGCTCCATTTGGTCCTTGTTCAACGACGTTGCCGATTGATGTCGGACAAAACGATAGCCTTCATCCAGCAGGTCAATGTAGGCCTTGGTGTCCCTGTCGCTGAGTGCCCGATGAAGTGCTTCGAAAATTGACATGAATTAAGAGGAGGTTTCAGCACATATCTCTTCAAGCACTTTATGCACGGCTTGCGCATGGCCTTTTGCCTTTACGCGTCGCCAATGCTTGACGACCTTCCCTTTGGGATTGATCAGCACCGTGGAGCGGATTACGCCTACTGAGATTTTGCCGTACATGTTTTTCTCTCCCCAGGCATCATATCGGCTCATCATTTTATGGTCTGGATCAGACAGCAAGCTTATCCGCAGTTTGTACTTATCAATGAACTTCTGATGGGATGCAACAGAATCCGGACTGCAACCAAGCACAGTGGCGCCCATTTTGGCAAACGCCTTGAGATCGCTGGTGAAGTCCTGAGCCTCAATGGTGCAGCCAGGCGTATCGTCTTCAGGGTAGAAGTACAAAACCACCCACTGGCCCGCATAGTCAGCCAGCCGCACCTTTTCGCCTTTTTCATTCTCCAGTGTGAACGCCGGTGCTTTTTTCCCTTCTTCGATTGCCACCTTGATCTTTCTCCTTTGTAAGCAGTGGAGTGAGAGCGTTCCCGTGCATTTAGAAAACGCAAAAACTGAATGAATTATCGCCTTCTTACGTGAAATGGGCGAGACCCAAGTTTTTCCGATTTAGCGGATTATATCGTTATAATGTAACATTAATATTCCAAAATACCCTCAAATAACTGGATAACCACCATGAAACCCAAACAACTTAAACGCCTATTTCCCGCGCTGGCGCTCCCAATGATCCTTTCCAGTGGAGCTTTGAAAGCCGATGTACCTAATGTGGTTACTGATATTGCGCCGGTGCATTCCCTTGTTTCCATGGTGATGAAAGGTATTGGCGAGCCGCAGTTGCTGATCCCGCAGAATGCATCGCCGCACTATTACGCGATGCGTCCGTCAGAAGCGAGAGCGCTCCAGGAAGCGAATCTGGTGGTTTATCTTGGGCACGATATGACGCCCTGGCTCGAGCCGTTGTTTGAGACAGTGGCAGCTTCTGCGGAGCCTTTGGATCTGTCAGAGGTAGACGGTGTGTTGCAGCTCTCTTACCGAGAGGGACCCGTCTTTGGTGAGCAAGAAGGCCATGACGATCATGATGACCACGAAGGCCATGATCACGAGGAAGAAGGCCATGACGATCATGATGACCACGAAGGCCATGATCACGAGGAAGAAGGCCATGACGATCATGATGACCACGAAGGCCACGACGATCATGCGCATCACGACCACGACGGCAACGACCCTCATATGTGGCTCGACCCGGCGAACGCGCTTGTTTGGCTTGATGCCATCGCGTCCGAACTCGGCCACATCGACCCCGAAAATGCAGCGCGCTATAGGGCAAATGCCAACACGGCAAAAGAAGAGATCTCACATGAGATACATCATCTCGAAGATCATCTGAAGTCAGTCCAAGGGAAAGGATTCCTTGTATTCCATGATGCTTACCAATATTTTGAGAATCGGTTTGGAATCTCCGCAACGGGATCAATTTCCATAGGCGACGGCTCAAAGCCAAGCCCCAAGCGCTTGCAGGAGTTAAAACACCATTTTGAAGAGGAAGGAATTCATTGCGTGTTGTCTGAGCCCCAATATTCGTCGAAACTGATCGATAGTGTGTTTGGCGGTTTTAAGCCGCATATTGGTGTGGCGGACCCGATTGGGGTAGATTTAGAGTTGGGTTCTGGGCTTTATCTGGAACTGCTTGAAAACCTCGCGTCCAGAATTGCGGAATGCGTTAACCACTAACCGCGCCTTAGTTTCCATGGGTTCCAGGAAAACAACATCAGAGTTACCTGCGCAAGCCTTTCGTGCGCACGATCATGACGAATGCTCCCGCTCGCTGATGGATGCAGTGCAAGCGCTGTGTGCCGAGCGGGGGCTTCGGCTGACACCGGTACGCCAAAAAGTGCTGAAACTGTTGCTGAAGTCACACGCGCCGCTTGGCGCCTACGCTATCCTGTCACAGCTCGCCGATTCCGGTTTTAATGCCCAGCCTCCAGTGGCGTACCGGGCTTTGGATTTTCTGGTGGAAAACGGGTTTGCGCATCGTATTGAGAAGATCAATGCTTTTGTGGCTTGCAACCGACCGGGTGAAGGACATGCGCCAGTGTTCATGATCTGTAATGACTGTGGGCAGGTTGCGGAGGCCTCAGCAAGAACACAGAGCAGTTCGCTTGATCGCACAGCTCGTGCCATCGGCTTTGATGTTGAGCATATGGTAGTGGAGGCTCAGGGCGTGTGCGCTGGATGCCGTGAAAAGGCCTCGATGTGAGTCTGATTCAGGCCCAGGGGCTGGGTGTGCGTACTGGCGGAAAGCAGATTTTGCGCGATGTCGATCTTTCAGTTCGAAAACGCGAGATTGTTACCGTTGTGGGTCCAAACGGCTCTGGCAAAACCACGTTACTTAGGGCATTGATTGGGGCCCAAACGCCTTCCGAAGGGGTGGTGATCCGGGAGGCAGGGTTGCGGGTCGGCTATGTGCCGCAGCGTCTCGCCATCGATCAGGCCATGCCCCTCACGGTAGCCCGGTGGCTTGCTTTATCCGGGATAAAAAACAGTCAACAGCATCTGCAGATCGCTGAGCAGGTCGGGATTTCCGGCCTGCTCAAGCAGCAGATGTCCTCTCTTTCCGGTGGAGAATTTCAGCGCGCACTCCTGGCTGAGGCGCTTCTGATGAGGCCTGATCTGCTGGTGCTGGATGAGCCAACTCAGGGTCTTGACCAGCCTGGCATGGCATCCTTCTACAACCTAATTGAAGGCGTCCGCGAAGACTTAGATTGCGCCGTTCTGATGGTGAGTCATGATTTACATGTGGTAATGCGTTCATCTGATCATGTGATCTGCCTGAACGGCCATGTGTGCTGCCAGGGAACGCCAACGTTGGTCTCTAATGCGCCTGAGTATCAGGCGCTTTTTGGCTTTGATACCGAAGGGGCACTGGCGCTGTACCGACACGAGCATGATCATCGTCATGATCATGCGCAGCAGGGCGGAAGTGATGCTGGATGATTTTCTCTGGCGTGCAGCACTTGCCGGGGTAGCGGTGGCATTAGCGTCTGGCCCTTTGGGCTGTTTTGTTGTCTGGCGTCGGATGGCATATTTTGGCGACGCCACAGCCCACGCCGCGATCCTGGGAGTGGCCCTGTCTCTCGGATTTTCTATCTCGGTTTTTATCGGGGTGCTTCTCGCCGCATTGGCCATGGCTTTTCTGATTCTTTCACTTTCCGGAAGGATGTTCGCGATTGACACCTTGCTTGGGGTCGTGTCGCATGGGGCGCTTGCATTGGGGCTGGTGGCCGTCACATTTATTCCTGGTGTCAGGGTTGATCTTGCAGCCTATCTTTTCGGCGATATCCTGGCGGTGGGGCGTCTGGACCTTCTGATTATCGGCGCGGGATGCTTGGCCATTTTGGTGGTGCTGTGGTTTCGTTGGGAGCGACTGCTGCTGTTTACCCTGAACGCCGATCTGGCTGCGGCTCGGGGAGTTGATACCAGACGCGAGAACATGATCTTGACGATAATGCTGGCGGTACTGGTGGCGGTCGCCATCAAAATCTTGGGCGCGCTTTTAATTACGGCTATGCTGATCATTCCAGCCGCCGCTGCGCGTCCCATTTCACGCACGCCAGAATTGATGGCCGGTATCGCTGTCGCCGCGGGAGTTGCGGCGGTTGCGGCAGGGTTGTCCGGGTCCTTCTACTGGGATATGCCTACAGGCCCAAGCATCGTTACCGCGGCTACACTTCTTTTTGTGGTCGCAAGTCTTTTTACCCTGTCCAGAACGAAAGTTTTGCGCTAAATATTCTGATGTCCGGGTACTCAACCCAGAGGTATCCAAACCGCTCGGATGCATTGGAGGCCCTTGCAAGCCATCTGGGGCAAGTACTCGAATCTGCGCTGGCAAACCATCATCGGGTGACTTTTGGCGTTTGCGGGGGCAGAACCACCGAAGCCCTTTTTCCGATGCTGTCAGAGTTGCCGTTAAATTGGGGCTCTGTGGATGTTTTGCTGATCGATGAGCGTTGGGTGCCTAGCGAAAGCGCAAAAAGCAATGAAAAACTGGTGCGGGACACATTGCTGCAGAGTCACGGTTCTGCTGCCACAGTGGTCGGACTGAAAACCCATCACGATTGTGCTCGGGAGGCATTGGACGCCGTGGAGCAGCGGCTGGATCAAGGGTTGTTGCCGATCGATGTGCTATTCGTCAGTATGGGCGATGATGGTCATATTGCCTCGCTCTTTCCACAAGGCGCCGAGAATTTGGAAACCGGGCGAAAGGTCGTCGCGTCCCGTTCTCCGCTTGCCCCTCATGAAAGGATCAGTCTCGCACCCTGGGTTTTGAAAGGCGCCAAGCGCATCATTTTGCCGATCTTTGGCGAGAAGAAGCAGGTGCTCTTCGACAAAGTGACCCGGCAAGACCCAAGCACGAAATATCCTGTGTGGCATGTTTTGTCTCACGATGACACCCGGTGTGAGGTATTTCTGGCTCCTTGAGACTGGCTCTTGTGTCGCCAGTCGGCGGTACTAGAATCATCGCTTATAAAGCATCCACCCGGGTCGAGGGTTTCTTGTTTGGGAGATAAAGCATCAGCAACTTAACGACACTGACTGATTCGGGCTTGGCTGATTTTGACGAGATCGGTCGAGCGTTCAAATGGCAGATCCCGGAACGATTCAATATTGCTGCCGCGGTCTGTGATCGCCATCGGGAAGTAGTGAATCATCCCGCACTTCTTTGTGAAAATACATCCGGTGTCGCAAACGAGTACACCTTCGCCGACCTGCATCGTCTCTCAAATCAGCTGGCCAACGTTTTTCTGGCAATCGGGGTCAGGCAGGGCGATCGCGTTGCCATTCTATTGCCACAGCGGGTTGAAACGGGGCTTTGTCATATTGCCGCGTGGAAGATCGGCGCGGTGTCCTTGCCGCTCTCCGCCCTGTTCGGAACAGACGCTTTGCGTTATCGGCTCGAAGACAGCGGCTCCAAGGTTCTGATTGGCGCTGGGGAAGGGTTGGGGAAGATTCAGTCGCTGCGAAATGAGTTGCCGGAACTTGAGAAGGTTATTGACTGCGATGATAAGAAACGCGGGTTCTGGGCGCTACTTGGGCAGGCAAAAGCCGAGTGTGAGACGCTGAATACGTTTGCGGACGACCCCGCAGTCGTGATCTATACCTCGGGGACGACAGGTCCTCCCAAGGGTGCTGTGTTGGCGCATCGTTGCCTGTTGGGAAATCTGACCGGGTTTGAGATGTCGCAGAACTTCTTTCCTCGCTCGGATGACCTGATGTGGACGCCGGCTGACTGGGCTTGGACGGGTGGTCTGCTCGATGGGCTGATTCCGGCCTGGTTCTATGGTCGCCCGGTTTTGGGGTACGACGGAGGACGTTTTGATCCTGAAAAAGCCTGTGATCTTATAGCGCGATATCGTGTCCGTAATGCCTTTATCCCGCCAACGGCGCTCAAGATGCTTCGTCAGGTTCACGATATCCGGGATCGTAGGGTAAGACTTCGCAGCGTCATGTCGGCAGGGGAAGCGTTGGGCGCGCAGATTTACGAATGGGCCGCAGAGGCCCTGGGTATCCAGATCAATGAAATGTGGGGTCAGACTGAATTCAACTATATCGTGGGCAATTGCTCCGAGATCATGTCGGTTAAACCCGGTTCAATGGGGAAATCCTACCCTGGTCATCGTGTCGAGCCCATTGATGAATCCGGCAATGTCCTGGCCGATGGCGAGATCGGGGAGTTGTGCGCGCTCAGGGACGATCCAGTAATGTTTTTGGGTTATTGGAAGCGAGATCAGGCAACCCGGGACAAGTTTATTGGCCCTTGGTGGTCCACGGGTGATGTGGGTTATCGTGACAGTGACGGTTATCTATGGTTTGTGGGGCGCAAGGATGACGTTATCTCAAGCGCAGGGCACCGCATTGGGCCGGGGGAGATTGAAGACTGCATATTGAAGCATCCCGCAGTCGTGCAGGCAGCAGTAGTGGGCTCTCCCGATGAACTTCGGGGAGAGATCGTTAAAGCCTTTATTGTGCTTGCTTCTGATGAGACGCCGTCGGATGCGCTAGCTCAGAATATTCAGGACCTCGTCCGTGGAGATCTCGCTGCGTATGAATATCCTCGCGAGATCGAGTTCGTCAGCGAACTGCCCATGACCACCACCGGTAAAGTGCGCCGCATCGAACTGCGCGAACAGGAGATTGCCCGAAAGCGCAACTCCTGATCGGCCTACGATTCGCTCTGCAGCATCCGACCCAGCGGGCGGCCGCCGAGAACATGCATATGCAGATGAAACACTTCCTGATTGGCATGCCGGCCGCAGTTCACCAATAACCGGTAGCCTGCTTCAGCAATGCGTTCAGAGGCGGCCAGATCCCGCGCCACGATAAACATGTGGCCCAGCGTCGCTTCGTCTTCCTCGGATACGTCGTTGACAGTGGGAATGATTTTGTTGGGCACGATCAGGATATGGGTTGGCGCCTGGGGATGAATATCCCGAAACGCGGTGACGCGATCGTCCTGAAATACGATATCAGCTGGCAGTTGGCCTTTCACGATCTTGCTGAACAGAGTGTCTTCTTGCATATCTTGGATCCTGGTCGGTAGTGTGCGGTCGGTTGGGGTGGGATAGTTTCTCGCCGGCAATCGCCTGTCCGGGACAATAGTCTACGCGTTAAAATCCTGCCATCGCTGTCACGGGAGTATCACCAGATAGCAGACAGTCCCGAGAAACCGGAGATTTTAAAAGATGTCTTTCAAGGCTTTCAGAATACACCAGCAGGAAAAGGGCGTTCGCGCCGGGTTTGAGCAGATGGAGGTCAGCGATCTGACCAAGGGGGATGTCGTTGTCCGCGTCGCTTACTCGGGCATCAATTTCAAGGATGCCCTGGCTGCGTCCGGGAAGGCCAAGATTCTGAGAGTGCCTGATCTCAATGGCGGGATTGATTTTTCTGGTACGGTCGAGAGCAGCGAAAGCGATCGATTCAAGCCCGGTGATCGTGTGCTGGTATGTGGTTGTGGCCTTTCTGAGACCCGCGACGGTGGTTATGCAGAGATGGCTCGGGTGCCAGCGGGATGTGTTGTTGCTGTGCCAGACAGCCTGGATCTCCGAGAAGTGATGGCGATCGGAACTGCGGGATTCACTGCCGCGATTGCCATGATTCGGCTCGAGGAAAATGGACAGAGTCCTGATCACGGCCCCATGATTGTCACCGGTGCGACCGGCGGTGTTGGCAGCATCGCGGTCGATATGCTGGCGGCAAAAGGCTTTGAGGTAGTGGCGTTGACGGGAAAATCAGATCAGCATGATTACCTGAAGTCATTGGGCGCCACTGAATTTGTTAACCGACACGAGCTTGAGATGGGGGGCAGACCGCTGGAGAAAGGCCTCTGGGGCGGCGCAGTGGACAACGTTGGTGGAGAGACGCTAGGGTGGCTCACCCGTACGGTGAAACCGTGGGGAAATATCGCATCAATCGGTAACGCCAGTGGCATCAAACTGGAAACCACGGTCATGCCGTTTATCCTGCGCGGGGTGTCGTTGCTGGGGATTAACTCGATTGAAATGCCTGAAGCACTTCGCAACCGGGCCTGGCAGCGCCTGGCAGAAGACCTTCGCCCTGGCCATCTTGATCTGATCGCGCCGCAAACGATTGAATTTGATGATTTGCCAGGCGCGTTTGATGATTACCTGACCGGTTCAGTTACAGGCCGAACAGTCATCAGGATCGGTTCTTGAGTCACCCGGAGAATAGCCCGACCCCGGATCATTCGCGAGAGCACTATCGGTACTGGCAGTCAGTCAGCACTCGATGGAAGGATAATGACGCCTATGGCCACATCAACAACGCGGTCTATTACAGTTACATCGACAGCGTTGTGAATCAGTTTTTGATCGAACGCCAGTTGCTGGACATCGAAAAGAGCGATTCCATCGGGCTGGTAGTTCAGTCACAATGCCAGTTTTTCCAGCCACTGTCTTATCCAGGTCGGGTGGATTGCGGGTTGCGGGTAACGCATCTGGGAAATAGCAGTGTGAGTTATGAGGTGGGTATGTTTGCTGAGGCCGAAGCGGCTGTCGCTGCGGTTGGCGGCTTCACCCATGTATTTGTGGATCGGGAAGCACGCAGGCCCTGCGCTCTGTCAGTGCCGGTGCGGTCGGTCCTTCAGAGCCTTGTCTGAAGACTTTGATTTTTACCACTATGTACCGTGACAATTTAAAAGGCGCCGCGTTCTGGAAGTCTCCGCGTAAGGCGATCACTCTGCTCGGCATGTCAGGTGTGGGAAAGACCACGCTGGCATCCCGATTGCCCCGCCAGACCTGGTTCCACTATTCCGGGGATTACCGAATTGGGACGCGTTATCTTGATGAACCCATACTGGATAACGTCAAGCGCGAGGCTATGAGGGTGCCGTTTCTCGCAGAATTGCTGCGGACAGATTCGATCTACCTTTGCCATAATATTTCTGTCCACAACCTTAAGCCAATTGCGAGCTTTCTGGGGATGATCGGTAATCCAGAGTTGGGCGGGCTGTCGGTCGATGAATTCAAGCGTCGACAGAGTCTTCATCGCAAGGCAGAGATCAACGCAATGCAGGATGTCAGGGCGTTTATCTCCAAGGGACATGACACCTATGGCTACCCGCATTTTCTCAATGACGCTGGGGGCAGCCTGTGCGAAATCGACGCGCCAGGCGTGCTCGAGCAACTTGCCGAAGATACGCTGATCGTTTATCTCAAGCCCTCGGAAGCGATGCTGAGTCAAATTATCGAGCGGTCCTTGCAGGAGCCCAAGCCGATGTACTATCAGAATCAGTTTCTTGATCGCGTATTGCCCCAATATCTCGAAGAGCAAGGGTTATCAAAGCCAGAGGAGATTGTGCCGGACGATTATTTTCGTTGGATGTTCCCTCGCCTGGTTGAGCATCGGCTTCCGCGGTATCAGGAGATCGCAGATCGTTTTGGCGTGGTGCTTGATGCAACGCGGATCGACGACATCCATAGCGAATCTGAATTCCTTGAATTGATTTGTGACGCACTGGAGTAGCGATGCCGATTGTTGCCAACACAGAATTACCTAGTTTCGAGCGCTTTCGCCGCGAGGGGGGGGATGTACTGTCGCTGGAGCGTGCCGGATCACAGGATATCCGCGAGATGCATATCGGCTTGATGAACAACATGCCGGATGCTGCCCTGGAGCCGACCGAGCGGCAGTTTCTTCGATTGATCGGGGGGTGTAACCGTATCGCCCAGTTTCATATCTACCCATTCTCGCCACCACAGGTGCCGCGTGGCGAAGTGGCACGAGAACATATTGAGAAGTACTACTATGATTTCGATCAGCTGAAGGAAGAGGGGCTTGATGCGCTGATCGTGAGTGGGGCGAACCCGGTCTGTGATCAGTTGCCTGATGAAGGTTTCTGGGATCCCATGTGCGAGGTGTTCGACTGGGCGGTAGAAAATGTCACCTCTACGCTATGCGCATGCCTTGCAACCCACGCAGCGTTCCTGCATTTTCATGGAATCGAGCGCCAGCCGTTGCCAACGAAACGCTGGGGTGTGTTTCCCCATCGCGTGGTGATGGAGCATCCGTTGGTACGCGGTATAAACACTCGCTTCGATGTCCCGCATTCTCGCTGGAATGACATTAGTCCAAATGAGATGAACAGGGTTGATCAGCTTGTGCTGGTAGAAAGTCCAGACGCAGGAGTGCATCTGGCAACCAGTGCTGATGGCCTGCGACTGGTGTTTTTCCAGGGTCATCCGGAATACGACAGCTTCAGCCTGTTGAAAGAATACAAGCGCGAGGTAAACCGATATCTTTCAGGGGAGGTTGAAGATTACCCGCCGTATCCCGATAACTACTTCACGGAAGAGGTTTTCCCGGTTTTAGAGGGTTTTCGCGAAGAAGCGGAGCACGCGCGCGCGAAAGGTAGCAAGGTCCGCGCATTTCCTGAAAAAGATGTCCCTGTGGACAACACCTGGGGCGATTCGGGAAAAATCGTTTTTAACAATTGGCTGGGGGCGATTTACCAGCTCACTGATCGAGACCGTCGAAGGCCCTTTATGCCGGGGGTAGACCCCCATGAACCCCTGGCCAGTATCTTTTAGCAAAGACTGTCTTTATAGGAAAAAATAGATGGGCTAGAGCCCACATTTCTTGGGATCTGTGGTATAAATCCACCATAGCGCCGATTTGATCATCAGCTTGCAGGCGCTTTACAAGTTTGCTAAAGCGAGTGTTTGTTGATGGACCCGCTCTAGCAAGTTCGCCGGTGCGGGTTTTTTTATGGGGTTCCCTTAGTGACCGACCTGCGCCGAACGGTAACTTTGAGGAAATGCCATGACTACTAACCGTTTTGAAGAGCTTCTCCGCGATCGAGATTGGCTGCTGGCCGATGGGGCCACGGGGACCAATTATTTCTCCATGGGCCTACAGTCGGGCGACGCGCCTGAATTATGGAACGTAGAGCATCCGGATCGCGTCAGATTACTGCATCAGCAGTTCATCGACGCAGGCGCCGACATTCTGTTGACCAACAGCTTCGGCGGATCTGCTTACCGTCTGAAACTTCACCAGGTTGAACACCGCGTGGGGGAGCTGAATGCCGAGGCCGCGGCAATAGCACGGTCGTGCGCGGACGCCTCGAGCCGTGATGTCATCGTTGCCGGGTCAATGGGGCCAACCGGAGAGATTCTCGAACCTGTGGGGACTCTCTCGCTTCACGCAGCCGAGAACGCCTTTGCCAATCAGGCGCGGGCCCTTGCGAAAGGCGGCGCCGATGTCATCTGGCTGGAGACCATGTCCTCCCGCGAAGAGCTTCAAGCAGCCAGGGCTGGAGCCGCGCAGAGCGGCCTGCCGGTAGTCGCGACGATGACCTTTGACACCAACGGCAGCACAATGATGGGTGTTCCACCGGGGCAACTCGTGGAAATTTACAGGGAAACGGTTCCTCCTCTTGCGGCGTACGGAGCCAACTGTGGTGTGGGTGCTGCCGATCTGGTCGGGACGCTGCTGTCCATGCGCTCGCAGAGTAACAATGAAGATATTCTCGTGGCTAAGGCCAATTGCGGCATCCCGACGTTCGTCGATGGCGAGATACAGTACACCGGGACACCGGAGCTGATGGCTGAGTACGCTCGATTGGCTCGCGACTGTGGTGTGCGAATTATTGGTGGTTGTTGTGGCACCACCCCGGTGCATCTTGCGGCCATGAACCGCGCTTTGCTCAATCATCATCCCCGACCCATGCCGGATATCGAAACGGTGGTGTCAGCGCTGGGGCCGGTGACAGCCGGTACTCGCCATGTGCGCAGTCATTCGACCTCACCCGTCGAGTACAAACGCAGAAGCCGCCAGGGAAGGAGGCACCGCGCCTAGAATGATTGTTTGACAAAGGTGTTATCCTGCGCAAATGAGGCACGCCTTCATCATGGACCCCCTTGAGGGGGTCAAACCGCACAAGGACACCACCTATTTCCTCATGCTCGCGGCGCACGATCGCGGGCATGAGGTGTTTTACGTAGACCCCGCGACGCTCTCGTTGCGTCATGACGAAGTCTACGCGACGGTGGTCAAGGTCAAGGTCTCATCGGCACACGATCGGCCTTTCGACTGTGAACCGCAACGCTCCTGTGCTCTTGGAACCATGGATACCGTTTGGATCCGTCAGGATCCGCCGTTCGATCGCAGTTACTTTTACGTCACTTTGTTGCTGGATCAACTGCCTGAGCGTGTCCAGATCATCAACAGACCTGTCACGGTCAGAAACTGGAATGAAAAACTGGCCGCCTTGCGTTATCCGGATTTCACCCCGAAGACATTGGTCTCCCGAAGTGAGCAGGAGATCGGTGGGTTTCTTCGTGACCAGAAGCGGATTACCGTGAAACCCGTGGACGGGCATGGCGGCAAGGGCATCATATTTTTAGACTCCGACGGCGAAGGGCTATCACAGCAGTTGGATACGGCAACCCACGGAGGGCGCCACTGGGTGGTAGCCCAGCAATACCTACCGGCCGCGCGCGAGGGAGACAAACGTATCCTGTTGCTGGATGGCGAGCCGCTCGGCGCCATCCTTCGTGTCCATGCCGAAGGCGCAGAGTTGAATAACCTCGACCAGGGGGGAAGCGCCCAAGTCACTGAATTGGATCAGCAGGATTGGAGAATCTGTGACGCGATGCGCGATGATCTCGTGGCGCATGGCGTCCGTTTCGCCGGCATCGATGTCATCGGCGGGATGCTGATTGAGATCAATATCACCAGTCCGACTGGGCTTCAGGAAATGAGCCGTTTTGATGGGGTGGATTACCATCACCGTGTGATGGCATCTTTTGAATCTTAAGCGCTAGTCCCCCAGCACCAGGCCTTCGCGTCGAGGGTCTGCCCCGCCAAGGAGTCCGCCGGAAGGAAGTCTTTGGATCAGATGAAGTCCGCTGTTCAGGTTCCGAATCCGGACTTCGTGCCCCATATCAGAAAGGGTTGCGCTAAACCTTTCTGCTCCCGCATGAGACTCGATGTCTGTTGTCCCGTTGCGGTTGCAAAAGTGCGGCATGGCGGCTGCCTGCTGGGGATTCATCTGCCAGTCGAGTATGCCAATGAGGGCTTGCGCAACGTAGCAAATAATCCGGCTGCCACCGGGGGATCCGGCAACCAGAGTCGGCACACCGGTGCTGTCAAAGACGATAGTCGGCGCCATTGAGCTGCGGGGTCGTTTACCTCCTTCAACCCGATTGGCGATGGGCTGGCCGGCTTTATTCGCCCTGAAAGAGAAATCGGTCATCTCATTGTTCAATAGGAACCCTTGTGTCATGAGCATGCTGCCAAAGCCGGACTCGATGGTCGTTGTCATGGAGACGATATTGCCTTGCGCATCGACAATGCTGAAGTGACTGGTGCCGGCAGGCTCGATTTGCTGCATGGCGGCGTGCGCAATGGTAACGCCGGGCGGGTTGCCGGCCGATGCTTTACCCATCGAGCTTGAGAGCTGGATCAACTGACTGCGATCCCTTAGGTATTCTTGATCGAGCAATCCCGCAACAGGGACTTCAACGAAGTCGCTGTCCGCCATGTAGCGTGCCCGGTCAGCAAAAGCCAGACGAGAGGCTTCCATTACAAGATGAATACTCTCGGGAGCAAGGCCCATTCCGGCTACATCAAAACGCTCGATGAGTTGCAGAATCTGACCTACCGTGAGCGCTCCCGAACTCGGTGGACCCATTCCGCAGATGGCGTTATCGTGGTAACGAGCGCAAACCGGCGGCCTTGAAAGGGTTCTGTAGCGATTGAGGTCCTGCATCGTCATTAATGCAGGGCGGCCGGATGCCTCCTGAAGCGTCTCGATCAGTTTCTCGCCGATCGACCCCTCGTAGAAAGGCGCGATGCCTTGCTCAGCAATCAGTTCCAGGGTCTGTGCGAAGTCGGGATTCGTGAGGTGATATCCCTCTGGCAGCGGAGCCCCTTGATCAGTAAAAAAGTATTCTCGGGTGGCGGCAAACCGGTTGAGATATTCCTTTGATCCTTCGATGGACTTGGCCATTCTGGGCGATACGGCGAATCCTTCGCGCGAGAGTGTGATGGCGGGTCCAAAAAGCTGCGCCCAAGGGTGCTCACCAAAGCGTTGGTGGACGGTGTGCAGTAAAGACAGGGTGCCGGGCACGCCGACGGCCCTTGGACCAAGTCTTGCCTCCCGCCATTTGATTAGTTCGCCGGCACCGTTCTTGAAGTAATCAGCATCGGCAGCACCGGGAGCCGTCTCGCGGCCATCAAAGCTAACGAGCATCTTATTTTTGGCGTCCCAGTAAAGCATGAATGCCCCGCCGCCAATCCCCGAAGACTGCGGCTCAACAAGATTAAGGACAAGCTGTGCCGTGACCGCTGCATCAGCGGCGTTGCCGCCCGTTTTCAGGATTTGGTAGGCCGCCTGGGTGGCGAGCGGGTGCGCTGTGACCACCATAAAGCGTTCTGCTCGAACCGCTTTCTTATCCTGCCAGCCGGTTGAAGGCTCAGGATCAGGAATTAAACTGGAGGCTGATGCTGTGAAGGTGCTCAAGAAAAGCAGCACGCCTGCGCAAAGGGCTTTAAGGCTGTGTTCGGAATAAAAAGGCATAGTGTCGTGGGCGGGTTTTCGTTTCGAGTGAAGGCTGTTGGAGGGGGAGTATGCGCTAGTGCACGGGTTTGGGGCACCAAATCACACGGGTCCCGCACAGTCTGTCCCAGTTGCTGTGTCGGGTATCAGCCGGCATCCAAAAAAATCCCAACCCCAACGTGATGACAGAAAGGCATAACCCCATGAAGCGCTTTACGGCATCACGCCATCCGAGTGCCTTCCCGTCTTTTTGGATGACTTTTAATTGCCATGCCTTCATGCCAAGCGTTTGCCCGCCTTTGACCCAAAAGCCGCCGAAGTAGGCAAAGCATACGCCCAGCAAGTAGAGCCGCTTTATCCAGAGTCCTAAATCTGACCCACCGACAATCTGGTCGAACCACGGCAGCGGCAGGGCAGCAATAAAAACAATGCCCAAAAGGACAAAGAGGTCGTAGAAAAGCGCGCCAAAGCGTCGGCCGAGGCCCGCCTTGCGAAAAGAATCTTCTAAGTTCGTGCTCACGATATTAAGTGTGCGGACCTCTTTGAGGTATATCGACTTATTACCGAGAGTCGCTCTGATACAGGGCTTTTAAACAGGTTATCCACAGGGTTATGAACAGCGCTTATCGGTTAATTGAACTGGCGTCCCCGGCAAGATTCGAACTTGCGACCTACCGCTTCATACCCCTTCAGTTTTCACTGCCAGACCTTTGGGATCTGTTCGGGGTCTGGACTTTATCTTCACCACTAGGCGCGCGGCCCGTAGGTGCTGCCCGTCAAGTCTCTACACCTTCCCACCTTTTTAACTTTTTGCAACAGGCGGGCTTGGCTCGGTATTGCCACCACCCGGGGTGCTGAGGTTTCACCGAGTTTGAGCAGATTCACACAGACTGTTTCCAGATACTGGTGCCCAGTTAACTAGGAGGCGATTGCTCTATCCAGCTGAGCTACGGGGACTCCGCTTCCAGTATACCAAGTCGGGTATCCAGCCGAAAAACATCGCTGCAGACATTCGGGGCAGTGCATTCAGGATGCCCGGCCGATACCCCAGGCCAATGCGGCGGGAGCCCGACTGTTCTAGAAAAAGCGTCCATCCGGTAGGGTCAGGATCTGAATTTGATCAGCCATGGGCTTAGCCTGAGGAGCATGTTCGGTGGTGGATATAATCGGGCAGCAAAAGAATCAAGGGTCTTTTATCTGTGAATTCCCGGCTGCACTTCGCTTTTCTTAATGCTGGGCACTTCATTGATCATCTATTGCCTTTGGTATTTGCCACCGTTGCCGCCCTGGTGCTCACCCGAGAGTGGGGCATGAGCTACGCAGAACTGATTCCCTACGCCACACCCGCGTTGGTGGTGTTTGGGTTGGGCGCGCTGCCGGCGGGCTGGCTGGCCGACCGCTGGAGCCGACAGAAGATGATGGTGATCTTCTTTTTCGGCATCGGCGCAAGCGCCATAGCGACGGCCTATGCGAACACTCCGTTAACGTTGGCGCTGGGACTGTTTGCCATTGGGCTTTTTGGCTCGATCTACCATCCGGTGGGATTGGCGATGGTTATTCAGGGGGGGCAGCGGACCGGTCTGCCGCTTGCAGTCAACGGTGTGTTCGGCAACCTGGGCGTGGCCTGTGCGGTGCTCTTTACGAGCCTCTTGATCGAGGCATCGGGCTGGCGGGCTGCCTTTATCTGGCCCGGGTTGGTCACTCTGTTGGTGGGCGTTGCGTACTGGATCCTTATTCGTGGTCCACAAGCGGATGACCCGCATCAGTACGAGAAGAAATCGGGGGATACAAAACCTTTGCAGGCATTTACGTGGGAAACCCTCGTGCGGGTTTTCGTGATTGTCTTTGCGTCAACCGCTCTTGGCGGCCTTATTTTTCAGAGCACAACCTTCGATTTGTCCAAGGTCATCGATGAGCGCCTGTCAGGCCTCACGATTTCGATAACTGCTATCGGCTGGTACACCTTCAGTATATTTGCACTGGCATCGGTTGGGCAGTTGATCGTGGGTTATCTGGTGGATTGTTGGCCATTAAAGCTCGTATTTCTCGCTGTGGCTACAGGACAATGTCTGCTTGCTCTGGCGCTGGTCAACTCGAGCGGTATGTCAACGATCGTCGTCTGGGCGGCATTCATGTTGGTGGTATTCGGTCAGATCCCGATCAACGACGTGTTGATCGGTCGGGTTACCAGCAGTGGTTGGCGGAGTAGGGCGCTCGGCGCGCGTTACATCATTACCTTTTCTGTCAACGCAACCGCGATCCCGATGATCGCCTGGACGCACACCACGTGGGGGTTTGGCGCTTTCTTCATGATTCTTGCGGCAATTGCCGCTGCGATAATGGCATTTGTCTCTTTCTTGCCGAAAGTGGAGATCACACAGACCCGATAAAGACCTCTGTGGCGTTGATCGATTGGCGGGAGGGAATTGGTGGAGCCGAGGAGGATCGAACTCCCGACCTTCGCATTGCGAACGCGACGCTCTCCCAGCTGAGCTACGGCCCCATGGTGTACATGCCGCTTCGCCAGCAAGAAACGGCCCTGCTAATTCTATCTCACGATTTCTCGGACATTCCACCTTTTGAGGGATAATCGAGCGTGAAATAAAACTCGTATCTGAGCGCGTGACGTCCCCAAGCAAAAATCCCAATCAGTAAGGAGCCATCTTGACAGAAACCCCACAAGTATCACCGCAGGCCTTGTTGGACGCCGCGCGGGTTTTTGAAGAGCGTATCCCATTTAATCAGGTTTTAGGTCTTCGTATGGAGCGCCTGGGGGAATCAGACGTGGTCGTACGCTTTGATATGCGCGATGAGCTCATTGGAAACTTCACGCGGGGGAATCTGCATGGAGGCGTGATCTCGAGCGTTCTCGACGTTGTGGGGGGGTTGGTTGCGTTTATTGCCTTGCTTCGACGCGAGGGGGTGCAGTCGCTTGAAGACGAGGCAGACAAATTCTCCCGGTTGGGCACGATAGATCTTCGGGTGGATTACCTCAGGCCTGGTCTGGGCAAGACCTTTTCGGCCAAAGGCTTTGTGCTTCGCGCCGGTCGGAAAGTTGTTGTTACGCGCATGGAACTGCACAACGAAGAAGAATCACTTATCGCTGTCGGGACCGGTGCTTACAGCATATCGTGAGCGCCTAAACAAAAATCTGCATTTGAAGCGATAATAAGGCCAGGCCAAGCAGTAAAGAAGGGCTGTCTTCCTATGGCTGACACACCAAGTCCGCAAACCCGTAATCTCTCTCCCGGAGAGCAGTTACGAAACGCCCGCCAGGGATATCGCTGGTCGGTGGAAGACGTTGCCGCAAATCTCAATCTGACCGTCGAGATGGTGAAGGCACTGGAGTCCGGTGATACCGAAGCCCTCCCTGGCCCTACCTTTGTTCGGGGCTACCTTCGCGCCTATGCACGGTTGATGGAGATTGATGAGTCGACGGTTCTGGCTGGAGCCGATGACGCCCAGGGAGAGAGCATCGGTTCGGTAGTGCCGATCCTCGGCAAAGAGGCCTTTAAGGATAAAAAGGGGCGCCAGTGGCTAAAGTTCTCGACTTCACAGAAGAAGAGCTGGCGCAAAACGGCCTTGATTTCGATTTTGATCCTGGCCGGTATTTTGGCTGCCTGGTGGTTTAGCGGCCTGCTGCCCACATTTCAGGAGCTAAATCGTGATGCCGCGAAAGATTCTGAAAGCTCCAGCACAATTTCCATCCCGTTGAATACGCAAAACTGAGACTCACTTTCGGAGTTTTGTCGGCCCATCCATCACGGCGCCTTTTGTCTGCTCGAGCGCCTCAGGAATCTTTCAAAATCGTCGCCATCAGCGCGGGATCGATGTTGCCGCCGCTGAGGATGACGCCAACGCGTCCTTTCGCCTGAACAGCACCGCTGAGCAGGGCCGCAAGCCCGAGGGCTCCGGATGGCTCTGCTACCACCCGGGCATCTTCAAACAGTGTGCGCGTGGCCAGTGCAATCGTTGCTTCAGAGACGCTCACCATGTCATGCACTTTCTGACGAATGATTTCAAAGGTCAGTTCGCCAAGACATTCGGTCCGGGTTCCGTCTGCAATCGTCTGGGGGTTCTCGATTCTTTGTAGCTGGCCCGTTCGAAACGACTGGACGGCATCATCGGCATTTTCGGGTTCGACACCAATAACTTTGCATTCAGGCGAAAGCGCTTGCGCACTCAGAATACTGCCACTTAAAAGACCTCCTCCTCCACAGGGCACAAGCAAGGTCTCAATAGGGCCGGTTCTCCGAATGAGTTCCATTGCCGCAGTCCCTTGGCCGGCGATGATATGCGGATGATCAAAAGGCGGGATGAGGACGTAGTCATGCTCAACAATCAGCTCCTGGCAGAGTGCTTCACGCTTGGTTGTTTTCGGGTCATAGGTGATTACCCGTGTCGCGTACCGTTTTGTGCCCGAGAGTTTCGCCTGCGGAGCATCCTGGGGCATGACGATTGTGGTTTCAATGTCGAGCAGACTCCCGGCCAGAGCAACCGCCTGGGCATGATTTCCGGAGGAGTGGGTGATCACACCTTTACGTCGATCAGCCTCACTTAGCTGACTGATTGCGTTCCAGGCGCCGCGAAATTTAAAAGCGTTGATACGTTGCAGGTTTTCACACTTAAAAATGACCGCGGCACCCACCTTGCTATCGATGGGCGTGTCGCGTAGCGCGGGCGTCTTGTGTGCTACTCCTTTTAGCCGGTCCGCAGCTGCAAGAACGTCTTCGTAGGTTGGTAATGGCAGAGACAAGGTGAAATCCGGTTGGTGTTTAAAAGCCCATCAACCCCGCCTGAGCCGGGTCGAGTAAACGCAATCTTTGCCGTTACAATCAACTAAACATTACCGGGTTGTCAATATGAGTGACCTTTTTTCTAACCCCCTTGAAATAGAAACGGGCGCGGCGCCAGTGTTTTCGGTTATCTGGCTTCATGGCCTCGGCGCCGACTGTAACGACTTCAAGGATCTGCCCAATATGCTGGATTTCCCCTCGGGGCTGCCGGTTCGTTTCATCCTTCCCAATGCGCCCGAACGACCCATTACGCTTAACGGGGGCATGATCATGCGGGGCTGGTACGATCTGACCGGCATGGAAATCGTCAAGCAGGAGGACGTGGCGGGTCTTTCCGAGGCGGCGGGCATTGTTGAGTCCCTGGTCCGTCGGGAAGAGGGACGAGGCATTTCTCGATCCCGAATAGTGGTGGGAGGTTTTTCCCAGGGAGGTGCGGTGGCCCTGCACTATGGCTTTGGTTGCGAGGAACCGTTGGGCGGGATTGTTGGGCTTTCAACCTATCTGCCGCTTTCGGGAACGTTTCCGGAGTCAGCAGAAAAGGGCGCTATTCCGACGCCGGTCTTTCTTGCCCACGGACTTTTTGATCCCGTTCTCGTGCTGGCGTTAGGGGAGAGCAGCAGGCAGGTGCTTGAGGACAACGGCTGCGATGTGTCGTGGCACACCTATCCAATGCCGCATACCGTCACGCCCGAAGAGGTCAGAGATTTATCAGCCTGGCTGAACGCGCGGGTTTGGCCGGGCGACAACTGAATTCAGATTGCGTTTTTTTCATCGATCGATCTTTGTCGGGATTCCAGCTCGTCAATGGCGGCGTGTATGCGGGGAAGGTGCGGATTGATGAGAAGCGCATCCCGGAACGCAGCTGCAGCCGGGCCAAACTGCTTCTGCTGCAGAAAGATGAGTCCAAGACCGGACAATGCGCCAAAATGGCGCGGCTCGCGTTGAAGGGTTTCTCTGATGTCGTCGATAGATTCCCGATAGGCCCCCATCAGATAGAGAACGGTCGCGCGGGCATTCCAGCCTTCGGCGAAGGCAGGCGCCTGCTCGATAACCTTGCTGAAGTGCCGGTAAGCGCTTCGGTATTGCCTCGTCCTGATTGCTTCAATGCCGTCGGCAAGCGACTGGGCCGCCACGGGGTTGTCCGTTTCCCGCCACAGGGCCCAGATTTCCGACGCGATGTCGTCGGCTGACGCCTGGTCAGCCGCTAACTTAAGTTCAGTAAAAAGTCTATCCAACCGCGGATCATTCTGGTCTGCCTCGGATGGGGTTATGAACAGCGCCCACATTGCCAGCGCAGCAAAGAGAATTGCTGTACGAGACATAATGCCTAGCCCAGTCATATTACTGATCCAAGAAAATCCAGAGCGCGAGCGTGTAAGGTCTCGTTGGCGCTTGCCAACGCTTGCCCGGCCGAATCAAAGGTCAGCGGGCGGCCTTGCCAGTCGCTGATGCAGCCACCCGCCCCCTCAATAACCGGGACCAGTGCCAGATAGTCAAACCGACCGAGCCCTGCCTCGAGCACAAGATCGGTAAATCCGCAGGCCAGCAGTCCATAGGCATAGCAGTCAGCACCAAACTGGCGGAATCGCACGACTTCGCTCATGCGGGAGAATACGCACCACTCGTCCGGACTGAACATATCGGGGGTGGTTGCGTTGAGCGTTGCGTTTTGCAGGGAAGGCGTCTTGGCAGTGCGACAGGGTTGCCCGTTATATAGGGTGGGCTGATCTTTGATTCCCAGCCAGCGTTCGTCCAGAGAGGGCATATCAATGATGCCTAATACCGGTTTGCGATCTTGAAGGAGCGCAATCAGGCATCCAAAAGTCCGCTTCCCCGTGGCGAAACTCTTGGTGCCATCGATCGGATCGATTACCCATAACCACTCGGAATGAGTATTGTCTTCTCCTCCTTCTTCTTCTCCGTACACGCCGTGGTCAGGATACTGTTCAGCAATCAATAACCGCGCTCTTTGTTCGATTTCAAGATCTGCGATGGTCACGGGGGTGCCATCCGATTTACTCGAGACATCATGGGGCTGACGAAAATATTTCTGTCCGATGTCTCGTGCTTCGGCGGCGATTGTCGCTGCGAAATCAGCGAATTCGGATAAGTCTGGAGTGGGCATGGTCGGGAGGATTATTGTTGCGCATCCAGGCGAGACAGATCCACCTCTTGCAGGATTTTTTTGCGCCCACCAAATCCGATCATTCGAGGGGCATTGTCAACGATTTCAAAATGCGCAGAGACTTTTTGAATTTTGCGTAAAGAACGCCATTTGCTGTTTCGCGGGAAAGGAATAATTTGAAGATCACCTCGAGGCCGTCACTGTCTATATAAAGGAAGTCGATGCGGATTTCTTTTTTTTGGATCCCGGAATATGTGCAGGAGCGGCTCGACATCGCATATGGTGAGGCGCATTATATAAGGAGCCAGATGCCGGTTTGTGGCGAAAAACGGTTGCCTGGATTTCCCGCATCATGCCGGTAGAAAGCCAGCTTTAAATCGATACACGTTCAGAGGAGTCAGTTAAAGATATGGACCTGGGTCTTAAAGGAAAAAGCATCATGGTGGCTGCGGCAAGTCGCGGCCTGGGATACGGCATTGCAGACCAGGTAGCGAAAGAGGGGGCACGGGTCTCCATTGCGGCGCCAACTGAGCCGCGGGTTCACGAGAGTGCGCAACGGCTTCGCGAAGAGACCGGCGCTGATGTCATCTCCTGCGTTTTTGATGCACGGGATGAAAAGTCGATCGCCAGGTGGCGGGACGCTACGATTGCTGAATTTGGAGGTGTCGATGGTCTTGTTGTCAACGCGGGAGGTCCTCCGGCTGGCCTGTTTGATGATTTTGACGACGAAGCCTGGCAGTCAGCTTATGAACTGACATTGCTAAGCGCGGTTCGGATGATTCGGTCAGTGCTGCCTTCCATGCGCGAGAGGGGCGGGGGGTCAATCGTGACGGTCACATCATCATCAGTCAAAGAGCCGATCGACATGCTGCTCCTGTCGAACGTGATGCGTTCAGGTGTGACGAGTCTCGCCAAAAGCCTTTCGCAACAGTTGGCGGCCGAAGGAATCCGGGTCAACAATCTGGTGCCGGGGGCGATCAACACTGATCGTCTGCGCGGATTGATGCAGACCCAAGCCGACCGAACTGGTGTGCCTTATGAGGAGATTTCAAAAGCTCGGGCAGCGACGGTGCCGTTGGCCCGGTTTGGCGAGGCCAGTGAGTTTGGCCAGGCGGGCGCCTTTTTGCTGTCGGATGCGGCAGCCTACATCACCGGCGAGACACTAGTGGTAGATGGCGGTGCGATGAAAACAGTCTGGTAAGGGAAAGTTACTTTTCGGCCGACAGGTAACAGATAAACGCCGCGTCTGCCTCACCTAGCTCGGTGGCGGTGAAGACGCCATCTCCCTCCTGGGTTTTCTCATCGGTGCCCTCCCAATGGACAAGCACGCGCGAAAAACCAGCCTCTTCCAGCAGTTCTCGAACTTCCGGCAGAGTCCACAGCCGCCAGTCGTAGGTGAAGGCCTGTTTCATTTGTGAGCCATCCGGGAACTTGAAATGAATCTGGCAGTTCATTTCGCCCGTGATCGGGTTGTATCGATTCTGGTCCCAGACATAGATGAAGTCATCGTGATCAGTTTCTTCCTCCATCTCCCGCATGGCTTCATATCCGCCGTAGAAGTCGAGGAACAATACGCCGTCATCGACAAGGCATTCGCGGATGCGGGAGAAATACCCTCTTAAGGCTTCCCGCGTGCGGAAGATCCAATAACTGAAGTTCATTGCGAGGACGACATCCATTGCAGGAGTGTCAACATTCAGGACATCAGCGTGCAGAAGTTGGATTCGATCCATTGCCTCTTCGGTCAGTGATCCCAGGTTATGTTTTCTGCCCCAGCCAAGTACCTCTTCGTCCAGATCGACTCCCCACGCCAAGTTGTCTGCCCGCCGCCGAACCCACTCGCAGCTTGTATTGGCGGTTCCGCAAAAATCTTCTCGCAGGGTGCGGGCCTGTCGACCTCTCAGATTTAGAAAGGTTTCATCAACCATGTCGATCTCGGATTCGACGCACTGCACTGCGCGCTCATAGAGGATATGCCGGTCCGCTTGATCAGCCTGGCGTATACGAGCCGCCAGCGGGTCGTGATGACGGGAATTTTTACTTCGTTTGTTCTTTTTGCTCATAAATTTTCTAGTGGACGATGCAGGGGCTGTTCTGGAGCAGTCGACAGGGCTAGCGATTCAGCATTGCGGTTGAGAATTTGATACGAACTGCGGGAGACCGCAGGTCGTATGTTAGCCCAAACCCTGATGCGTCGAAAGAGAGCGTGGACTTTAGAGAGGAGAGGCCTTTAGTACCGCCGCTGAGATCAACGAGTACATCCGCGTCATCATGCTACCCCCCTCCGCCTCGTTGACGACGATAGGAACACCATTCGTTTCGGCATCAGAAACGAGCAGTGTCTGCAGGTCCCATATTGCTTCGATATTATCGAGATAGTGCTTCCTCCCGCGCCTGGGAGCGGAAATCGCGCGGCCTCTGAAAAAAGCCTTGAGGGTTCTTGCACGGTCTGCAGCGATCAGCAAAGGCACCACGACGGCATCGGGCGGCAGGGTAAAACCCTTGATGATCGAAGGCCTGACATGCACACCCTCAACGATCGTAGAGAACTGTTCGCGTTGTGAGCGAGCGAGTAGCGCATGGAGCGCCACTTCAATTTCGTCTGCCTGTCGGTTGAAGCCCGTCCTCAATGTCTCGATGGTATAGCTGTTCGATGGAGGATTGTTTACGGCCTTCCATGCCTCGAAACTTGAGTAGTGCAGTTCTGGTGCGATCTCAGGAGGACGTAAAGAGCGCATGACTTCCCGGAACATATCGGTAGAGGCGGTTCGTGAGATATTGAGTCGGCTCGCAAGCAACGAGGCCGCATGACTTTTGCCCACTCCAGGTGTCCCGCCGATAAGAATGACGAGCGTCCGGTTGGATTGCCGCAGCCGGTGCCAGGCGTCAAGATAATCGGCAAACAGTTCTCCCGCTTCGCGCTTCACCATCTCGCAGGCGAGTTCGTGCAGCGCCTGCCGATCAATGCCCTGTGAATAGTCCTGGGTCAGTCGATCATGGGTATCCCGAACGAGACGTTCAGAGAGGCTTTCTGGTATTCCGCAGATCTCTAGACGATGCCGAAATATGGTGCGGGAGAACCACATCCCGTCCCGATCCTTTTCATTGATCCGAATCCAGGCGGGACCGACCTTGGTGAGTCGATAGCGCTCGACCATCTCCGGTCCAGATTCCTCAAGCAGGGTGCTGCAAACGGCCTCGGTAATGTCGTTGGAGGTTATGTCCTCTTTGGCTGCCAACTGGTTTTTGACCGCTGAAGCGATCTCGTAGGCCTCACTGAAGGTCAGGCCCACTTTCTGCAAAGAGCGGGTCAGGACGCCGCGCAGAAACGGTGCTGACTCCCCATCAGGATGGATGACGTTCAGTCGGGACACGCGGCACTGCTCTGGTTTGAAAGTAATGAATTGCGGGAGATAACCCGACGATACTAACAGAGAAGGAAAAATCCGGCTGGGACCCGTGAAAGATATCCGAGCGGGATATAATTACCGCGAAGCGTTTTCACTGAACATTATCCGTGACTAATCAGGCTCCAATCCAAGTTTCAGCATCGGCAGTGGCCGAGGTGGTCTCTCGCCTTGAGGCGCAGTTTGGTGAACGTCTTTCTAAGACGGCGGCGATACGGGAACGCTTCGGTAAGGACGAATCCTTTCATGCCAGTGTCCCCCCGGACGCTGTCGTGACCCCCAAATCCACGGAAGAAGTCAGCCAGATCGTAAAACTCTGTGCGGCGCATCGGGTACCTGTGATTCCCTACGGAACCGGCACGGCCCTTGAGGGGCATGTTGCCGCGCTGTATGGCGGTATCTCCGTCAATATGCAGGAGATGAATGACGTCATTGAGGTCCATGATGAGGATCTTGATGTGGTGGTTCAGCCGGGGGTCACCCGCAAG
>Ga0114933_10001258_pt1 | contig 28481 bp, 32 predicted proteins | sample 4SBtaG_FD_89691 | JGI IMG/M metagenome (GOLD analysis project Ga0114933, IMG submission 89691) | Deep subsurface microbial communities from Kolumbo volcano to uncover new lineages of life (NeLLi) - 4SBTROV12_W25 metaG | ecosystem: Environmental > Aquatic > Marine > Volcanic | place: Kolumbo... | reverse complement strand
GGTGCCCTTTGCCAAGCGTTTTTTTAGAGGACTTCCCATTACGGTGAAGGAGGCCAATGTCACTTACGATGCTGCCATATCCGGAAATTACATATGGATCACAAGTTGGGCCGGAGGTCTGCGGCGATATAATATTTCTCAACAGGTTTTGGAACGCGTTCCATTGCCCAAAGATGGGGACCAAACCCTTTTCACCTGCGAGTCGTCCAATTATGAAGACACACAAAGCGGTGATGTTCTGAAGGATTTCTACCTGAATCCCAGAGACCCATGGGATGGCGTATCCACCAAAAATTCCGATCCTAAAGTATATGGAAACCATAACCATAAAGCTTTTTCAGTAATTGCCTATGGCGATACAGTTTGGGTTGGAACTGCGGACGGCATTAACCGGGGAATCCTCGGTGCAAACGGTTGTGTCGATTGGACCCATTATACACCTTCTGCCGATGGTTTGTCTGGCGGCTTTGTGGTGGCATTAGCCCTTCAGGAATACAGGGGTTATCGAATCGTATGGGCCGCCACCGTTACCGCCGGTGCAGGCGAAACCAGTGCAGCCAGCTATACCGTGGATGGGGGAGACACTTGGCAAACCACTTTAAATGGCGAACGTATTTACAACATATCTGCCGTCGATTCGGTAGTCTTGGTTGCCAGTAAATCTGGTTTATGGAAAACAGTTACCGATAATCCCCTGGATGTGGCCAAGCCCTGGGCCAAGTATAAACCAGCGAAACAAGCCATCCAGATCGGTTCAACAGGTACATATAAAATGGATGAAATTTTAAGCGATGAAGTCGTGGGTGTGGCTTACGATACACGCCCGTTTTACTCTTCTTCCAATACAGTTTGGCTTGGCTCCTGGGATGGATTAGCCCGGGCGATGGATCCTGATGGAACCAACTGGCAGGTTTATCGCACCAACTATGATGCAGACAAAGTTTATGCTTATCCGAATCCTTTTTCGCCTTATGAGCATAACAAAGTGAACGGATCGGGATTCGTTCATATCCACGCCGATGTAAAAGTGTCTTTCGTAGTGAAAATGGATATTTACAATTTTGCTATGGAACCGGTTTATAGTAGAAAATTCGACCGACGCCAGACCAGTACGGGAGCCATGAAATGGAATGGCAAGGATTCCGACGGGCGATTGGTGGATAACGGCACCTATTTTATCCGTCTGGAATTTGACCAGAAAGTAAAATGGCTAAAACTGATTGTGATTAAATGACCATAAAGTCAAGACGATATATCATTGCGGGAATGATGACCATGGCCTTGGTGAATGCTGGAGAAAAGGGATCTTATGCCGGTGGTTTCTTGCGCATGGGCGCCTCGGCCCGAGCGATGGCCATGGGCAGCGGTTTCACGGCCGAGATTGATGCAGGATTTGCCGCTTATCATAATCCGGCAGCCATGGTTTTTGGCAACAACCGCCAATTAGGATTTAGTCACCATTTTCTGCCCTTGTCTCGCAGATTTATGGCGGCCAATTATTCCGCACACCTACCGCCATCTGCCAGCGTGGGTATCGCCTGGATCAGTGCCGGTACGGATAAGATCGATGGTCGAACCAGTGCGGGTGAGCATACTCAATTTTTATCAACTTCTGAAGATGCCTTTGTCATTTCCTTCGCCCAGCGAATTCTGCCTTGGTTTTCGGCTGGTTTAAATGTCAAAATACTAAAGCACCAATTACCAATGAATACTGTAGACTTAGCCGGAAAAGGAATAGGAATGGATTTTGGTGTATTTGTCCGAACAGAAAAGGGAGCCAATCTGGCCTTTATGGTTCAGGATTTGAACTCACGTTATCAATGGAAAACAGATAAAATATTTGAAAGGGGTAAAGTGTATGTTGAACAATTCCCCACCTTGTACCGTGTGGGAGCCACATTTAATTATAACAATGTGTATGTCACCGCCGACGGGGGGGTAGTCATGAATGGAAATGAGTTACTATCATACACTTTAAGAATCGGTGGTGAATATCCATATCTTGATCATTATTTTATTCGTGCCGGGTTTGGAAATGGCCGTATGTCTGTTGGCGTGGGTGTTGACTGGTCCCTGCTCAAAAATAACGATGCCAAGTTGGATTACGCCTTTGTGTTTGAAAATCCAGCAGGTGCAGCCCACATATTTACCTATGCGTTCACATTTTAAATTATTCATTTTCTTAGGTTTGCTATCTCAAGCGGGAGCGATAGGCACCCAATTTTTATCCATTCCCCCATCGGCGCATGACCTCATATTTTTTAACTCACCCTGGCGAAATCCTGCCGCATTAAATCAACTATACAAGGCACCTGAATTGGGGCTGGCTTACGGTAATTGGTTAACTGGTGTGCGATCATTCGGATTTCGGTGGAAAGGCCAGATCAAAAACGGCAGTGGTGGAATTGATATTCGCTATGTAGGGTTGACCGATATAGAGCTACGACCCAATAAACCGACTTCACAACCTCTTGGCTACTATGTCGCATTCGGTACTTCTGTTAAGGGGACATACAGTAGAGTCATTGGCGCTTTTCAACTGGGAGTCGGAATAAAATTGGTTGAATTCCAAATTTATAATAATAAATCTATCGGCTCAGCATTGGACTTTGGGTTGGAATGGGAGTTAACAAAAAACATTCGATTGAGAGGTTCTATCCTCAATTTGGGTAAAATGGGAAAAATGGTTTCAGAATCTCCCCAATTACCACGGCGGATTATCGGTTCATTGAATTATCATAAATTCAGTTACTCATTCTTTGGTGGGTTTGAATCTAACAGTTTGGTTGGAAGTCCTATTTATTACGGCGGCGGAAATAGTCGATACAAAAATCTCACTTTCGGTATGACGACTATGACATCAAAAAATGTCAAGGCAATATCCGGGGGGATTGGAATTCAATTTGGGATTTATTCGGTAATCTATGGATTTCAATGGGGAGACCAGCATTTGGGAATGCCACAGATGATTGATATTTCAATTCGCCTGCCATGAGCAACAACCGATCTACACACAAAAAAATTATAGTTTTCCTGAGTTTGGCCGTTTTGTTTTTGCTTATAACAAATTATTTAGCATTGCGAAAATTGGATTTGGCCACGAGGAGCATATCCCCAACTGAGTACATTGTGGAGGAATCTATCTCAGATAAGTCCACGCCAAAAAAACTAGCGGGGAGGATTGTCCTCGTCATTGACGATTTTGGTTATCGCAATGATACCGTTTCTGACGGATTCTTAGAATTAGGTGTATCTATCACCTGCGCAATCATTCCCGGGCACGAACAAAGCCGAAAGTTTGCCCAAAAAGCCAAAGCTGCGGGACAGGAAGTCATCATTCATATGCCCATGGAATCAAATATAAAGAACCCTGGAGAAGAGGATTATAAAATCAAAACGGGCATGACCAGCGAAGAAATCGAATGGCGCGTAGGGGAAGTTCTGAAAGATATCCCTGAAGCTGTGGGGATGAATAATCACCAAGGGTCAAAGGCCACAACCGATGGGAAAGTCATGAGTGTCGTTGGGTCGGTTCTGAAACAACATGATAAATATTTTGTGGACAGTCGAACATCATCTAAAACTGTTGGTGAAAAAACCATGCGGTCTTTAGGTGTGCTGACCACAAGGCGGCATGTTTTTTTGGATAATGATCCCGATGTAAAAATGATATCAGCGCAACTAGAACAATTGGTCGAGATGGCCCGGAAACAGGGGGCAGCCCTTGGAATTGGTCATGCAAGGCCCAATACATTAGAAGTTTTAAAAAGAGAAATTCCCGGATTATTGGAAGCGGGATTTCAATTTGAATTTGCTTCACAAATCGTGAATTAGAGAAAATATGCCAATTTTGTCAAAAGTATTGCGAGGGGATTTTATCGAGAGCATCCATGTGGCTTATGGGGTTGCAGTGGATGAAAATGGTGCTGTGGTTTATGCCACCGGCGATCCCCATTATTTGACCTGCATTCGATCCTCATGCAAACCATTTCAGGCTTCAGCATCGGTGAAATCCGGTGCCATTGACGCTGCCGGGTTTTCTGAGGATGAAATCGCACTCATGTGCGCCTCCCACAACGGGGAGGATATTCATGTGAAAACCGCTCAATCTATGTTGAAAAAATTGGGATTTACGCAGGATGATTATTGCTGCGGTATCCATGCGCCTTACGATACAGAATCGCATCATACATTGATTCGTTCAGACAAAGAGGCTACGCCATTGCATAATAATTGCAGTGGCAAACATGCAGGCATGCTGGCTTTATGTAAACATTTGGAAGCCGATCCAACAGATTATATCGGCAAGGACCACTCTGTTCAAAAGGCGATATTTAATCAGATTATGGGATATACCGGATTAGAAAAACTATCCACTGCCATCGACGGATGCAGTGCCCCCACGCCTTTTTTAACATTATCTATCATTGCAGGGATGTTCCAAAAATTGGCTTCCGGGAATTATCCTGAGTTGGATCGATTGTATAATGCAATGTCCAACCATCCATATTTGATCGGCGGACGGGAAACTTTCGATACTGATTTCATAACCGCTATGAATGGTAAAGCCGTTTGCAAAGTGGGTGGCGAAGCTATTCGTGGATTTGGAATTCGGAAAGAAGATGGGACTGTTTTAGGAGTTGTGGTCAAAGTGTTGGATGGAAATCTCCGGGCATTGGGATCCGCATCCATGGCCTTTTTGAATCAAATAGAATTACTCACCAATGAAGATAATGAAGCACTGAAGAGATATAGGGAGCCGATTCTAAAAAACCACCGGAAAATTGAAGTGGGCAAAATTTCCTCAGCAATTGATTATTAACATGGTGCGTTTTTTTTTCATTCTTCTGGCCACTGGTATCTACGCTCAGGATACTTTAACAATCATGAATTATAATGTATTACGCTTTAACGGTAATACGACAACCCGGGCCACATACATCAAAAAGGTGGTGGATTATGTCCAGCCTGATCTGGTAATCCTGGAAGAAATCGAACACCAAAATGGAATAAACCTTCTTTTAGATAATGTATTTAATGTAGACAGTACCTTATTTGCTGCGGGAAATTTACCCAGCTCATCCTATATGAAAAGTGGGATTATTTACCGCAAATCCAAATTGGATATATCAGAAGATGTTTTTATTTCAACTGTTCTGAGGAGCATTCCCGGCTATAAACTTTCGTTGAAAAATGCCCATTCCAATGTAGCGTCTTTTACCGTATTTGGCGCACACCTCAAGGCTAGCCAAGGTGAGGAATCACAACGGTGGACAGAAGCCAAAGAATTATATAAACATGTGGCCCAAAAGGACAGTAATTACCATTATATCCTGGCGGGGGATTTCAACATGTATGACACCGATGAACCTGCCTATAAATTATTGACGGATAGTATGACAGTGGACTTGGAAGATGTTGTTGGCTCATGGGTGCGGAATGAAGGCTCTCATGTGGAAAAATACACCCAGTCCACCCGCACAGACCAGTTAGGTGATGGAGGTGCCACCGGCGGATTGGATGATCGCTTCGATTTTATCCTTTTTTCTGATCACTTTACCGCCAAAGATCCAGATTTAAAATATGTAGAAGGATCGTACAAAGTTATTGGCAACGACGGTAACCATTTTAACACATCAATCGTAGATGGTGGAAATGGGGTAGTTCCCGACAGCATCGCAGAAGCCATCCATTTTGCCTCGGATCACTATCCGGTGGTAGCCAAAATTGCGTATACAACCAAGACCTCCACCAGTCCTGTGGCTCATGCCGGCGGAGATGCTGTTGCCGCCATTGGCGATACAATTATTCTAGATGCTTCCCAGAGCTACGACCCAAACGGAACTATCGTCAACTATACATGGGCCCAGACCTCAGGGCCAACGGTTACTTTAAGTAACGCTACGTCGTCCAAAGCGGATTTTGTCGTTCCGGATGTGAATCGGACAACGGTGTTTACCTTTCAATTAAATGTAACCGACAATGATAGTGAACGGGCCAGTGATTTCGTGAATGTTACTGTCCCGATTACCGGTGGGTACACCCCATATGATATCCAGTTTACTTCTAATAAAGGTACCGGCGAAGATTGCTTCCCATCGGAATTCGAGGGACAAAATGTTGAAGTGACGGGGGTAGTAACTGCCGTCCGCCCAAATGATGAATATCCCAACTATTTTTTCCAGGATGTTGATAAGAAAGAGTGGGCCGGTATGTTTGTCTATATTGACAAAGGATACAAAGCACCCACGGTCGGAGATCAAGTCAAATTAATCGGGGATATTTCTGAATATTATGGTATGACAGAAATGAAGAATATTGATTCAACAGAAGTACTGGCCAGCGGCATTTCTGTAGAGCCGGTTACCCTCACAGCCAGTTCGGCCTCGGGCGAGTGTCGGGTATGGGTGGAAAAATATGAAGGTATGCTGGTACGTTTGGTAAATGTGGAAGTGACCCAAAGCGCCAACGAGGATAATGAGTGGGTCGTGTCGGACTGGACAGGGTCCGCAATTGTTGATGATTATATGTTCGATGGAGATTGGCTAAATCCGGATTATGGTACCCATTTTGTCAGTATTACCGGTGTGCTTCATTATACCTTTGGCGAATACAAGCTCATGCCGCGGAATAGTAAAGATTTTAATGATCCTGTTACCGCCACGGGAGATGAAATTCCCAAGAAGTTTGAACTGCTCACGAATTATCCGAATCCTTTTAATCCTTTTACGACTATTGAATTTGAGGTAGGGAAGGCAATAATGCATCCCCTACGTTTGGAAGTTGTTGATATCAGTGGCCGGGTAGTGGCGACATTGGTCAATGGCATACCGCATTCAAACAAAGTGGTATGGAATGGGAAAAATGATTCCGGCCATAATGTACCAGCAGGAGTTTATATTGCACGGCTGGAATCAGGTTCAACCGTGCTCACACAAAAAATGATTTTACTGAAATAAAATGACCGAAATAAAAGTAAGAGTTGTGGATTGTTATGTCTTTCGACAGACGGGGGAAGGATTAAGATTTTTACTGCTAAAGCGGAATTTGAATAAGATATATGAGCACTTGTGGCAGGGTGTAGCAGGGAAAATTGAGACGGGCGAAACAGCATCGGAAACAGCGGTGCGCGAATTGAAGGAAGAAACGGGACTGGAACCGATGAATATGTTTGTGGCCGACCATGTGAGTCGCTTTTATGAAGTCCATAGAGATAGGGTCAACCTTGTGCCTGTTTTCGGGATTGAAGTAGATTCAGAAAAGGTGACGTTGTCTGAAGAGCATATTGATTACAAATGGGTCGATATCAACGAAGCATTGGACACCTTAGTTTGGCGGGGACAGCAGGAAGGTATCCGGACTGTTTATGATATGGTAGTCAAGAATGACGATCGAATGCGGTGGTCGAGGGTCAAGACGTAGGGTACTATGTCTCTACAACAATAATTTAAAGGAGAGAAAAACATGATGTTAGAAATTGGAACTAAGGCTCCGGATTTCACCCTTCCTGATGCGGACGGGAATGATGTATCCTTGAGCGATTTTAGCGGGAAGAAGGTCGTACTGTGGTTTTTCCCAAAAGCCGGTACCCCCGGTTGAACGATAGAAGGCAAGGGGTTCCGGGATGAACTCCAAAAATTTGAAGAAAAAAATGCTGTGGTGGTCGGCATGAGTGCTGATTCCCCGAAAAAGCAGAAAAAATTCTGCGAGAAACAGGGGTACCAATACACCATGTTAAGCGATGAAAGTAAGGATGTCCTGAAAGCTTATGGCGTGTATGGACTCAAAAAACTCTATGGGCGGGAATATAACGGTATTTTTCGGAACACATACGTGATTGATGAAAATGGTATGATCGAAAAAGTGTACAAAAAAGTAAGTGTTAAAACCCACGCCCAGGATATTTTAGCAGAATTATAAAAACGAAGTAGAGACGCATTGCAATGCGTCTCTACGAAAAATATGAACTCACCAATTGAAGTATTCTCGAAGTGGGCCAAGGACGGGCGTGATGAACGAATGGCGGACGGTCATGCCAATTCCGTCAAGACCATGTTAGAGTTTGCCCTCAAAACACAATCAAAACCATTCTCATTTATAGATGCCGGCTGCGGAAACGGATGGGTTGTGCGAATGGCGAGCCAGCACCCACTTTGTAAAAAAGCTCAAGGGGTGGACGGTTCTGAGTCCATGATTAATAAGGCGAAATCGCTAGACTCTGAAAATGCCTATCATTGTACCGATCTTATGAATTGGGTGCCAACAGAAAAAGTAGATATCATTCATTCTATGGAAGTGTTTTATTACCTTCCGGATCCCATTGCTCTAATAAACCATATTGCATCGCAGTGGCTTAATCCCGGCGGACGGCTAATTATGGGAATTGATTATTATCGTGAAAATAAACCCAGCGAATCTTGGGATGAGGATTGTGGTATATCCATCATGACGCGCTTGTCAGAAGCAGAATGGGTAGCTGGTTTTAATAGCGCAGGACTAAAAAATGTTACTTTCTGGCGTGTAGGGGCTAAGGATGATTGGGCCGGAACATTAGTCGTAACAGGAAAATTGGAATCGTAGGGGAGAGGCATACCTTTCCCCTATATGATTAATTATTTATTGGGACATTCTGGTCTAGGAATAAGCCCTGGTTCATTCCTGCAAAAAATTTCTGAAAAAATTCCAGTTCATGAACACCACCGGTGGATAGGATTTTTCCATCCTGTTCCACTTCACCGCTGGCACTGACACGAACGTTGGTTTGTCCACCAGCTAACTCAGTCAGGTTGATGGTTATTTTATAGCGGTAAATTCGGGGGCCATCAGGGCCATCATCATGGTGGTCATCGCCAAGGTCGATAGATCCTGAGCTTCTGCCCTGTTTTTTCCTACCGTCATCATCCCCACCAAAGATTGCTGCGAAAAAAAGAGCGATGAGGGCAATCACACCAATAGCAACAACTGCCTTTTGACCGTCAGTTAGGGATTTGTCTGATTTTTCATTTGTCAAAGCGGCTTCGCGATGCTCAGTGGTCCGACTGGCAGTGATGAAACCAATGTCAGAATTCAAGACGGTGATAGTATAATCCATATCCTGGAGAGAATTAATCGATGCTTTCAACACCGTTTTCAAATCACCTTCGAACGCTCTGGATTCCATGGCCCTCGCTACGGAAGTGGGAGGCTTAGCTGTCCTGGGAGAGTTGGCGCATCCTGATATACCAACGACCAGGTAGGTGATTAGTGAAATATAAAAGAATCGCCCGGATTTAGTTTTTGGGCGAATAAAGTTTCTCAGCATTTAATATGCCAGGGTTTGGTAAGCATAGTCCACAACACTTTTTTTAGCATCGAAGGTGATTACGACAGTAAGTGATTTTGAGGAATTGCTATTGGAGGATTTACTGCCGCCAATTAATAAAGCGAACCAACCGAATGACTGGGCTTCAGATTCTTTTGAAATCCGATCATAAGTCCAGGTTTCTCTCCCCTGCTTATCCATAGAAATAATATTGGGAGCTCCCAACACTTTAGTGATTTCGGTCTGATTGGCTCCCTTCACAACGCTGGATTGGACCAATCCCAAGGTTAGTTTATTGGATTCCTGCGGTGGGTTAGAACACCCAACTAATAACATGGCGGCGAGTATAATACTGATTCGTTTTTTCATTATAATTCTCCATTTTTAGACTTAAAGCATATACTAAACATAATGTTCCTTTAATAGATTCAGATGTGATTTATATCAAGTATTTACCCAAAATTACTTATTCATTATAATTGGTTTACTGCTAAAGATCCATAAATCGTTACAGAAATGGATGAATCCACTGCATGTGTTTTCCGATCAATCTCTTTATACAATACCATTTTATCGATTTGAAATACCTTCGAACTTTTTTGGTAAATATATTCAGGGTCTTTCATAATGTATACAAATGCATTAGATCCATCCTCCTGGTAAATGATAGTTGCATATGTCTTACCAGAAATAGTGGTGGCAATACCGAAGTTGCAAATGGGAAACATAGGTGGGAATTTTTGAATTTCCCGATTACTTGCTTCAATGTAGTCCTTTCCCAGAACTGAACTCACCTTTAAAAAAGTCAATTCGACCGAATGATTTCCCTCAACAATGATTGATCCTGTGGGAATAAAGTCAGGTTCTTTTTTGTCTTCGCAGGATGCGATAAAAAGAAGGGAAATGATCAATTGATATAGTCTTTTGGGCATGACGGGTACCCTGAATTTAGTTAATAACACTGGTTTCACCAAAATTGCTATTTATGGGTTTGGCGATAAGCGGAGAACCAGCATTAATACGTTAACTCAGGTCATTATTGTTTTTGGTCGATTTGAGATTTTGCACATTAACATTTAACGGAGCAATCTCATTTTTCAGGCGGACATTATCATTAATCAAATAATCAATAACTGTTTGCTTATCGTCGGTTGTCGGCTCTAAGATTAGGGGTGGAATTCACCAAGGAGAAACAATGAGGGCAGCCGCATTATTTTTTATTCTTGTATATCAATCACTCATTCCATTGACTGCGCAAACTGAACTTGAGAAAAATTTCTATTGGATTTATACTTTATCCGATAAGTTAAAAAATTACCAAATCTATCCGATAGTGGGGATGAACTGGTCATTAATAATGGCAGTAAGGATATGAAAATTTCCATTAAAAATGTAGAACTTATTGCACTTCCACCCAAGCCCAGTATTTTGGGTCAAATCATTGGTGGAGGTATCGGTGGTTATTGTGGTGGAATTGCAGGGTTAATCCCCGGGTTCTTAATTTGGATTGGGATGGGAGGTAGCACCGGCGGTTCTGGTCCGAGTGGTAAGATAATAATTGCTACAGCATTTGCCGGCGCAGGCGCGTATTACGGCCTTAAAAAAGGAGGCAAATATTTAAGCCGTAAACCGAAAATTGTAGCGAATATGTCCAATTGGACTTTGAATGAAAAGAAGACATTTATTCAATCGAAATTGATTATTAACTGAATGGGCTTTTTTTTATCCATCATGATGATTCTTTCGAGTCCAATGCTAGTCAAAAATAACATGATACAAATTGCGGGCATTCAGTTTAAAGTTATTATAAATGGCGATTCGGATCGACGATTTATCTGGGTTCACGGCGATGAACAAACAGCAAAGATGGCATTAGAAGACCACATAAGTACTAATGAGGGAACTGCGTTTTTGGTCCAAGGCATCGCGAGGGAAGCGGATTTTTTCGGTGGTATGATTGATCCAAACAGAATTTTTTCTGCTGAAGGGGCGAAGAAAAATATTAAGAAATATAATCACGACTGGCCACGAGCAAAAACGCAGGAAGTGCTAGAATTATTAAACAAAGACCGGGATGCATTTTTAGACCAGATTTTTCCAAAAAATGGCGGACTTCTGGTGGCACTCCACAATAATTCTAAGGGTTATTCTATTATAAATGAAGTGCCCATCAGTGATAAGGTGTCCATCAAACCGGACCAAAGTCCCCAAAATTTTTATTTATGTACCAATGCCAATGATTTTGATGTATTGGCTCGGTCGCCATTTAATGTGGCTCTCCAGGAAAAATTGCCGAAAGAAGATAATGGTTCTCTCTCATGGGCCGCCGTACGCCAAGACGTGCGCTATGTGAATATTGAAACACAACTTGGGTGGCTAAGTTTACAGAAGAAAATGCTAAATTATTTAGAAGATCATCTGAAATGATGATAACCACAAAATTTATGCCGATGAAACTTTGAGGTCAATCTATCTCGAGTAAAAACTCTTAGGAAGAGAGTAAGTTTAAAGAATTTCCTGTAAATACTTTTTCATTTTCGTTATTATCTAAATATCCCATCATGACTGAATGACCAGAAATATCTTTCGGATTTGTTGCGTCATTCATTTCTGTCAAATGAATCGGTTGCTCGTTTATAGCCAAAAAAGCCGTGTTTTCGTTGCATACATAAAGTGAAGGTGGGTCAGTTTTAGTCAATTTATCCCAATCAAATCGAACGATATAATCAGCGATTTCTGACTGATCTGGGAAACCGATTCTTAAATCAGGATTATCGGATGTGAGAGGTGCGCCGGTATACAGCGGCAGCATGGCTTGCAGAATTACCCAGGCAGTAGAATTCGGTTTCATGTATACAAAGTAAGTTTGATTTTCAAACAGGTCTATGGCATGTTGGATACCGTTGGCATTCACTAGCAGGTTGTAATGACTCAGGCGAATTCCTTTACCTTTATCCCAAAATACCATTGCTTCATGGCCGAGTAATGGTTTGAAAATGGGGTTGTGTACTTCCGGGAATTCTTTGATCTTTTCGAAAAAATCTGTTTCCGTTGAAATGATCTTTACCGGTGAGGTTACAGTTTCTGCACCGGTTAAATCGCCCTCACCGGTGAGTACCATAGAAGCGCCTAAGGTCCAGAGGCCGAATGCCAATATTTCGCATTGGGGAAAGGGGAGTTCCGCTATTAAAATCCGGTCTTTGGGATTGACACCCTCCGATAGAAGCCAGTTGGCAGTTTGCTGCGCCAATCGATAAACTTTATCGGATGTTAGTCCGAGGTCAGCATAAACCATTTTTTCACCATACTTTACATTTTGGCCATCCACTAGTGCCCTGAGGTTGGGATAGGGTACCATGTGTTCAATGGGTTCCACATTACCCAGACATTGGGCCTGGTATATGCGCTGTCTAAGGTCTGAATTCATGGTGATAGATTTCTGAGCATTTTGAAGCTATTATTCGGCCTTTTCCCGCCTGCTGAGCAGGCAGGGACATGCTCAGGGAATGAACAAATTACAATAACGTTTTACTTATCCGGTTTAATCTGGCGGATGGATTCAAACCTATCCATTGTTCGGGTATAGGAATTCCCTGCCATGCGGCCAACCGGTCGTAATACATCCACATCAATGCGGCCATCCTTCAGAACACCATCATCAACATGAAACATAACAATATTCCCAATGACCACAAAACCGCCTCCTGGTTCTGCTTCACCCACGGGGACAATCGTCTGGAGTTTGCATTCAAAACTAACTTTGGATTCTTTCACGCAGGGCGGTGCCACTTTAACCGAATCGACTGGTGTCAAACCCGACACTTCAAATTCATTCACATCTTTTTCATAATCCGTGGAACACGCGACCATTTGTTCAACCAATTCTTCTGACACAATATTGACCACAAATTCTTTGGTGTCGCGAATATTGTTAAGCGTATCCTTGGTCAGCCCGTCATAACCCCGACGGGCGGGGGCAAACATGATGGTGGGCGGATTGGAGCAAACACCATTAAAGTACGAAAAGGGTGCCAGGTTTAAAATGCCATCCTTCGATTTTGAGGATACAAAAGCGATAGGTCTGGGGACAATAGAACCGATCATTAGTCGGTGGTTATCAGAAAAAGACTGTTTGTCGGGATCAAATTTCATGATGCATCCAACCATGAAAGTGGATAGTTTGGGTCATCAATTCCTGCGGCTGCTTTCGTCATTTTCAATGGTTTGAAAGTATCCACCATTACGGCAATTTCATTTGCTTCTTTAGCACCAAGGGATGCTTCGATTTTCCCCGGCTGTGGACCATGGGGTAATCCCATGGGATGGTAGGTAATAGACCCTGGTTCAACATCTTTACGACTCATGAACTCACCCTCTACATAGTAGAGAATTTCATCGGAATCCACATTGCTGTGGGCATAGGGCGCCGGGACAGCTTCAGGATGATAATCGAACAGACGCGATACAAAATTGCAGATCACCAATCCCGAGGCCTGAAACGCTTGATGCACGGGCGGAGGCTGATGAATCATGCCGGTGATGGGCATAAAGTCATTCACATTAAATACCCATGGAAAATAGTAGCCGTCCCAACCAACAATATCGAATGGGCTATGCGTGTATTCATAGGATTGGATTCCCCGAGAAATTCGACTCATAACTTCAATCGGTCCATCTGAAATTGGCGCTTCAAATTGGGGTGTTTTGATATCCCGTTCGCTAAAGGGCGAATGTTCTAATAATTGTCCCAGACGGTTGCGGTAACGGCTGGGTGTTTCTATCGGTCCGGCGGTTTCAGTGATGAAAAATTCCATAGGTTCATCAATTTCCAATTGCCAAATCACACCCCGGGGAATTATAGCGTAATCACCATAAGACAACTCCAATGAACCAAAATTGGTTTTCAGTTTACCTCTTCCACCATGAACGAAAAGACACTCATCGTGCTGCCCATTGCGATACAGATAATCCATGGGTTCTGAAGCTTTAGCTTTGGATAAAATAACATCCGAATTAAAAAATAATGGAATGCGGGATGTGATTGCGTCGCCAGTATGTTTAAGTCCCCGTGTATTAATATGGTGGTGACGGTGTTCTTGATTCCATTCTTCTAATGGAAGTGGCTTAAGGTTACCAACTTTTTTGACGTCAGTTGGGGGATGGATATGGTACACATTGGAATAAATGTGGCTGAATCCTTCTCGGCTGATGAGTTCTTCCCAATAAAGATTGCCGTTATCATTCCGGAATTGGATGTGGCGTTTGTCGGGGATTTGTCCGTGTTTTTGGTAGAATGGCATTAATTATCCTTCGTTTATACCGTAGGGACGAGGCATGCCTCGCCCTTACACTATCTTATTTTCTAAAATTCCGAGTTGTTCTACTTCTAATGTAACCACATCACCTTTTTCAATCCAACCACCGGTGTTTTCAGGGCGCAGTTCCAAGATACAGCCCGTTCCCACAGTTCCGGAGCCGATATATTCACCGGGAACCAATTTTGTATTCATGCTGGCGCGTTCGATCATTTCACCAAATGAATGATAAAGATCGTTCGTATTCCCGTCTGATATTTTTTTACCGTTCACATGACACGTCATTCGTAAGTGGAGTTTTCCATCGTCGCCCCAGGCATCTTCCAGTTCATCCGGAGTCACCATGTAAGGACCGAAACTGGAAGCAAAATCTTTACCTTTGGCTGGTCCGAGACTCAAGGGCATTTCTTCGCGTTGTAGGTTGCGGGAGGACCAATCATTTAAAATGGTATAACCGGCAATTACATTATCCGCATCTTCAGCTTTGATATCAGAACCACCGTTACCGATTATGACTGCAAATTCCAATTCAAAATCGAGTTCAGTCGTTTTGGCGGGGTAAGGGATTTCCGCTCCATGACCATAACCACAATTGGGATTTGAAAAATAGAAAATGGCCAGTTTATACCAGTCTGGATTCATGTCCAATCCGCGGAGTTTTCTTGCGGCGCGAACGTGCTGCTCAAAAGCGTAAAAATCACGGAATGCAGGTGGATCCGGAATGGGAGGTAAAATAACCAAGTCCGATTCAACATGAGAAACGGCGTTGATATCACCTTCTAAAATGGTTGCTTCCAATTTCTGAAGTATTGGGAAAAACCTCGTCCAATCTGCTAAAGCCGATTTCAAGTCACCGGGGATAGCCAGGAATGAATCATTATTCTGATCTTCATTAATCCATTCCGCCGCACGAAGGATATCCACAACTTGATCTTCAACTTTAAATCCGAATCTCGGATGTGAATTTTGGTATTCTGTGTATGTTACAAATTTCATTTATCGTTTCTTTATTAATTGGGTTAAAGGTTGCCCCGGAGCGCCTGTTCCCGTTCGATGGATTCAAACAGAGCTCGAAAATTTCCTTTTCCAAAACTGTTAGATCCTTTGCGCTGGATGATTTCATAAAACAGGGTTGGGCGATCTTGGATCGGTTTAGTGAAAATTTGGAGCATATAGCCATTCTCGTCGGAGTCCACCAGAATCCCTAATTCAGATAGTATATTGATATCTTCATCAAATTCCCCGACCCGTTCTTTTAATGTATCGTAATAGGTGTTTGGGGTGGGTAAAAAGTCAACTCCTTTGGCTCTCAATTTAGTGACCGTACCAATAATATCCCGCGTGGACATGGCCACATGCTGCACGCCTGCTCCTTCATTAAAATCAACAAATTCCTGGATTTGAGATTTTTTGAGTCCATCTGCCGGTTCATTGATCGGCATCTTGATTTTTTCATTATCATTGGCCATGACGATGGAGCGCAGAGAAGTGAATTCTGTAGAAACATCCCTGTCGTCTACGGACCAGAACCGATGCCAGCCGAATATCTTTTCGTAAAAATCACATACGGGCTGCATGGCCCCATCAGGCTGATTTCCCACCACGTGATCGATATGAATAATGCCTACAGGGTCTGCTACCATATCCACATCCATCACTTGGTAACCCGGCAGGAACACACCTTTATAATTACTCCGCTCCACAAATGTATGGGTTGTGTCCCCATAAGTTTGAATGGTTGCTACAACCGCTTCGCCTTTTTCATCTTCGATTAATTTTGGTTCACTGACACTTTCAGCACCGCGATTGGTGGTCTCTTTCCAGGCATTTTCAGCGTTATCGACCGAGAATGAAATATCCTTTATCCCATCACCGTGCTTATCGATATGACGACCCATTTCCGTTCCGTGAACCAGTGGAGAACTCAAGATAAAGCGAACCTGATTCTGCTTCATGACATAACTCACTTTGTCACGGCTGCCCGTTTCCAACCCTTGGTATGCAATAGGCAGGAAGCCCAAACAACTTTGGTAATAATGAGCCGCTTGCTTGGCGTTACTCACATACAATTCACAATGGTCAAACGCATTAATTTTATAATCATTCATGATTACCTCGAATTTATAATATTGATTTCAAAGCGTCAATAAACCGACTGTTTTCATCGGCCGTTCCTATGGATATTCGGATGCATTCCGGCCAACCGAAAGCTTTCAGGTTTCTGACGATGACGCCTTTGTTTAGTAATGGAAGAGTGATTTCTGTCATCCGATCCTATTTAAATAAATTGGTCTTTTTATAAAATTCATTAATCGATTCACAATTAAAAGGATCAAACATTGTTACCCAACCACCAAAGCGATACCGTCTCCAACATTTTTTTCTATCAATAAAGATAGGATTATCACCACCATCTGGTGGCGATAATAAGATGCTCTTAGCAGCCATCTTTTTAGAATCCTTGATAAATTCAGGGTCTGATATAGCATGTTTTGCCTTTTCGCCCTTTGAATTTAATGCCTTAGAATCACATTCTAAACACACAAGGTAAGGATAGCTGTCAGAAACATTATTATTGGAACAAATAGCACAGTTCATCTTCGGAGATGTGCCAATATTTGAAGTGTTCTGAAAAATGGATTTCCAATATCTTTCTTAATAACTTTTGCCTTTTGTTTAAGTTGGTCCACTTTATTTGTATAATTTTCATTGATAATTAATTCAAGCCCGTCAATTTCCATTAATGCCTTTGATAGTTTTCCTATTGGTACTCTGGGAGACCAAAACATGTAGTGAAAATATTTAAATTCACCTAAATGGTTTTTAGCATAAGATTTTTGGTTTAAATATTTTTGCTTAATTTTTTTAACCGTATTTTCATACGATCCATATAAAACACCTTGAATATGGGTGGTTGCTTCACAAATATAGGTTGTTTTGGTTTTTAAGTTAAGTCCAATAATATCAAATTCCTGAAGCCCCTTTAACCCTAGCTCTGGAGGCCTGACATTGTATTCTACAAAATCACAATTACAGATAAGTTTGAGGTAAGCCCCAACAAGATACTCACCCATTTGAGTTTTAACCATTTATTCGTCTACTAATTTTATAATCATTCATGATTACCTCGAATTTATAATATTGATTTCAAAGCGTCAATAAACCGACTGTTTTCATCGGCCGTTCCTATGGATATTCGGATGCATTCCGGCCAACCGAAGGCTTTCAGGTTTCTGACGATAACACCTTTGTTTAGTAATGATCGAGTGATATCTGCCGCCTGTTCTTTTGCATCCCATACGGTGGTGATGAAATTAGCCACGGAGGGGACTGTCTCAATTCCAAGTGATGTTAGCTCGTTTCTGAGAAATGTATATCCTGCATTGTTTATTGCCAATGTTTTTTCCAGAAATTTTGTATCATCCATGGCCGCAGACCCGGCGGTTTGAGCAATAAGCGATGGTGAAAATGGTTCTTTCACCTTCATCAAATTGCGGATGAGTTCTTCATGAGCAAAACCATAACCAATCCGGAGGCCGGCCAAACCGTAGGCTTTGGAAAAAGTGCGCAAGGTAATAACATTATCGTAACGATAAGCCATAGAGTCGGGGTAGTCATCATTGGACTGGGCGAATTCGTAATATGCTTCGTCCAAAATAATGAGCACTCGCTCAGGGATGTGTGCATAAAATTGGTCAAATTCTTTCCGCGTGATGTAGGTTCCCATGGGGTTATCAGGATTGGCGATGTAAATAATTTTGGTATAATCATTGACTTTTTCTGCCATGGCTTCCAGATTGTAGCGATGATTCTTCATTGGCACCCAGTGGACCTTTCGCCCCGATGCATTGGCCAGCACGCGGAATCCGATGAATGAATTGGCCGCCGAAACCAGCTCGTCATCACTGAGTAAAAAGGTACGCATGATTGTCGACATGATGCCTTCACTGCCACCGCCCAAGATAACGTTATCCATTTTTATGTTAAAGCGCTTGGCGAGCTTTGACCGCAATTCATACCCGGAAACATCGGGGTAACGGTGGAGTCCTGATAAGGTTTTAGCCATGGCTCCAATCGCCATCGGTGACGGACCCAGTGAATTTTCATTGGAAGCCAATTTATCCACGTGGTCGAGGCCCAGCTCACGCTGGACTTCTTCAATGGGTTTCCCGGGGACATAATTGGCGAGATTCTGGATGTAGGATGGAACGAGGGCCATATTAAATGGGTAATTTGGTTTGGTGTTTAAAAGTCGAAAGAACAACCGATGTTTTGAGATGCAGTACATTGGGAAGAGCTGACAGGCCGTGGAGGATCAATTCATCGTAATGGGGAATATCCCTGGTGGCGATTTTGAGCAGGAAATCGCCCTCACCTGTAATATGGTGACATTCCAAAACTTCATCCATGTCAGCGATCGAACTGAAAAAAGTTTCGACAGGTGCTTCTCCATGGCGGGCCAAAGTTACTTCCACAAAAGTCATACAGGAATAGCCTGCCTTTCGGGCATTTAATAAGGTGACATAACGGTCAATTAATCCGCTGGTTTCCAGTTTTTTCACGCGCTCCAATGTACTGGAAGGTGAAAGGTGAACACGTTTGGCCAATTCGGCATTGGTAATCCGCGCATTGGCCTGTAATTCGTCCAATATTCCTTTGTCTGTTTGGTCTAATTGCATAAGATTATTCGTATTCATATAAAAATAACAGAAGAATATATTGTTTAATAAAAATAATTCCAAATTATATGCTGAATTATTAATATAAATGAAGAGATTATGTTTTTCGTCTAATTTCTGCCTCATGATTCACGGCATTTTGAATTGAAAATCGAAGGACCATTGGTCTCGGGAAAGTTTATTGAACGGCCGAACCGTTTTATTACGATGGTTGAGGTAAAGGGAGAAATCGTTCGCTCCCACTTGCCCGACCCGGGTCGATTGAAAGAACTGCTTATCCCCGGAGCTGAGTTGTTAATGCGACCTGCCCCTAACGAATCGGATCGGAAGACGAAATATTCTACGGTGATGGTGCGTCATGAAGGACAATTAATATCGCTTGTATCCGCTTTGCCAAATCGTTTCGTGAAAGAGTCGCTGCAACAAGATGATTTGCCTATGTTTAAAGATTTTCAATATGTCCGGGCAGAGGCGGCTTCCGGGAACCACCGCTTTGATTTCCTGTTGAATGACCCAAATGGTCAGGCTTATTATTTGGAAGTGAAATCTGTTACATATGTGGAAAATGGTTTAGCCAAGTTTCCGGACGCTGTTACTGAGCGGGGCACACGCCACGCCAATGCCTTGGCTGAATTGGTCAAAAATGGCACTGGAGCCGGAATTTTATTTGTCTGTCAACGGTCAGATGCAAATCGCTTTGAACCCATGTGGGACCGGGATCCGAAATTTGCCAACGCATTATTGAGGGCAAAAGATTCCGGTGTAAAGGTCTGGTGTATTACGACCAATGTTAGTGAAACTGAATTAACATTTGAAAAGGAAATCCCTGTAAATTTAATCTCTCTAAAATAGATTTATTTCAGATTTGAATCATCCAATTATTTTAAAAAAACTTAACCTCACCGTTGTTCTATTGGGCGCAGCATTTGTTATATATTCATGTGCCGCTGTCTCCGCACCTGGCGGCGGTCCTGTGGATGAAACTCCACCGGCGTTTATTTCAGCCCTTCCGGAAGCGGGTAGCCTTCACTTTGAGGGCGGTCCTGTGGTGCTCCGGTTTTCTGAGTACATAGATGAAAAATCTCTCAAAAATACCGTTAAGGTTTCACCTCGACTTGATCCGCCCATTGATATAAAATATGGCGATGACGAGATTATCCTGGATTTTCCGAAAAATTTATTACCGGATCAGACCTATGTGATTACCATTAGCCGCAGTTTAAAAGATGAGCGCGGCGTAGCTCTGAATCAGTCTATCCAAGTGGCCTACAGCACAGGATCGGTGATTGATGAAGGGCAAATATCCGGGCGTGTCTATGGCAAAGATTCATATGCAGTTCATCTTTGGAAATTGAAAATGGGTTTTGAAGATTCTGTTTTTTTCAAAGAACCTCTGTATGTATCAGAAGCGGATGATGAAGGTAATTTCAATTTTAAGTATCTTGCCCCGGGAGAATATGTCCTAATTGGAATTGAACATAGTGCAGCCGGCGCCGTATTGGTGCCCCAAAGGATGGCCTATGGTGTAAGTCCCGAAAAGACATATTCTCTGACTGGAAATCAGTCAATTGAAGGAATTCCACTACAGCCTAAACGTGAAACACCAAATCTAAAAATATCGCACGGTGAATGGATAGGAAAGCGTTGGGGTCGGATACATTTTAACCAAGAATTGGATGGTGTCACATTTGATGGGTTTATGATTACAGATGCTGAACAGAATGTTCACCAACCTGAGTATTACCAAGATGCGCAGGATCGAAAAAGATTCTTGCTGATTTCCCCAGACACCCTTTCCGGAGGGAAAGCAGAATTGAGATTGAATACCGTTTTTTCTAACGAGGACACCTTGCTCACCGATGGAAAAATCAATTTTCGTGTACCGGCCAAAGCAGACACAACTCATGTTAAACGGGTTGCACCGGAGAGCGTGGTGACAGTTCATAGGGAGAAAGATGGGGGTCCTGTTGTTCCAATCGTCTTTTCAAAACCAATCATTTCCGTTTCAGACAGCGCTTTTTTTATGGTAGCAGATACAGATACGGTCGTGACAAAAATTGAATGGATCAATCCAACAGAAATAGATTTTTTACCACCGGACGGATGGAAAGAAAAAACCGGATATCAATTAATGATTATTACCGATAAACTGACGCCTATTGAAGGTAAATCCCTGGAAGACTCCATTGAATTTGTCGTTATGAAATCCGGGAAAAAATTAGGTTATGGCGGAATGAACGGTACGGTTGAAAAGAATGGTCTTACACCATTACTGGAACTACAATCACTGAAAAGAGAGGCAGAAGTTTTTCGTTCTTATGTAAATTCTGACCATCATTTTGATTTTAAACTCATACCTGAAGGACCATATCGCTTGATGATCATCGATGACCGTGATAGGAATGGTGATTATTCCTATGGGTCAGTGCAACCATTCCAAACCAGTGAATGGTTTTATATCCACCCTGATACTTTCGATATACGCGCTAATTGGGATATTAATGTTGGTCATCTCACGATTGGAGAGGGAAAATAAGTGTATTGTGTAATTATGGCCGGCGGCCGTGGAACCCGTTTTTGGCCATCCAGCCGAAGAAAAAATCCAAAACAACTCTTAAATATTATAGGCAATGAGCCGATGTTGCAAATGACGGTTGATCGTTTGAAAAAGATGAAAAATGTTGAAGACATTTTTATTGTAGCCGGAGAAGAATTGGCTCCCAAAATTCGCAAAACGATTAAGGGGATTAAATCCAAAAATATCATCGTGGAACCCAGCGGAAAAAACACAGCACCCGCCATTGGTCTGGCCGCACTCCACATCAAAAACCTGAGGGAAGACCCAGTGATGGGTGTGTTTCCGGCTGATCATCTAATTGTGGGACACCAAAAATTTGCCAAGACCGTTCGGTCTGCCATCCAACTTGCCAACAAAAATGGTTCGTTGGTGACGATTGGTATTGAACCTACTTTTGCTTCTACAGGGTACGGATATATTCAGTATGATCAAAATAGTCCGGAAGATCATCTGAATGGTTTTAAGGTAAAAACATTTGCCGAGAAACCTCATCATTCGTTGGCCGAACGATTTTTGGAAAGCGGCGATTTCTTATGGAATGGTGGGATGTTTGTTTGGACAGTATCCACCTTCTTCAATAAAATTGAAAAGCACATGCCGGATTTGAGCGACCAGTTAGGGAAAATTGAAAAACGGATCGCCAAAAAACAAGACTTCACACGAATCTGGAACCAGATTGAGCCGGAATCAGTTGATTATGGACTCATGGAAAAATCCAATGATATCTATGTAGTGAAAGCTGAATTTAAGTGGAATGACCTCGGTTCATGGGAAGCGATATATGACATGTCGCCTAAATCAAAAGACAATAATGTCATTCACGGTGAAGGTGTCGTGATTGAAGGCCAAAATAATTTTATTCAGTCCAATGGTCATTTTACAGCCGTCATTGGGGTGGATAATTTGGTTGTTGTGAATACAAAAGATGCTACTTTGGTCGTTCCCCGGGACAAGGTTGAAGATGTGAAGGAATTGGTCAAATATCTCGAAAAGAAAAAACGAAACGATCTTTTATAATATATGGCGCAAATGAAGTCAGAAAAACTGATGACTCTTTTTGAAGAATTAGCCGAAAAATTAGATATTAGTATCGTCCAGGGAAAGGGTGATTTCCAGGGAGGCACATGCTCGGTGAATGAAGAGGCCTACATCGTTATCAACAAGATTAAACCTATCGATCAACGACTGGGAGTCTTAGGACGGGAGTTTGGGAAACTCGATTTAAGTAATGTTTTTGTTCCGCCTGCGCTTAGAGCGTTTATTGAAAATACTCAGCAGGATATTTTCTACTCGCCTACTGCTTAAAGTCCTTGAAATAAAACCCTCCTCGTCAGTACACTTCGGGCCTCCATCCTTTGTCCGAGGTAGAGAAATACCCAATTTTTGCCGAAATTCTTGAAGAGGTTTTAACATGAAAGACTACGCAACAAAAGATATTCGTAACATTGCCATTGTTGGGCATGGTGCATCGGGGAAAACGATGCTTTCTGAATCCATGCTTTCCAACGGGGGCGAAATCAACCGGATTGGCTCCATCGAAGCCGGTTCCACCGTTTCAGATTATCACCATGATGAACACGAACGCCAAATTTCGATTCATTCATCGCCTCTCCATGTCGATTGGACAGGGATTAAATTTAATGTAATTGATACCCCCGGGTATCTTGATTTTATCGGTGAAACCATTTCTTCGTTAGCTGTGGTTGACCTGGCTGTGATTGTAGTCCATGCGGTGAACGGTATTGAAGTGGGAACAGAACAAGTCTGGAATTATGCCAATGATTATGGTTTACCCAAAATGATTATGGTGAATGGCCTTGATCGTGAACACACCAAGTTTGACCATATTCTTAAACAGGCCAAAGATCATTTTGGCGGGAATGTATTTCCAATGCAATTACCGGTAAATGCCGGTCCTGGCTTTAATCAAATCATCGATGTACTCCGCAGTGAATTAATCACCTACAGCACTGATGGAAGCGGAAAATACACGGAAGAGAATTTACCCGATGAATGGAAAGACCGCATTAAGGAACTTCATCAAGAGTTGATTGAATATGTGGCTGAATCGGATGATTCATTGTTGGAAAAATTCTTTGAACAGGGAAATTTGTCGGAAGAAGAAATGCGTAAGGGGTTGCATCAGGCAATCCAGGATCAAGTGTTTATTCCCTTATTTTGCACGGCTGCAACACAAAATATTGGTGTTGCCCGTGTCATGGATTTCATTGCCAAATATGGGGCATCTCCTGTTGACCGCGCAACAGTTAAAGCGAAGGATGCCAACTCTGGAGAAGCGGTGGACGTTGCCCTAGATGGAAAGGACCCTGTCGTCCAAGTATTTAAAACCATAAGCGAAGCTCACGTCGGTGAGCTTTCTTTTTTTCGTGTGTATTCCGGCTCGATTTCACCAGGGATGGACTTACACAATACCTCTCGTGAAAAAACGGAACGCTTCGGACAGATGTTTTTAATGAATGGAAAAACAAGAACAGCTGTAACCAAATTGAATGCTGGCGATATCGGTTCGGTCGTTAAATTGAGGGATACCCATACAGGAAACACTTTAACTGGCCCAAATAATAAGGTGAAACTTCCGACCATAAAACTGCCAAATTCAAATATTCACCTTGGCATCCGCTCGAAAGCAAAGGGTGATGAAGAAAAAATTGCCACAGGATTGACCACCATTCACGAAGAAGATTCAACGTTTGTTTACCATGTGGACTCCGAACTTCGCCAAACAGTCCTTTCCGGCCAGGGAGAGTTACATCTCCACGTGTCAATTGACCGACTAAAACGCCACTTCAATGTCGATATAGAGACCTTCAAGCCACGAATTCCCTACCGCGAAACAATTCGCAGTACGGGCGCATCAAAATACCGCCATAAAAAACAGAGTGGCGGTGCCGGACAATTTGCTGAAGTATGGATGAAAGTCGAGCCGAAGTCCCGTGGGGAAGGTGTTGAGTTTACACAATCATTGACTGGTCAAAATGTCGATCGAGTTTTCGTCCCGTCCGTGGAAAAAGGTGTGAATGCCGCCTGTAAGGAAGGTGTATTGGCAGGCTATCGTGTGGTCGATTTAAAAGTCGATTTTTACGACGGGAAACAACATCCTGTTGATTCGAAGGATATTGCCTTTCAAATGGCCGGGAAACATGCTTTTATAGAATCATTTATGGCCGCCCAGCCCTGCTTGCTTGAACCGGTTTTACATGTGGATATCAAAGTGCCTGAAGAATACATGGGTGATGTGATGGGTGATATTTCCAGCCGCCGTGGTAAGATTATGGGTATGGATACGGAAGGGACGTTTCAACGGGTCAAGGCGCAAGTTCCCCAATCTGAACTTTACCATTATTCCACAAGGTTGAGGTCATTAACTGGTGGCCGGGGGATTCATTCAGAGGAATTCAGTCACTATGAAGAAGTTCCCAAGGATATGGAATCGAAAGTAACAGCAGCCGCGAAAGCAGCGCATGAGGGTTAGCGATTAGTAGCTGGTGGAGTGGTAACAAGTGACTAGTCGCTAGTAGATATGGGGACTGATTTTATGGCTGATTATAAAGAAAAAGGGTATGAACTAATGGAAAAAATAAATGGATATATAGCTTACTTAAATAAACAAAGGATTCAATATAGCAAATGACTCCGGATGGCTCCCGATTACTGGTTCCTAGTTACTACTCACCATTCACCAGACAATGAATAAACTTTGGGCACCATGGCGGATGGAATACATCCGGGCGAAAAAAGATAATGAGGATGGATGTATATTTTGTATTAAATCAGAAGAGGACAATGATCGGGAAAACCTTGTGCTTTATCGTGGAAAACAATCATTCATTCTGATGAATTTATATCCATACAATAATGGTCATTTAATGATATGTCCTTATGCGCATGTAGAAACAACTGAATCCCTGGATAAAGATTGCATGACCGAAATCATGGTATTGGCTGATGCATCAATGGAAATTTTTAGAAAAACAATGAAAGCGCAGGGATTTAACTTCGGTGCCAATATTGGCGTTTCAGGTGGCGCAGGAATTGCGGATCATATCCATTTTCATGTAGTGCCCAGATGGGTTGGTGATACTAATTTCATGCCCGTGGTTGGCCACACAAAAGTGATGGTAGATGGTCTGTTTGAAACCTATGATAAGATCAAACTTGAATTCGACAAACTAAATTAGTAATATGGATTTCACGCACACTTGGCTTCCCTTTATTTACCTTTATGGGTTTGGGGGAGTTCTTTTTATTCTTGGAGTGATAATCACTTTAAAAGCCGGTTCATTTAATTTAAAACGAAAAGCGCATAAAAAATGGATGTGGGTTTTATTGTTTGGTTTTGTATGGTATATGATGATGCATGCACTCCTGATCTGGGCCGCTCTTGAAATGATTTCTGTCTACACGGTGCCTATAGTTCTACTGGGGTTGGTGGTGGTTTTTGTCGTTGTCACTTTAATGCTTAGAAAGATGGAAAGGGCATAATGCAGACATTCCATAGTATAGGTACCTCGACGGATTGGATTGTGATGGTAGTATATTTTATTGTGATTATGCTTTTTGGTAGTAATTTCGGACGTTATACAAAGAATACATCTGATTTCTTTTTTGGCGGAAGGCGATTCTCATGGTGGTTAATCACAATGTCCATCGTGGCAACAGGAGTGGGTAGTCACAGTTTTGTCAAATATTCGGCAAAAGGATTTGAGCACGGCATATCTTCTACAATGACCTACTTGAATGATTGGTTTTTCATTCCATTCTTCATGTTTGGTTGGCTGCCCATTATCGTTTATTCAAAAATTCGATCCATACCAGAATATTTCGAAAAACGATTCAGTCCATCAGCACGGTTTTTGGCTACAATTCTTCTGCTTCTTTATATGATTGGATACATAGGTATTGGATTTCTTACACTGGGTAAGGCTGTTATTCCCATGCTACCAGAGGCATTCACAATACTGGGTATGACATTTCCGATTACGCTCATGGGTGCAATCATCATTATTGCCATTATTACAGGTGTATACATTACGTTTGGTGGACAGACTGCCGTGATTTTCACCGACCTTTTGCAGGGATTCATCCTGCTATTTGCCGGCTTTCTATTATTCTTTTTTGGTATTACATATCTTGGCGGATTTGATCTCTTTTGGAATTTACTTCCTGCGGAATGGAAATTACCTTTGGCTGATTTTAATCAACCGGCAAACTTCAACTTTGTAGGTATTTTTTGGCAAGATGCAATTGCAGGGTCCATTGGATTTTTATTTATGAATCAAGGTCTCATTATGCGTTTTATGGCCTGTAAAAATGTAAATGAAGGGCGTAAAGCTGCTGCAATTAATATTCTTTTTGTTCTCCCGATTTCGGCGATCGTTGTAGGGAACGCAGGTTGGATTGGGAAAGCAATTTCTGTTGTAAGTCCCGATATTGTAAGTCCATCGGTTTCTCCTGATCAAATTTTTGTGGTGGTGGCCAACATTATTGCAAGTCCTGGAATGTTTGGATTTATTATGGCGGCACTCACAGCTGCACTTATGAGTACCGTCGATACACTCATAAATGCGACAGCAGCAATTTATATTAATGATGTATATCGCCCTGTCCGAAAATTTTTAAAAAAGAAAGCAGTTTCAAATACTGAAAATGACCGAAGAGAATTGGGCGTGGCGCGCTATGCGTCGGTGGGTGTAACTGCTTTGGGTGTTTTAGCCGTACTTGCCTTCAAAAATTTTCCAACAGTTTATGAAGCTCATGGATATTTTCATTCAACCTTAACACCCCCCCTTGTTGTTGGTATTTTCCTGGGAGTTTTTTGGAAGAGATTTACACCGTCTGCGGTTATTACAACGTTCGTTGGCGGTGTGGCCCTTATGATTCTGGGGGCGAGATCCCCCGGCATTTTTATTGCGCCCTTTGACCATGGTATAGAAATGAACCCGGATCACCCTTATTCATATATCCGGGCCTTGTACAATACGCTTGTGTGTACGGGTGCCGCTGTTTTGGTAACCATTACAACCAAATGGCAGAGACAATTAATTTCAACTATTCGGAATAATCAGAATGGAAAAACAATAATAAATGCAATTGTTATAATTACAATTAGTGTTTTTTCCATTGTTCTGTTTAATATTTCGGGAATGTCATTTCAAGTTTTATCAGCGATTCTTGTTATCATGTTTGTACCATTATTGGTGACTTACTTTGTTCCCTATGATGAAAAAATTAACACCAGTGGATTAACGGCCGGCTCAATCAATATTGCTCGAAAACTGTTTAAAGGCGGAGAGCCAAATGATCAAGAGGGTGAAAAAGTACTCGTTCAATTAGAAGCAGTTGGCGGTGATGGTAATGTTGTCCGCTTTTCGAACAAAGATATGGAGGATATGAAAGCAGTGCCCGGTGATCTTGTTTATATATCAGATAAGCGAAAATGGATGGGTGGATTGAAGTCCATTCATGCTGTATTTGGGCCACCTCATGATGAAATAGGGAAAGTATATATTACTGCGGATCAAATAAAACACGGTTTGTTTGTTCCGGGGAAAATATTAGAAGCTGAAAAAGAAATGTAATTATATTGG
>Ga0114933_10001257_pt1 | contig 28512 bp, 26 predicted proteins | sample 4SBtaG_FD_89691 | JGI IMG/M metagenome (GOLD analysis project Ga0114933, IMG submission 89691) | Deep subsurface microbial communities from Kolumbo volcano to uncover new lineages of life (NeLLi) - 4SBTROV12_W25 metaG | ecosystem: Environmental > Aquatic > Marine > Volcanic | place: Kolumbo... | reverse complement strand
GAAGCCCGGGTAAGTTCTCTGGTTGAAAACAATGAAGCCTGTATCAATATTTACCGAATACTCAGGATATGCGACAGAAATGGTGTTAACATGCCCGCCTAATGTCTCATCTTTTTCAAAAACTGTTACTTGATGGTCTGGACTTAGATAAAACGCTGCTGTGAGCCCAGAGATCCCGCTACCGATTACCGCAATTCTCATTTCGACGCTATTTCTCTGGTGGGGCTTGTTTGCTGAACAACCGAGCCAGACTAAAAATCAACTATTCTAGAAACAATCGCAAAAAGATGGTTGCAAAAAGATCATCTAGCGTAAAGGTCTCATTATAGGTGGTTAACTATCAATAGATATCGTGCTTAAAGGCAACTCAAATGCGATCATTCTCATATAAGCGTGCTTGTATTTTCTCACTTGTAACACTCATGATTTCTACGTCGGTAGCGGATGCTCAAATGAATTGGTCGCAATGGAGGGGACCTAACAGAAACGGCAAAATAGAAGATTTACAGCTACCAAGCTCACTTTCTGGCGATGCAATTAAGGTCGCGTGGAAGTCGAAACATGGACCGAGTTACTCCGGACCAGTCGTCGCTGAAGGTATAGTATTTACGACAGAAACTAAAGATCGAAAATACGAAGTTGTAACAGCATTCAGCGTCGACGACGGTAAGCCTTTGTGGCAAACAAAATGGGAAGGGGCAATGGCTGTTCCGTTCTTTGCTAAGGCAAACGGCGACTGGATTCGCTCAACACCAGCCTATGCCGATGGAAAATTATTTGTTGCGGGAATGCGTGATGTATTGGTGTGCTTAGATGCTAAGACTGGGAAAATCGTCTGGAGAAAAGACTTCGTGAAGGAACTTAACACTTCGTTACCGTCTTTTGGTTACGTAAGTTCACCTTTACCCCATGAAGGTAGCGTATATGTTCAGGCCGGTGGATCCATCTGTCGCCTAGATGCCCAAACAGGCGACATTATCTGGAGGACCGCTAAGGACGGTGGCGGAATGAATGGTAGTGCCTTCTCCTCCCCAACGATTGAAGATATTCACGGCGTTCGACAGCTAGTTGCTCAGACTCGATCTGAGTTATGTGGTATTTCACTAGAATCCGGGCAATTACTATGGAAACAAGAGGTTCCTGCCTTCCGTGGTATGAACATTGTGACACCCTGCAAACATGGGAATGGTTTTTTCACGTCAAGCTATGGTGGGGGGTCATTCTTTTTTGATATCAAGCTAGAAAATGGAAAATTCAAGAGCGTAGAGCGTTGGCGTAACACAATACAGGGTTACATGTCATCACCGGTAATCATTGATGACCATGCGTACATGCATCTTCGTAACCGTCGTGTTGTATGCATGGACTTGTCCGATGGAGATGTCAAGTGGACATCGACACCTCAAGGTGAATATTGGAGCATGGTAACTAATGGTCGCCAAATTCTAGCACTAGATGCAAACGGATCACTTCTGCTAGTAAATGCTACTCCTACAAAGTTTGAAGTTGCAGATAAGTTGGAAGTTAGCGGCGAACCTGCTTGGGCACATTTGGCAGTTATCAATGGATCTGTTTTCATCCGCGATCTCAAAAACCTGACTCGCTTGTCATGGCAAGTACCTTCGAACTAGTCATAAACATTATATTGGTTGCAGATTGCGGCTAAGAACTGCCTGTCTTGAACCCGTCTAGAGTTGACGCTGATGATTGTGATCCATGTCACTACCGACGAGGTTTAATAGTTTACGCGCTTGAAGTGACTACATATGGATTCTGATAAAATACAGTGGCTCCGGGTGATACCGTTTTTGCTAATGCATTTGGCGGTATTTACAGCCTTCCTTACGGGCGTTAGCACAACGGCTGTTGTAGTTGCTGTCGCGCTGTACTTACTAAGAATGTTCGGAATTACTGCTTTCTACCATCGTTACTTCTCACATCGAGCATTTAAGACAAGTCGTTTGGTTCAATTTCTCGGAGCATGCCTTGGAAATTCAGCCGTCCAGAGAGGGCCATTATGGTGGGCCGCTCATCATCGCAAACACCATGTGCATTCTGACTCAGAGTTAGATGTCCACTCTCCTCATCAGCATGGTTTCTGGTGGAGTCATGTTGGTTGGTTCATGACCAAAGAGAACTATCAATCCGATCACAAAGCAATAAAGGATTTCGCGGCATTTCCGGAATTGCGTTTCCTGGATAAGTTTGATTGGCTCGTACCCTTATGCTTATTTTGTTTTTTGTTCCTATTAGGCGAATATTTTGAAACAGCTGGATTTGCAACCAGTGGCTGGCAATTGGTGGTTTGGGGCGGAGTGATCTCCACCGTATGCCTGTACCACATGACCTTTGCAATAAATTCGCTTGCACACATACTCGGGAAACAGCATTTTGAAGTGCGAGATCACAGCCGAAACAACTGGCTATTATCTTTGTTCACGTTAGGTGAAGGGTGGCACAACAATCACCACAAGTTTCCGGCAAGTACTCGTAGCGGTCTACGTTGGTGGCAAATTGACATCACCTTTTACGTATTGTTTATTTTGAGGATGCTCCGAATCGTCCACTCTTTTCAGAACACTCCCAATGCGGCTACTCAAACACGGGGTCGTTTATCAGCTAATCCGTAGCGTTTCGTATCAGGTGTAAATCGTGTTCATTATTTTCTTTCTTTTGATTGCCGTTCGACCTTTACTACTGTACGCCAACTCGCGATTTACTAATTCAAGAGCAAAAGGAGTTCTAGACGCAGGCTTAGCTGAGTGCTCGGTCCGCCCAAACTGTTTCTGTAGAAATCATTTCTACGGAGATAATACTTTTGATGCAGAGAAGTTGACTGAGACCGCCAGACAACACTGGAGCACGTTACTGGAGGCAGTTGCACGGCTACCAAGAACTACCGTTGTTAAGGCAGAGGACAACTATGTTCATTACGAAGCACGCAGCTTTTATTTTGGCTTTATCGACGATCTCGAATTATTTCATAACGAAGGAGACTCGTGCATTTATTTCCGCTCAGAGTCACGTGTAGGCTATTCTGATCTGGGGGTAAACGAGCGTCGAATAACCAAATTGATACAAGAACTAAACAGTCCGACTGCTGACCACACTTTTCTGCCTAACTCCCAACCAAACTGCCAAACCCTGGATTAATAAATGTCTGAATCACCTAAGCCCAAAATAACCAGAAAACGCTTACTCCTTTTCTGCCTAGGATTCTTACTAGCTATCACATATCTCAGCGGAGGAAGCATCCTATACAGTTATGAGGTAAGTTCTTCAGGTTCTGAAGGCTCTGTCATTTATCGTATCAACCGTTTCACTGGGTCTGTCGCCAGACACCAATCAAGTTTTACGACCGGAGCCGCCTGGGAACCATTAGAGTAATCAACCTATGAACTTGAGATCTCAACCCAAGACCTCCTGCCATAACACCACCTCATATGTCCCCCTAGTAAGCGGCATTCTGTTAAGTGCTTGTGCAGTAGCGGTAATCTATTTAACTTCAGATCACCTAAGCCGATTTGACTTAGTTGGTAAGACGAAGCCCTTTGCATATCCCTGGCGATTACAACAACCGAGCAATATGGCCCGGGTTACTGCCTGGCTAGGTTATTGCCTGCACAATCTTTTCAGCTGGGTGATGATTTGGATTGCGAAGCGTCGCTACGAACATTTTGAATCACGAATGCGAGGCTTAAATTGGTGCTTCCTGGCCGGACACATACTATTCTTCATAGGGCACTACATTCAAACTCATATATGGTATGACGGTCTCGCGGCTGACGTTCCGGAGGTTACAGCCCTTGGATCGGTTGCATTAATGCTTATCGTCGTTTTACTGCTAGAGGCTCCACGGCGAGGTTTGTTCTGGGGACATGGCAAACGATTTCCCAAACAAATGTGGATTACCCTTAAAAAATACCACGGCTATCTGTTTACTTGGGCGCTGACTTATACGTTCTGGTACCACCCAACTGCCAGTTCACCTGGGCATTTAATTGGATTCTTTTACCTACTTATCTTGCTCTGGCAATCTGTGCTGATCTTCCATGAACTTCATCGCAATCGTTACTGGATCATTTTCCTTGAAATAATGGTTATCCCGCATGCGGTCGTTGTCGCTTACTATCAGGGAAATCAGTTATGGCCAATGTTTCTATTTGGATTTAGTATGGTATTTCTCATTACTCAGATGCACGCATTCAAGATCATTCCGCTCCTTAAAATAAGTGTCGCAATATCATTGGCGTTGGTGATTATCGGTACCTATAGCTATTTCGGTCGCATCGAGCAGTTACACGAAATCATACGAATTCCTTTGCTGGATTATTCGATAGCCGGTCTGATCATACTGACGTTCTTTTTCTTTTCGCCGGGAAGAAAAACCCAAAGACCTGCTACATAACCACTTATCACTGTTGCTGGTGATTGGCCTGCATAATCAAACGGATACAATGGTCGGCATTAGCAAACATCCCATCAAATTCCCTATGTATATTTTGAAGGCTTAGAAACTATGAAAAATACATTACTGGCTGTAATCTGTATCGTCGTAACCGCATGCGTTTGCGGTGCCGTTGCTCCCAATCGAAGCACTACTCCTGAATACGAGCATATTTACGTCGATCCGGAAAATTACACGATGCAATTGTTTACTGACTTCGAAGCGACGGCAGTGCCGAAGCAAGAAGGCGTGTTTTTTGAGACCCTCGGGAAGCTACAACAAAGTGGATGGCGTGTCGTATCAATGGACGATACCGGCTTCATCATGATGCGCGAAAAATAACGAAAAAGCGGAGGTAAGCTATTTGACTTACCTCCGCTCATTTTTTGATTCAATCGGTTTCACTAACGCTGCGTGTAACGGTTACGGTTACGGTTGCGATAAAATTCCGATGATCCTTGTCGAAACTGGTTCAGAACATTTTCGATATTGAAGACGTTCTGCTCGTTTACAAATTCTTCAACTTCAAGATGCTCAACCTCTCGATGGTAGACCATCCGTCGTCCAGCTTGTCGGGTTTGCATTCCAGAAACCCTTTCAATCCGTTGAAGCAGATCCTGAAACTGTGAACTTCCAGCAGCTGTTCTGGACATATTACTGGCACGAACCCTGGGTTGTGCAGCCTGAAACATTGGGTTAGCTCCTTGTCCATTACCACGCCATTGTGATCCCTGATTGGTTGGGAACGCAAAACCGAAGTCTTGAGCTGATGTTTGTCCTGAGCCAAAAGCAATCACTACGATTGCTACCATAGTTGTCATTACCTTTCTCATTTTGTTTTCTCCTGACAAAAGTGTTGTTGTGGGACACAACAGCAAGACTTCTTGTGTTTTCTTATAAATGCCCCTTACACCTGTATAAACGTAGGTGAGATGGATACCGGACAAGTTATTTCCAATTAATCTCAAAGTTCTGCAAACAAGAGCCACTGCTGCAAATCGTATCCCTGCTACAACATTCATACATCAAAATGAGGACATATGAAGCCTGAGTTTTGCCTTACATGATCACTATTGTGAGCTGATATTAGTGAAATGTGCCTTTCTTGATTAATGGCGCGCGGTTTGCGTCATTGTCAAATGTCAAACATTGACATTTAAGACCATTTCCTAATGGAGAGATTTATATGCGCATGAAATACGCCACAATTATGCTTTTGTTGACGCCGTTTGTTCAGGCTAACGATGCACAGGCACACGATTTCGGGATCAGCTTTGCCGGACCACGAGGCGGTCAGTTTAGCTTCTGGAATAGCCAGACAAGTGGCTTTAGAACACCTTCTTATCGTTTCCACAGCCCTCCTATCGCAAGGCAATCAAACCCTTATTGTCTACCACGCCAATCCTTCTCGGGATTCTACAATTTTCAGAGCAGGGGATATTCTAGTACACGGATTCGTTCGCGAAGCTTTCAACGAGTTAATTCTTCCTACCGTTCAAATTCTTCATTCTGGGGGTTTTAACGGGTTGCATACCGTTACCGGGCAACCGGGAAGATCACTACGTCTCTTTTGTATTAAAAGGCAGTAGTTAACTCAGTACCTACAGAACCAAGTCTGCTTTAAGTCAGTCAGGTTCGAGCCACCACACCCGTAGGACAAGATTGCTTACTTGACCCCTACGGGTGTTTTTTTGATCGAAAAGCATGCCTACGTATGAATTCGAAAAAGATTGAGCAATGGCTAGTCAGCCGTCCGACTCTCCCATCGGCTTTACACGCATGTGCATATTTAGCACTTAATATCAAAAGAGCTTTAAGGAATGACATTCATCCCCTAAAGCTCTTTTGTTGCCCATTGGTTCACTTATGGATAAGTCAGCGATTCGACAGACTGGCTCAGTCAACCAATTGAACCAAATCACCCACTTTCACATCTGCAAGCGTACCATCCGGCATTTGACGACTCGCTATCGCTATTCGGTTACGGACAGACTCGACCGTTAGAACTGCTACTATTTCAGTCAGTTCTTCAAGAGTCTCTCCTGTAGCGGGATCTCTAATAACCTTCACGATGGCAGTAACAGCTACCTTCATTCCGGGTTCCAGGCCAGCATTCCTACCCCGGTTCAAGTAGACGACATCACCATCAACATCAGCGATCAGAGCGTTTAATTGGCCGGCAGCTGGATCTTGTACATCATCCGCCAGATAATTTGATGTCTGAATGCGGATATTGTTGACAGCACTGTCGATCGCCCGCTGAATTGCCTTACCAATTGAAGTACTAGAATACTGTCGCATTCCAAGTTGGTAGCGGTCAATCGAGCCTGCAAATTTCGTGTAATCCAGATTAAGACCAACGTTACTGCCCACACTGGTACCACGGCCATTTACGCTCGTCAAAACCCGTCCAGTTTGGGAATCAAAAGCACGTAATACCACTTCGGCTCTCGCTGTAGTCTTTGATACAGCTAATCCTACGTCGTATATCTTTCCGAGCTTTATTTGCCCTAAGCCGGCATTGATACCACTACCGGTTCGCTGATCGGCCAGGGTTACACTAACCTGAAAAAGGACATGAACACCCATTTTCTGGGCTTCTTCAAGTACTTGTGAGCTTAAACGACCATTAATCAGCGAAAGGCTATCGACAACCTGATACTGTGTAGAGTTAGCCAAGCTGTGTACCAGTTGATCTGTTGCATAGGGAAAACGATAGTTCAAACGCGACTGCGATGGAAGTACAGCTACTGTTAACGTGTGTTGTGGAATCTGTGCGTATAGATCCAAATTACACGCGAGGATACTTACAAGAACCATTAAAAGTTTTAGATGATTTTGTGGATTTCGAGAGCGACCCATGTTTGAACTCCTTTATTTTTTTAATATGTAGTTGTAGATTTAGTTTGCCGTCACAATTAAAAACGCAAGGCAACACACAAACGGACAAATGTTTCTAGAAAAGAATCAAAAACGTTTCTGTTTTATGACGTGACTAGCTGAACCACGAGTACCAAATGAGCTTTACGCAATTATTTAGAGAACTAGAAAACGGCAATGAGCACGCCGCCACCGTATTGCTAGAGCAATACGGTGATCATATCCGTCGTATTGCCCGCATTCGACTAAACGATTCGGTGCTTAGACGCGTTGAAGACACGATGGATATTTACCAAAGTGTCATGGCTAACTTCTTCATGCGAGCAGCAACGGGACAATTTGACCTCGAGACGCCAGAACAGTTGCTCTCACTGATTTCCACGATGATCCGAAATCGGGTGATAGATAAAAGCAGATTCTACCGTTCAAAGCGTCGAGATATGCGGAGAAACATCTCCATCGCCGAAACACCAACCGAAGACCGTAATCGTGAAACGCCTAGCATCATGATCAGTCGCGAAGAGGTAATAAACCAGTTCTACGCAAAACTCAACGAAGAAGAACGCTGGTTACTCTCTGAGCGATCAAATGGCAGTAGCTGGAAGGAGTTAGCCGAAAAGCTAAATGCAACGCCAGATCAACTCAGAAAGCGTCTAGCGAGAGTAACTCAACGTATCGCTGCGGAATTGCAATGGGAGTAAGCCAAATGGAGTCAATGCAGGAGTTACTTCCATATCTATGTGCTGAACAAAGTACACGATGGGCAGAGAATGACCATGTCCTGGTGGAAGAACTGGTCCAACGATACCCAGAAATAGCAAACGACCGTTCAGCGTTGTTGGATCTGATTTACCACGAGATCTATCTCCGGGAAGTCCATACCACAGAAATATTCATTGAAGATTTTTCCAATAGATTTCCAGAACTGAGAGAGGAAATCGTACTCATGTTGGAAGTTCACGATCTAGTTGATACTGGGCATTTAGAGATTGCCGATGAACTACAAACATTCATCGAAGGTACGGATATTCCGGATCCAGTAACGGATGTCTTCAACTTAATTTCTTCAACCTATCCGCTTTCTGAGCTTCCAGTGGAGGTCATCAAACACTTGGGTGCGCAATGCATTTACCGAGTTATAGATGACGGTGATTACGTATTTCGACAGGGTGATGATTCTGACGCTTTACTAATCATCAAATCAGGTGAAGTGGAAATACGCCTTCATCACGATGAACACTCAAACGAAATCGTAGCCCGCTGTGGGCCTAATAGTATCATCGGTGAAATCGGTGTATTCACTAATAGCGCTCGGAGCGCCGATGCGATCGCTTTGGGGCAAGTTGTTGTGCTGGAGGTATCCTTAAACCTGTATGAGCAGTTGAACCGCGACTTTCCAGCAACCAGTGGACTCATAGCAAACCAAATTTCTGAACGCGTTGGCAATCATGATGTTGACGTATTCAATAGCAAAATAATGCACGGCTATCGAATCATCGAGAGACTTGGCCGGGGCAGTATGGGCGTCGTCTATTTAGCCGAGCGTGTTAAAGACGGCGATTTATTTGCGTTAAAAATGTTGCGCCACGACATTTTGTGCAACCCCAAGGCTTGCCAGAGATTCAAGCAAGAAGCCGATATTCTAGGACACCTAAATCACCCAGCCATTCGTAACACGTATGAAGCTTTTTCAGCAATGGCAACCATGTTCCTAGTCATGGAATATTGTGAAGGGATCTCGCTTCGAAAATGGATCGATCAACATCGTGGTAGCGATATCGCAACGATTAAAGATATTGTGGGTCAGCTGATTGATGCGCTTGTATATGCTCACCAAAAAGATATTATTCACCGAGATGTCAAACCGTCAAACATCATGATCGACGATGATCGCAATATTTCTTTGATGGATTTTGGACTAGCTCGCAATGCCATTAACCCTTCACTCACAACTACTGGTGAATTACTCGGCAGCCCCCGTTATATGGCCATCGAGCAATTTACTGGCGGTGCTGTAGGACCAAAATCAGACTTCTTCTCAGTGGGATGTATCCTTTACGAAATGCTTACGGGTGAACCACTATTTGATGGTAATGATTTGGTTGGAATGTTAACTCAACGCATGCAATGGCAACTGCCTGACCAACATGATATTCGCCCTGACCTAGACGATGGCGTGTATGCGTTTCTATGCAGTTGCCTACAATCAGAACGACGCGAACGCCTGGCAGACTATAGCTCGGACCGTCTAAAGCAACTGGCTCGGGAATGGATGACTAGCTAGCGTAGAACCGCTGATGCATTGTTCTGATCGAAGAAACGGATCTGCTGGTTTCACTTTTTCTAATGTGGACATTCGATACTTTCGAGTTTTCGCGACTTGGATCTACTAGTGTTGCAGATGGGATGACGAACCTGAAGTCATTTTGATTACACACTTAAAATGAATGACCCTATTTCACGGGATTTCAGAATTGGCATGTATTTTGCATCGATCGTTTGTTGTGATTCATCAATTGAAAATGCCCCGGAGAAAACAATGTCGTATATAAGTCGTATGCTTGCAATGTTTTTCGTTTCTGCGTTACTGACCGCCAATGCAAATGCGGAGACGATCATACGCAAATCGGGATCAATCTTTTTAACGATTAGTGAACGCGGTGATATCCGGAAAAATGGCTCTCTAATTGGTCGAGTTGAGGACAATGGCTCGGTGCGGAAAAATGGGACTCTCATCGGTAGTGTTGACAATAATGGCCGACTACGACAATCAGGTACTCTCATTGGTGAAATACAAGAAAATGGCAACCTTCGCAAAAAAGGAACTCTCATCGGTCAGATCGATTCAAGTGGAACAATTCGCAAAAAGGGCAGTTTGTGGGGCTCCGCATCGAATTGCTGTACGGAAGATGAACGGCGCAGTTTAGCAGCCGTACTAGTTTTCTTCGGAGGTTTATTCGAGTGACTCTCTGGTGTTTTTCTTTTCGTAATGCACACTAAAATCAAATGAATAGCTGACAAGCATTTGCGCATAAAGAAACCCTCGAAAAGGAAACGCCTTTCCGAGGGTACTTAAGAGCTACGGAAGTAGCACCCTATCAATGACATGAATGATTCCGTTTGATGTCATGATGTCCGTCTTAGTTACCCGTGCATTATCAACCTTTACTCCATCGCAGGTTGAGATCGTAACTACCTTACCATTAAGGGTCTTAGCTCCCTTAAGTTTCACGACCTTTGACGCGGGTACCTTTGCAGATACAACGTGGTATTTAAGAATGCTGATAAGCTTCTCTTTATTTTCGGGCTTTAGCAAATCTTCCACCGTTCCCTTAGGCAATTTCGCAAATGCTTCATCAGTAGGTGCAAAAACAGTGAACGGGCCGTCACCGCTTAACGCCTCGATTAAACCAGCACTGGTCAACGCCGTTGCTAGCGTCTTGAAGTTACCTGCTGATACCGCTGTCTCCACAATATTCTTCGTTGGAGCCTTTTCAGCCGCATAAAGAGCAGGGATTAAAACACTGAACACTGTAAGAATTAAAGTCGCCTTTTTCATCGTTTTCTCCGAGGTAAAAAATGTCTTCTTTCAATGGTTCATTCATACAACTCACTGTTTTTTTGCAACGAAGAATCTCGCCATTAGTCTGTTAAAACATTTGATGTACAAGAAATGATAATATGAGCCAATAGAGAGCGCCGTTCACTGGATTTACTTAGCTGCCTTGAGATAACCAGACGACTCTAGCTGTAAGGAACGCAACGAAGCTTAATTGTTGTAATGTTCTTTGACACTAGCATTAACAATTCAAAGGGCCTAAAAGTGAATGCGACAATCGGAAGACTCTCGTTTGCGATCGTTCTCTTTATCATTGCGATCTTCTGTGGATTCGGCTTCTTGGCCTCGTTTGAGCCGACCGAAAACGCGATAGTTTTCCGAATCAGTTATGCCCTCATTGCAGGAGCATCTACCATTTCCGCCTTATTTGTTCTCACGCGTACTCGTTGAAACTCAGTGGATGCGCGGTGCCGCAGTGAAACAAACGTAGCCTTTGCCTGGCAGGCAACTCTCCTTATTTGCCCCGTCCGTCTTTGACTTCAATTGAATACTGAAGGCCTTTAAGTAGTTTTCTATCGCCAATCGTGCGATAGAAACCCGCAACCGAGTCTTCAATTGTATGGACGCTTTTGGCACAGAACACACTCACATACCAAAGACCTGGTGTAAAGTTGCGCGTAATACTTTTGCTGCTCTGCTTGCCAGTTGCCATATGCGTTGCATTTTTTCGAAACGCTATCGAATCCTTCGACAAATACAGATGTAGATCGGATGACTCCGTTGTTTTTAACTCAATCGTGATTCGCTGATTCTCACCAAACGAGATTGGTGGCACGGTAAATGTAAAGTGGTGATACTGATATCCTCCGATTCGAGCAAACTCTGGTTGGTTGTTTTGGGAGAATTGGTCCATTTTACGCACCTGATTCAATTCAAGGTGTGATTTAATCATGGGCGTTCCTATACCATCCAGAGCGTACAAGAAAGAAGATTCTGTAAGCAATAATTTGTCACCACTCTCACTTCCTTCAGGGTGGCAACCAATATTAACGATACGTCCAACGCCCGCATCGCGCTTGTAAGCCCAGATTGCTGCCCCGCCATCCACCTTGTGTCCAGGCCTATCATACGTTGCTAGAATTTCGACATCTTTCATCGACGATGATATCTTCTCAATCGGTAACCAGTTGCCGTTATTGTGATATATATCATCAACGCGGTTGTTCACCCCAAACTGGCGGTAATCAAGCAAAGGAGAACCCTTTGGCAGTACATGTCCAACACGCACATTCTTCATGCCGGTGTTGAACGTATTGTAGGGAAAGATATTCAGATAGCTTTCGCGCGGCTCAGTACGGCTATCAACATTTCGCCCGCTGAAAAAGGAACCGGCACACGAACCACAATAACTACCACCGCTGGAATAGAATTCTCGAATGCGATTCAATCCATTTCCAGTTAATGACTCTCCGTGGCGTGTTGCCCCGCCACCATTGACATAAAGCATTTTGAAACGGGGCTGCCCATCGGGGTAAAGAAGGACACCATTAAGATCGTAATCCGATGCAATCAATAGCTCGTTCTGCTTACTTTGGTCAGTACCCGCATAGTATTCGTATGAAAGTGTAAGTGAATTTGCTGCATGCAGTGTCTTACGGCTTGTCAGGTGTTTTCCGCCATCCATAAAAATGTCTTTATAAAAGCCATCGTATCGAATGTCATTTACCTTTCGTGTTCCGCCACTCCTATCGAGCCCACTTTTGCAGGCGCGTTGTACCAATACTCGAAAATTCTCTCTCGGGCGAGTCGTTCTGTTTGTCTGTGTAAGCAGCATTCCAATCAATTCGCGCGCCGGATCCACAAATACATACGTTCCATCCGAACCAGTGTGGGAAAACACACCCTGCTTCTCTGACACTTTCCATCCCAAACCGTAGTTCTTTGCGGCTGGGATGCGTTCGACCTGTACCCCGGTCATCTCCCTAACGGATATCTTTGACAACACACGTTTTCCGTTATAAACACCGCCACCAAGAAGCATTTGGCAAAACTTGGTGTAGTCTAACGCCGAGCTTACCATCCCCCCCGAACCCCTCGGAAACGGCCAGTCCGGCGGATCATGTGGCTTCCATCCCTCCTTCCATGAACCGTCCTCTTGCCTGATAAAGACAGTGGACATACGTGCGTTATCAGCATCGGATTCATGATTACAGCTTTCCATCATTCCGATCGGTTCATAGATCCGCTGCCTTAGATGCTGCTTGTATGAGCCTGTGATCTTTTCAATCAATGCAGCAAGTATGTTGTAACCGGCATTGTTATAGGAATATTGACTACCCGGTGACTCGTTGAGTGGACTGCTGGCAAATCGGTTAACCTCCGCAATTAATCGGTTGGGATATTTATCTCCATCACTTGGTAATAGTGGAGTAATAAACAAGCTGTCAATTGGAGATCCACTTGTGTGCGTCAGTAAGTGCCTAATCGTAACGGGTTTCCAACTGTCATTCGCAAAAGCGGGCAAATAAGTCGCTATAGATTCATCCAAATCAATCAGGCCATCATCGACTAACACTAAAACGCCGGCCGCCGTTAACGCCTTACTATTGGACGCCATCCTAAACAGGGAGTCCTTCTGCAACCTCTTCTGCTCATTGATATCTCGGTATCCAAACGCTTGATGCAAGACTACTCTTCCGCGACGCGCCACCAAGATTACTGCACCGGGTATTTCATTCCCCTCAACCGAATCTCGAATAATGGACACAGCATCGGCAAGTGCTGTTTCATCAATTCCTACAGAGCCTGGCTCGTCATAGACCAAAGTCTGCTGGCCTAACAATGAATTGCCGTATGCCCATTCCGTCAAGGCTAACGACGCGCATAGATACATCGAAATAATAAAAACACACTTCAACAGATCAACTCCAACAAATTTTACTTTCGTTCATGTCCTCTGAAATGAGGCCGTCGCTTAATCGATGGCGATTCGCGGAATCACTTCGAACTCTTTATTGCCGGTCACCGGACAAAACTTCATCTCTTTTACTGACGGAATAATAGACAACAGATTCTTAGCCCCAGGAAACTTATATAAGCTCACTGTTTTACCAGTTTGATGATCCCATATTTTTGAAACAGGCTTTGGAGCCTTTTCGCCCCTTTTCCATTTGAGGTATACAAATTTCTTAGTCTCAGGATCGAATCCCGTATATTGTTCAAACGCGAAACCACCACCGAATGTGACCATATAAGAAACGGTTTTATCATCAACCCTGCTGGTTATTTCATACACCGTGCCACCAAAACAAGCTTTTGAGCAAAAGAGAATCAGCAGAATGAATAAGTATCTCTGTATCATTTTAGCACCACGTAAAGATCCTAGACTTGTTATATAACCCGATGATTGACGATTAATACAGCTTGCAGCTCATCACAACTTCGCGAGCTTTAAGTGTAGAAGCAGCAACCACGATTTTGTTGTGAAAAGAGAGAGTTATTCCAGAGCAAAGCGTTGCAAAATCAAGGTCGCGACGAGACTAGTTTTGCGACTTCAGCCGAGACTGCTTCACCACGAAGATTAACCGCACGAACAATCCCTCTTTTATCCAACAGAAAATTTACCGGAATGCTTCGGACCCCAAACACTTTAGCAATACGATTATCCCATTTTTGGCCATCGAAAAAATGAAGCCAGTTCATCTCGCGGGCAGATATGATACGTTCAAAGGCACTTTGGTTCTCATCGAGGCTAACTGACAATATTTCAAATCCGTCCGGCTTATACTTTGTATAAGCCTCTTTCAAGAACGGCAGCTCCGATATACAAGGTGCACACCAGGTTGCCCAAAAATCAATCAAGACAACTTTACCTCGCAATTTTTTGTTGGTAACCAAATTTCCCGTAGGGTGATCGTTCAATTCGATCTTGCGAAGGGGCTGACCGACCATACGAATAATGTCGAAGTGCATTTTAAGTCGAGGTAGGAAACGCGACGCATTCCCAATACTCATTTGTGCTTCAACAGCATCCATAAACTGTATAGCTTCCTCCTGTTTACCGCACCTTGATAATGTATAAGCCATCTCACGACCATACATTTCCGGGCGTTCCGGGTAATCTTCACTCAACTCCCTTAATATTGGCAACGCTTTTTGCGGCTGTCCGCTAAACAAGTAGGCCGCTCCATTGCGCAGTCGCGATATGCGAACATACCGACTCTTGGGATATTCATGAATTAATGCCTGATATGCCTCTGGGGCGCGCTTGTAGTAATGCATGCTCCATAGCATATGAGCCTTTAGGTAAAGCACCTTTTCTCGCACCGATGAATCTTTATTCCTAGAAAGGAACCCCTCGAGAAGCTTCAAGTTGTCGTCACTGTAATTCGCAAAGATTAAACTTCCCGTCTCACGTATGTTCATCTCTTTCTTTAGGACTTCGTATTCCTCCTCAGAGGCCTGCGCATCAACGAAAGTCAAGAACAACAAACAAGACAACAAGCAGATAATCCATTTTCGATTACTCAAGATCATATCAATCCCTTTACAACCGTAAACGTCTTTAATTAGATATGCACAATAATGTTCAGATTAGAGTTTCGAACGCCGTTATGCAAAACGTCTGACCCGCCATTGGTGGTGTATGACCTTTAAAAGAGATCTGCAACATACTAAAACGGCTCGGATTATCTAGTTGCGAGTTTCATACACATGCAATCTCAAAGCATTCTCGGTACTAGTAAGCAATACCGCCAGACAAATAGACTCCATCTCCAAGATCCGAGGTGTCGCGTCCTATTTCAAATTCCCGTGCAAACAAATAGGCCAGCTCGAGTGTCCACCCACCACCTCCCGCGAACAATTTCTCCAAGACAACAGCAGATTTCCAATGACGGCTACTTACAATCGTATCCACTCCGTCTAAATTGACCCCCCATCGGTTGCCTTCAAAACCCACTTTCAATCTCAACCATTTTTCCATCTGATCTGATTCTTTTGCCAAAAGCCAAGAGACAGCAGACTCGGGAAACCTTAAGTCGATCTTAGTCGAATACTCGGGTTGCCATGAGATTCCTAACGCTGGAAATATCGCATTATCCAAATGATTAAGGTGAACCAAGCCATATGAAAGGGTAACCCCAGCGTCGGGAAGCTTGCGGTTTAATAGGCACATCGCAAATATTCCGAACGTATTAGATTCCGACTCCAAGTCTCCCTGATAACGTGGTTGTACGGAAATCAGAATGCTCCTATTCGCATCTTCACTGAATTCTTTGCGCCAGAACAACGAAGCTCCAAGTTGGTACAAATGGTTGTGCTTAAAGTTCAAGGACGGTACTGTTATCGAATCTTCTCGAAAAATGAACCGTGTGCTTAGAATATTTGAAAATGATCCCAGTGGAACTCCGAGTCCAACTTCAGCTTGAAGCCATTTATGGGAATTCCTCGAGGTCAAACCTTCAGCGTAGCCAGAGCTAACTCCCAACCGCTGCAACGCCTGACTCTTGTAACGTTTAAGGGGGCTAATTGAATCTCCTTCTTTTGACTCTTCCTGCGCGACGGCGTCATCATATCGGTATTGCAAGGGCGACGCCCCCCAGGCAGGGACACCTACCAACACCAATAGTACGATTCCAATGTAATGCCGAGGGCGCATGCCGGATATGTATGAGAAACTCTGTAAGCGACTAAAATAACAACGGGTTTCAGGATATAACAAATCAACGTAAATCGTTAAACAGCGAATCCAGATAAATTTTGATTACGCGTAATCAATAACTAGGCCTCTACTTAGGAAAGCTTTTAAGGCTATGGCATCGTCATTATGTAGTGCGCTAAAAACTGTTCTGACTTTTTTGGTTATTGCAGTCTTCCTGTGTCAAACCGAAAGTAGTGGCCTCAGTAAGAATCAATGGAACCAATTTCGTGGGCCAAAAGGCGATGGCACCAGTACAGCCAAGCAACTACCTAAAACCTTTAACGAAGAAGTTAACCTAATATGGAAAACCACGATTCCAGGTGCTGGATGGTCATCTCCAGTAATCTGGGAAAATGATGTATGGGTTAGCAGTGGGGACGAAGCGTCCAAAGAACTACGCGCGATCTGCGTCAGTTTTGAAACCGGTAAGATCACCAAGAACATCAAGGTGTTTGATATGGTGCAACGGCCTCGCGACCCAGCCTACAAATATGACTCACCACATCTAAATAGCCCAGCAACGCCTACTCCAGTTGTTGAACAGGATCGTTTGTTTGTTAGCTACGGCTCCCAGGGTATCGCTTGTCTGGACCGTAATTCTGGAGCTTTGTTGTGGCAAAGACGGGATTTACGGATCTACCAGCCAGTGCGTCAAGGTTCATCACCGATCGTTGATACTGACACGCTATATTTGGCGTTTGATGGAACCGACCAGCAGTTTTTTATCGCTCTAGATAAATCCACTGGCAAAACAAAATGGAAAACCAACCGTGAGATCAATACCGATTGGGCAAAGACACTTTCCGCCAAAGGTCTCTCACCAAAAGGGGGTGGAAAGCCGAATGACAACAAAAAATCATTTGCGACAGCCACGCTCATCGAAGTCGCCGGAAAGCGTCAACTAATCGCGCCCGCCGCAGAAGCAACTATCTCGTACGATCCAAATACTGGCAAGGAGATCTGGAAAGTACTGCACCCGGGTGGATTCAACGTTGCTGCACGGCCTGTATTCGCTAACGGACTAGTATATGTGTTCACCAGCGGATTAACGGGTTATTTGATGGCTATTGACCCGACAGGGCGGGGGGATATTACAAAAACCCACTTGAAATGGATTACTACCAAAAGCACCCCTCATATTCCATCTCCAATCATCATTAACGACACTCTTTTTCTGGTTACATCAAAGGGTGGAGTTGCAAGATGCCTTGACGCAAACACAGGAGCGGAGCTTTGGGTTAAACGACTCGGAGGTGACCACTGGGCTTCTCCTGTGTATGGTGACGGAAAGCTTTACTTCAGCAACAAGCAAGGGATGGTAACCGTCGTGCCAGCAAGTCGTAATAATCCGCGGATTCTTGCCAGAAACCAGATGCAAGGCAGTTTCATCGCCTCACCTGCACTTAGTGGGAAGTCCATTATTTTACGTTCAACTACGCATCTTTACCGAATCGGTAAATAGTTGTCGTTCGTATTTGCTAATGATCTTAAATTCAGACACCTCGTTTGATTCGTCAAACAGGTGAATTTGTTTACTTAGCTGGCTCAGCTTTGATGAACGTAAGAATCATTGGCAAGGGGCGAACTCTCGTAAAACCGAAGAAGCGATCCGACGGGCTATTCATTATTTTCATCTCCCCCTCGCTGTTGACCATACCCATAACACTACTGCCGCCGCCATCCATATTTGTTGCTTGCCAACAACCCAGTTCTTTCATCAATTGAGCCAGTTCATACAAGTTCATTCCCTCGCTAAAATCAGGTTGGCGACCATCAACCACAACAAGGATAAGTGTTTTACCCTCTTCGTCAGACCCAATAGCCGTGCGAGGATGTCGTGGGCCATTTTCAGAGACGAGTACTTTGTTCTTGGAAAGAATTAACTGAAAGCCAGCCGTGCCTTCCTGTGGCGAATCTTCTTTCTTATGCCCAAAATGAACGCGACCATTTTTGTCAAACCACACGGATGATGTCGTTGAGGCTTTGCCGGCACGCATCTTGCCACCTGTACCGGCAAGTCCATGAATAACAACGGGCTGGCCCGGGTACCAATTTCGATTTTTTTTGCCCTGAGTATCTGGAAGGCTATCCCAAGGATTGGTGTTTACAAAGGCTAATACTGACCCTCCTGCTGCAAGTTCCCTCGGATCCGTAAGGGCTACGTCGGCGGGACCCTCACCATCAGGGTCAGAACCCAGTACTACTGCTGGTTTAACACCATGGGAAGACAAATCCACCTTCAAAACGTGGATCCGATTTACAATCGGATCCGTCTTCATCTTAAAGGTGTAGCTTATAAGCGGTTCATCCTTCGTTTTTGGCTGCTCATTAGGCTCAGCATACGATGAAGCACCATATACAAGCGGGAAAATCATCAACAAAAGGCTTTGAAGCTTGGTCTGTTTCATATCCCTCTCGCATCCGATCATAGTGAATTTACATTTCGCCTCAATTATCTTATTTCAACAAGCAATTTACCAGTTCGTATTGTCAACGAGCTAGACCTACAAGATTCTCATGTGCGGATAATTCAGGTGCTTGCTTCACCTTACTGGAAATTCGTTCACGCATTGCAAATAAGGCCCGAAGCATTACGGCACCGTATTTGCATAATCTACCTTTAGATTCCAGTAACTCCAGAACAAAAAGGCTATTTAAGCCTAATGCTGGAGCCTTAGTGACCTCTTTTTGATACATATAGAATCCATGCAGGATCAAGTTGATGACATTAAAGTCTAAGCGTAACAAAATGAAAGGTGTTAATAAGCGTTTAAGTTTTGAGTGCTTGGAGGACAGGATTGTCTTGAGCGGCATCACGGATCACTCGCCGGCATTCGATCTTATCGATTTATATGAAATGCGTCGCCAACGAGAATACGTAGAGATTGATGGAGATGGAATTGGGATCGCGATCATCGATACCGGAATCGATACATCTCATAACACGTTTGATGAGCGAATAATTGCCAGCGAAGACCTATTCTATGGGCGAGAAGGTAATTTTCTTACCTCCAGTCATGGAACTCATGTAGCTGGAGTCGCTGCGTCATCGCATCCGAATATCGGAGTTGCTAACCAGGCAAATCTAATTTCCTTACAGGTCTTTTCTGAAACGGACGGCTATTCTTCCTGGATCAAAGTGCTGGACGCACTTCAATGGGTTCAGGATCACCACCACGAACACAATATAAAGGTTGTAAACATGTCACTTGGTGGCGGGATTTTTGCGTCGGTTGATGATGCAGCCGCCGTCACACAGGATGTCTACCAAGCGATATTGAACCTTGAAGACTTGGGAATTACAGTCGTTAGTGCGGCCGGTAACGAGTATGGCCTAGATCGCAATGGCACAAGCCGCATGTCACAGCACGCAACAGCCCCTGGCATTTACAGCACACTCGTCGTCGGAGCCGTCTGGGAAGCCTTTGAAGGTGGTGGCATCTGCATGGGGAATAACGTATGCGATATTACGACTGCAGCAGATCGAATCGTTCATTTCAGCCAACGCCCACCCAATGAACCAAACGTGGTATTTGCTCCTGGGGCTTTTATTTTAAGTGCGATGCCTGGCAACAACTTTGCCGAACAAGCTGGATCCAGCATGGCCGCACCTATGGTTACAGGCACAGTTGCATTGATGCAAGATGCGGCAATGACCTTTGGTGGTCGCTACCTAACGCCCGCAGAGGTACAAGAAATCATACGGACCTCAGCGGATATGATTTATGACGGCGATGACGAAAATTCAATCACAACGGTGGATGGCGTTGAATTCTCTTATACAGAAACAAGCTATCCACGAATCAATGTTCATAACGCGATCAACTCCGTTCAAGATCTCATGGAAGCCCACACCCCACGAGAAGATCGTTACGCAGTAAACAGCGGCGATTCGAATGGAGTTATCGATGGCGCATTTTTTGGTCCAATGCTGCCGTTACGCTGGAACCTATCTGAGAACGATCCAACTGAGGCTATGACCTATACCGGAGTCCTTGGCAAGGACGGACGCAAATTTAGTGCTGGCGACGCTGATGTTGATATGTTTTCATTTGAAGTTTCGGTCCCCGGTATAGTCATACTGCAAACCGATCAGTGGAACCGGAGAGAACCAGCAGATACACTCTTAAGACTATTCGATGCCACGGGTAATGAGCTTGCATCTAACGATAATTATGCAAACACCACCTTTTCTCATATCGAAGCTGCGTTACCAGTAGGAACGTACTACGTTGGAGTTAGCGGTTCCGGAAACGATCATTATTCACCATTTCACTCCGGCTCAGGAACGGCAGCTGATCGCGGCTACTACAAGCTGTTCTTCAGTTGGACACATGAGGATCTGAACGGATTCTTGGATGCTGCCGTTCAAGTAAGCTTTAACCACAATGACACCTACTTCAGTGGTCTAATCGGAGAGGACTATGGTAACTTCGTCGGCTCACAGGACGTCGATCTTTTCCGACTAACCGTACCAGATGACGGTAAGGTGCTTGTTGACATCGATACTCCATACGTCGATCAATATGCCGACTCGATACTACGGATGTTTGATATCAATGGCAATGAAATTGGTTTTAGCGACGACCATCTCGGCGTCGATCAGTTCGGTTATCAGGTTGAATTTGTAGACCCTTACTATGAGGGCTATGTTTTTGACCACCCGAGTAATCGCGAATATTTTTCAGGCCATACTAGCGACAGCTTCGCAATCAGCTCCGAACTTTATCAAGGTGAAGTAATTTACTTTGGCGTATCAGCTTATGGCAATGATTTATATAGCCCATTGAGCGTCGATGGGCGCCATACGACTTATGGTGGATATTACGAAGTCGAATTCCACTTTGTCTCCAAGGACATTAATGGAAGTATCGACAAGGCCCTGACCTTACCCGATCCCGCAGAATGGTACGAAGAATATATCTCATTTGACTGGGATGGCGTTACGGAATCCTGGTCCGAGGTAAGTGATAAAGACATAGACTTTTATCAAGTCGTACCAACAAGCAATGGGATTCTGGAGTTTGACATCGATTCATTTGTTCTCCAGGACAACGATGATTCGCTGGATAGTGTGATTACGGTCTTTGACTCCAATGGCGACTATCTCGCTCAACGTGACTGGGACTATGTAGAGTACGACAGTTGGGACAGCAAAGTACATTTAGACGCAATCGCGGACGAGCCTTACTATTTTGCCGTCAGTGGCTTAGGAAACCAAGCATTTGACCCATTCATCATTGGCGACGCTTTATCGGGTGACACTGGGTACTACCAAATGAAATGGGATGTCCTTCACCCAGATGCCTATGAGTCCTTAACTGATAACAGAATGGATCATTCTGGAGTTTTGGAGTTAACAGAAGGTGATTTCTGGACAGCTGAAATCGGTTACGATGACACGTTCGTTTTAGACTCCGAAGATATAGATCTTTACCGGTTCGCTCCCCAAGAATCCGGGAGCTACATGGTATGGACGGATAGGGCTGACGCATGGAGTGCTGACACCGTACTGAGATTATTCGATAATAACGGTGTCGAATTGGCTCAGAACGACGACGACCCATACGGTGGCCTAGGTAGTTTCATCTCTTACGAATTCCAAGCTGGTCACGTTTATTACGTCGGTGTTTCCGGATACCACGAAGAGGCCGTCAACTATGACCCAATTACAGGCAACGATACACTGCCAGGCTCTACCGGCCAGTATTACATCGGTCTAGATCACACCGACTTACCACCGACGATTGACGTCATCGCCGACGTCGAGCAGGACGAAGATACTGGATCATTAGATATAGCTCTTACAGGCCTTAGTGCTGGCTTTGGGGAAAGCCAGGAATTCACTATGGAGGTATTTGCATCTAATAGTGAATTAGTTCGATACCAACTTGCCCACGATGCGAGCGCGAACAACGCCACATTGTCCTTGAGCTTCCCTGAAGACTCATATGGATCTAGTTTAGTGATACTACAAATGATGGACTCAGGAGCTGATAACAATCTAGATACGATTGAAGACAATCAGTTCTTCGCGGAAGAATTCAACGTCGTAATCAATCAAATAAACGATGCACCTGCCTCCTTGGATGGCATATATACGGTTAAGGAAAACCAAGCTTTCTCGCCTGACTTAAATAGCGATCTGTATCGTTTGGTAGATGATCCGGACGGAGAGCGTTTGTACTTTACAGAATTCACATCACCTAAATATGGTCAGCTGATATTAAGTGAAAGTGGCAGCTTCGAATACATCCCCGACCCAAATTTCAATCGCATCGACAGTTTCGAATATCAGGTAACGGACGGCACGATCACAACGGTTCCACGTGAAATTTCATTAGAGATCATGACTAATTATCTCTGGTATAACGGCGCCAATCCTGGCGATATCAATGACGACGGAAACCTAGCACCCATAGACGCTTTAGCCATCATTAATCATTTGAACGCCGGCGGTGGCGGAGAGCTCTCGACGGCTCGAGAAACTGGGATGCAAGCACCATTCTGGGATGCAAGCCGGGACAATATGCTTTCATCACTTGACGCTTTAGTCGTAATCAATGAGCTAAATCAAATCTCCGAGCTGCAATATAGCTCAGATGCCGAAGGTGAATACGTTGGGATACCTTTTGACCTATATCTAGATACGGCGGTTCAGACTGAAGACACCTCATCCCAAACACTCGTTAAGTCTGAGATGCTTCTAGATCCTGCTCAATTGACAACCACAGAGCAATATGAACGTGCTGTCGACATGCTGCTATCAGAACTCGCTTTTCCGCGTGAAGACTTGCCCTCAGCATCACCAAATGATGATGCTTCGCAACAAGCGATTGATGCTGGATTAGAATCGCTACTAGAGGAAATTGATTTGAAGACCAACCTTTAGGCGCCAACTGCCGGTATAGTTCCTGCTGTAATTCTGTAAACACCATCCACAGGATCACGATCTAAGACCTGTCGTTTCTTTTAGGCTCAGGAAGATTCGTTCAGCAAAGCTGATCTAATATTTGAGAGTCGGAAATCAATTCTCATAATCTCTGTCTCCCGTACAGTTATCCTACCCGTAAAATCAAAAAGGTTTTCGATGATCTCGTTAAGGCGAATATTGGCTTCGAGGCGATCACCCGGCCTTGCAAAGCTACGGTAACGCGCAGAATTCACTTTCATTAACACCCCTAACGCATATTCGTTGTGCGAGGGATCCGATGTAACATACGACTTCATTGGGTTGAAGTTTGCGGCAATCAAGATACCTGCAGACTGTGTTATAAACTCTTGCATCATTGCTCCAGGGAAGATTGGAGCTCCGGGAAAATGGCCTGCCATGAATACATCTTCTTCAGAAACCATCTTCGCGGTAACAATATTCCTTTCACCAATCATTTGGATTTCGTCTACCAAAAGATAGGGAGGACGGTGGTGAAGGTAATCCTCCACATTTTCAAATCTATGTCGGCAATAGTTCATGTAGCTTGAATACTGAGATCATCGAACCCGGTGTTTATACACAACAATCATGATGTCACGAGCCCATAGCCAGCACTATCTCATTTCCGGCATTGCAACTCTCATCTGATGACATCCAGTTCTGACATTGTAGCGTTCGGTGCAAGTTAGCTTGATAGCCTGATGAGACACTTAGACTTTTTTAGCCCGTTTCTTTAACTCGCTCTATCATCAGTCCTTCCGAGTAAAATACAGTATTGGGATATTTTTTCAGAAAAGTCCTAATCTCCTGAACACTTGATTCAATGTGGATCTCTTCTAGTTCCGCCCTCGCACTGCTATCGACTTGCTTAATACGTTCGACAATTGTTCCTCGCAAACGTTGCCTTTCAACGGCATCTTTGAGCTTTTTGGGATCGGTGAAAAAGATCCTCACTCTATCGGTGGAATCTCCGTACTTGTACTTTGCTAAAATGAACCGTCCTGTGTTCTTTTCCGATTCCGCTTTCGCAATTTTGAACGACAAGCAGCCAGAGTCCTGAACTCTCGTAGCCAGAAACATTCGCAACTCGGTGACCAACTCTTTCTTATTATTAAGCGTCAGGTTCCCCGCTCGCATCCAGCCTTCCAGTTCAGGGTCTAGTCCTATAAAGAAAGTGTCTTCCTCTTGCTCAACGGTTCCGTCTTCTTTTATATCAATCGCTCTTCATTCGCCAATCAGCTTCTCGTCTTGAATAGCATCATCGGGCTCGACGACTGGATTCTGAAATGTCGGCATTACACATCCGACAAAACACATTAGCGTGAAAACGCAAAGAGAATTTCGCACAATTCAGCTCCGTTACCATTTGACGCAAATTGTCTAGTCAAAATATGTCACCAAACTTTCCGTGTGGAAGCTATGACTAGTCAAGCTCTATCTAGGGATAAACCTATTGTAGGCATACATCATCATTGGACTATCAGGATGATCGCGCATAGCATTATTCCATTACGGAAGTTTCGCCACTCCGCGTCAATGGAGATATTAAATTGAGAAGACAAACCATCTCACCGTCGCAGATCGCGTTGTACTGCATATTTCTTTTTGTAATTGGAGTGTTTTATACGCTCGTGAGAATCGATGATCCCCGCGCACCAGCCTGGTGGGCTAACACAATTGTATTTCCATTAGGTGCAGCGATAGGAGGACTCCTCTTTAATCACTATGTTCGTAACCGCAAAGAATATAAGGTCAGGCAGGGGCGTTAAATTGCTTCGTTAGCCCAAAAATTTATGTTTGGAAAGGTTCTTTCTAAGAAATAGTGTGATCCTAATAAAACAAACTTCTCTATCTTGCTAACCGCCAAGCTACGAACCGTCTCTCTCAGACTGTTTAATTCAATAATGCGAGATCAAAAACACTGACCTAAGTGTTGCATTTTTCAACACTGTTCATTTTTGGTGTACAAACTGTCAACAAAACTGATGTTTGAGCACCACTAGCTACCTTTTATTCGCCCAATACTTGGCCGAAGAACCTTTTCTTGAGAATTGAACGTGTTTGGCATGTAATGTGCGTAGAACCTAATCATTGGCTACGGGGGAAATTATTAATTGGACCGACCGACAAAGGAACATTCCATGAAGACATCTTTGAAAACTCTAGTGACGACAATTCTACTAATGACTTACATGTTCAGCCCTTTGGGCTCAGTTTTTGCTCAACCTGGTCCAAGCCTTCAGCCTATAAATCCAAGCTCGATCGATCCGGAAAGAGAACTGGTTATCACAGATCTAAGTGTCATCGAGCATCCCATACTAACTGATCCTACCAGCGACTCACCATACTGGACTTTCAAGTATCTGATGGAGCAAATGTCCACAAATCAGGACACATCACAATTCGTCCAGACATGGTTAGAGCAGTGGCTGGTCGATCAGCCCGTTGGCTTTGGTAATTCACCGGCCAGAACATCTATGCAACAACTGGTTATTGATCCATGGCTAGCTGCAAGTGGCGGCAATGAACTTGACTTAACAATAGCTCCATTCAAGTTACTTGCCATTGTAAATCGCATGGATATGCGATCTTTCGATTGTGAGGATATCTTTTCCGCCGGAGAAGGGAGATTTGTCTTTGCTGTGCTGGATGAGAATGGCCAGCAGCTTGGAGGCGGTTTCACCGCTATCTTCGAATACAATTTGACGGCAACCAACTTTAATCAACTCAAGCAGTGGGCTCTACGATGGCACGAACTTGGGCAATTCCCCATCGGTACTGACAATTACATCAAAAAGCTTTCGATTATCACACGCAAGTTTACTGATGCCTACATTGACTTTACGGCACTGCCCTCAGGCCGACCATTTATTGGCTCTCATTTAAATCAACTACGTACTAATGAAATCGGTCTGGCCAGACCCTGGGAACTGCGTGAATTCACTCTGGACACGGATTCCGGCAGTCTGGTTCAAACTCCTGTAGCACAAACTCCAGACTTTAATTTCTTCAACGGTACACAGTTAGGTCGCACAATTATGGGATTCATCGTCAACTCGGGAATGGAGATACCACCGTCGGTACTCGGCAGCGCAGCTCCCACACCATTCGGAGTCCCTTGGGAACCTGAGAATGTTACATCTCAAGCCCGCCATCTATTTGCAGTGAACACTTGTAACGGGTGCCACCAAGTAGAGACCGACACACCGTTCGTTCATATCGGCATACCGTTAAACAACAACTTGCCAACATCGCTTGGAAATCCAGCGTTCCTCTCCGGTTTCATGACCGGGATCGATGTGCAGGATCCGGTAGACCCAACCATCATAAGGTCCTTCAACGACATCAAGAGACGCCGTGTCGACTTCGCTGAGTTGCTGTTCTATATAGCACAAGGCATTCCAGGGCCTTGCGATCAACCGTTGACGTCAGAGCGCGCACACTAACTCAAGCTGATTTCTTTGAATCCGTTCGCAGGATATACGCCAGTCGCTGTCAGCTACAGCGGCTGGCGTATCCAGCGGTGGACGCCCCACCATTGTTAACCAATTCCTTTACAAGTGGCCAAGTTATCTATAGCGTGACAAGCCTGTCTCCGGACGTATCTCTATGCATTTTTCAGATGCAACGTTTAGTTTCGCAAATATCGTTCGATACGACTCCGTTCACCAGCGACGCTGCGCGATGCCGGCCACGGAGACTAGGGCATCGGAGGATTCGCTCAAGACTCTTATATATAGAAGCAAAGAATTGGGGTTCTGACAGTGTAATAGGTAACTATACCTCCACATCAAACAGGGGAGGGCACTGTGAGAATTATTTAGCTGTGTCTAAGACAATCTGCCATCTCGGTTTTTGCGCCGTCGACTCAGCCATCGCTCAATCAACAGCGCGACAAACTGACTGAGCGATATTTATGCCGCCATATGCACCCGCAGTAAACTACCGCAAATTGGTTTTAAGCAACTAGACAAGGAACAAAAGCGAAACTTGCTCTTTGGGTCTCACGCTCGATCGTTTATATTCTGCCGACTATACACCCCCACCCTGACAAGGAGTGTCTCGTGGATACACCCAAGCAGCCGTGTTGTGAACTTTGCCAGTCTGGCTCCCTGGAAGATTTCCTTGTTCCCGAAAAACTGCACATTCTCAGATGCCCCAAGTGCGGCCTCTACCAAAATGGGGTCTCACTGGTCGGCGTCGATTACGCCCGCGATTACCACGAAGGATACGTCGGCGGCGGGCCTCCAAGGTGCGTACCGCAGAGGTGCGCCTCTCGCGTCTTACCCGTCTGACTGGTCCTGCAAGTGGAAGACTGCTCGATGTGGGCTGCAGCGTCGGCTGCACACTGGAAGCAGCCACGCAAATGGGATGGGAGGCGGTCGGCACCGATGTCTCGGCCGATGCCGTGGCGACCTGCCAGCAACACGGTATCCAGGCACTCGAGTACGACGGCGAGTCACTCCCCTTTCCCGACAGACACTTTGACGTGATCACTTCTTGGCATGTAATCGAACATGTCCGGGATGTCCGTGACACGCTTGCAGAATGGCACCGGGTACTCAAGCCAGGCGGCTGGGTGATGATCGAGACCCCCAACGGTCAGTGCAGAAAGGTCCGACGACGGGGCCCCAGCTATCGCCGATTCTGGGCACATGAGCACACCTACACGTTCAACCGCCCCTCATTGGAACAGTTTTTTTCAGAGGCTCATTACGAGGTGTTTTCGCCACCCCGACTGCCACGGCTTCGGTCGGGCTGGGCCAGGTTTCCCTATGCCCTCGCCTACCAGTCCTATCAGGGCCTGCGCCGAGTAGCCGGAGTTGACAAGGCCTTTCAGGTGATCGCACGCCGAGCGGCCTGATCAGACCAGCAGTATCATCTGCTGCTGGACGTCCCTGCTCCGAGTCGGCCGACCTTAGATAACCGCTACAACGCCTAGCATGGTAATTCATAGTCACCAGCATCTAAGTAACCCTGCAATCTCTACT
>Ga0114933_10001256_pt1 | contig 28522 bp, 28 predicted proteins | sample 4SBtaG_FD_89691 | JGI IMG/M metagenome (GOLD analysis project Ga0114933, IMG submission 89691) | Deep subsurface microbial communities from Kolumbo volcano to uncover new lineages of life (NeLLi) - 4SBTROV12_W25 metaG | ecosystem: Environmental > Aquatic > Marine > Volcanic | place: Kolumbo... | reverse complement strand
CTTGCACAGTTTCGATCCTTTTGGGACCTTTATATCCTTCGCCTCTCGTTTCCGTTTCTTTTGCCATTCCCTCGCAGACACTCGACACTTCGGGCACCGTTTGAAGACGGTATCATGCGTCCGGGAACACCTCTTCCGGCTGCACTTCTTCATTTATACAAAACATCGTTTGCTATTTATACCCCGGTGTTTTGCATTTCACTACTATAAAAAGCAGATCACCGCGCAAAAAATGGGAGTCATCGTGGCGAAAAAACAGCAATATCAACATATTGATCCCGAAGATTTTTCTACTATTAATATAGAATCGTATACAAAAGAAGATGGGGTGCAGCCTCGATCGGTTTTTTCGCACCGAAAACACTGGACTCGATTGTTTGCACCAAATCGTAGAGGTCGAGAAACTACTGCAAGAGATGGTGAATAAGTACAACCGGCAGTATGATGAATTGGACGCTGATATTAAGCGGTCTTTGCGCAAAAAAGAAGACAAAGCGTTGCTCATTCACAAACTTCGACGCAAGAAGGTCGTGCTACATTATATCGAGTCATGCCGCAAGAAAATGGACATATTAATGCAAAAGCAGTACGCCATCGAACAATTGAACATTACAAAAATGCAGCTGGACGCACTCAAGAATTCCGTGAGGTTATTTAAGCAATTTACAAAACAGAACTCGTTGAACAAGATTGAAGATTTGCAGGATACGCTGGAAGAACTGACGGCTCAAATCCTCGATGTGAATAGCGCGTTGCACGAGGCCGCGCCGTTGATTGATATTGACGACAGCGAGCTCGAAATGGAGCTTACGGAGCTTGAAACCACACTGCCAAGCTTTCCTGAAGTATTTAGTTCCGATACAGATTGTATCAAAAGCGCTAGCATACACACAGGCTTGAAAAACACGCTAGCATACACATAATATGAAAACCTTAAATATAGTCCAAATTTTGGGGTATACCGTAATGCTATTCATCAGTAATATATATATACAGCAAAAAAAAAAATATTTTTCACACAATTTAAATGAATGGATGCGCTTAACTAAGAATAAATAAATACATAAATTATTCAGACTAAAACCTAAATATACTAAAACGTAAATATACATATAAACACAAACATAACAACAAAACAAACAACAGATATCAAAGAATATATAATTAATAAAGAAAAAATATAAATAGTTATTCGATAAAAGCTATACGAATAAATATAAATTGACAAAAAGAAAATTATTTGTTTTACGATTTTTAGTTCATAATAACGATGGCGGAAATTGCAATTAAAGAGGAAGTATCGCAAGATATTAAAATGGGACAGTTAATTGCTATGTTTAAAGGAACTGTAGAAGCTGCTGTTGCGAGAGGTGTAATTGGTATTGATATCGTAACAGATCCATTAGAAGACGAAGAAGTGATGAATTTGATTGCATGTGTACAATATCAATTACATGAAAAATTGCAAATTCCTATCTTTACGCATGCAAATCAAGATCCAAACATTTTATTGATTATTACCAAAAACAAGACAACTGGTCAAGATGTAGTTATTAAATTGAACGTACCAGATGCTGTGAATCGCAAAATAACTATAATGGGAATGTATGAGGAAGCGTGTGCCAATCAGAATGCACAAATAGAACTTGAAATCATGCGAGAAACATTTCCTGATTTGGTTCAGAGACCAAATCAACCATAAAAGTTTAGTAGAAAAGTTATATTTATTCAAACCACCGCGGTGTTTGAAGAAGTAAAATTATTGTAAGTTTTCCAAAATTTCTTGTGTTGATGTATTTTACTGTATTCTTTGCACCACTGTTTTAATGATAGTGTCGAAACAATACGGATCAACTGTTCCTTGTCCGTTATTTTTTTACTGTGTAAAAATTCCACGCTCTTGGCACCTATGCCTTTCAAATCCAATAACGACGACTTCTTCTTGGTCACCACGTCGGTTATATCGTCTATTACATGATTCAATATTTGGTACAAAGCTTTACTGTCCTCTAACGCGTGGTGTGCAAAATATTTCTTTTTAAACAGATGATGATACACCATCGGTTGTGAATAACTCGCCAAGTCCGGCAGCTTCTTTTTTAATAAAGGCAAGCTGTCGTGAAAGCGTATCGACTTCCAATCGTGCTCGTCGTGGCCTTTGAGGATCTTGGAGTCGAACGCGGTACCGTTGTGCGCAATCCACAGGTGTTGTGCGCCCACGTTCAAGGCTTCACTGATAGCTTCATGCGGCGTATAAAACAACGCAGGTGCTTTATCGACCTTTTTCAAATCGTCTTTGGCTTTTTCCACGTCGTCGTCGTGCCGTTGCAATGCATGTACCATCAGCTCTGGATCCTCGTGCGATCGCGCGACGGTACTTCGCGACAGTACTTTGCTGATGGCTTCGGCTTTTTCAAAGACGTCTTTCCGTTTAACGGCGGTGGACAATATTTTCTTCCCGATGAGCAATTTCGTCCAAAACTGCACCGTGTTGTCCGGATGTTGATTCAGGTCCACTAGGCTGTCGAGTACCTCCACGCCGCTCGCATACTTCGCCAACGGATTCACGAGTCGTTGAAACGAGATGTCTTTGTTGTACAAGGCAATTTCAAGGATTTGAGTTTCGTGGCGTTTGCATCCTTTTTTTAAAAAGCAGGCTTCTAGATCGTACGCTAACCATTTTGTGAACATGTGTTAATTAAAGAAAAATCAAATAGTATTTATACGTGATTTTTTCGTCATAAATGGTACGTTATTTCATCGGATCGATTCTGTCGCCGTACGACAAGGAGACCGTGGCCGAAAACGATCCCACCTTCGCTTTCTCGAAAGAACAAGCGGACCAGTTGGATTTGACCGACATTCCCATTCGCATGGAGCACCACGAGGATATGGTCGTCGGAAAGTGCATCAAAAGCTGGTCAGCGGACGACGGTAGCAAGTGGGTGTTAGGAAAGTTGGAGGGAAATACCTATCAGCAACGTTTTTCACAGTATGCGGTCGACAAGAACGAGACTACGGGCGGCGCTTACTACGAGGGACTGAGCTTGCAGCACGTGCACCGCCAGATGGCGTCAGGAAAAGCGGAGAAAAGTGCCGTGGAAGTCAGCTTGGTGTGTGAGCCTCGTCGATCTGATTGCCGAATTGCCTTTGTGGATTCTGATAGTGTACCAGATTCCAACGAAATAAAAAATTTGGAGTATATAATAAAATCGGGTACGAATAAAATGAGCACACCCGCAGAGACACCCGCACCACAAACAACCGAGGCCTCACCGAAAGAGGTGCCAAGTACCTCGCCAACCATGGCAGGAAATATGAGCAAAGAGCAAATGATGAAAATTATTATCGAGCAGCAAAAATCATTGGAAAGTAACAAGACGCAAGAAAACAGCGAATTGGGCGAATTGCGCAAATTGAAAGCGGAGATTGAGCGCCAGCGCGCCGAGGAAATGAAGAAAGAGCAAGAGAAATCGATGGCGATGGCACAAACCTTGGTAAACGACTGGTCTGAAACCCTTGATAAAGAGGCAATGAGTGATGCACAGAAGCAAACTATCTTGGAAGCTAGCAAAGCACATCCTCAAGAGATGATTGAATTGTTGAGAGTGGCACATTGCGCGAGCAAAAAGCACAAAGAAGCCGCCGCGCGCTTTAGCGAGTACAAAGCATTGGTTGAAAAGACACGCTTAAGTCAGCAATTCGACGCGGTCATGTCCAAAAAACCAGTAGAAGCAAAACCTGCAGCGCCAGTGGTGCACGCAGCAAGCAACAAGAAACGCAAGACCATGAACGATCCAGAGTTGTTTTTGAAAGCATTGAGCCAGTACAACGTCACGGGATCCGCTAGGGACCATATGGATGCTGTATCTCAAATAGGTGTGCGTAAAAATTATAACAGACAAACTTATTATTAATGTAATCTTTTAGGATAATTTTCCGGGTGGCACTCAAACTCTTGTAAAAACGCTCTATCTTTCTCCGTGATGCTCGGCATGTCCGACGTCGTATCCCATAGCAACACCGCGCCGTGGCAATCTACCAGCCACAAATGCATGATCTCGCGCATGTCGTGGGTCAACAAGTCGTAGGTCGTTTTGTTCGCATCGCTGTAATACGCCATGTTGAGCCGATACGTCTCGCCGTGTATTTGAAACCCCCGCGGCGTCTGCTCCACGCCGATGCTTTCGAAAAACATGCCCAAGGTCACCTCTCGCCCTTCCACCCGCAGCTTCGTGGGTGCGCTCCATGGGTGGACGTGTATCACACCGGCGGGGTTAGTAGTATCGGGCGTCGAATCGCAGTGGGAATGAACGCCCGTGTGATAAAACAGTTTGGTGTACGCGTAGCTCTCGGTGCAAGTGGCGGGCTGCTGTTCGTACGGGATAATCTCGGTCAAGTTGCGATCGTGAAAGATAACGGTATGGTTGTGCAGGCGCATTTTGTACAAGAGGTGGATATGATCGCCGACGATGGGGCGCTGCTTCATTTCCCACGAGCCAAAGCGACTTGGAGGAGGTGGCGACACGTGGGTGCACTCGTGGGGAAAGAAATCGGTGTAAGTAGTGGTGAACGCGGAGGTAACCAAGTATCTCGCGACGTCGAACGGGTTGTCGTACACGGCGCACATGGTGTTGAAGTTGTTCATGTAATACGACCGGGTGTACGGCACCTGAATGATGTAATAGGTGCTGATATAGATGATCATAAAGATGAAACAAAAAAGAGTAGCGTACCGTATCATGAAATTATATATATGATAAGATTAAAGGTTATTTATATTCACAAATCTAATACCTCAAATTACTAAAACGACTTTGGCGAATGCCCACTGCTGCTGCTCTACCAGATCCGAACTGGCCGGAAGATGGCGAGCCGCTTAAGAAGCCAGTTGCCGAGTCGATGCCCCAGATTCCCAATCCCAATAACGATACACTACCAATAACAATCAACATGATCGCCCACCATTCTAATTTGTCGTCTGCGGCGGTTGGTGCAGCGGTGGTGGTTTCAGCGCTTGGCAAGATCAATCCAAAGGCAGATGTGTCTGCGCTAATGGACTGGGATGCTGCCAACTGTTTCCGTGGTACAATATAGGAACTACGTAAACGTCTACGTGCACCAGCGGCATTCTCTGCTAACAAATCAAAATGAATTTTGAATGTATCGGCAGAAGCGGAAATCAATGGTTGAAATTCAAATGCAATCTTGTCATAGACTACGTTTGGTGCAGCACCGGTACCACATGATAAACTTGCAAACGGAACCAATCCGAACACACGATCGGTGGTTCTTGCGGATACGCCACTGTCGCATACGGATCCATCGTAGTCAGCGCCGTCTGTACCACAGTCGCATAACACATCGGTGGTTATCAATGCACCTTCGGAACCATCAAAGTTTTTCTCATAACGCTCGATGGAGATGATGGAACGACGAATTTGCCATCCTGCACCGGATGCTGCGGTTTTGTGTCCTGTTGTCAATAACCCAGAATGTCCATCTGGAACGATGTACAAGTCCACTTGTGCGGAACCATCACCGGTTGTGAATGCTACGGAACAATCGTTGACACCATCCAAGGTACTAGACGCTGCTGTGGCTTGCTGACCATTTGCACATGCAAAGCTTGCGCCTGCACGTAATTCACCAACTGCATCGTTGGTTTCTGATGCAATTGGACATTCTAAGAATTTCGTCGTGATTCTTGCATCACTATCCACGTCTCCTCCTTCAAAGTCACCTCGAAGTACCAGATCGGTCTCGGTATGAGATAATTTGGCAAAGTCGCTTGCACCACCGGTTGGAGATGCTTCTGGATTGCTGATAGCATCGCAATCGGTTTGAGAGATCGCAATACATGCAGATTCTAGTTTAAATGTATGGATTTCGCTTCCAATTCCCATGCTTCCTTTGTTGATTTCCAAGTTATCGGAATCTTTTGCAGCGGTAGATACTGGTTTCAAAACGTTGTTCAACGCAGCGTTTGCCATTGGAGTAGTGTTAGGTGTGTCTACATCTTGTTCAGTTGCAGCCAAATCAATCACCAATTTGTATTCGTCGCCGCCGCATGATTGCCATTCAATGCCTTCTACAACAAGTGCACGTTCCAAGGTTGGTGCACGCAAGGTACTGACGGTAACACTCGCAGTTGCATCCCGTTTGATGGTTGTGATAAACGTCTTGTCGTTACAGAACGAGTTGGTGGATAAAGTTGCACCTGTCGTAGACGTGTAGTCTAAGGTACGAACGTATTTCATGGCGACGTTGGTGGTAATGATGTATGCATCGTTTGCATGGTCATCTACTAAGCTACCGCAATTTCTCCATGCGTCGATGTCTAACCCGCTACTGACGAATTTTGCATTTGTCGGAGAATCCGTAAAATCTTGTGCACATCCATCTCCTTTTGCATCGATATTGTCTCCGCTGCATGAACCATATTGTGCCGTAACAACTAAATCTTGCGACAATCCCAAACCTGCCCAACTACCGGAATCAAAATCAGTTACTGTTGCGCTTGCCATAGCATCTACGTAATGCGCTTGTGCTGTTACTAGATTGGAGATTAAACTGTAGGATAAATCAAACACGAATTTCAATTGAATGTGATCTTCCACACGGCCGGTGGTACGAGAACATGGAAGACGTAAATCGTAAATGGCGAATTGTTTGGCTTGATCGATCAAGCGAACGTCTAAGAAACCAGTACATGAAGGACTGGAACGAATGACGTGTTTCACAATTTGACCATCTACGCTACTGGTAGTGACTGCCACTTCACCCGGCACAGCAGCTTCGCCGTTACAATTAGCTTGTTCAGCAGTAGCACATGCATTTGATTGATCGTCCCATCCCATCATGGTATTTGTACCTTTGATGGTAAATGTTAAGGCACCTGTCACGCCATATTTCGAGATTTGCATGGTCAATGCAGCACCTGCTTTTTCAACCGTTGCTAATTTACGTTGCAACAAGGACAATTCAGTATCGTCCACAATGATACGGCGTCCGTCTACTTGTACCACACCTGCAGTAACTGCGTCGGAGCATTGGGCTGCATCAGCGGTACATAAAGTGGCCGCTTCGTCGGATTTGAAAAAGATGATTGAGGATTCTTGTCCATAAGCAGTGTCGCTTACTTCAATTTTACAATCGGTGTAAAACAATTGGTCGGCAAAGTTTTGCATGTTGCTTTGCATCAATCGCACTTCACCTGCACCGTTTCCACAACCACCAAGTTTCACTAAACTAGAACTTGCGCCTTCTACTCTTGTGCTGTCGCTCATTACCAAACGCGTTGTGCCTAAAATATCGAACGTGTCGTCTAAATCTTCGTATCCAGTCTTTCCAGCAAGAACCGGGGTAAAGAAATCACCCAATAAATACCCACTGGCGCTTGGTAAACGCAAGAATTTGTTGTCTGCACCTAATCCATTACCGGAAGAGACCGCAATGGCAAAGATATTGTCGAATTCAACACATTTGTTGGTTGAACTGCCAACGCATCCACTGCCTAAATTAGCTTTTGTGATCGGTAACAAAGCGTCCATTTCACCACTGAAACCAGAAATGGATAATCCATCGGTACATATATCACATTCAAAGTATCCACCTGCGGTCTTTAAATGCGGCATGCCAGTGTAGACAGCTTTGTATACGCCTTCTAAACGGTATTGTGCGTAGTTGCTGCCGTAATGACCCGTGCAACTAGTGCCAGCAAATTCTCCACCAGCAGCTGCTGGACCTTTGGACGTACAGTCACCAGAGCGGTAATCTGCGTATGCTTCTTTGCTAGCGCTGTTTCCAGCGCTGATAAAGTCACCAGCTCCTGAGTTAAAGTTGCTGTAATCTGGACCAATTATCAATCCGTTCTTTTGTATGGTAAAATCACCAGCGGATGCTGCCAATGTTTCTACACCGGATTGGTCGCGTACCAAGTAACGTGAATCTTGTACTCTGAAGTCGTAGTCTAAGATCAAGGTTCCTTCTTCACCACTGCCTTTTGCGCCACTTGTGGAAGATTCGATACCAGTTTCTGCTACGTTTGTGGAGATCAATGCGTGTGCACCGGACAATGCTGGTTCACCAGACGATCCCGGTTTGTAACTCAACGATACTTTTACCTTTTTGCTAGCGCTCTCGCCCAAGTTTATGTTGCTGCTTTTGGTAAATTCAACCGATGCGTATGCATCTCCTAAAAACTTGTTGTTCTGTGGAACAAAGTGGCAAGAGACGGAGCCAGCAGTGCTAGAGAAACTGCCACTGATTTGTGTCCCTGCGGTAATGTCGCTGCCGATGCTACCGCTGTAGGCAACGGTACAAGAGCTAGCATAATCAGCAGAAGCGATATCAGACAAGGTAACCGTTTGCTCCAAACAACGATTTTCTGCATTTCCTGTCAAAGCACCACTCATGTCGCATGAGATGGCAGCTGCACTCGCATCCAATTGGGTTTCTAAGCTCAACACGGTACTTGCTACATGGTCGAATTCGGAGGCGCCTTGGTCCTCTGCGGCCGTAAACACGGTACAACGACCGTTGTTTCCTGATATGGCTTCGCAGCTGGATCCATCGGGACAGTCGCTTCCATCCACGGCGCAGTAAAGGTTGGCATCATTGCCGTGAGCTTGAGATTTTATCGTAATCGTTGCACGCTCGGCAAGTGCACCTGATAGTAATAATGTGAAAAGTATCAAAATATTTTTCATTTTCTTTACTCTGTTAGGCACCCCGTTATATACAGAAAAAAAAATCTTTGAGCCGTTTTGCTGTATATAAATTTAGGATTTGTCTATCATAATGCAACGACGAAAAAAGCGTTTTCCCCCAGTGGTCAAGCGTCACTGCCGATGTGGCACTGGAACCGTCCGTTTTCTCTCGTTTTGTGGTATGTGCATCCTATGCTTTTTTACGGTGGTCGTCTTGGTCCTGCTGGTGCTGATTTTTCTCCAGCCATGCATCAACGACAGGCACTGTGCCAGTGATAACTTTTGCACCACGGACCGGTGCGTCGCGAACTTTTGCCGCCACGACTACCGCGAAGGCTGCTGCATCAACGACCTCGACTGCACTTCCACCGACTGCCACGATACCTTTTGCAACGTCATTTTGAACACGTGCAGCGCGCGCCAAAAAACCAACGGCACCAGCTGCAGCGACGGAAACGCCTGCACCGTGATGGACCGGTGCCTCAACGGACAGTGCATGGGCAATACGGTGACTTGCAACGCGAATCCATGCTCCAACGGCGTCTGCCACAAGACGCAAGGCTGCGTTTACACGCAAAAAGAGGACGATACTCCGTGCGACGATGGCGACAGCTGCACCGTCAACGACAAATGTTGGTCTGGCATCTGCGTCTCGGGGCTGGGCAAAGATTGTTCGCACGAAGACGATGCGTGCAACTTGGGCGTGTGCGACGTGGATGGCACGTGTACCAAAATGTACAAGGCGAACGGCACCAGCTGCACGACCACGGACATGTGCGAAGAGCAAGCGTTTTGCACCAGCGGCGTCTGCACCGGCCAGCGCAAGACGTGCCACGACAACAATCCGTGCACGATCGATCGATGCGTCGACGACGTCGGGTGCATGATCCAGTACAATTTTACGTCCGGGACGTGTTTGCCCGGGTGCACCGACAACAGCGCTTGTCCCACCGACTACGTTTGCCACGACGGGACGTGCATCAACATCCCTGCCGACAGTGGCATCGACATTCGCTTTTTGAACTACGAGTTAGAGGGCTGCAACGCGACGCACCGCCGCTTGTTGCTCTCGTTTGCGCTCGACACCGAGGTGGATTATATCGACGGTACCACCTATCACCGTATTGTAAACGCCTCGGACGACATCAGCGCCTTGCACCAGCCGTTGGGATTCATCGACGAGGTGCTGCAGCTGGCCTCGAGCGCCATGAGCAACACGACCTCTCGCTCCGCGTTCACGTTGACGACGGCATGCCAAGCGATGGACGAGTCGAATTGCCAAACGGTCTTTGCCGGGCAAACCTACGATTTTGATTTGGAGCTGACGCATTGCGAAGACGTTGCGGGCGTGCATTGCATCGACGCCAACATGCACGTGCAGGCGTCCGTGGGCGTCTCGATCGCGGATTGCTCGGTGTTCGACGCGTCGCAAGTCGTGCGCGCCTACGGCGGTGCAATTTTATATTACAACAACAATTTATACACCGGGGTCAAAGTCCATCCGGTCGAGGAAGACAACATTCACGTGGGGATCAAGACCAACGTTGCCAACAACAGCGATTTCATCACCAATTTACACAGCGTTCGCATCTGCGTGGCACATCCAGACCATCCATTGGCATCTTGTGTGACGGCGACAAACACCACGTGGTGTCCGCGACTCGGGTGCTATGGGTGGTCGGCGTTTGACGATCCCGTTTTGGTACATTACGACATGCTTTCCGGTGGCTTTTTCACGGCGCTTGGGCTGGGAATACCGTTCAATCTCTATAGCTGCTTCCCCCGCAGCGTGTATAGTGCCTCGGATGCCGTGAAATGCGAGCAGGGTTCTTGTGGATGGTTTGACATGGACGATGGGATCAAAATGGGGATGGGGTGGGTTGAACCGATTCGTGATCACTTTTTGGACGAGCAAATTACCACCGCCAGTGTTGAGTTGGTCTTCGACATCGTCTACCAAATCACGGGCTGCTTTCATCATTTGCGCGGGACCAACGAAGAATTGCACCAGTTGGTGTCGATGCAGGTCGAGTGGGTATAAATATATAAAATAACTCTACGTAAAACGATGTTAAAGTGTTTATTGGTCTTTCTTTTATGTGTTCTCTCGCTCAGCATGTACTACAACTACGTGATTTCGCAACGACCGGTGACGATCGAATGGAAGCCGCTGCACCGTCGTGCGCAAGTCAAAAACGAGTCGGGCAAGATAGACGTGGTCTATTTGTGGGTGAACGGAACCAACCACACCCCTCCGAGCACCACGCTACAAGAAGCAGCTACTCCCAATCGATTTCGCGAATGGAACGAGTTAAAATATTCCATCAAGCTGTTGAGAATGCATGCAACAAACCTTCGAAACATAGTAGTCATCACCAATGGCAATCGTCCAACGTACGACAATATGCAAGGCATCGTGTTTGTCGACCATTCTGAATTCATCCCGCGGCAATACCTTCCTACGTATTCCTCTGCTACCATACTTTTCAATTTGGACGGATTGTTTGACCGATTGACGGATCCTTTTGTTCAAATGGACGATGATTTTTTTATTACCAAACCGTTGGATTTACAAAAATATACAAAGTCAAAGACGTGGTACATAGAAAATTGGGGCCGCGATTGGGGACCAAGACCGAGCAAAAATAATTTTGTTCAAGCAATTATCAATAGCAAACGCGCCTTGAAACAAGTGTATCCAACCTTTCAACCATTTGGAGTTGTTGCTCACATGCCATGCACGGTACAACATGCTCATATGCGAAAGATGAAATCGTTAATAGATACGACAGGTAGTATGACACCTTATCGATCCGAGACCAATTTACAGTTTCAATACATGATGGCTGCTGTTGGAAAGTATGGGTTTCACGATAAACATCGACCATCGAATGGAGTGTACCATTTCATCATGATGTCGAGTATTCAGAAATTAAAACGGTCGTTTCGAACCGTGTTGGCAAACCCCAAAGGCTTCTTGACATTGAACGATGATATAAAAAAAGTGACCACGCACAGAGAAGTAATTAGTAGGTTTTTAAACTGTTTAGTCACGTCGGATTGTGTGTATTAAACAAGAAACACAGCACCACGGCGCCCAGCGCCCACCAGCTTGTTTGCGCCATCGATGCGCTCCCGTAGGTCACGTTGCCGACGGTGCACGAGATGCCAAATGCCTGCAACATCTGCGCTTCTTCGTGTTGCAGATCGAGGCAGGTCGACGAATCGATGGCGTAATACATCAGCTTTCCCGGATGGTCGTGGTGCGAGATGCTAAACCCATCGGCTTTGTAATACGGGTTGTACAGCTTCACGCCGTTGAGGTACAAGGGTTGGTTGTCGATGTTTAAGAGGCCACAGCCGTCCACGACGTAGTCGCCCGCGCCGTTGGTGATTTTCGTGTCAAACAGCGTCGGGTAGCAGGTGCCCAAAAAATCGAACCCGACGGACCACCCGCCGTTGTATCGCAAACTTCCGCCCAGCACCAGCCCGTGCAGCAGCTCGTGGCGCAGCACCGTGCGCAAATCGTAGCGGTACCCAATGCCTTGGCAGTCGGTGCCCGTGTACCATCCATTCGTGACGGAAGGATTGACGCCGATGCGAAAGTCGTACGAGGCGGGCGTGTACAAATCTTGGAGCAAGGTCGTCGTCCACGTGTTGCCGAAGCCCAGATACAAGGTTTGCGACGCCCATGCGAGCGTGTTGGTGCCGTTTAGATTGCCGTCGAAGTCGACGCTAATTTTGGGATGCGAGTCGATGGACGGGCATTTGGAGCGAAGGTGGTCCCATTCTTGCTGCATGATGCTGTCGAGCTCCGGGAGCGTGACGGGATGGACAGGCTGCAAGTGGTGCCGGAGAAAAGCGGCGTGTTGCGGCGTGGTGTAGACGTCGGCGGAGGCAGACACGAGCAACAGTAAAAGATACCACATTTAAATACACAGGATAAAATTATATATAGACGTTGAAAACAAAACGAAGACATGTATATACATATAAATAAAAACACGAAATTATCGTAGAATCAACACCATCAAACACACGGCAATAATAACTAAGACAACGGCAATAATAACTAAGACAACGGTTTGAACGTTGAGATTCCAAGCAGGCTTGGGTTCGTTTTGCACCTCCTCCAACTCTTGCAAGGGGCGCGGCGAGTGCTTGTTGATCTCACGGAACAAATTGATGGAATATCGTCCCATTTTTATGCACTCTATTCGAACATGACTCTGCATGTTGTCGTTATCCAATAGAATCATTTTAAACGATCCCATTTTGCCAGCTCGTAATTCTCTCAGCATTTGCCTCATGTTTATCTTTTCAGACCACTGAACATGTTCTAACGTATCAGTTCCTTTATCAAATCGACGACTCAATTCGTCCGAAGTGTAAGAAATAAAATTGTCAAGGCAATCTGCGTGCCAATCCATGACGGAGAACATAGCTTTTGTTCCGTATTGCGTATATTGCGTGTTCGCAAAGATCTTTAAATGCGATGGACTCGGCGGTTCACGTTTGAGTCCCATCAGTATTTTCAACGTTTTAAAACCAAGTTTTAAACCATAATGATAATCATTGGATTGTCCTTGTTCCAATGCTTCAAACTCATCGACTTCCCGTTGCAATTCGTAAAATTCCGTATCCATATTGATGACGCAGGACTCAGCAACTGGCATTTGTTTCTTTTTGCAATGCGTACAAACCATATATCTACCGCGTACAAATACTCGACAGGTCCAATCCACTGGTATAGACTCCTCGTTCAAAATGCTCACATCGATGGTCACTTCATTGCCACGCCTCAAATCTTGCAAACGACGAATCCAATTTAACTTTTGCATCCATACCAGTCTTTTTCTGCAATTATCACGTGATATAAATGTTTGTGTATGTGCTTTCGAATCGTAGACTTCGAACTCTCGGATACTACTTGCGTACCAATCGTCTATGGTAAAGATACTATCGGATCCAAACTCTAGATAAAGCGAATCAATCAACACGTTCATTTTTTCTAGATTCGGTGGTGTTCGTGGCATGCGCAGAACAAACTTAATCATACGATAACATAAATGATGAAACCTCAATATGTTTTTCGGAATAGTGGTTGCTTGCTCTATCTCAACTTCTGCTTTCACCTTCTTGGATTCTTGTTGGATGTAATCTTCCTTTGCTTCCAAATCACCGCGGTCCAAGATTGCATCCTCGCGCTCGAATCGAGAACCAGCGTATCTCCCACGACGCCAGTGATAAATATTGTACGAAACTTGAATCCCGTCTTCTTCCACTAACGCCTTTTTCACAACAGTTTCGCAAGTATGCACAACCTTGCACATCAAATCTAGAATCAAGCGGTTATCAGGTTGTAGCGTGAGTTTCCTTTTTTCTTCGATAAAATCAGGCCATTTTTGTGTCCATGCCTTGGATCTATAGACAACAAAGTGCTCTATGTCTTTGGTATATAAATCAATGATTTTAAATAAAGCATCTTGTCCATGCTCTTTATACATATGTTCTACAACTTTGTTCATGGCGTCTATATCTGTTTTTTTTTGTGGAAAATGAAAATAAAATTTTGCAATACGAAACAATAAAGATTTAGTCACAGGAGCAGTTGGATGGGTCTTCTGTATCTCTTCCACTTCATTCTCCAACGATTCTTTGACAGCTTTGACTCCAACTTCAACCGTCTTCTCCTCGTCGTCTGCGGAACTAGACGACATGTGCACGCTTGCCTCTTCGATCGTTTTCTCCAGCAGCGGAACGTGATATCATGCATGGTTTTGGGATCTACGTTTGCTTTCAGCAGTCCTTTCAAAAAAGTATGTATCATGTCACCCGTCTTCTCCTCGTCGTCTGCGGAACTAGACGACATCTGCACGCTTGCCTCTTCGATCGTTTTCTCCAGCAGCGGAACGTACTGTAATTGTGCGCAACAGATATCATGCATGGTTTTGATATTCACACTTCCTCTCAGCAGTCCTTTCAAAAAAGTATGTATCATGTCGTTGTTGGAGACAGTAAACTCGAGATCCGACAGCATGGGTGTCTGTTTCTCGAAGCCTTTCAAATAAAAATTTCGTGTATTGGTAGCTGCGGTTAATTGCCTATTCGACCATTTTATTCGACGCAGCGTGTAGTTATCGTTTAGTTTTAATTGACGTTCTTTGGTTTCAGTCCGTTCGTCCTCTTGCAAGTCATATGCTGTTTCAAACAAGATGGATAAATTGTCGGTTGGAAAGCTCGTTGTTTGATTTTTATACCTCCATATAAGCAAGTGCATCGCCTTCCATACATCAAGATAATGTATCAACTTGACGTACACGTCATTGTTTTGAATATCTATTGTCCGTGCACCATATGTATAGATGTCATTGTGTTTCGTTTCTAAACACCCACTACTGTACAGTTGATACTCCAGCGCGTAAAAATCATTCTGAGACAGATGTAATCTATGTTTGCGCAACCCAGATTTTAATTTTGTTGGTATCTCCAACGCTTTGTCCCAACAAATATCGAAATCACGAGTTCGTTTTGTATCATCTTCCAGTGTGGAATCGCTACCGGAGAAAATTTCGTCAATAGACATTTCGTCCAATTCCATGGTACTATGTATCTATATACAAAACGGGAAAAAAATCTACGAGTGTGCTTAGAGAGCGTTTGTATGAGCGTATATCGAGCTTTGTTTTGAGTGCGTGTGTGTGTATGTGTGTGTGTGTATGTCAAACTTTTTTTTATATGTGTAGAGTTTTCGTGTATTTATTTATTCTTAGTTAAGCGCATCCGGGTATTTATTCATTTTAAATCATATGTTGATATATGATCTCTATGATATCTGTAGTCTATCACGTATGCTACCATTTTGCGTAAATTCAAAAATCAAAAAAACAACAACACGGTAAAAATCAAAAAAACAACAACACGGTAAAAATCAAAAAAAAACACAAATAATATCAAAATTTTTAAAGATGAACGCAGTCAGTACAGTTGAAACACGCACCAAACAACATCATCGCTGCACTCGCCGATATGATGACCAAAAAGATAATGTTGATCATCACTTTCTGCAACATCTGCATCGGTGTTCCTTGGCGCGAGGCGGCTGCGATCGTTGCCATGCAATAGAAATCGTACAGAAAAATGCCATACTCGATGGGTTGAATCGAAAACGCATCGTACACAAACGTCAAACCGATGCGAACCAACAGACAAGCAACAAAGACCGCAATCCAATGTTGTTTTCCCAGCGCCACGATCGCTAACCAAACAGGGATTCGGATCCATCCATTATTAAGAATAAACGCACTATTCAACATGATCACCGTCCACGTCCACATTCCCAGCGTCTGTAGCCACGTGATAAACCACACCTTGCGATAATTCGTCATTATGTGACCTGCGACGTACAAGACGACCATGGCACCATACGGCACGATTTCCACCAGCGTCGCAAGGTATATCGGCAGCGCCAAAATTACGACCACTTTGACCCAGTAGCTAGGTGGCCGAAGTTCTGGTTGACGTGTGGTCTTGTAATCGTCTTTGATTTCTTGCAGCAATTCGTTGTACGCGAATAAATCTCTCTGACGCCCTTGTTCTTCGTCAATTTCTTGAATAAACGCTCTTCGGTGTTCCATCATCTCGAGACGAACCTCTTCAGTTTCTAGACGAAATGGTTCCCACCACGCTTCGATCACTCGCATTGCGGCTTTCTTTTTCGCCAACCGTTTGCGATATAAACGTTGCAATCGTGTAGCAGCCTGAATGTCCTCTGCAATCGGTGCAAAATCGGTGATGGACGTTCGTTGTGCGGTCACTGTTACTTTTGTCTTCGACATCGGCTGTTCGTTATTAAGTGTTTTCTTCTGCGAACCTTCTTGCTGCTTCTGCGAACCTTCTTGCTGCTTCTGCAATTGTGCATAGCATACATCTTTGATAATAGCCACGTCCACCTCCGCTCTCAACAGTGCCAAGATAAATTCACGCACCATCTCGTTGTTTGGTTGCGTCCATGACAAATCGCTCAACATAGGTTTTTTTGGCTCAAAGCCGTACAAAAAATGATCTCGCGTATTTGCAGCTGCTTGGCGTTGATACGCCGTCCAAAATGCTCGACGTAAGGTAAAGTTGTCGTTTATTTTTATTTGCGTTTGTTTGAGCACCAAATTTTCCAACGTGTCTTGTACGGTATGTGGCGTTTCGAACAGTGTAATTAATTCATTAGATGGCATCGTCATGGTACGATTATGATGGCGCCAAATGCACAAATGCAACACGTTCCACACATCCAAATATCGTATCAACTTTATGTATATGAAATTGTCAAACTCGACATTGCGAGCCGCGTACGTATAGACATTGTCTTTTTTTTCCTTTACACATCGGCTGCTGTACAATTGGTATTCCAAGGCAGAAAAACAGTTTTGATCCAAACACAAGCGAGATTTTTCTAATTTCAACAACGGTGGCGTAATCTCCAACGTGGTATCCCAATGAATAAAAAACGATCCTCTTCGTATTTGCTTGCTTATATGTGTCAACGAAATAGTAGAGTGGGAAGATTCATAGACTCGCGGTTTTTCATTCCAATGTAGATCAAACTCCTTTGGTAAGTCCATGTGTGTTTTATCAATATACAAAATTACAGATTAAAATATAGAAAATGTAAAATAAACAAAATGTAACATAAACAAAACAAACAAAATGTAACATAAACAAAACAAACAAAAACAAAACGACCCTATATATATTTGTTTTTCTTGGTGGTTGTTTTTTTTTAACATCGAATATCTATTTTTATTTATATTTTGTTTATTGTATGTTGTTTATTCATTTTAAATCATATGTTTTTGATATATGATCTCTATGAAATATGTAGTCTATCACGTATGCTACCATTTTGCGCAAGTGTTTGCCACGTTTGTGTATTTTCATTTTTTTTTTGCCTATGTTTCAGTATTCTATCTAGTATAACATTTTATCGGCTACCAAAATGGTAATACGAAGCATGTTGATTTTTTTTTTAATTCAAGTTCGTCTCTTATATGATCATCATAACATATCTTTATTTATTCAAGTTCGTCTCTTATATGATCATCATAACAATTAAAAAAAAACCATATACGTGTACGCTTGCTGTAGTTATAGATAGTCTGATCGTTGTTGTTGTACGTGTATATATCTACGTGTTTTTGTCCATCTATTTGCATGTATATATCTACATTTGTTTTTTATATTTTTGTCAACACCATTGACATTTTTAAAATGCAAGTAGGAGAAATCGTCTACGTCCGCTATGGTTCAAATTGGTACGAAGCGAAATTAATTGCGCTGGGCACCACGGCCACCGTGCGGTGGTTGCATGGTAGCTGGGCAATGTCCACGACACCGAACGTATCGCTGGAATGTATATTTCCCATGGAATCTGTTATGAAGAAGAAAACGCAAGACGAAACCACACAACCTATGAAAACGCAAACTATGAAAACGCAAGACGAAAACCATGCCATTGTTCAATTGCAACAAGAAGTATATACGATGCGACAAGAAGTCATTGCCAAGTTGCAAGAGATACAGTCGTTGGTTTTCTTTGACGTGGAAGATTTCTTGAGTCAAACGTTTGATTAATACCGTAAATTTACCTTGGTCATGCTTTTTACCGCTGCACTCTCTGAATTTCGTAAAAAATTAGCCAATTCCTTTCGTAAAATGCGCAGCTCGTCCAGCTCTTTTCGCTGCTCGCCGCTGAGATTTTTATTGTTTTCGATGGCGTCCCACCCCTTCAACATGTCGACCATTTCGACCGAGATAGGATTACCATCTTTTTCTTGGCGGTTCATGGAAATGTACACGCCCGCAACATTCCCAAGCAGCACGGCAAATAAAATACCCATGTTGGCTCCAAGTATCAGCAAAAAGCTAAAGACGTAGAGCAAAAAGGCAATCACAGTGTGGATCAGTAGTTGATTGACGTACTTCGACCGCTCGTAGCTGTCTTTGGGATATCGCAAGGCCAAACGACTGACTTGGCTCGTCTTGGTCCATACAAAATTACGGGCTATTTGAATAAGCACCGCTACCACCCACATCGACCAATACAACGGGGTGGAAACGCATACGTAACCGGCGATGTTGGTCGTGTCAAAGTTTAAAAAATTAGAATCGCTGCTGCTGCAAACACTCATATGTATAGGTTTTGATTGCTTTATATATGTATTAATTCCACAACACAACGAAGCAGTGAACGAAACCTCCAGATGTTGTCAATTTTGAACGAACCGAACACCACTTCTCCTTCCTCCGGTACCGTATCCCGGGTAAACCAGACGAAGTAGACGTTCTCTTTGTGTTCCCACGACGCATATCCGTTCTCGTTGTATCGATTGGCTTGAATCCACATTCGATGTTTTGGGTCTTTGATGCCATTTTGTTTGGGTCTTTTTCTCGGAACTTGAATGATGAATTGTTGCAAGACGTTGTTTTCGGGATGCGTGGATTTCATTTAACTTGGTTTGTAGGCTATTTAAATAGGTGTTGTTGGATAAAATGCGAGTGACTGTTATGGGCGCCAACCACGCCGGCAAATCGTCGCTGATTTCTCGCTTTGTACAGCGCAACCAATCTCCGTCTGTCGTAGAAACTATAGGCATCGACGTGTCGACCACGTCCATCAGCGTCTTTCAAGAAGTGTATCACATCCAGTTGATTGAATTGTCGCATCTTGTTGGGTACGAAAGTTTATATCAGCAATATTTAATCAATTCGGATCTTTCCATCGTGGTGTACGACGTGACCGTTCACGCATCGTATCTAAAAGCGATCGAATGCATTGCGCAGACACGACGGCAACATGGCGATGCGTATCCCGTGGTGCTGGTGGGAAACAAAATCGATTGCATATCGACGCGGCGCATTGCAACAAGAAAAACAATGGGAGAATTGAAAAAGAAAGGAAATATATTTTTTATCGAAACGTCAGCAAAAGATGGCGTAAATACGACTGAATGTTTAAAGATGGTAGCGATTGAAGGGTCGAGGAAAGCAGATACGCCTAGCTACGATATACATGATTTTAAAAATACAACTTCATCCAAATGTGTGTTAGTATAAATAAAAATAAATATTATATGTAAATAAATGTTTAATAGTACGCAAATGATGCAAATGTCGGACTACGAGAAACAAATTCTCGACTACATCAATGTATTTATCTATGTAGCGGCTGCAGTGGCGGTATGTTGTTGCATTGCCGCAGCGCGGAATTTCTTCGATAGCATCACCTGCGTTTGCACCGGCATCTACAACCTCGTGACCTGCCGCTGTTGCTTTCGACGCCAAATGTATGGACAACTGCAATAAAATTAATTTTTTTTTGATATATCTTTTTGCATTATTCATTTTGGTCGTTTTACATAGTCTTCGAAATTCTACCTTTTTATGAATCTCCATGCTGTGTTGGTGGTAGCAGTTTGCTTAAAAAAATCGCAAAACAGCCGTGTTTTAACTGCTGTGTGCCTGTCGGTTAAAATGTAATGCTGTGACCCTCTATTAAAAAAGTCAAATATTTGTTTATCGCAGAAATTAAGCTATTGTATTTATATGCTAATACCAAAGTGTCTAAGTTGCGATTTTCAGCCCAGAGTTGTCAGCCCAAAAATCGCAAATTTCGCAAGAAAACAGGTTATTTTGGGAGAAGGTTGGATATTTTAGCTTTTAGAAGCTACATACCATGGCATGCACAATTTCGACGCCAAGCATACGGACCAAGTTAGAGTTAGGGTTAGGGTTAGATCTTTTTGCATTATTCATTTTGTATATGGGTCGTTTTACATAGTCTTCGAAATTCTACCTTTTATTAATCCCCATGTTGTGTTGGTGGTAGCAGTTTGCTTAAAAAAATCGCAAAACAGCCGTATTTTAACTGCTGTGTGCCTGTCGGTTAAAATGTAATGCTGTGACCCTCTATTAAAAAAGGTCAAGTGGTTGGTTTATCGCAGAAAATAAGCTATAGTATCAAGCTGCTAATATTAAAATGCGACAAAAGCTGTCAAAAAAAAATCGCCCATCTGTCGCAAATTTCGCAAGAAAATACAGGTTATTTTGGGAGAAGGTTGGATTGCAGCTTCTAGAAGCTACACATAATAAAATAAGTGAGGAAAATGAATGAACACCAATAAATATATAAATATATAGACTAAAACGTAGATAAAAGCAGAAATATATATTTACACATAATCATATTAACGAAACAAACAATATATCTTGCTGTAAAGCGTAAAGAATATATAATTAGTAAAGAAAAAATAAGCATATTGTATATCTATTTATTTGTTGAGTAAAAGCTATACGAAAAAATATAAATTGAAAAAAAGAAAATTATTTGTTTTACGATTTTTTAGTTTATACTAACTATGAGTCAATTAGAGCGAACAACATTGTTGAACATGGCTGCCGAATTGGAAATTAGACGTTTCCGTCACAACAGCCGTAGATTCAAGACAGGTAGTTGTTACAAGGTGAGGGTGTATTTCTATGAAGAAATAGAAATTATTATTCAAGTGCTGGAGCGCGTAGAACATGATCCAGTGAATAGATGTGGTAAAATTAAAGTGAAAGAAGTATGTCGCAATGGAGTGGCAAGCAATCTCCCAGATCAAATTATTCCTTTTCAAGAGCATTTCACGAAGTCTTATCTAGATAAAAAGGGAAATAAAGAATATTTACTCGCATGCGAATCTATTAATTATACGTTTAAGGGTACTGCGCCTATTCTGAAAAGTGTAGAAGATGTGACTGGTAATTTCCACTTCGAGAATAGATTGATAAACAGTTGTGATATTTGTTTGCCACCTCCAAATCAGAATGTAGCTCCAGATTCTCGTCTTGATGGTGAAAGTGGAGAAAGAAGATTAGCTTTATTGTCTACAGACGCTGGTAATGAACGATACTGTGGTGCGCGTGTGCGTTTTGAAGCTGGTCAAAAGTATTGGCGGCCACTTAGTAACAAAAAAAAAGAATGGTTTGAAGTTGTATCTCGCACCACCAAACGAATTACGGTAAAAGCTGCTAATGGTGATACAGCCGAATACCAAAAAAGTGTCGTTGATAATTTTGGATCGAAAGTGGAGGTGATTAATGATAGAGGTGGTACTTTCTTATCCAGTTCGAATAAAGGGGATCCAGACAACAACAACAACAATGGATTGATCAACGAAGTGGAATTTAGCACCATGAGTTTACACCGACAACTTAAATTGGTAAATGATTTAGCAGAACAAAAAAGAGAAGCGGAAGAGGAATTAAAGTTGTTGAGAGAAAAAATTGCGAGTGGAGTGGAAAAATTGCGAGTGGAAGCGGAAGAGGAATTAAAGTTGTTGAGAGAAAAAATTGCGAGTGGAACACCATCGTTACAAATTCCACCGAGAGGAGGAGTAATATTAAAACGTAAAGATCCAGATGGAGCCTCAAATAGAACTGTGCAAATGAGGAAGAAGCTAGCTTTTATGAATAACCCAGAGGAAAACCCAGATGAGTCGTCTAATGAAGATACTAGGGTTAGGGGTGTTTCATTTTCCAACCGCCCCAACGCTGTTCCATTTTCCAACATATTCGAATATGATGAGAATGGTGATGTTCAGCTTGCGTTGGTTGAAGGTACAAAAAGAAAAGGATGAATTACAAGTGAAATATAACAAATTGATCACGAAGCATATCACGGTGAAGCAAGAATTACAACAATTCAAAGAGAAGGATGTCATTCGTAAACGCAAACGTTTAAAAAAATCTGAAAAGGGACATAAACGTTCACGTACCAATGTATAATTATAAAAGATTAAATTTTATGACTCGTCATCCAGTAGTGGAGGCCGTAAACAAATGCTATCCACAGCAACAGCATGAGTGCAAAGATGCGAGGGAAAAAATCTTTCATAATAATTAATATTACTTTTTATCTCTATTTATATTTGTTATCTCTTAGCGAACACACATATAGGGTTAGAGTTAGGGTTATAGAATAAATATCCACGCGAAGTTAAATACAAAATGAATAAATATCCACGCAAGTAAAAACACAAAATGAATAAATATCCACGCAAGTAAAACACAAAATGAATAAAAATATCCACGCAAACACACAGAAGAAAACCGGAGTGAAATATACTTGGTATACACTGCGTCGATTTAGCCGAAAATATTTATAGTTACACCATTCGTTCTGGTACTTGATTTTTTTACTCCTCGCGCCCATTGCTCAATATACCATTTTTGGTAATAGAATAATTTTACATAATAACTAAGAGTTCAATTGTTAAAAGCGGTACTCTGCACAATCACACCAACATTCACTAAAGTATATTTATGGAAGCGGTGGTTCTTAACGTGGCTGGTAATGTTGCTGTCGCTGCTGGTAATGTTGCTGTCGCTGCTGCCGCTGCTGCTCGTAGGCGTTCAAATGAATTTGTAAGATTCATCACACCAAAAAAATGGTTCAATAACCTGTATGAACTTAGAACAAGTAAGAACGAAATAGCATGGTTAAAGAGCATGTATCTGCAAGTAGAGAAAAAACTTAGAACAAGTATCAAACAAAACAAAAAGTTAAAGAACAAGCATCAACAAGCGCTCCAAAAGGAAAAGAACAAGTATCGGCAAATGTTGAAAGAGGAATCGAACAGGTATCTAGAAGCGCTCGAAAAGGAAGAGAACAAGCATCAACAAGCGCTCCAAAAGGAAGAGAACAAGCATCGGCAAATGTTGAAAGAGGATTCGAACAGGTATCTAGAAGCGCTCCAAAAGGAAAAGAACAAGCATCAACAAGCGCTCCAAAAGGAAAAGAACAAGTATCAAGGGCACTCTACAACAACAATCCGCCGAGCAACAACAAGCCGCCAGTTAAAAAGGTCACATGGGCGCAATAAAGATTTACTACAAGCAATCGACATCGAAAAAGGCAATGTAGAGCATAACGTAGCACAACTCTATTTTAACTTAAATAAATTTAAATCAGAAGTGAAAAGGCTGCAGAAACAAATATATGAAACCTATAAACAATTGCGCCCGGAATTCGATCCATTCACTGTCGCGTGCATGAAAGGCATTCTAGAGGATGTCAAAATGATGATTGAACATGATCCCGCGGAGGTGAATGCAAAGAAATATGAATCGACGCGGTTGCATACAGCAGCCTGCCATGGTCACACCGAAGTAGCGAAACTCCTGTTGAGGAAGGGGGCGGATATCCATGCAACGAATAAAGATGGAAAGACGCCGTTGCATATAGCAGCCGTAGAAGGGCAAACGAAAGTAGCAGAGCTCCTCTTGCGTGAGGGGGCGAATATCCATGCAAAGGATAAGAAAAGATTTACGCCGTTGTCTTGGGCAGCCGAAAACGGGCACACGAAAGTAGCAGACCTTTTGTTGCGTGCGGGGGCGGAGGTGGATGTAAGAGATGAAAATACATGGACGCCGTTGTATAGAGCAGCAAATAAAGGCCACGACGAAGTAGCAGAGCTCCTCTTGCGTGAGGGGGCGAAGGTGAATGCAAATGGATGGACGCCGTTGCATTCTGCAGCCCAAAACGGGCACACGAAAGTAGCAGACCTTTTGTTGCGTGAGGGGGCGAATATCCATGCAAAATCCTACTGTGGAAAGACGCCGTTGCATCTAGCAGCATACAGAGAGTGGTGCACGGAAGTAGCAAAGCTCCTCTTGCGTGAGGGGGCGGAGGTGAATGCAAAGGATAAAGATGGAAAGACGCCGTTGCATCTAGCAGCCGAAGACAGGAAAGTCGAAATGCATAAACTATTAATAGCACACGGTGGTAAATTGCCGTTATATCTTATATTATTTGATAATGCGATGAAGTTTGTGGGTTCTGGGTTAGTGGTTTATTTTTCTTGGTTACTTTACAGGTTACTTTACAGGTTCGTGGATATATATTGGGTTAGCTTTGGGATAGGTTTAAGGAATTTTGGGATAATGCTACTCTATTGGGTTCCATTATACCTAATTTTTTTGTTAGGGTTCGGGTTGTTCATGTTGTTGTGGGAATGGCGAGGTCGCCAAACTCCAAGCGGCCGACTAACTGGTCCAAGAGCCTCCCTACTTATTGCTGTTACTGTTTGTAATACTCTATATATTTGCTACATTTGTTTTAAATATGTTTATCCATGGTTAGGTATGGGTAGGCTTATGAATTATATATATGGGTAGGCTTAGGAATTATTTGGAACTGGTAAAAATACAGATTTTAAAGTCGGTCTAGAGAAGAAAGAAATGCTACAGGACATGATTGATGATGCCAAAAAAGCATTAAAACAGATGCATCAACTAGGATTTTTACACCGTGATATTAAAGGTGATAATATGGTAGTTGTTTATTTTTTTTATTTTTTCTTATTTTTTATCTCTCGGTAACCTGCTCCTAAACTTTTCATTGTGTTGTTATGCGACAAGCCCGACGTATTTCTCGCCGCGTGATAATTCGTCTGTACGTAATTCGACCAATTCGGCGACGGCGTGACGCTTTGTTTCTTGTTGTTATACTGTTGTGTGCCCGTGCTCAATGCGTTGGAAAACGAGTGGGATGGTCCGTTCATTTGTCTTTGTCCTCGTCTGGTTTTATAGGTTCGTTTTCTTGCTCGACTCGCTCTTTTTGTGCGCAAAGCCACTCGTGCACGGCATCCGGCGACATGTCGTCCACGTTGCAATCCACCTCGTACAAGCCAGTCTCGCGAAACAGATGCATCATCATCTGCGAGCAGATAAATTTATTCGGATCATTCGCCAATTGAAACGGCGCGAACAGCAGCAAGGCTCGCGGAATGTCGTACGGCTTCCCCAGCTGCTTGATTTGCCACGTGAGCACGCGCTGCATCTCGTCCATGCCTTGTATCGGGATGCGTATCACCTTGTAGACGGGCAACTTGGGCATCACGAAGAATGGCTCCTCGTCCTCCTCGCGCAAGATGCGCATCGCCACGCTGCTTCCGAACAAAATGTAAAAGCAAACGCAAATATCGCCCATCAGCTCCTTGGTCTCTCGCAAGATGTCCGCGCACGCCTGCGGCGAGTAGCTGTCGGGCGTCGCCTCGTCCACGATGACGCGAAACAGCGCAGCGTCTATCACGACGGAAAATTCCACGTGGCAAAACATACCGACGCACTTGTTGATAAAGTTGTCGTAGCATTCGACGGGGTACGCGAAGTTGACGCTCAGTTGCATCTTTGATAGACCCCATGTCGCATGGATATAGTCCACATTATTCGGCTTCGCTGTTCATCTTTTTCATTTTTTTGACTATTTAGGTTTTATATATGTTCTTTTAAAATGCGCGCTCCACGAAAATCGTTCCGTCGGCAAGACGCCGTGGATCCAGAGGAATTGGAAATATTACTCGACAAGGAAATGACACAGCACGATATCGAAACCAAAGCGATCAACCGGGCGCTATGCATGTCCAACAAAAGCGTCCAGCGCAGAATACCGCTGATCAACCAAATCATGCTGTATTTTGGCATTATCATCGGCCTCTTGATGTTTGCGCGGGGTTTGATCGACGGTGGCTTGTCTATGGTTGGATTGTGGCTCCGATTGATTTACTTCATCACCTTGTCCTTCAGCTACGGATTCGACGACCGCTTGACTGCCGATCGATGGTCCTTTCTGACACCCGCGTTGTCCGGGCTCCTGCTCACCGTGGCGCAGCTCGCCGGCATGTTCATCAGCAACGGTCCGTTCACCTGCAACAGCCTCGAAACCTGTCTATAAATATACCGTTGAATCATACAAAACATGAGTTGCTGCGCCTTTCTCTTCTTCTTCTTTTGCGTCGTCGCCTACGTGCAAGTTCGCTTTCGCTTCGAGCGCGACGGCCACAAGCTGCCTCCCAAATTTATCGTGCGCTACGTGATGCGAGGCACACCGGTGACCATGCACGAGTCGACTGCCATGCACCGCCACGCCGAGCACGTGCGCATCGGAACGCCGCCCAACCTCCTTCGCGGCAAGCACTTTCACGTGCCGTGCTGCGTGCACCTCCACGTCTCGTTCCACGTCCAAGCGGCGCCATTCACCTTTCACACCCTGCTGCTGGCGGGCAAAGCGCCGTTGATATCGATCACCGCGGTGGCAAACGACCGCGGCGTCGCTACCGGAAGCATGGACTACACCTGCCTTCGCCACACGGACATTCAATTGATTCACGTGCACGACGGCGCGTTGGTTTCCAGCCAACCCAGCGCCGCGGTTGCCAACGCCACCGTGGATTTCACGAGCACGCCCTTTTACGAGGAAGAGGTGATAGATTCCCCAACTGTTCACCTATAAAGGCCACGGCATGTCTACACAAACCATGACTAGCTACCCCTTACCAAAAGCGCCGCAAGAATATTGGACCAAGTATCACAATAAGAAAGTCGACGCCGGAGTGCTGAGCGGGTACAAAATCGTATGGGTCGGCGTGCCCTTGCCCTGTCGCTTTCGCTCGGACACTGTCAAGGGTATATTGACGCCGCAGCACGTGTTCATCGTGAAAGGGAAGCAGGAGTTTGTCTACTGCTTGAGAGATAGCATGGACACGATGAACAAGTTGCCCAAGAAGTATTTCACCACGTGCTTTCCTCACATTTCGCTGACGAAAGTGCCGACTGACAACCGGTTTGACATCAAGCTGTCGAAGCGCAAGACCATCACGCTTCCGTACATTCCAGATTCGTTCTTGGAACAGAAGAAGAACAAAGTCAAGCGAAAGCGGAGAAAAGTGTTTCACGAGGTCGAGCAACCGACCGAGAACCCGAGCTACGAATCCATCCAGTTTAACGTCGCCAACGTGCCGAGATGGCACGTACTAAACAACGAACAGAACAAAAACCATCCCACGAAGCAGGATATATTGATGCTGATCCGGTCGCTGGTCGAGGCGAGCGATGGCGAGACGTTTACATTTTCAAATCCATTTGAGCAAGTGAAAGAAATAGACAATATAAAAAACAACGAACAATTACTTAGTAGGTTAAAAATAGTCACCGGGTTTATTTATCACTATTGCCGGCGCGAGCTGGGCTTGGTGACCATGCGCGTTGAGCACGTCGACAAGGCTAAAGCGTTTCTAAAAGTGTTGCGTGATAAAAGTTAGTTAATTTTTTGTACTTTACACAAATATCGCATTTTGCCGCCGTGGTCATTTCTTTGTCGGCGCAGGCTTGGTGCATCCATCGTTTTCCACACTTGCACTTCACCACGCTGTAATCGATGTAGGTTCGTATCGAATCCGTCAACGCTTCGCCGCACCGGTAGCACGCCGGCTTCTCTGATTTGCGCACTGGAAGTACCGACGGTTTAATTTGTATCGACGATTCGGTCGACCGCTGCTGCAGCGTATCCAAGAGCATCTCGGGCGCGTGCTCCATCGACACTTTGCAAAATTCGAATTGGTTGGGAATTCCAGTTTTCAACGCATCTAGAAACATACCATTGTTCATCCAGCTGTACGCGAGGCATAATTCGCGAGTTTTGGTCGGGTACTGTAGCAGTAATTGTACGTGGTGTTTCCAGCGTTCCGTGCCGGTCATCGATGCTTTGTAACCCAACATGGTTGTGTTTATGTATGCTGTATGTGTGTATTTATACTCGTTTTTTGCTTCTCCTGTCGATTGAGTGATAAAAATACCTTAAAATACAATTTAAAAAAAAAATAAAAAGAGGTCAAAATTTTGAATTATATATTGTTAATGAAATAGCATTAAAAGGGGTATGCCGTAATGCTGTGTATCGATAATATATATATACAGCAAAAAAAAAAATATTTTTT
>Ga0114933_10001252_pt1 | contig 28591 bp, 32 predicted proteins | sample 4SBtaG_FD_89691 | JGI IMG/M metagenome (GOLD analysis project Ga0114933, IMG submission 89691) | Deep subsurface microbial communities from Kolumbo volcano to uncover new lineages of life (NeLLi) - 4SBTROV12_W25 metaG | ecosystem: Environmental > Aquatic > Marine > Volcanic | place: Kolumbo... | reverse complement strand
CGTCCTAGAAATTCATCTTCTGATGTTGTAACTGATCTTATGATTCAAATGTATAAAGGAGACTTATTATACAGCCAACAACAAGGTTGTTTCTTTATGTATGAATATAGAAGTAAGGGCTTGTGGTGCCAGCTGTTTGATTCTGAGATTAAAGGAGACATAAAAGATAAATTTAATCTTATTAAGAAAGATGCTTTACCTAATGGTTACAGCATGAATCTGATTAATGATGTTGTTGAGCAATTAAAAATTAGTCTTATCTTTGATGATTGGTATGACCAAAAAGATTTATTGCTTTTTACAAATGGCATTTTAAATGTTGAGACAAAAGAATTTTCTGCGTTTAAAAAAGAATTGTATATGACTCAACAGTTGCCTTATGATTATGACCCTCATGTAGACTGTGAGCCTATTATCAAGTGGTTGAAAAATACTCAAGATAATAACTGGGGTCGTACACAAGTTCTTCGTGCATGGTTGCGTGCTGTTCTGTTAAGTCACTCTGAAGTTCAGAAGTTTGTTGAGATTGTTGGTCCAGGTAAGTCAGGTAAATCTACTTATGCCAACCTTGCACATGCTTTGGTCGGTGATGAAAATGCAATGATTTCAAGTCTTGAACACCTAGAAAAAAATCGTTTTGAAACTGCTAATCTATACAAGAAAAAACTTTTACTTTTCAATGACGTTGAACGCTATGGTGGTTCGGTTTCCATTTTAAAAGCAATCACTGGACGTGACCTAATCCGTAACGAACGCAAGTTCCAAAGCAACTCTCAAAAACCGTTCAAGTTTAATGGACTTGTTATCATCACAGCCAACGAACCAATCCAAACCACAGATCCCACCTCAGGATTGGCACGTCGTCGCCTTACTCTTCCATTCGACAAACCTTTTAAAGGAGCAGCTTCAGAACAAAAAACTCTTATTGATATGGATGATAAGGGTCGTCCATTCGGTGAGTTTGCATGTATGTTACCAGGTCTGGTGAACTGGTTGCTTGATATGAGCGCAGATGAAATGCGTGAATATCTAATGGAAACAAATAAAAAAGTTCCTTTCTTTGCTAAACATCATCGTGAACAGATCTTAAAATCTAATCAGATAATGGATTGGATAAGCCATTGTTTGATCTTTGATCCAGGGGTTGCTTGTTCTATTGGCTTGGCAAAGTTTGCCCCAGGGGGTACATCCTATGTGTATACCAATTGGGATAAATGGTTGTATGCCAGCTATTGTGAATTTTCTCGTGGTAGCAATGTAAATATTCTGGGCCGTAGTCGTTTTGAATCTCTTTTGCTTGATATCTGTGTTCATCAATTAAATCTAAATGTTTACAAGATGGCTACTGTAAGGGGTGCAAAAATTATAAACATTGCTCCCAGGGCATCCAACCCCGCTAAGTATGAAAAATTTCCTTCTGTTGTAGAGGTTGGTTTAAATAAAGATAAATGGATGGATATGTATGGAGAGTCTCTTTTAAGTAAAGGGGATGTCAAAATAGAAGTACATGAGGAAGAATTTTGACTAGCAGTAAGCACTTGTTATTGGATGCCCATGATTGTGATCATGAGATTTTAAATGACTATGAAAAATTAGAATGCATTATGTATGAAGCATTACATCTTGCTAACGCAAAACTTCTAAGGATGATCGGGGAAAAATTTGAACCTCAAGGTGTAACCTTGTTAGCGTTACTTGCCGAGTCCCACTGTTCTATTCATACCTGGCCCGAGTTAGGGTTTGCTGCTATTGATTTCTATACTTGTGGCAAAGAGTTTGATACTTTCAAACTTACCAACATGTTTAGAGATAAATTAAAATCAAAAACAATAATCAAAAAAGACATTAACAGGCCCACAACTCTTCAAAATTATGTATAGTATTTAAAGCTAATCATTTAATATGGCTGATACCAAGATTAAACTTCTTTGGGTTGGTGACATTGTTGCTACTACGGGTTTTGCAAGGGTAACCGAAAACGTTCTTAAACGTTTAAAAGCAACTGGTAATTATGAAATCCATGTGCTTGGTTGTAATTGGCATGGTGATACAACTCCTCTTCAGCAAGAATATTTTTTATATCCTGCTTCTAATCGTTTTCAAACTGCTCCTTTTGGTGAAGATCGTATTCGTGGCCTTGTTGAACAAATCAAACCTGATGTCATCTGTACGATCAATGATAGTTGGATTATCAATGAACAATTTAATCGTATCAAAGATCTAAGAGAAACTCTTGGTTTTAAATTCGTGGGTTATTATCCCATGGATTCCTATGAGTGGTATGGCGGCTTGCTTGATACTCTTAACGAATGGGATGCTGCTGTTTGCTATACCGAATTTGGTGCTCAAGAAACTATTAATGCAGGTGCCACAAAGCCTATTACTGTTATTCCTCATGGCTTAACAGAAAAACAATTCTATCCTATGGATAAAGTAGAGGCTAGAAAACAACTTGGCTTAAATCCGGATGATTTTATTGTCTTTAATGGCAATCGAAATCAATTTAGAAAACGCATCGATATTACAGTAAGTGCCTTTGCAAAATTTGCTGTTGATCGCCCTGACACTAAGCTTTATCTCCATATGGGATTAAAGGATATGGGTTGGGATATCATGCCTTTGTTTGCAAGAGAAATGAATCGTCAAGGGCTGGATCCTAATAACAGAATCATTATGACTTCGCCCAGTCCTCATGCACCCGCTGTCCCTTTTGAACTGTTAAACGTCATCTATAACGCATGTGACGTTGGTGTCAATACTTGCAAAGGGGAAGGTTGGGGTCTTGTCAACTTTGAGCACGCATCTTGCAGAGTTGCTCAAGTCGTACCAAACCACACTTCTTGTAAAGAAATTTTTGAAGGTACAGGTGAGATGATTAGATCTCTTCATAACGATGTAGACCATAATCTTGGTCGCATCATGCCTTGTCCCGAAGACGATCACTTGACTGAAATTTTAGGTAAGTATTATGAAGACCGTGAATTTTTGGACCAGGTTGCTCAGTCTTGTTACGATCGTGTAACCCATCCTCAATTTAAATGGGAAACTGTTGCGTCTAAATTCAATGATGTTTTCCAGGAGGTTGTCCGAGTGGAGGATGAAGTAAAACCTGAAATTGTAAAGCCCAAAAAAACTAAAAAGAAAGCTGCCGTTAAAGTTTAATTTTTTTAAAATTTGAATGCTTGGACCGGCGGCTTTTGCTCCGGTCTTTTTTTGTGCAGACTTTCAGACTTTCAGACCTTTTATACTTTACCCCTATCTACAGTACATAAACAAAATATTGTACTGATGAAAAGTTTTAACAGTACAATACTCCGATAATGTACTGTGGGTTATACTAAAGAAAAAATAACCCAAAAGTCTGATTCTCTGCATGGCCAACCTCAATCGGATGTATCATGAAGTGTCTCATGCGACTCAATTTAGTTATGATCCAGGGATTGCTTCTCGTTCTGATCAAGAGCTAGATGAAATTGGGTTCTATAAAGGCTTTCCTTGCCCTCATGGTCACATCATTCGTCATAAAGAAAAACATTGGTGTTATTTCTGTGTTCAAAAAATCCTTTCTAATGCCTGTGGTTTTGATATAAACTATCTTGATTCTGCCTATAAAATCAAATATCAAAAGCTATGGAAACAAATTAATATTGGAGATCCGAAAGAATGCTGGGAAATAAAAACAAAAACTATCTATAGTCCTGAAAGAATTAAGATGCCTTCATATCGCAGTGAATATAGCAACAATTTATCTGAAAACGTTTCTATTCATAAGGCCATATACCAGTGCTCCTGGGGAGATGTTGGTAAATTTCGAGTTACAAGAACTTGTCAAAACCCTAAGTGCGCCAATCCCTTGCATCTTGTGTCTTCTTGGAATAGATCTTTGCCTCCAAAAACAATTAATCAAATGATCTTAGAGTTTGATGTTGAAAAACTTATGTTGTACAGCAACAATAAAGGCAATAATCAACTCTGCTTGCAAGGAATGAAAATGAATATTTCAAATCCTTTGGAAAACCAGAATATTTTAAAAGAGTAAAATAGAAATATTGATTATAAACTAAATAAATGCCTCGCGTTTCTGCTACTCAAAGACAAAGAACTCAAAATAATCCACTGCCATTAGGTCCATTTGGTCAACTATCCATACGAAATTTACTAGGTTCTCTTGGTCCTAAAAATAAACTTGGTTCTAATGGTTATGGCGGTGGTACTTTTAATCATTGGTTTAGTATTGAAATAAGTTCACCTGCTTGGATTATTCTTGCAAAAGGAGGAGAACGTAAAGAATATATTCAGCTTTCTGTTTATGATTTAAATTTAAACCCTATCTTAGGCAGAGGTATTTTTGATAGAGATAGTATTAAAGAAATAGAAAATGGTGAAGTTTATTATCCTTATGAAGGTCATGTAATGTCTGCCGGGTCGGATCTTTATAATACTTTTAATCCAAATCGTTTTGATAAAGGAGACGATCGTTATTTTCCCTTGGAGACGGGTAAATATTTATTATGTGTTTCTTCTACCAGGAATGAAGATATAAATTATGAAGTTGGAATGGTGATTGAATTTCCAACCTCTTCTGATGATGATTTATTGGCAGAAAATTTTGAGTACATTTTATGGGAAAATGCTGATTTAATAGCACTGGAAGTAGAATCTGATTTTGTTGAAAATGCTTCACATGTACATTCTCTTGTTGAATGGAAAACAGCTTGGGCTCGTGAACAACAACTAACCAAGCCCTTTCCTGCTATCTTGGTACCATATGCAACCAGGCCGTGACAGATGACTTATCGAATGAAAAGAAAAAGGATAACAAAAACCATAAAACTAAACAAGAAACACTTTATAAAGCTATGGTTAAAACCTTGGATAATGACGACGAGTGGTTGCGTGTGGTCAGTGAGCATGGTCGTATGCCAATCAAAACGTCAAGCAAACGATTGGATGACAAAAAAAAGAAATCAAAGAAACAGAAAAATAATTATCAATTTGACAGGTAAGGTTGCTAATAAAGCACAGGCTATTGGTGTACGTGTATTGCGTCAATGGACTTCTGTGATACCCCCTGGTGATTCTTTAGCATTTGATTGTTCTTGTGCAAACAAAGAAAAACAATTTCGTGTATGGAAAAAATGGTTTACAAAACATGAAAGTAGTAAGTGGATTATCAATGATGATTTAAAAACATTCTTTTTTTATAGATCTTTACACTTAGAATAAAAAGGTGTTCATTTATTACTCATGGATTTCGCTAAATACATTGAAGCTGCATTAGCCGTTCATGCTGCAGCTAGTGTTATCACTGCTATGACTCCTACCCCAAAGGATGACAACTTCCTCAAAGGTATTTACAAAGTTTTAGAGACTGTTGCATTGGTTATCGGTAAAGCAAAACAGCGCTGATTATTCAACAGGTTGGAACCAAAATACAACTCCTCCCTGTTCGTCAACCCATTTTTTAGTTGCGTAAGCCTCATTTTTATTGAGGGTTACGCATTTTTTTTCTTTTCCTAATTCCCAACAAATATTAACTTTAATTTCTTTTTTATTCTTCATTTGGTAACAAGTAAAGCCCAGCCTGTTCCGTTGCCATCACACTCCCAGCGCTTAAGCCAATTTTTTCTACTGTAACAAATACTGCATCCTGCTGTTGATTCGTTGTTGATGTAACCACCATTCACCATGTCTGCATCACCATTAGGATCATGGTGAACAAAATTGTCTTTATCAAAACCGATTACACAAGTCCAGTGGCCGCCCCCCTCTGGTCTAGCAATAGAACCATGATGCAGCCAACCCACCGCAACTGGTCTGCCATGCCTAATTTCATTTTCTAATATTGCTGAATTACCGTCTGTAATAAATTTTGCTTTTAGACCGAGTGATTGCAGTGTTTGTACTTGTGCTACGGCTTCTGTTGAATCACCAAATTTTCTACGAATAGAATTATATTCATCATCACTTTGAACTGCTCCATAATATTTTGCTATCATTGCACAGCTACTAGAAAAACATTCTCTGTAACCAGTACCTGATTTATTATCAAGCTGATATTCATAGGGAACATCAAGAACAATGTCATTGATAATTAAATCTTCGTTGCAACCAGGAGTTCCTGTTTGTTGATCCATTATTTGAATCAATTTTTTGGTGTAGTCTGGATCGGTTGCATAACCTTCGCTAACTAATAGTTCAGCGCATTCATTACGGCTTGAGGCTCTATTGACTCCCTGGTAGCCCTTAAAATCCTTATACCAACGGTTAACAAGATATTTTACGCAATCATCAATAGAATCAAAATCAATAAAACCGTCTGTAATAGTAATCCATTTGTTATCAATAAATTCAGATGTTTCACAGTCTGAACCACCGGCTCCCTTTAGCCCGAAGTAATTATGTTTACCTGATACATGTTTACCCCAGCTGGATTCCAATGCCCATTGTGCTGCTACACATTCAGGATATTTTGCGCCTGCTTGTTTGGCCGAATTATAAATTCCGTCCCAGGTATTATTACCTACATTCTTTTTATTTGTTACTTCTCTATATTTAGAAGCAAAAATATTTAAGATTTCAGGAGATACTTTGGTTTGAAGCCAGTTCCAGGCATCAATCTGATGCTCTAAAGCATCGTAATATTTTGCTGCGTCTGTAAATTTAATCGTCATTTTTGTTAAGGACTGTTTTTTTGTAATTACCTTTATACACTTTAGGACCTATATGCATACAAGTGCTTGAAAAATCAATCCAGATTTCAAAACCCAAATCATGTAATTTTTCACAAAGAAAAACATCTTCTCCCATAAAACCTTCTCCATTAAAATCATATTGACAAATATTTTTTATTTTGTTTCCTCTAAAATAAATATCTACACTATTTTTGCTTAATGTCTGTAAACTTTTTTTGCTTAATTTTAAACAACTTGTACTAACAATATTAACTGCCTGTAAATTACCTTCGATTGTTTCAAATTGTTCTTCATCTTCAAACCAAAAATCATAAACTTCTTCTCCTTCAATTTTTTTAACTGTTGGTATCGCAATAACATCTTTTGGATTTTTAATTATGTTAATTAAAGTATTTGGATTACAACAAACGTCTGCGTCAATAAAAATCATACAATCGTAATCTTGTTCAACAGCAAGAGACATTAATTGATTTCTTGCCATGGGCAAAATACTTTCATAAGAAAGCATGCAGACATCAATATTAATATTATTGGCGGCTCCTAATTTAGAATTTCATTTATTGTAGACGCATAATAAGCATCTACTTGCCCATGCAAGGCAGGTGTAGCAATTAATACGTTGGTTGGTTTTTTCTGATCTGTTCTAAAACTTTTTGCCATTGAGGAATTCTTTTTTGCCATGTCCAGTTTTCGTTATAGAACTCAGTTTGTTTTTTAAGTTTTAATTGATTTTCTGGTGTCCAATAAGAATCAATTACTTCGTTCAATACGGTAGCATATTTTTCAGCCAATCGAAGATAATCGGAATCATAACAAACAAAATCAGCGTATTCTCCGCATGTCTCTGATAGTGCTCCATAATTAGTAACCACTGCTTGACATCCAGCGCACATGGCTTCTATTACTGCAATGCAAGATGTTTCTTCAAAAATACTTGGATATGCAAAAATATGTGCTTCTTGCAAGGCATCTCTTATTTCTTGATTTGTTGCGTATCCTTTATAGTTAATACCAGGCGTATTTTTTAATTCATCAAACAAAGGTTCAAACTTATTTCCTAGCATTTTTTCAAATACAGGGCCATAAATTTTAGTAGAGGAATACACATCTAATTCAATATCGTTGCGATTTAAAATTTGAAATGCTTTTAATAATACGTGTAACCCTCGCCAAGGGGTTGAAGTGTGTATTAATTTTAATTTTTTCCCCTTAGATTTTGGTTTAGGTAAAAATTTTGTTGTTGCATTTTTTATGACTATTGATTTCCATGGGGGTGTATTAAATTTTTCTCTAAATTTTTGATGGCACCAATGCGAATTGTAAATAAAACAATCAATTTTATTTACAAAGCTACCACTTTTCATTCCTTGTACATTATCCTGGTCATAACTTAATTGTTGCAAAAGAATATTTTTTACACCCGGAACAATTAAATTTTTATCACAATTACAAACAATTAAATTAATCCCTTCAAAATCAAGATAACTCTGAAGGGACTCAACTAAAATCTCAGTTCCACCTTTGGGCGTACTTGGCATTCAAAAAACTAATCTATATTGATTATAGATAATTTTAAGCGCCTTGCAATTGAGCAATGGTTTGTTCGGCTGCTTCTAAACGATCAATTAATTGTTTAACGGCTTGAACAAGAATTGGATACGTTTTAAGTGGGGCTGCTTCTAGTTTCTCAGGATTTGAATCAAGAACTAAACTTGTATATTCAGTAGTATTTAATTCAGTTTCTACTGTCTGTAGTTCCTGAGCAATAAAACCATAATCTTTTTTACCATTAAACTCACTGGGAGAATAGACACGTTCTCCAGAGACCATGGTTACTTGAGGGTCTCTACGTGCCCACTCAAACTTAACGGGTCTCAATCGTTTAATAAAATCAATACCATGATCGAGATCCGCAATATTTGTTTTATCTCTTTCATCAGAAAGACTAGTAATACTTGTTTGATTACATCTTAATGTTGTAATCAAATTATTACCTAGTGTAATTTCATTGTTAACACCTCCGGCCGAAGGTTCAGAATTATGACCAATAAATGTACAATTTGATCCGGTAACAAGACCAAGGCCAGCGTACCCTGCACTATTTCCTATTGCTGTATTGAATCCTCCGGTTGTCAATGAAAATAGCGCAGCATTTCCTACGGCTGTATTTCCGATATTTAAGTTGCTAGAAAGAGAAGCGTATCCTACAGCGGTATTATAGTATCCAACTTGTGTGCTAATAAGAGCATCGTATCCTACAGCGGTGTTTTGAAAGCCATCTTGAACGCTCCTGCCCGCTCGATATCCTATTAGTGTATTGCCGTCGCCTGTTGTTATACTTTGACCTGCTCTATATCCAACAAGAACTGAACCAACTGTATGTCCATTTGATGCATTGTCAATACCAATAGAAACATTTTTGGATACCTGTGAGTTACCGAAATGATTAAACATATTACTACCGATTAATATATTGTCTCCACCTGTATGTGTTACACCTGTTGGCGAACATATATTCTTTCCAATCAGTACATTGTTGGGGCCAGAAATAGTGCTGCCGCAGAATGAGCCTACATAAACATTGCTGTCTTGAGGTTTATCATCCTTGGCCAGATCGCTGCCAACTGCAACTGTATATGTCCAAGAATTAGTCCAAGCTGTAACAAAATGATTACTAGCTATATAACTGCCTATTGCAACATTTCTGGTTCCAGAATATATTCCCTTCGCACAGTTATTACCTCCTATCATAACGGTCGATGTTAAAAATCCTGAAGATTCACTGGCAACTCTATAACCAATAGCAACATTCTCGCTGGTGTTGTTATCGGGTGAAGGATAAGCTTCCTCTCCAATAACTATATGATTATTTGTACCACTGTGAGAAATACCTGCACGATGTCCAATATAAATACCACCGCTAACAGTGTTACCACTTTCTAATGCATAATTGCCAACAACAGTAGTGTTAAATAGACTTCCTCCTGCGTTCTTCGATGAGTAATTACCTATGCTTATATTTCCAGTGGCATCATAAATTGAATTAAGAGCTTCATGGCCAACAATTACGTTATTTTGAGCTTCAAATGATGCCAGAGTAAATCCGCTGTCTATTCCTGCATTATTGCCTATAGCTATAATGTTTGTCTGGGTAGCCTTAAATGTTCCCGGATTAGATGAAGTGGCTGTTCTATAACCAATAAGTATTGTTCCTGATGGATTCCTGGTATTTGCACCTGCACCCCATCCAATAACTGTATTTTGGTTGCCGCTTGTGCCAGTTACACCTGATAAAGCAAAGGCACCAATAATGACACCGCTTGTTAAGGGCTTAGGTACTGTTCCTGTTGGTTGAAGACCTGCTCCCGCTTCAAAACCCAAAATAGTAGAGCCACTTGCTCCAAAAGATCCTGTAACAACAGCTGTACCAACACCTAATGTGGTTGTGCCTGGGGAACCAAGTGTTGAGCCACTTAAATTGGGTACAGGTGCCCAGCTTAAATTTGTAGCTCCATCACTAACTAAAGCGTAACCAGATACAGATGCATCACTAGATGGTAATCTCCATCTTATGTTTGTAAATGCTGCCATGCCAGTAGGTGGGTTAAAACCGACTGAATTGGCTGTTCCACTTTCGTAAAAATCTACTCCTGCTCCATCTGTAAATTGAATAAGACCAAGCCCAGCAAACGGTGATCTAGTATTGCTAATGGTCATGTATCCATAGCCACCAGCTGCAAAATTACCTGTACCGCCAGTTATGAATCCTCCACTTAAACCAGCTGCATTTAAATAGTTGTTTGCAGTGTTGTAAGATAAACTAGATGTTGCACGAGCAAGTCCACTTCCAGTGGTATTGTCTTTTAAAACAGGATAAATAAGCCCTGCTCCTGGAATTGAGCTTGCATTAATACCTGTTGAGTAAAGCTGTCCACCTCCTACAGGTGCCCAGCTTAAATTTGTAGCTCCATCACTAACTAAAGCATAGCCAGATACAGATGCATCACTAGATGGTAATCTCCACCTTATGTTTGCTAGTCCCATCCCAGTAGGTGCGTTAAAACCGACTGAATTGGCTGTTCCACTTTCATAAAAATCTACTCCTGCTCCATCTGTAAATTGAATAAGACCAAGCCCAGCAAATGGTGATCTATTATTGCTAATAGTGAGGTATCCATAGCCACCATTTGCAAAATTACCTGTACCGCCAGTAATAGTTGTTCCACTTAAACCAACTGCATTTAAATAGTTGTTTGCAGTGTTGTAAGATAAACTAGATGTTGCACGAGCAAGTCCACTTCCGGTGGTATTGTCTTTTAAAACAGGATAAATAAGCCCTGCTCCTGGAATTGAGCTTGCATTAATACCTGTTGAGTAAAGCTGTTCACTTCCTACAGGTCCCCAGCTTAAAGTTCCAGATGCATCACTAACTAAAGCGTAACCAGATACAGATGCATCACTAGATGGTAATGCCCATCTTATATTTCCTGCAATGCCAGTAGGTGCGTCAAAACCGACTGAATTAGCTGTTCCACTTTCATAAAAATCTACTCCTGCTCCGTCTGTAAATTGAATAAGACCAATAGAAAATGGTGATCTATTATTGCTAATGGTGAGGTATCCATAGCCACCAAGTGCAAAATTACCTGTACCGCCAGTTACTGTACTACCTGTAATATTTGTGAAGTCCCCTGTACCTGCTTGTACGGTAATACCAGAAATAACACCGCCTGTAGAATAAACACCTGATCCAAAAATACCAGATCCGGTTACAAAAATATCTTCAACAAAAAAAGCGTCACCAGTAACTGTTAATCGTTCTTTCGTAACGCCTGTTACAAAAGTAGCTGTATTTGCGTTTAATACATCAAAATTACCAGTTTGGCCGGTGATTGTATTACCTGAAATGGTACCGGTAGAGGTGTGACCACCGACGTTTAATACATCAAAATTACCAGTTTGACCAGTAATAGTAGTGCCTGACAATAAAGTCAGTGCATGGATTTCAACACCAGTAATATAAGTAAAATCACCCGTAGAAACAGCTAATCCACTAAAGTTACCAGAGGGTGCGAGAACAGTTTGAAATTCGCCGGTAACACCTGAAATAGTTCCTGAAATAACAAGGTTTTCTGCATTAACATCTATTAGACCGGAAACGTTTAAGGTTGCTTCGCCACCACCACTGGTGTAAATAATTTGATCAACTTTTACTTTACCGAATGCCATGTCTTTGTTTTATTTTTAATTATAATCGCTTTAAATCTATTTATACTGTCAGCCAAATTGAGCCAGTTGGTACTGTAACAGTAACTCCACTTGATAATGTAAGTGGTGTAATTGAAAATCCATTAAAACCACTTTCAATTATTTGATCTTCTTCGTAAACTATTTTAGTTTCAATCATTGCGCCTCTGATCATTCTTTCTGTTCTTAGACCAGAAGCTCCTGAAATATAACCGCTAGAAATAATATTTCCCGTTGTTGTGGTAACAAAGTTTGCAACAGTAAAATTACCGGTCGTAGCTGTAACAGTTACTGATTCAATTAAGGTGCCACCAGTAATAAAATCTCCGGAAATAAGATCTGTAAAAATTCCTGTGGAGCCGGAAACAAAGTGAATGCTGCCCGTGGTGCCTGTCATTGTGGTACCACTTAATAAAGCAGTAACAACTCTGGTACTGCCTGTAATTCTGCTTACAGATAAATCTTGACCCGCAATAATTTCACCAGATAAGGTATCTGTAAAAGTACCCGATACACCACTTACAGTTGTAAAATTACCTGTTTCAACATCAAGAGTTCCAAATCCAATTGTATTTCCGGTTAAGTTATCAAATAAACCTGTTGTTCCTGTAACAGTAATACCTTTTACTGTTGTTCCGGTAATTGTTGTGCCTGTGATTACAGTTGCTGTAATGGATTCAAAATTACCAGTTGTACCGGTAATGGTTGTACCTGTAATCGAAATGGCATTAAAGCCACTAATTGTTGCTGTTTTAAATTGTCCGGTTTGACCAGTGATTGTTAAACCAGAAATTTTTGTTGTGGCATCTAATCTTGAAACATTAATAATTTCAAAATTACCTGTAGTACCCGTAACGGTTATTCCTTGAACATTGGTACCGCTAATGCTTGAGAATTTACCGGTTTGACCGGTAATGTTCACACCAGTAATATTTGTTCCTGTTATTGACGTAAATTTACCCGTAACACCGGTAATTGTTGTACCGGTAATATTGTTTGCATTTATTGTTTCACCTGTAATTAAAGTTGAACCTGTAATTGTGTTTGAAGTAATGTCACCAAAGGTGCCAGTAATTCCGGAAAGAGTAGTGCCACTTACTGTTCCGGTAATAGATATATTGCTTTGAAAGAAACCACTACCTGTAACAGTTAAATCTCCACCAATTTCAACATCACCTGTTGTTGAAATACTGGGAATGTTTACTTGATTTATAAATGTACCAGTTAAAGCTGTTAAAGAGGTAAATTGTCCAGTAACGCCAGTAATTGTTTGACCACTTAGTTTAGTTGTAAAAATACCGGAAACAGCTTGCTGCGTAGTAAATAAACCTGTATTACCAGTAACCGTGTTTCCGCTTAGTTTTGTTGTAAATGTTCCTGTTTCTCCTGTGATTTGATTAAAATCACCTGTTGGGGATTTAATTGTTAAGCCGGATATCTCTGTAGATCCCGTAATAAATTGGCTTGTTAAAGAAACAAAATTACCAGTTGTTCCGCTAAAGCTTATAAACTTACCGGTTTGTCCTGTAATTGTTGTTCCCGTTAAAGAAGTAAATGTTCCAGTATTTCCGGTAATTGTTGTTCCTTTTATGGTTGTACCGGTAATGGTTAAACCAGTAATATTAGTTCCACTAATATTTGAAAACTTACCTGTAATCCCGGTAATTGTTGTGCCGGTAATGTTTGTTGATTGAATGTTTGTAAATTTACCTGTTTCACCGGTAATAGTGGTACCAGATAACGTACCGGTTGTATTAATTGCTGCGCCAGTAATAGCAGCGCCACTAACTAAACTAAATAAACCACTAACACCTGCAATTTCTTGGCCTGTAACTTGTGTGAATTTACCTGTTGATCCTGTTACAGTGGTCCCCGTAACGACTGTAAAACCTGCAGATGTACCTGTAATTGTTACACAAATAATTTCTGTAATATTTCCTGTTGTGATGTTAGCATTGGTACCCCTTAAGTCCGAACCAGTAATTGTGTTGCCGCTGAGTAAGTTTCTAAACTCTCCGGTTCCCGTGCAAACTAATTGGTTAAAGGTACCAGTGCCCGATATTTGAACGTTTAGGGGGGCAAACGTTCCACCAATAGTAAGATCGTTATCAACTGTTAAGCTACCGGCAATAATGCCACCAGTTAACTGTAAATAATAAATATTATAATATTCCCTGGATGCAAGGAAAGTAAATTTTCTATTTTTAAGTCCCGGATCTATTTCAGAAACATCAACAACCGTATATAAATCGTCGTTTGCAATATCTGCACCCGCGATTGCTGATAATTCTGAGATCTTCCTATCTGCCACTTAACATATTCATGCCTACTCGTAATTATAATTCCACTGCATCTCTATTATTTTTGCATTTTAATTTCAATTCGAGGTAAATATTCTGATGTTGCATTCCAGCAGGATTGCAATCCAAAAACCAAGCCGCATGAAAGCGTGAACATCAATAAAATTTCTGCTAGTGTTAAGCTTCGTCTTACCACTCTAGTTTGAATATTTTGATTTCTTTGTTGATTGGGTAGTGGTTGTGGAATAGATGGCTGAGGCGTATTTCGGCGTTCTAAAACCTGTCTGACGGCTAATTCTTTTGCCTGCCTTTTCATTTCCGCAATCATTTCCGGAGAAAATTGGGGAGTATTTTCAACCTGTGGTTCTTGGTTTTCCATGATCGGTTTAATTTTTTTATAGACTAGCATTAAATTAAATGTATTGCGTTATGAATGGCATTAAAAAAGCAATAGAAGATGTAGCCCATGAACTTAAAAGTATAAAAAATGTACTTAATTCAATGTGGTATGACAATCACCCCGATAAAACCTCCTCGTCCCTTTGCCCCGATGCCTATGCAGATGAATATATTTCCACTGAAGAATGCGGCAGAAGATTAAATATTTCTGATCAAACAATTAGAAACTGGATTGCGCTTGGCAGAAGCAAGCCAGATGCTGGCTGGAAAGAAGGCGTCCACTATATCAATATAGTTCCCGATGGTCAAAGAAAAGCAATTATAAGAATCCCATGGAATCAGGTCATACAATCATTTATCAAAAATAAAAAAATTGAGTCTTCCGATCTTTATAAAAAAAAGCCTTTATATAAAACATCTCATAAGGACTTAATTTAAAATGGCTAATCGTTTTGATAATTTGGATCTAGAATCCATAACATTAGATAATTTCAAAGAAAAGCTACCGGTTTCTTTGGTCAAGCAGGTGTCTTGTTTTTTGCCTCCAGAGGGATCCTTTGATTCAAAGTGCCTTCAAAGGTATCTTGAAAATTTAAAAAACTATGAGCAGGAGGATGAAGGATTTCAAATGACTCTGGCAAATAGATTGAGAATGGCTTTTAGAGATATGAAGCCGGATACAATCTGCGGTAAGTTTCCCTTGGCGGAACTTCCCTTAAAACGTCGATTAAGGTGTGTAGCAGAATATTTAATTAGGTCTGGTGAATTTGATAAATTAAAAGACGAGAATGGCAAGTTGATTAAAAAAAGAGGCAATCTTGGTAAATTAGTTGTAATATACAGGCCTCTTCCAAAACTATTAGAATCTTTATCTAAACAAGGATTGTTTAAAAAATGAACAACAGAGAAAAGTTAATTCGAGCAACCCTTGGAAAAGACATTGATGAAGAAAAAGTAAAGATGCTTGAAACAACATCTAAATTTATTTTAGGTGATATGTGTAAAATGTATAGAAAGTTTTGGATGCACGAGGGTCCTGGGGTACTTTGTTTTCAGCCAGATGGTGAGCGTACTGTTTTCTTTTTAACACTAAAAGAAATTCATGCAGCCGAAGAAGAGTGTGAATCTCAAAACAATGGTGATTTAGCTGAAACCTTTAGAAGGGTTCTGGCGGCCGCTCAAAAAATAAATCCAGAAGAAAAAGCAGCGTACATCATCAATGATGATAGTGGAATACGTTATTTTGAAGTTGAGTATGAAAAAGATAAACAATAATGGCAATACCCAATATTCGTTATGGTCTAGATGAAGACCGAGAATATATAACAAACTATGATTTAACCTCTGCTGCGCACGAACTACTGGGAGGCATTGAGTTAGATGTTGCTAGTTCAAATTTTGCTAATGAGCATATAGAGGCTGAAAATTATTTTACCCCAACCGACGATGGGTTAAACTTACAGGATTGGTTTGGTCGTGTGTATTTATTTCCTCCGGCGGGGGCTTACTTTTGGCATAAAAAAGAAGATCGCTGGAAGATGACCAGGGCTTCTTCTCCTAGTCTGGTTTCATCACATGCTGTTTGGTTTAGAAAACTTTATAAATCTTGGTGGAATGGTGACATTGAACAAGGTTTATATTTTACAAATTGTCCTGATATGATTCGATATGAACAAAAAATTTTTGATTTTCCTGTGTGCATTTTAAAAACCGCACCTACTTTAATTAAAAAGACGAGTAAAGGTGTAACAGAGCAGCGCACTTGTACTTCTCTTTTGGTTTATCTTCAGCCAAAACAGGATCCCACTTCTAGTACTGAAAAATTTATTGAAATTTACTCCCCAAAAGGGAGGATTATTGTTTAATGTAGTTATACAAGGAAAGTACACTTCATGTCAGTGTTGTCAGATTGGGAAATTAAAGAGCTTGCTGAACAGCATGAAATGATTTCTCCTTTTATTGATTATTCTTGTAAAGAAAAAAATGGCAAACGTATTCTCAGCTACGGTCTTGGTTCTTATGGCTATGATATTCGTTTATCTCCTAGCCAATGCTTAATCTTTGGCGGTACTCAAAGAGGAGATTGTGATCCTAAAAATTTTGATACGGATATTTTAAAGCCAGCTGAGTTATTAGAAGATGAAAACGGTCAATATTTTATCCTGCCTCCCTATGGTTATTGCCTTGGCGTTGCGCAAGAACACTTAAAGCTTCCCAGGAATGTAACAGTAGTTGCTGTCGGAAAATCTACTTACGCTAGATCGGGAATTCTTGTTAACATTACTCCAGCTGAAGCTGGCTGGGAAGGATACCTTACTCTAGAAATTAGTAATTGTACTGGTTTGTTTAACAGGATTTATGCTGACGAAGGAATTACACAGTTAATATTTCATCGCGGTAAACCTTGTGCTGTTAGTTACCAGGACAGAAAAGGTAAGTATCAAAGCCAAAAGAAAGAGGTAGTTTTTTCAAAGGTTTAACCGTAAGGTTTACCTGAAAATCGTTTTGGTTTTTCTGCGTAGTTTGTTCCGCCTCCGCGACCAAATCGATCTCCATCAAAATAACCGGGTACATCTCCCCCTTCACCAAGGGGGTAATCTATTTCTGCTTTTTGTCTAAATTTATTTGCTGATTTAACTGCTCGCATGAATTTAGCTACGCGTTTTTGTTTATCATTTGTTCGACGAACAATACCTGCATCTCTTTCGTCTACTCTTCTTAAGTCTGTATCGTAAATTCTTTCCGGATTTAAATCAGTTACTTCACTACCAGAACTTGCGGAATCTTTTAAAGGATCGTAATTTAGGTCGAACAATTTCTTTATCTGATTTTGCCATAGTATTATTGTAAGAGAAGTAAATCAAACTAAAAATGTTAATGAATGCTGCGGGATTTTTGGATAGCTTTGTTCAAGATGAAGTTAGTTGTCGTTGTTTGACTGAAGCCGATTTTGGTCAACCTCTTGATAACACAGATAACGATGTGCCTCTGTATGATATGTATAATCGTGGTCTTGTAGCATGCGAAACGGGGATGGAAAGGAAAAATCTAGCATTAGAGGGGATGAGCAGGCCGGGGAAGACTGGTTACATTCCAGCAGTCGAAGAGGCACACATGTATCCGGGGACTCTTCCTATGTCGAGCGAGAGGGTGGGAATGAACCTTCCATCAGCGGATGTGACGATGGAGGGCATCAGATCCCTTCAGCGCCGTGGTTTGGTGATGTAATAAATAAGCAACTGGAATCAGTTGTTTTCGAGGTTTCAGGTGACGCTGATACCGAAATCCATAAACTTAGTCGCTATCCAAGTCATATTGTTAATACATATGACTACGACAACAATATTGAAAATATGATTAATCATCCACCTCATTATTCTTCTGGTGGATTTGAATGCATTGAAGCAATCGAAGCGCAGCTAACCAAAGAAGAATATAGAGGGTACCTAAAAGGTAACGTTGCCAAATATATCTGGAGAGAAAAGCATAAAGGGGGTGTTGAGTCTTTAAAAAAGGCTCAGTGGTACTTGACACGTTTAATTGATACTAATTAAACAACTTCAAAGGGATCATCTTCTTCGTCGTCATCATCTTGTATCATGCAAGCTGCAAGTTCAGCTAGCTCTAATTCAGTGGGGACATCAAAGTCTATTTTAATGTTCTCACTATCCATGATTTCTTTTATAGCTTGCCACTCTAGCAGTCGTTGATGATAGAGATTCAAGAGAGCAGAATGCAGTTCTTCCCAAGTCATATCTTGGGCTTGAATCTCCGCCTTGCGCATCGAAAACTGCAGCTCTAATGGAAGAATAAACTCTTGAGCTTCGGGAATACTATCCATTAGTTTTGGTTTTCTTTTCTCTATTCTAATCTAACCAGAATCCTTTATTAACATCGAATTCATTGCCAAAATCCGCCAGGATTTGGGGAGCAATGTTTTCTTCTAACTTTCGAATTGCTCTAACTTGATTTGGTGTTGCCACATAATTACGAAAAGCATGTAATAAAATTTCAGTTGACCCCCATGCTGAATCATTTAATTCACTAAAAAATAATTTAATTTCTTCTCTTCTTCTGTCTACTAAATTACCAATAACATTATGATCACAATCAAAGATCCATCTAGAAAATTGTGTGGCAACCTCAAGCCAATCTTCGTTTTCAATGTGCTCTGAAATACAAGTAAATAAAAATGGCGACCATCCAATTGAATGTATAAAAGAAACTAGCGCCTCACGCATTGATTCATCAATATTTAAATTTAATTTATCTAAATCCTTGTTAATTAAATTAATTTCACTATTTAAATATTCCAGTGCCTTTTCTTCGGTGCAACGGTGTTCACCGCTTACTGCTTCACCATCAGGATAGTATTGTGTTCCATAGCCAATGGTAAAGGGGGCGTCACCAGTGCATGGATCTGGATATGCCTTTTCATTGAATCCTTCATATTTACATATCAAATCTATCGCATTTGAAAAATTCAACATGTTAATGATAAATCATTATCAATAATATAACAATTTATTTGCCTTGTCCACGTAATTTTTTTCTTCCGTGATTGCTTTTTGAGTGCTTGCCCTGTCCTTGGCTCGTTTTTTTGGGAGATCCTTGAATGTAGCTTTGATTTTTCATTCGTCTTTCAAAGAGGCTTCACATAGCATACTAAATAAAAATGTTTTCAGTTGCAAGTAATCTTCTTGTTGTTCAGCGGGTCTTGCTGGAGAGCCAGGCCAATTTTTAATTGCATCGCAAACGGCATCGTATAATGTACGAATGCTTAACAAATCCAGTTCACATTTAATTACCATTTTACTTTATGCGACCAGTAACGTGCGGAAAATTTATCAGGATTAGAGTCTTGTGCATTATGTCTTGCGTAATATGATTTTTTTCTTGCTTTATCTTTGGCTGTTTTAGGGTTCTTACCTGCACCCTTTACGCCTTGCTGACCGAAGCGTATAATTTTTTCCTTCCCATCTTTGCATGCCTTCACTACATGCGACTTGGTGGCGTGTCCGGGTGTCTTACGTGGCTTGTTGCAGGCCATGTCTTCTTTTGCTAGCTTTGCAGCTTTAGCTGCTTTTTTTCTTTTATTAGACATTAGGCTTAATAAATGAAGTGAATTCTGCTAAGAAACCTTTGGCTGTATCAGACATATCTTCTTCTTCATCATAACTCCCAAATATATCAAAAAACCCTTCTTCTCTTTCTCTTGTTTCAGAGCTATCTTCTTCTTCATCAAAATCTTCAAGAAAAGTATTAAAAGTTCCCAGGGCGGTAAATGGGTCACTCATCTCTTCTGAATCAAAGGCAAACTTAAATCCCTTTGGGTCTGAGATCGTTGCAATTAATTCAAGGTCTTCTCGGTTTTGATCTGGTGCAAACGTCTCAAAAAATTCACTTTCAGATCCTTGATACCCCGCATCTTGAAAAAATTTATATAATTGTGTGTCTGCAACTCCCCCTGTTTCTTTAAAGTCTTCTGGTCTTTGAATATAAGTAATACCTAAAACTTCTTGAGTTGGTTCTTTTCTTCTTTCGTTTAGATATTTAATCTGTTCCCGAATGGCTTGGGCTGTACCAGTTCTAATGTTTTGAACAATATATTCTTTTAATTCATCCAATGTTCCTTTGAATCCTTCCAGGCCAACTTCTTTCAGGGCTTTTTCGTATTCTTCAGCATTAGCTGGATCTAAGCCTATTAAAAATTCATCAGCAAACTCTTCAGGTGTTATGAAGCGACCGAAGACACTGTTGACCTGAGTTGCTCTATCTGTTAATACTTGAACTAATTTTCCATCTAAAAAATCTTGAATGCTTGTTGCATTAAAGTAATCTTCTGCTGGGTCAAAATTATAGTTTCCGTCGCCAGTCTTATAGCCTAAGAGATCAAAGTGTAATTTTGCAAAATCTTCTGGATTATTAAGATCATAGCCATAGCGATATGCTTGTTGTGCCCACGTACCATAATTTGGTGTTCCTTCAGGGGCATTTGCATTTACCAGTGAATCAGGGTTATTTTTTGCTATTTCCCAATCCCTATTAATAATTTCTGCTTGATTTATATATTTTTCGGGAGGGTTTTCAGTATCAATGGTACTTGTTCCCCTTTCTTTTATTGTTTCAATTGGATTCATGTAGTACTCATAATCAAAACTTCTTTGTTGCCCCTCCAATGGTTGCAGTACATCTTTGAGATATTCTTCTGATGCTGCTCTACCGGCATCACGTATAGCACTTGCAAAGTCTTCTGTTTGAAATGGATTTTTTTCTTTTTGTCTAACATCCATATATTCAACAAATTCATCCATTGAGCGAGATGTATTAAACCTAGGTTTTAAATAATCGTTTAAAAAAGAACGTAAAAATCTGCCATTAATGGCTTGCTCTTCATCATTTATTGTTACAACAAAGGCCTCTTCTCCTGTTTCTTCCTGCAAAGTTCTATCAAGTTCATCGATATCATCTTTATGTGTTTGCAGTAGTTCTTCTAGTTCTTTATTGTTATCAGCTTTGGAAATCGTTTCATTGGAAACATGTTGAATAATATTTTTTATTTCATTTAGATATGCGCTTTCTTCTGTTTCAGTATTTAGAAAATCATTTAATTCCTGAGAGCTTGAGAAGCCTGCTTCATTTAAAAAGTCTTGATTATATTTGTCAACTTGTTCTATGGTAATTTCACCTGTTTCTGGATTTTCCACCTCAACTTCTTCTGTTTCATACATATCAAAAAGAGGATAACGGTGTTGTGTTTTTTTATATGCTTCTAATATGTCTTGTCCTTTTTCTAAAGGTTCAAATTTTTCAATATTATCCAGATAGTATTGAGTGTTGTAGTTTCTAGATAAATTATTTTCAAACCAATTTTCCCAGTTATATTCAACACTGTTATTAACACCGACCAGGTCTTTAACGTTTTTTTCTAAATCTGCTCTGTATTTAGATGCATTACTACTTGTTAAGGGAAGTAATCCGCCTATTCCCGTATCATTTAATAAAGAATCCGTAATGGTAGATGCAGCATTAAATACTTCATCAAAGCTGCCAAAACCCTTTAAAAAGGCTAGATTTGCTTCTTCGGCTCTTTGTTTTTCAATTTCTGAAAGTGTTCTTTTTAATGCATCTTCTGTTAATGCACCAAATTTTCTGATTTCTTTTTTACTTTCATCACTAACAAAAGAATTTATAACATCTTCGGCATCTGTAATCCTAAGCTCTGCATCATAATTTTCATCTTCATTTCTAATATCTTCTAGTATTTTTGCGTGTCTTTTTGCTGTTTCATTGTCTGGATCGTTTAATGCATCTGAAGCGGATATTCTTAATAGGTTTAAAAAATGTAATGGCTTTTCTTGATTAAGTTCAAATAAAGGAATGCCATCTTCCCAGGTGTATTGGTTCTGTAAATTCTTCCATTCTTCGCTTTCGCCTCCCATTGCTAGTTGATATTCCTCTCGCAACCTATTGAAAACTTCTCCCTCTTGTTCGAGAAGTTCACGAATCAAAGCGTCTTCATCGTCTCTTCCGACACCCAGTTGGATATTTCGAACGTTTTGTAGATCGCTATCAGTAACAAAATCAACACCTTTGTCAACAAGCTGTTCTGGTTTAATAAAATTACCTTCTTCATCTTTAGCACCATAGGCTAATATTTCATATGGACTATTGCCTCTGACTTGTTCGCCATTTTGAGTTCTAATTCTGTAATCATTACGATAAAAATTATCAGGAAGATATGTTTCGAAGGGAGTTTCTGCTCTTCTGGTGGTTGTGTCTACTCCATATAAATGCAACATATCAACATCATCTGTTTTGACAATCTTCTCCCATTGTTGTTTCGGTCCGTATTCTAGGTTTATTAAAGCTTCTTGGTTCTCATAGTATTGACTATCAAATTTATCTCTTGCATCGCCTAATCTTTCGTAAGGAGTTTCTTGATATAATTCCTCGGAAAGCTCTGACGGCGTTAAATCGGCACTTACATAAAACTCTCTAAAGGCATTTTCTAAACCCCTTGGATCACTAATACCTTCCCTTTGCAATTCTTCTAATAATTTATCTCTATTTTTTGTATAATCACCACTATATTCATTTTGACTTTTATCTAAAGTTGCTTGGGCAGCTGCTTTTGCCAGGGCATTAACACCTTTTTGGATTTTTAAATCATTTTGATAATTCGTAAGTTTTTCATCGTATATGTTTTTTGATACGCTATATACTTCGTTATCGGCGTCAAACTTTTTTTTAATTTCTCCAGCTCTCTTTATTAAAAGATTACCAACCTCTCTTGCTCTGTCACTCGGACCTTGAGGAGTAACGTAACGTCCATCAGGATAGGCGTAACCAATTGCTCTATGGTTGCCAGGTATGGCTCTGCCTTCCTCCGCATATTGAACACGTGCGTCTTTTATCTGTTGATCGTTTGGTATATAAGCTGTTACTACATAATTATTAAATTGAGGTTGAACGGGCGCTGCGCCAGGGGGTACCGGGGTGGTATTAGTAGCTTCTAGGGGTACTTCTATCGTAATTCCATTACTTAAAGTAACAGGAAATTTTGCATCTTTTTTGAATCGAACGTAAGCCAATGGATACGATGTATCTCTATTGTCTAAAGTTGTTTCTTTGATTTCTGTAGATGTTGGATAAAAGTTTTCTGCTGGGATTTGATTTTGTGGAACTGTATTAGTCGGCGCTGATGTAGCCGGCGGTGATGTAGCTGGTGATGTAGCTGGTGGTGATGTGGTTGGAGCAACTGTAATGTTGGGATTATTTTGTACTTGAGGCGTATTTATTGCACCACCAAACGGACCGGGATTAAGAATAGTAAAGGTCATTTATTTACGCAGCTTCTGGATCTGGTGGTAAGTTATTTATATTATAAATATGTATATTGCAAGATATATACTCATCGGTTGTCCATGCTTTAATTCTTTCTAGTTTTACTTCACAAAAGTAATCCTGTTTGCGATACCATTCTTCCATATCCATGCTACCTTTATTGTTATTACATCGCTGACAAGCTGGAATTAGATTGTTTCGGTTGCTAGAACCAGATTTAAATCTTGGAATGATGTGATCAAGTGAAGTTGCTGGTTTGCCACAATAACCACAGCTGTGGTTCCAGGCTTCGTAGATTGATTGACGATAACGCCTTTTCGCCATCCGAGGAGTTATCTCAATGAGCAAGGAGAGGGGCTCCGTCTCGTCATTGAACATCTCTTCAGTTGCGGTTACTTTATTTTAAGATTGGTAAATTTTTCTAAAATTAAAAGGCTTTATAAAATTACTTGATAAAACTTGATTTCTGTGTATGTTGAATATGTACGCCACTTTTTTCCATGGCAAACATGACGGGTTGGTCCTCCATCAACAAGACAGAAGAAGCGCTAGGGATTGATAGGAAGACTTTATTCCGCCTGCGGGATGACGGGACCCTCAAGCTTGGAAAACACTATAGCGCGTTTCCTGGAAAGACGTGGTCCCGTGACAGCTATTACTGGAACGTCAATGCCGTTAAGAAGCATTTGCAAGGGCAACAGTCTTCAGAGAATCAGATGATGGCTGGGTAGATCCAGAATAATACTTGCGTCTAATTTTATGCGCAAGTAATAGATCTGTAATGTTAAGATCTATTTTTTGGTTTGCCATTTCTTGATACAAACCGTAGCACAAGCTTTTGATACGACCCCACAATTGTTGGGGTCTTTTTTGTTTCAGTCCAAACAAAATAACCCACTGCGGATGCAGCGGGTAAATTGGTTTCTTTCTACTTTTTACTATAATACTGTTTTCTGGTCCCCAATTAAAATCCCATAACTTGTCTGGCTTGATGCCGTAAGTGGCAATCATTCCATAAAGCCATGCAACGTTTTTTAATTTACGGGAAGCTAAAAGACTAAAATAATCATTTACAATACGTTGGTCCGTAGGAGGCTTGGGTTCCATAGGTTTTATAGCGTATTAGCCATACTGTACACAACGGGAAAGTCAAAGCCTTGAAAGTATTAGAATCTCTTAGCCCTCAAGGCTTATTATTAGTATACACTAATAAGTCAAGTTCCGGTTGCAAAGGCTGCCCAGCAGTCTCCCAAAGCCTCGATACTAGACTTTTCGCCGCCACTATATGGAAGATTTACAACATCTCCTGCATGGTAAACGGTTGGTATTCCACTGGCTTTAATAGGACTGAATCCATATTTTCTAATTTTAACTTGTTCTTCCGATAGAACAAATACGCCATCAACTATATCACCAAAGTCAGCCATTATGTTCCGGGCCTCCCCCCTTCATAGGGAATATATTCTTTACCATTCTTATCATACATTCTAAAGTTGGACATCTGAACAAAGTCACTCGGTATGTTAAATAACCTCTGCGCCATTGGCATCATCATTGGAGCGCCACAGTTGTAGGGTGGTACATCCATCTTCGCTAAACCATTGACAGCAATTTGGTAATTTGCTTTTTCATTATCTTTGTTTGTTTTTTCAACCAGCTGTTGTTCCCATTCGACTAATCCTTCCGCAGTTCCTATTGGAAAATCAGAGGGTTCGGGTGGGAATACTTTTTCAGCAAATTTCATTGCATAGATATGTTTGCAATATCTAATCTCGTCCAACAAAGGTGTCCAAAAATCAGTTAAGGATGTTATCTCATATGAACCATCTTCATTCTCTTTTGTTTTGTAATCATTAAATGTTGGCATACCTTCTGATGTGGCACCCTCTAAAGAAGGTAATGGCGTGCTTCTTTTATAGACACCACCAAAGTCTCTAAACATACCTGGCCTATCTCTGGTTGCACCTTGCTCAGTATCACTTGTTGGCGTTACTTGCGGTGGGATTTCGTATTCAGCAGATGGAGCAATAACTTCCATCGCACGATCTTCTGTTCCTTTTGACATTGCTCGGTCATCGGGAATCTTTCTGCCTTGCTCATCTAGTTTAGGTCTAACGCTAGGTATTGGCCCAAACCCTGTTACCACTTCACCTCTATACATTCTTTCAAATCGACCTGGTTTTATGACTGATGCTTTAGTACGAGGAAAGATTTTTTGATTGCTTGTGCTTCCAAGTTGAGAGATATATGCATAGTCTCTCCTGGTAAAATCCTGACAAGAACAGCAGTACCTTGTTCCTGTCATCATGAAACGACCAACTTGTGGAGATGTTCTGGCTGGAGTAATAAATGCAGCATCAGTTGTGGATTCCACTGATCCTTGTTTTTGTAGTTTAATTACACCTGTCTCTTCTCTTGTTTCAACAACAACTGCTTGTATATAACCATATCTTTTTTGTGTTGTCGGATCTATTGTCTCTGATGTTATTGGTGTTCCACCTGGCTCTATAATTCTTGTTTCAAATACTTCACCATTCATTGGATAAAGTGGCGGCCTATTCGGCCCTGTAAAAACAAACAGCGGAGCAGGTAACGTAAAGGGAAACGGTCCCCAGGATCCTGATAGCTGTACATACCAGAAGTTTTCATCTTCTGTTACAGAAGCAATCGATGCCTTAGTTCCGAATCGGTCTTCTATATTGTCTAAACGCAGGCTGCCCCCAAGCCTTACTCCGGCCCAGTGCATACCAAGTTCTTTATTCTTGGTCGGAAAGCCTTGAAACAAGCCGGGTATCCTTGGCTGATTGCCGGTTGTGGGCGACCCACCCACTGGAATTACATAATCAAAAGGATAACTATAAACCTCTCCTATCGAACTATTTGAATAAATTTCAAAGCCTCTCCTCCACCTGGACCATGCAGATTCACGATTTGATGTATAAATTGAATCAGGAATTGAACCTTTAGAAAACTCTGTTCTAATGGGAGTTATGCCTTTCGGTTCTATACTTTTTGATTTTGAAAAAGAATTAAAAGAACCGAATGAATTTCCGTTCTTTTTGGCCATGATCAGAAGAATCCGCCTTGAGCAAAAACATGAGCCCCTGGATCATATCCCGAAGAGTGAGGACCGTTAGGGACAACACCTACATAAATTCTATCTCCACGTTCCAGGTAGATTCCTTTGTTTCTAAGTGGTGATCCGCCGGCCAGGCTAGCACTATCACCTGCTTGGGGCATAGGATAGGCGATGTCAGGCATTACATCATTGCAATCAACTTGTTGAGTATTTAAAGGAATAGTCTTTGAAAATAAAACCTTGTAATCACCACTTGCAGGAATGGGAGTAGTGGTGCCACGAGTGTGGTAGAACACAAAGGTTACAGGGTCTTGCTGACCAAAAGCAGCACCAGTGTAAGTAAAGCCACCTGATAAACCACTGGGATCACCACCGGTAATATGAAGTGCGGTGTTAACACCGGTTAGCGTTGTTGCTCCGGTATAAAGATAATAACCATAACCACTCATGGGAGCACCGGTGGCTGTAACTTGAGTGGTATCTTCTACGAATAAAATCTGACCACTGCTAATTGAAATGACATTCCCAGATGTGGTGCTATTGATTGTAAAATCTGCAGCTCTATAGGCATCGTTTCTAACAATATTAATTGCATCAACTACGCCGCCGTTATTATTGTCTTCCGTAAGCTCTGCGTCCATATCGACCAGGATTGAAGGAGCTTGGCCACCCTGAACGAATAGAGTAGAAACAGTGCCAACTGTTTGCGTTGTAACTCTTACAGAGTCAAATAGAGGTCTGTCAACCAATACTGGTTGCTTGTTAGTTGAAGTAGATGCCACTTTGTTATACCTTTTTTTTAATTATAACCTTACTGATTAAACATCTGAAGTGCCTGATTAAAGTTAGATAGTCCTGGCGCTATGGTTGCATTAAATAAAAAATCAGGATTGCTTTGTAAATTTAAAAAATCTTGAAACCTGTTGTCCACAGGGGGTTGTTGCTTAATTGTATATCTAGCTTTAGTGATTTGTTCGATCATTCCTCCTTTGTTATAAGGATAATATCTCTCAATAGAATTTTGGATAAGCTGTCCAGGGGTGTAATTTGTTTCGTAGTTCTTAGAAAAATTTCTTATATTCATTAGAGCAATCCTGGGAACATTGACATTGGATTCATTATCTGACTCAATGCTGTCGTAATAAATTGTTGTTTTAATTGATCAGCAAGACTTTTTCTTTCTTGTGTTTCTTTTTGTTTTGACTCAACAGAAATATTAATATTGACAGGTATACCATTAACAGTTCTAGCTTCTGAATAGGGTTGGGTTGGATCTATCAAGGATTGATTAAATGCTTGCGTTCCTGTTTGGTTTACTTGTGCCCCCGTAGGCAAAAAGTCTTTATATTTACCTGAACGATAAACAGACCAAGCACCTAAGCCTTGTTGGTCATAGATTTTTTTGGCAGCTTTAAAATTTGTTATTGGATCATATAATTCTTCATTTTTTCCAATACCAAATTCCTTTCTTCTTTCGGGACCCATGCCCCCAAGCATATTGATCTGCATTAGACCATATGACAAGTCTCCTGTTGATGCATTGGGATTAAAAGCCAGAGGATCTCCTCCTGATTCGGCTTTTGAGATTCCAACCATTGTGGGAATTAATTCTTCTGGAAATCCGGCTTTTCTTGCAAAAGAAGCAATTTCTGGATTAGAAAAGTAAGTCGGTTTTTTAGGCATTTTTATAACTCCTATTTTTAATCTTTTTTATTAAATTTAGTAAGCTTTTTTAGAAACTCTTGAGCTTCTAAGGCTTGTTGGTCCATCTTGTCAACAAGTGCTTCTTTATCTGGTTGTATGCCCCTAGCAGGCTGCTGAAGACCCATCTGTGCCATTAAAGGATTAAAGGTACCGATGGTGCTTTCCATGCGCATCTGAGGCGTTCCAAACTTCTCCTGGTGAATTGCCATGCCAAGTTGATCAAGTATCTCGTAATCTTCTGGAGTCTTTGCTTGCCGCTTTAATTGCATATAAGTTTCCATGGCTCCAGCGTTTCCTGTTTGTTGACCAGGTACTACTGG
>Ga0114933_10001251_pt1 | contig 28614 bp, 38 predicted proteins | sample 4SBtaG_FD_89691 | JGI IMG/M metagenome (GOLD analysis project Ga0114933, IMG submission 89691) | Deep subsurface microbial communities from Kolumbo volcano to uncover new lineages of life (NeLLi) - 4SBTROV12_W25 metaG | ecosystem: Environmental > Aquatic > Marine > Volcanic | place: Kolumbo... | reverse complement strand
GATAGAGTTTAAGTCAAAGTGAAACTGTCTAAAGATTTCTTCAAGACTTTGGTCAAACACGTTAGCATCTGCCATAAATCTAGCTAGTCTTTCTTTTTGTTCGGGGTCAGGATTGTCTGTAGTAGCGTGCCATTCAATTCCACGCCTAAAAACTTCTCCTGTAATGTGATTCAAGGGAGCTCGTATTTCTTCTACTGAGTATGCTATTGTTTGAATGTCTTGCACCATTTGCTGACGATATGCCATTTGATGTCTGACCCACGTATTTACAACGTGGTCTAATCCCATAGTAGGTGCTGTTCCTGTATCTCCTGTTGCCTTCTGCATCATTTGCAACATGTTGATTTGACTATTTAAGTCAGTCATTTGCTGTGCAATTTTTGGAACTTCAGGTAAGTAGTCTCCGAGCTTCATATATTATTCCTTAGTTAAGTTATCAAAGTCAGTTATAGTAGATGTAATCTTAAGATTATATTCCATCGCCTTTAACTTTATAATTGCGTCCTCACTCATTCCTTTGTAAGGTTCTTCTTTTTTATTAGTCTCTTCTTTTATTTTACTAATTTCATCTTTAAGTTTAGCAATTTCAGCATCTTTTTCTTCTAACTCATATGAGTTGTCACTTCCAAAATCTACGTTCTCTAAGACTCCAAGTCTTGCTGCTTCTTTAATTAAAGCAGTAAAAGCACTTTCAGTTAAGATGGATATGGCTTCATTATCATCTGGAATGTCATCTTCCATACTTACATCTTTAAGTGCTTCATGCCACGTATCTAAAATACGCCACGTTTTACTTGTTTCATCTCTTACAGCTATATACTGAACTTCTCTGTCTCTAAGCAAACTGTTATACATCTATGCTCCTTTTATATTATTTTCTTTTGTAGACACTCCCACCTAGTATCACTTTGATGGTTCCAAATATAAATCTAATTAATTTGATTAGTATCTTACTTATCATTTATCTAAGTTTATCATCTAAGAACTTTAACAGTTTACTTAGACGACCTACCTTTCTTGCTACCTTTTTTGAATATTCAGCACGACTACCCACACCACCAGCTTTACGTTTCTTGCGATTAGTAGCAGCTTTTTGTGATGCTGTTAACCCTTGACGTACTTTTTTAGGTAGATATCTACCACGTTTACTCTTAGGTTTCTTTTTATCTTTAGTAGTAACGTAATCCCAATCTTGGTCAGTCCAGCTACTAAGAGACCTTTGTCCTTTAGTTTTAGCCATTATTTTCTATAACCTCCACCAGCTTTCTTATATCTCTGTGCAAGTAGTTGAGCTTTACGTGCAGACCATTGTCCTGGTGCACCACCCTTACTTCCAGCTTTGATAGCAGCAAACTGTCGTTTCCTCATGGCAGGCTTAGTATAATTACCAGCTTTATTCACGGTAGATTTTTTTCTTTTTCCTTTTATTATATCAGTAAAGATACCGATAGCTTTGTTAAGCAACATGACACATACTCCATCCACATGTTTTACATGTTTCACAACCTGATTCCATTACAACTATTGCATTGTCACAGCAATCGTATTCAGTGCTAATCCCTGTTTCACTTTTTTCTGTCACGTCAATGTCTAATGTCATTTGGTCTTTTGTATTTTCTTTTTCATCAGTCCCTTTAACCAAGACTTCTTTTTCCCGACTTCCAGCTCTATAGACTGTAATACCCTTACAACCCAATCTCCAAGCAGATAAGTAAGCCGACTCAACATCAGCGATGGATGCTTCATTAGGAAAGTTAATTGTCTTTGAGATACCTGAGTCACAATCTTCCTGAAATACTGCTTGCATCCCAACGTGGTCTTCAGCAGAGATTTCTGGAGCTGTGACATATATTTCTTTAGCCCATGGTGGTACATCTTCTCTTGATTCTAAGGAACCTCCCTGAGATAGATGTTCCATCAAATCTTCCGAATAGAAATCATTTGCCTTTGCATCTGCCTCAAAATATTTATTTACGTAGTAGAGAGTCTTACCTTCTAAAATGTTTGCTTTTTTCCAAGCTAACGCAAATGTTGGCTCAACACCACTTGATGTGTCGGCTAACATAGATATAGTTCCTGTTGGAGCTACTGTTAATCTACAAGCGTTTCTATATTTTTCATCTTCTCCGTAGTCACTTTTTTCCCATGCAGGAAATGTTCCACGTTCTTTAGCTAATTTCATTGATTGTTCATCAGCCTTTTCTCTAATAAAAGACATGATTTGTTTTCCTAATTCTCTACCCTCTATACTATTATACTTAATTCGTAGCTGAATTAGCAGGTCTGCAAACCCCATAACACCTAAACCTATCTTTCTAGTAGCTTTAGTCATTTTTTCTATTTCTGGAGTAGCGTACTTGTTTGCATCAATTACGTTATCTAAGAAATGTACAGATGTTTTTACAACTTTTTCTAGCTCTGCCCAATCTACATCATTGTGAGAATTGTGGAAGAACTTGGCTAGATTGATTGAGCCTAAGTTACAGGATTCATTTCCTAATAAAGGTTGTTCACCACATGGATTAGTTGCAATCATTTCGCCATATTCTTCTATAACATGATTGTCTTTGTTAACATTGTCTAAGAATATCATCCCTGGTTCACCGTTTCTCCAAGCACCATAAATGATTTTATCAAATACTTCTCTAGCATCTAATTCACCCACAACTTCTTTTGTGTTTGGATTAATTAAAGGATACTTTACTCTAGCTTCTACTGCTTTCATAAAGTCGGCATCTACTCCAACAGAAATGTTGAAGTTGTGGATGTCTCCCTCTACCTTCTTACAATCAATAAATTCTAATATATCTGGGTGGTAGACTGACATTACTGCCATATTCGCACCATCTCTCTTACCACCTTGTGTAATCATAGATGATACTCTAGATAGTGTCTGTAATACTTGAATCGGACCACAAGCAATACCATGAGTTGTTTTGATTCGGTCACCCCTTGGTCTTAGTTTAGATAAAGAGAAACCTGTTCCCCCACCAAACTTTTGTACCATAGCTATATCATGGGCTGTTTTCATAATATCTTCCATACTATCTTCTAAAGGTAATACAAAACATGCAGACAAGGTGCCTTGTTCTGTGCCAGCATTCATAAGTGTAGGAGAGTTCGGGATAAATTTTAGTCCTTTCATCATTCCTATAAAGTCCAATGCTGTCAAAGATGCATCAGCATCCATTCTTCCATATTCTGTATCAATTTTTGATATGGCTATACCAACTCTTTCAAACATGTCATCTGCTGTTTCAATGACTTCGTTGTTTTCATTTTTTAAATAGTATCGGCTTTGTGCCACTGTTTCTGCTTGTGTTGTTAATGTTGTCATTTTATAATTTCTCCTATCCTCTGTGACCACAGTAAATGCAAAGTTTTCTTTCTGGAACCCAAAAATTGGGGGTGCAAACCATCTCCGTACAATTAGGATTCGGAGCTTTTTCGCTTGTTACTTCTTTCTGATTAACAGGTTTGAAGTCTAAACTCATCTTCTTCTTTAACTCTTCTGCACTATTTTCTTCTTGTCCTGAAGGGTCTACTGCGTCTAACCAATCAGATGCACTACCTAAAGATTCATATCTATACAAAGTTGTTTCATATGCAGCTTGAAGTGCCATTGCTATTGAAAAGAAAGCATCACCGTGACCCATAGGGGTTTCAGGAGCTTTTAATTCATTACTTACAGAAACAATTTGTTCTTTTTGCCTAGAGTCTTGAACCAACGTTAAATTACTTTTACTAACGTATTCTTCAAAGATTTGAGCCATGGTTCGTTTACTCTTCAAAGTGAAGTGCATCGCATGCCATACAGGGTCTAATCCCCTATCCTCAAGTTCACCTCTAGTATTATCTATGTAACCTTTTTCTAAGTCAAAGTTTTTTGCAATATCATTTAGATATTCTATTTGGTCAGAGTAACTCCAACCATCTAACCAAGACTGGTGCACTTGTTCTAACTTCTCTCCTACTCTTCTGAAGATAACTAAATGTGATGGGTGTCTTTTTTTACCCACGTCAAACCCTGCAAAAAGCTGTTCGTGTTCATCTTTCTTTTTGTAGATGTTTGATGCAGGATGATTCCTAAGAGTTGCATCCTCGCAATTAGTTATTTCCTCTTCATTAAAATAGGCTTCAGTCGCAAAATGTGGCTGCAATAAAAACTCTGAAGCGAATGATTTTGGTCTTGCCTCTTGTTGTTGCAATAACCATTCTTCATTGTATAGCTCAGGCATTAAGACTCTTCTGTTTGGTACAGGGTCTAGAGCTGGTAATACTCGTGATTTGAATCTATCATCTTTTTGTAACTTGGTAAGTAAATCACCAGGCATCATAGGTGTTCCCAAGACAACAACTGGGACACCTTTCAACGGAATGAATAAACTTTCCGTCATGAAGTGGTCTTCTACTTTTGTTATTTGACTTGTGTTTAGTGGATTTTCAGGGTCTCTTAATACGTCATCAGCAATCAATGCTCCGTTAACGTGCATACCTCTTTTGAAAGAAAACAATCCACCATGCATAATTTCCATAGGTCTTTTATTAATATAATATCTAAATGAATAATCTGCCTTTGGAGAACGATTATCCATCATTGAAGTTAGAATTGGATTTCTTGAAACTGTTTTATTTATTTCGGATAAATGATATCTTGCCATACCATCACTATAAGATAGATACAAAACAGAACAATCCCTCGGAGCTTTTAAAAGTCGCCATACACTAAATGCATGACCCATAATTGTAGATTTAAAATGGAAACGTGGTAATACTGCTACATAGTTTTGTCCCGTTTCTAAACACTCTTCAATATCTTCAGCTAGTACACCCACATGCCAAGCACCAAAATATTCAGGGTTGTCAAAACTCTGTGACCATATGTCTCTAAGAAATTCATAGAAACTACCCACATGATAATTCTTTTGCTCAATGAGTCCTGATGCTAATCTTGATATTGCATCGCTATATGTTGTTATTTCATTTTGTTTATTTGTCATCTGATGTACTATCACTCACCAATGTTTGTAATCTCAAAGCTATCTTATTTATTATTTCTTGTTCAGATATCTCTTCTACTAAAATATTTAAAACTTCTTGTACAAAGGATAAATTAATCATCCCTTGCATTACTCTACGCTCACCTTCTATTCCCATTTCTAGGGCTTTAGCTGCTTCACCTGCTCGTATAAATTCTAAACCTTTTAGTTCATTGACTGCCTTCCTACGAAGGATGTTATAGTCATCTAAATGTTCTACTTGCATTCTGCGAAGTTTTTGTGCTTCGCTTTCTATTATCTCTTCTTTTGCTTTTGTTTCTGCCTCCACCACCATGTCTTTCCAGTTAAATCTTTTTGCCCACTCGTATATTGCAGGCGTTGATATTTTCATATCGTATCTTGCAGATAATATTTCCGAAATCTCTCGTCCAGACTTTCCACCTAAATATAATTCACGAGCATGATTCCTAACTTCATTAGGTATTTTCTTGGGCATGTTACCGTCCTACATCATAGGCTACGTTACTAAATCCTTGGTCAGCACTTTGTGATTCAATGCTACCCCCAAAAGGTGTTCCATTTGATTGAAGAAATCTACTCATGTCCACTCGTCCTGTCTGATTACTAGTACCATTAAAGCATTGAGGTACTTTTTCTTTAACACCTTTAGACACGACAGTTTTAAATCTCATAGCAATTTCAGGTTTTCTAGTTCCACATATACCAACCCAACCTTCATCTTTAGGACCTAGTGGTTTATAGTGTGGGTTGTCAAGCATTGTCCCGATTGTTCTACTAGCTCCTTTTGGTGTTTCATTATATATACATTTGTAAAAGTCACACCAAACAACTTTAGCGTACTTCTTTTTAAACTCTTCAGCAGTCATTTTTTTCTTCTTACCCCTTTCGGTAGGAAGACTGTCTACTGTTCCTTTAGCAACATATTTAGCCTTTGTATTGTAACGAAATGTAGGCTTATCATTTGCTTTCTTATACCCTTTAGGCACTCCCATTTTCTGTACTCTCCTTTTGTGCATGCAGTGCAATACAAGCTGCATCTGCGTAATCTTGTTCAGTAAAAACATCCCCCCATTTATCAACAGCATATTGCATAATATCTTGTTTAGAGGAGTTCCCTTTACCTATTATATCTTTTTTCCATGTCTTGTTATCTACTAAATAACAAGAAATCTTCTGCTTGTGGCAAGCTAACTGTATCGCAGTGACAACCGAAGCAATTTGAATAGTTGCTTTCGCATTTTGAATGTAAATTGCCTTTTCAATAGCAGATTTCCTTACTTTTATTTTACTTATTTCAGTTTGAAATTTATCAAAGATTTCAGTAATTCTTTCAGTAAAATTAACATTTGTCACATTAATTTTAAATCTATTGACAAGTCTACCCCCGTCATCAATTAATACAGCATGTACGCCTTTGGATGAACAGTCGATTCCCATATACATTATTTTGTAATCCTTAAAGATATAATTCTGCTAACCGTATGAAAAGCTGTTGTATATGAAGCCAATAAACCTTCCAGTCTTAAAACTTCTGCTTGAGCTTCCCTTAGTTGATGTGCGTGGTCTTTAAGATTAGGGTTTGCAGATAAAACTGCACCTTTAACTTGTTCTTTCACCATACGTTTTGCATCAGTATTTTGTTTTACAAATTTATACATGGTGACCGACATAGCTTCATCAAACTGGTCTGCTAATAATTTTGCTTGAGCCTGCACATCTGACAAGGCATACTCTAAATACGATTTGTAATTACCATACATAGTTAGATATTCTTGTAATCCTTCATTAGTTTGTCGCCAGGCTTCGGCAAATTGTAAATGTGGTTTTTCATCCAAGTCCCACTTTAATGAAGGAACATTCATTTTCTTTTCTATTTTTGGATTTTTTGGTTCATCGTCCAACCAAGTTTGTTGTGTCATATTGAGTGTCTCCCAAATACCTCACGTGCAACTACCTCTGCACAAATTGCTACTTTATTTAAATCTAAATCACCAGCAGTTCTAACTCTAGATTCCATATCAATCCAAAATGGTTTTGTCGGAGATAGAGTTTGTTTTAATGTGTCTACTACATTATCAATGTTATCAGGACCTATCCCACCAGCAAAGCCACAAGTAACATCCTTGTAAGGCATTGGAAAAGTGTTAGGTAAAATACCTGCACCTGATGAGGTGTCAAACAGATATTGGATATTTGGAAAATCACCATTGTTTAAGTAATTGTAAATCCATCCGTCATTCACCCCATCAAATTGAAATATAACTTTTTTATTTGATACAGACTCTAAAAACTTTTCTACTGTAAATAATGTCATTTCTGTATCAGTTACACTTTTCATAACAAGCTGATAATAATTTAGACCATGAAAGTTTAATTGTATTCTTTTAAATTCATCTAAATTTATTTTAGACTTATTTTCTAAGGCATCATCTAAATCACCCCCACATAAATGTGCAGATAAATTCATAGGAGTTTTTCCTTTTTCTTCTAATAAATGACTCAACCATTTTGATGTAGGAAATCTTGACCCACCAGATAGTGGAAATAATATACCCCATTCCAAAAATGGATATTCTTTTGATAATTCAACCATACCTCTAACATTAGTTTGGTCATCAGCTCCTGTTACTGTCATATGTTCTATTTTCATAATCTCACCTTTCTGCAATCACAATAAAATTCACCCCCACATTCTGTTGGAGGTGCTTTAAGTGACATTATAGCATAACACCTATCTAAAATTTGATTGAATTTAGCATCATCTTTTTCTACTCTAAAACATTTAAGCTCTTGATTATCTTTATTTTCATACAAAACATATCCTGTAGTAATTCCTAATTTGTTAAGATGTAAATATACTTGTGCTTGAATACCATGAGTTTCTTGAGGACCATCTAAATCTTCAAACAAAGAACCTTTAATAGATTTAAGTTCTAATAAAACAGTGTTTAATTTAGGGTGTCTTAAAATAAAATCAATTCTACCTGATATCAAGGGATTTTCAAATTTACAAGGAACTTCTTGTTTGATTAGAATATTCATCCGTTCAAAATATTTTTTCATTCTATATTCTAAATAACTACCATTATCAAAAATTCTTTGAATCCGAGCACTTAACGGAAGTTCTGGAAGTAAGCCGTTGTATGCTAAGTATAAATATCTATCGCAAGGATTACCAATAACAGACGCATGAAACTTACCTTTCATACCATTACGTTTTTTAGATGCAAGCATAGCGTCTAACTTATTAATTAGCCATTTGTCTTGTCTTTGTTTTTTTATTGGTTTTCGTTTTCCAACGGCTCCAATTTGTCTAATGCCTGCCATAATTCCCTACATATTTTTTGGTGTGTTTTTTCTTTAATATGTATTATATGTTCCACACCTAACTCATATAATTCATTATCTCTTTTACGGTCACGTTTTCTTAGATGTCCATAGACACCATCAGCTTCAACGACTGTTTTTATTTCGTCTATATAAAAGTCCACGGTATATTTACCGAACTCTACTTGATTAGCATATCTAAGACCTGTTACATCTAAACATTGTTCAAGTAATTTTTCTTGTTTTGTATAATCCCTAGGTAACGTCATTTTTTAATATTTCTAATAATTCAGGTTTAGACACAATAAGTTGTTTCAAACCGTTCATACCTTGTGCTTTATCTTCTCCGAAGGTATACCATGCACCAGCTTTTTTAATAATCCCTTGAGTAATCCCATCACGCATGTAACTTTCAATGACATCTATACCACCATCTACTCTAAATGGAACAATAGCAGAAGACCAATTACTACCACCTACTTTAGTTTTTCGTAATCTTACTTCCATATCAAAACCAACTTTTTGGTCTTTATCTGTTAACCACCCACTTCTTTTTACTTCCAGTAGAAAATGTGAAAAGAAACCTTGAGCTAGACCACCAGGCATATTAGCTAAAGCTACGGGACCAATACTAGACCTTACTTGATTAATTGCTACAAATGCACTTCCTTGCCTCAAAGAGTTCATTACTTTAGGTAATGCAGAATTTACAAATCGTGCCTGCCAAGCCATTGGATTAAAACTAAAGTCTTCTTCAAGATTTTGAGCAGGTACTAGTCCTGCAATACTGTCTAGTACTATCACATCAACTCCTGCTTGCATCATTTCTACAATAGTTTCAAATGCTTGTTCCCCACTTTCAGGTTGAGACAATAACATTTCACCTGTATCTAATCCACATTTACCCATCCAATTAGCATCCCAAGATAGTTCTGTATCTATCCAAGCAGCTACACCACCTTCACGTTGCACGTTTGCACATATTTGTGATGCAAGATAAGACTTACCCACATTAGTAGGACCATATATTAAAGTCATTCGTTTCTTAGGTATTCCACCACCTGTTAATTTATCTAAGTTAGGTATACCAAATTCAATACGATTGTATTCAAAACCTGCATCATCACCTTTTACAATGTTTAACTTCTTGTTTCCTAATAATTGTTCAATTACTTTTTTTCTATCCTTTTCCAAGAGTTCTCCTTTTTTGCATTGCTTCTGCCCACGCCATGCAAACAGCCGCACATTGTATTATTTCTTCGTAAACATGTCCTTCATCATCATCATACATTGCTCTTGCAACTTCACCCACTTCTTCTATTAATATAACTAACCATCTTTCATCAGCATGTCCTGATTGGTCACCCCATAATTCATCCTGTCTAAGTCTTTCATACAATACATCTTCTAAAGCTTGTGCTCTATGAAGCTCAGATAAAAAATTTTTTGCTACTTCTTCTGGAGTGTTCATTTGGTATCACTCGATTCTTTCATAATACCTTCTATTTCAGTATCTACTTTTTCAAGTAAACCTTTATAAACTTTGTCTAATGCAATTCCTGCATCTTTTAATTGGTCTTCAATAGGAAGGTCAGTATCTATATCATGTACTTCCATATCCATTCGACCATATTGATTTGTATCTAGGGCTCCTATTCTAAATGTGAAACCTACTTTAACGCCTATTTTTGCCACGGACTATTCCCTTTCGCTTATCTTTTAATTCTTTATGATGACACGCATAACATACTTTAGTCGGTGTCTTTTCAAATTTTTTCTTATTTAATTTTTTATCACATCCACCACAAGTTGTCCAATTACGGTGTGCCATTTTCTGCCTCTTCTTTTGCTATTAACATTTCTATGTATCTTTTTGCCTTGTATAAATCTTGTAAACCGTCTTTATATTTCCACCTAGTTATATACTTTATTACATTCCCTTCTGCAAATCCCATATCGTTATCGTGTATGTAATCAAAAGGTTCAATTGTAAAATCATAATGCACAGGCTTTTTACTGTACGATTCTATAAAACTATATTTTTTATTTTCACTCAAGTGTAATCTCCTACATGATATCTAATACATTCTTTTGGCACATCTTTTATAGGTATTGCATAACCTTTAGATTGATATAAATTATCTGTACCTATCTTCTTTTCATTATATCTTGTTTTATTGTCTAGAAACCATTTTTGAATAAGTCCTGTGTCTAAGACATATAACTGCCCCATTTCAATAAAATAATAAAAAATGAAATCAGCTTCTGTTTTTAAGAAACATCCCAAAGTATTTTTAGAAACATTACTAATAGTTTCAAAGAAAAAGTTCCCTGACGTATATGTATCTGTTTTTACTTCTACTGTTAGTTCTTTGTCGTCAGGTTTTACACTCCATAATAAATCTATATCTTTAACTTGATAAGGCTTATCATCTTGCACGTCCCACACACCTGTTGTTTTAGGTAATGTATATAACCACTCTATAATGTGAAACACACCACGTTCACCTAATGCTTTTTGGTCTTTCCAGCTATGGTCTAATTTTCCTGTTACCATTCTACCCATTCCTCGCTTTCTTGTTCTGTTGTTATTAATTCGCTTGCATCTTTTTTAGTTGCCCAAGAAGGTTCACACACTTCCATATCAACATCTAAAGGGATACCTAGAGTATTTACTTTAAGTAATTCCCTTATTTTTGGCAACACCTCTTGAACTTCATTTTTATCTATCTCACATATCACTTCATCGTGCACCTGTAATAATAGATTGCTTTTCTTATCTTTTAGATATTTATGTATCTCTATCATACGTTCACTCATAATATCTGCACTGGTACCTTGGACTAAATAGTTAACTCCTTTGTAGCCAAAATTTTTATCAATCCTATATATTCTGCCATACCTATTCTTTACCCACCCCTTTGTTTCTACTTTTTTCACTACATTGTCAAAAAATTGTCTAGAACCTTGAATACCTTCAAAATATCTTTTCTTATAATCTCCTGCTTCGTCTGGAGTAACATTTAATTGTGTAGCAAGCTTTGCATTACCTATTCCATATATAGTTCCAAATGTAATTGCCTTTGCTGTTTGTCTATAATATTTATATTCTTTGTGATTTTCATCAACTTTAAAAGCCAATTTAGCAGCCTCACCATGAAAATCCACATCACTTTGGTGCAACATCTTTTTTACTGCTTCGTTGTGCATGGCAATATAACTTAGGAAAACTCTAACTTCCATTTGAGAGTAATCAAAACTTACTAGATATGTGTTTTCTCTAGGTATAATTAGTCTACGTAGTGAGATTTGATTATTAGACTTTTCATCAAAAGACTCGTCTCCAATAAAAGCCCATGTCTTTATGACATCGTTACTCAACTCTACACTCTTGCCACCCTTAGCTGATATGACTGCATCTACTCTATTTTTTACAGTAGCCAAATCTTCGTCTGTTAATTCTACATCTGTCACCTTAAAGTGGTTTCGGGGTACATTTTGCAGGTTTGGGTTTCTAGAAGATAATCTACCTGTTACTGTTCCCCAATTACAAAAGTCGGTGTGTAAGTCCATGCCGTTTTCATTATCAAAGGGTTCTAAGTAAGTAGACCTAAGTTTTTCTAGTGTTCGCCACTGTCTAACTAACCCTGCAATAGGATGATTAATTTGTGCTAGAGCTGCTTCATTCCATGAGTCTTGCCCCTTAGCAGTTTTTTGTGGGGAGCTAATACCTAGACTTTTAAATACTGGACCCATTTGTTGTGTGCTTGCAATATTATATTCACCCTCAAACACATCTTTCGTAATATCATTTATGTTTTCTTCTATGTCTTGTTTTCTATTTGCTATAAGTTCTGTAGCTTTCTTAACATAACTCGTATCAACCTTCACACCTTTGTTCTCCATTTCAAATAAAACTCGTGTAAGTTCTATTTGTAACTTCCATATGCTTTCTTGTTCTGTTTCTTTTATCTTGTCTAAGCAATCAAGGTATACTTTCCTGGTATAAAATACATCTTTTTCACAATAAGGTCCCAGTACATCAATCGGTGCTTTACTAAAATCTTTTGTCCATCCACCACTACGTAATATCTTCTTGGTGTCCAAATCATATTGTGCATGCTCGATGCCATATCTTCTTTTGATTGTTTCGGTTAGTGCTAACATATTAATATTGCTATGTTCAGTCAATCGCACCATTGGTAGAACATCTATAATATCTTTATTAGAAATGTCTAAACCTTCTTTCTGTAAGAATCGGATGTCGAATTTAGCATTATAAGCTACTAGTGTTTCGGCTCTCGCTGAAAACATATCTATTAGCATTTTTATTTGTCCATCAGAAAGATTTACTAATCCAAAAGGCATATGCCTATATGGAAAATAAAAAGTGTCTGATGAATTTAATAATCCGACTCCGATTCCACAGAGTTGATTGTAGCCGTGTCCATCTAACCCATTTGTTTCAACGTCTACAAAGAAGAACGTGTCCTCATGCAAACGTTGTAATGTGTCATCAAATGTATCAGGTTGTACAATCATAAGAACCTTTACTCAAACAAGTTATCGGCAGATTGTTCTGCTTCGGTTCCTGCCTTTACACCCCAAGTGTCAATACAGTATTGAGTTATTGAAGGTAGGTTAGCAATTTCTGCTTGTTTATCAGCAGGTATTTCTAACTCCCTTGCAAGCGATGTAATGTGGTAGCTTGTATCTAAACCTGCCCCCATCCTTTTAATTCGGATAGGTGATTTGTTTAGACTACCTTCATCTTCATAGATTTCTTCTAACTGTCCGAAGACAATATCCCCTCGTCCAAAACCTAATTTGATGACCTTGAAGTCATTTACTACTTCTTTGAACATCTCTTTACCACTTTTGCCTTGCACAGGCTCCCAAGATTCCACTCTTCTTTCATTGTGGAATACCTCATCAACGTATGCCCAAAAAGCAAATTGTTGTTTTGGTGAAACACCTTCTGGAATGCCGTCAATGGTCAGTCCTTCAGGTAGTGCGAAGTCGTCTTTTTCTGCATCAAATACAGAATCAAGAACAGTTTTAAAAGTGTTACCGTCTCTATATTGGTAAACTTTAATGTAAGTCATTGCAGTATCATCAGTGTGACCTGTTGCTACTGATTTAATCAAGGCTTGGTCGCCATCTTTGAACCAAAGCTCTGATTGATTATTGTTGACAGTGGCTGGAGCGTTAACTTGCTTTCGCCTCTGTGAAATCATGGATATACCACCCATTTTTTCCTCCTTGAGCCTTTTAAAAAAAGCTTCTATTTGCTATTACTTCTTTGAGTAATGCTTGGTTGTTTATTTCTTGTACATCTTTGTACATGTTTGGCAACTCTATAACTGATGTAAGCACACTACTTGAAAGCATTGTTGTTGCTTTTTCAGCAGCTCGTTGCCCTGCTACATCATTGTCAAAACATAACACAATCTCTTCGATTTTTAAAGACCTTAGTAGATTGCATTGTTCTTTTGACATCGTTGCTCCTAATATTGCTACACTAGGTAGTCCGTGTTGCCACAACCACATAGTATCTAAAGCACCTTCAGTCACACATAAGACGTGTTTTTCAACGTTAACTAGCTTATGTGCTCCGAACAACACTTTAGATTTCTGAAACTTGTAGGAATACATATACTTAGGTATAGCTTTTTGCCTACGAGCAACCCACCCCACTAATTTGTTTTGCGTGTTATGAATAGGAATAATTAAGTCACCCCAATTATTAGTACCACACCCCCAAAACTTCAATATGCTTTCAGTAAACCCTCTATCATAAATCCATTTTGGAAATTTATTAGGTATAAAGTCAGGTATAAAAACATCTTCTATTTCTTCATCTACTTTAGTAATGTCGATATCATCAAAGATATCTAAACTCAAACTTGGTTTTGGTGTCAAAACTTCTGTTAGTTGTATATCATTATAATTTAAATGTTTCTTAAGAAATGTTTTTAATGACCCCTGCCCACAACCTGCAAAACAAATCCACACACCTTTATCAATGTTGATTGCACAGGACGCTACGTTATCCTCATGAAAAGGACACTTGATTGAAAATTCATCTATGCCTAAAGGCACATCAATTCCAACTTTTTCTAACGCCTCTATCCAATCAATCATTATTTACTTTCTTTAATTTTATTAATTACGTCCCAGTATTCTCTCATCAAAGCACTCTGTTCTTTTTTTGAAATCTTTCCATCCTCAACAGCTTTAACTGCTACATCAACCAATTGTATAACTTCAGGTAGAACATCCTTGTACTTTTTGAAAAGACCCCAGTACTTGAAAATCATTGTAATCAAAACTCTATCTCCTCACTTATAGACTCGTTTATTTCTTCAATATGCCCCTTATCAACATCCCATCGTAATAACGATGTATCAGAAGGTAATATACCATCCCGATACTTCTGATATTGTACCATGCGTTGTTCATCAGATTCTTCTACTTTAGCCATTGCTATGGCTACATCAGAAGCTCTAATTAGGGCATCCCCAAAAGCTACTTGGTCGACTCTAGGTGGCGTGAATATATCAGCCGCCTCTCTCGTAGCTTGCGTTGAGACAAATATTGGTTTATTGGTAGCTAGGCAGATATTTTTCATGCCATAAAACAAACTGTGGTTTTGCTCCCACATCGCTTTTCTACCATCACCACTTGATACTAAGTAGATACCATCTACTACAACAAAGTCAGGATTATGTTTTCTTATCAATGCTTGTATACTACCTATAGATATTGTTGACTCACCTTCAATGTGGTCACATACTAATAAGTTTTTTTCGTCTAGTCCTTCTAAGAACTCTTTATATTTTTCTTTATCTATAGGGTCACCATTTCTTAAAGCCTTATGTGAAAAATCATACCCTTTTGCATGTGCCATGATTACATCCATACGTAGATTAATTGCAGATGTAGGCATTTCACTTGATATAAATAAAGTTCGGTATCCTTTCATAATTGCAATAGCTGCAGTTTGTATACACATCCAAGTTTTACCTACAGTTGGTCTAGCAAAGAAAGATATTAAATCAGCAGGTTGCCACCCTACGCCTGTTCGGTTGATGTTTGCAAAAGGTGTTGGTATACCCATAAGACCATCACCTAATTTTCGCATTTTTATTTTCTTTTCATATTCATCTAATCTATCTAATTTACTAGAATCGTAATATGTAACATCTTCATCATAGACTACGTTAATATCTTCAAGACCATCCATAATTTTAGCCAATGCCATCTTAGGGTCAGTCTTTAAATTTTCTTTATTTCTTTGGAATGATTCAACTACTTTTCTAAATATGACTTGTTTTCTAAATTCTTGTGTAAGATATCCAAAATCAGTAGATGGAACATTAATGTCTAAATCTGGGAAATTTTCTGCCAAGACTTTTTTACTTGGGAAATCTTGAAAATCGTCATAAAAATTTGTTATGAAACTAAATGCTTTCCCATGTACTGCAAAATCTTTTGATTTGAATGGAAAGTCATCTAATGTCGATTTCTCTTTTATATTTAATATAATTCCTGATTCTACGTATTCGTAATTTTCCATTAGTCCTCTGTTCTGTATACTGACCTATTGCTATCATCTAAAACATAACACCTTCGATTCTTTTCTTCTGCCATAAGGTCAGCTATTTTTTTAGCTTCTTCTAAACCCTCAACAGATTCTTTTACACCGATTGGTTTATCTGTTAAAGAGTTAATTGCTATTATTCTATATTTTTTCATCTTCGGTGTCAATTCAGTATTTCTGATGAAGCCACCTTTTCTTGTCCTTCTAACCATTTTTCAAATCTCTCTTCTAGTGTTTTTAATTCTTGTGTTTGTCGTGCATTTGGAAACCATGTAGCCTTTAATACATTATATCGCATCCAAGCTTGTTTCACTTTTGCTGTACCCTTACTAATTACATGCCAATATAATTTTGGGTCATGTTGAGTTTGATATCTTTCAAAGGAATTAATAAAATTTAAAACTGAGAAATATGTAGTGTTCTGACCAATGGCATTATACATACCACAAAGAATTAAATATATATCTTTGGATTCTAATAATTTTTTCAATCCTTTAACTTCATCCCCAACAAATGGAAAGGGGCTTTTATTTTTACCTGTATTTACATTATAAGGTTCAGAATTTAATTGTTCATATAACTCCATAAATTTAAGATGTAAATCCCTGGCATTATAATCTTCAAACTTTTTGTTTTCCATCAATATACGCTTTCAATTTTTCTTTTAAGTTCTGTCTTACTCTATAAGATGACTCACCTAAGTCATTTGTTATTTCTTCCATCGTAAGTCCATCCACACGACTAGCAATAAATGCTTTTTCTTTTTCTGTGAATGTATCATTATTATCAGATAATATGTCATCTAGCAAGAGTAAATTAGAAAAATCTTCGGCGTTTGGGTCTTGTAAAGCTTTCTGTAGTTCATTCGGATTCTGTTCATCATCAGTAACCGAAATAAATGTTTTATCAAAGCTGAGTACTTCTGGGAGTTTATTAGCTTTATTAATTAATGTTATCAAAGTATTTATCATTCCTCGATGAACATAAGTGTGAAAACTAGCTGTGCTTTTGCTACTATCGTATTTTTCAGCACACCTCATTAATACCATTCTTAATTCTTGTATTAAGTCATCTTTATCCATGCCATTAACATAATATTTATTAACAAGCCCTTGAATTTTAGGTTCCCATTTTGTTATTAAACTATCATCTATATGTATTGTCATGTAGCCCAACTAAGTGTTTTATCTTTTCTACCTTTTTGCACACATTCAGCAGAACAATATATGTCGCTAAATCCTTTGCGATAGCCTTGCATAACTGCACTTCTATCTCTTTTAAATTTTATCCTACAAAAAGCACATGTAAGTTCTATTTTGTAATACTCATAGCTACATCTGCCCTTATGTACTTTACGAGTAGATTCTTTTTTGCATACCTCACAAAGTCTGATTTTCTTGGGTCTGGGTGGATTGGGGAAATCTTCTTTTTTTAATAATCTATGTATATATTGTCTACTACAACCTACTTTTTCAGCTATCTCTGCGTTAGACATTAGAGGATTGTTTTTTCTAAGTTTTATTATTTTAGGTTTAAGTTTGTTCATTAAAACGAATCAACGGATGCGTTTGCTCTTTCAAAACTTTCAACTTTCTTTTTTATTAAACGGTTCAAATTTGCCTTTAATAAACTTTCAAAAGTGTTCGTTTCTGACACAGTTCCTATACCTGTTAAGTGTATTCCTGCAGCTTCCATGCGTGCCCATTGTGCATCTGTAAATGATAATGTAATATCAGGCATCTAAATTCTCCTTTAGTTCAGTTATTTCGTTTTTCAATTTTTTAAGTTCAGCAATTAGTGCTACAGAAAGTAAATCATATCGCACTGCTTCAATCTCTCCCTCAACATTAAGTGTTGTAAATTCAGGTAAAATTTCTGCTACCTCTTCGGCAATTAATCCTACATCTGACTTATCATTTGCCTTCCACACAAAATCTTTTGGTTGTAAGTCATATATTCTTTCTGTAGGAACTAATGTTGTATCTTTTATATCTTTTTTATATCTTTTAGAGGATGATTTACTTCTAACTAAATTAAATCCTACACTGGTATCAACAATTAAATCTGTCCCTGTATTTGCTGATAAAGTATCTAAAATCATACCTCCACTATAAAGTCTCATTCTATTAGAGTTACCACTACTACCATCATCTGTGTTAAATTGAATTACTCGACTAGCACCTGACCCAGTAGCTTGTATAAAATTATTACCTGAGCTTAATCCAGCACCCCCAAACACAATACCATTAGTAATGTAAAAATAACCATTGTCATCAATAGTTGCTTCAAAAGTTCCGTTTGATGCAAAACCAATAGAACCATCACTATTGTGGTATATACCTGTATTAGTATCTCCATCAAAAGCAAGAACGGGAGCATTTAAAGAACCACTTCCATATCCTAGTCCTACGTATGGTGCTTCAGTTGTAACTGACCTTCCAATATGATTGATTCCTGATGCCCACTCATAATAAGCTTCTCCGTTTGTATTTAAAGTAGCAAAACCATAAGCTATTATTAATTTACTTGCTTTATCTTTAACTTGACTTTCGTAAGTGCTGTCTTGAACCCAATTTAATCTAACGCTTCCAGATGAATTACCTAAATCAACAAAACAAACATGGAATGCATCAGGAAAACCATCAGGTCCACCACCATCGGTAGAATTTCTTCCTTCTGAATCACGGTCATCAGTAGTATTAAATAATTGAGCACCTGATGAACCTGCTTGTTGATTATTTTCATTGTCTAAAATATATCCATCTATACTATTACCAGGAAGAATTATATATTCCTCACCTTTATATTTTAAAAGACCTTCTTCCCAATGAAGAGAACTATTTAAATTTTCAATTGAACTACCTGTACCACCACCTGTAGCTGGTCTTAATGTACCTGCTCTGAAATTAACATCTATAGTAGGTGGTTCGTGTTCAACAATCTCATCTTCTGCCGTAGAGTAAGCTGATACTTCTGTATTTTGAGCAATCTTTGCAAAAGCTGTTTGTCCCATATTACCTTCGTCTGCTTTAACTAAATTAATTGTGCTAGTTTGCTGTCCCTGACCCTCGGTATAATCAATACTTGATACCATAAAAGATGTTTGATTATCACTAAATGTATTACTGCTTGTAGTATCGATACCTACTAACTTGTTTTTAATTTGAACTAAATGCCCTGTTCGTAAAGGAACAAATATTCTAAATTTATCATCGGCTGAAAAAGTACCACTATTTAAAGTTACTGTAAATGTAGTTGAGCTAGTTGCTGAAACATATCCATAAGCCGCCATACTATTACCTGAAAGTTTCCACGCTACCATACCTACACGTAATCCATATGCTTCAGGGTCTATAGCTGCGTTGTTTGCTGTATTATAAGTGGTCACTACTGTTCCACTACTAGCAACTGCGTTTGCCGTACCATCTATATATTGATAAGGATAATTATTTATTCTTACCGTGCCTCCACGAGTTTCATCTTCATAGGACAAAGCTTCAGATGCGGCAACTCGTATTCCATCAGCGTTTTTATCCATCGGAGATGCTGTGAATACTTTAGGTTTGTTAAAGCCCATCACATCAGCATTATTTATGGTTAGGGACGAAGAATTAAACTCTGCGTAAGAACCATAATCTGTGCTGTTATATATTATTTCTGCTAATCTAAAATGTCCTGTCGTTGGAAAATTAGAGTTAAGGTCAGATACTAACATATAATCTGTTCCTGACGACCAACTATTTAATTTAGTTTGAAATTGTGCTCTACCAACAATTGGTATTATGTGAGATAGCATACTAATTACTTCAGCATCTGCACTATGAGATGCTCTTGAGGTTCCGTTATATCCTCTTTCAACAACTAAATCAGCATCACCACTATCATGCGTGGCTGTTTTTACAAGCATTTCTTCGCTACCTATTTTTATAATCATCCCTGCTTGAATATGGACACCATTTATAGTGCTATCTGTTTTTAATACAACATCTGTTGTAGAGGCACTATCATCAATAGCTGTTTTTAATAATCCACATTTTAGTGTTCCTGAAGTCCAAGAAACAGCAGCTAAGTTTGATTTCACTATAAATTGAGTGGTTGAAATTACTCGTTCAACTCTAAAAATATTATGGTCAAATATTGCACCACCACCACCTTCTTGTTCTTTAAGTCCTGAACTATCGTGTGACATATTTACATTAATTGCTTTTAAGTTAGATGTAGTTGTATTACTAACGGCTGCTGCTGAACCGACATGTGCTCTGTCAACAGTCGCAGTATCAAAATTTAAATTACCTTTAGCTATACCAGTTACTTCTAAAACTTCTGAACTTGTATCAAGTCTTACATGTGTTCCTGAAGATGTAGCTCCAGTAGTTAATCTATGATTTTTATTAACTATTAAATCTGTATTACTAGTAGACATGTTACCTACGGCTGTCGCTACTAATGTTTCTCTTCCAAAAGCTCTACCATTTACATTAGTACCTTGAAATTGTTGAGCGTTTTCAGTTATTTCTCCTGTTGCTCCCAAATGAATATTAGATAATATAAATCTATCGCCTGCTTGTAAAAAATGATTCGTGGCAGTATTTACTATCACTTCATCTTTACTAGCCAAGTTGGTTGTTGCAATACTACTTATTCTTACTTTCCCACAAGGCGTAGAGTTGTTATCATCATTTTCAGGAACTCCAATATATTTCATCCAACTGTTTTCAAAACCGTAGCTTGTGTTAGTAGTTTTTGCTATATCATCATTAAAGTTGTGTCGGTAGGCTCCAGTAGCACTTGAACCGATAGTATTTGCCCACATTCTGACTAACCACCCACCACCTACTTCATCTTTTGTGCTGGTTGTAGGATGGATATTACCTTCTTTACCATCTGTGTATACGTAGTTTCCGTTTACTGTATAATCTCCAGCAAGTGGTCTTTCAGTCCAAGTAAATACTCCTGCACCCACCCCACTTTGCGTACCAATTGCAGTAGGATTTAATCTAGCTATTCTAAGGGGTGCAAATTTTTTACTCTGCCCTTGTGCACTTCCGTCTTTACCACCTTTATCTACAAATTTAATTTGAGCTTCTGAAGCCATGTCAGTTCTTACTCTATCAAAATCAAAGTCAGATAACATTCTTCTAGTCTGCCCACCCTCAGTATCACTTGAACTTAAAGGGAATACTATCTTCATACCATAAGTATCCATGTTAGCTTCTGTATTTGGACGAGTTGCTCTCTTAAAATAGTTCAACATAGGTGTTTGTGTAGCACTCGTAGCTGTTGAAGTAAATTGTGGAGCCAAGTAAAAATCGTGTCCAAAATCTGTTTGGGATACTGAAGCAGATGGATTATTAGTATGTGGTTCAGTAGTGGCAATTTGTTTTATTGCTGCAAGTACAGTTTTACCTGCTTCTTTCGGATGAAAATCTCCAGTTCCTGCCGCAAATTCTATTGTTGATGTTTCAAATTGGTCTGTATCACTCGTTGCAAGGTTTCCTGTTTTACTAGCAAAATCAATCATTTTAGCAATTAGTCTACTACGTCTGTTGTAAGCAGAATCGGTAGTATCCATTCTAATTAATGAATCAGTTCTATAGTCTTTTAATTCATAAAGATTATCATAGCAACGAACCACTAAGATATTACCCATACCCATCACATACTTTTCTTGCACATCTTCTGCAAAACCTGAAAACATTATTTGTTTAGAATAAGCATCAACAATTCTAACTTTCATAAAAGCTGTAATTGTTCCTGTTAAATTACCCTTAGTAGCTGAGGCAGTTCCTGAACGAGGATTGGTTGCTTTATTGATTAAAGTTGCACTAACTTTCATTGGATTGTAAATATTTTCTTGAATACTTATTTCCGTTAATGCGTTGTTACCAGCAGGAGTTTGTGCTTCTACATAATTAGAACCGTTAAAATATTGGAAAGATGCTCTACCTGCATTACTACCTACTATAGACATGTATCCTCCTAGTTTCCTGGTTTATCAACAAAGTCTTGTCTTGCTGCCGCTATAAACTGCATACTAAAATCATATCTGTCTTCTTTAGCAGCATTGACTCCAAATCGTGCACTTTGCACAGCTACTCTATATATACCACCACCCGTATGACTAGCTGCACTATCAATCACATTAGATGAATAACCATTATCACCATTGGCTGGGAATGTAGTATCTCCAACTTCTACTTCTACTAACAAGTCATCTGATGCTGCAAAATCATATACGGCATTTTCAAGTTGATTTTTAAAGGGTATTGTGTAAGTTTCTCCACCAATTGTTAAAGTGGTTGGACTAGGTTGAACAGTGTCCACTACTCCTGATATAGTAACGGATGGTCTAAAAATATTTAAATCTAATAATTCAGGAGATGCACCTGGGATTGGTATTTGAATAGGGGTCTTACCAATATTAACAGCAAACGTATCACACTTTAAAGCAAACTTTATAGTTGCTTCTTTACTGTTAGTGTTATCATGTTCACCATTTCTAAGTAATACTGATAATGTCTCAGTTGAATTTGCTGCTCTTACGTATGCCATTATGGGGTTGACTCCTGCATATCATACATATTTAATGTTTGTTCCATGTTGTTTCGTTCTTGAATTACTTTAGCTTGAGCATCTATCCCTGGTTCTATAACAATTTTAGTTTGAAGATTATTTACAACTGCGTCTGTTACTACACTAGTTAGTAATGCTGTTGGTAATCCACCTAATGCTCCTGCTGTTTTAACTGCAGCTCCAGCACCTTCTAATAAACCTGATTTAAGACCACCTTCTTGAAAAGCCTGTATAGTATCTCTAACTCCAAATCCTGCTGTAACTATTGCTCCAAGACCTGGTATAAATTTAGCTCCTGTGGCTGCTTTACCAAGTAATCCTTTTCCTAATCCACCAAGACCAGGAATTTTAGATAAACCCAACGCAATTTTAGTTATAAGTCCTGAAAAAGGTTTCATTATAAATTTAATAACTGACCCTAATGTGCTCACAACTCTTGCACCAAAGTTTTTAAGTGTTTGAGGAATTAATTTAGATATTGTTTGACCTAAAAACTTTACTACCTCTACAACAGTCTTTACAGCACCTTGAACTAAACCTTTTGTTCCTTTGATAATCATGGCAGGTATACCCTTTATAAAATTTGGGAATCCTTGCGTAACATATTTTAGAATATTACTAAGAAGTGGTGACAGATATTTCTGTACAAGTTTTTGCCCTAATTCAGTTTTAAAGAAAACTTTTGCTAAACTCCATATTCCTGTAATTTTAAGTAATCCATAAGTTGTTAACAACATTACAAGACCTTTTCCAACATTCCCTAGCAGTTTATCAAAAGTTTCTCCCCCACTAAGACCAAAAAAACCAGCAACTGATTTAAACATATCTCCAATAAAACTAAAAATACCTACTACACCATCTACAATATTTTGTGAATATCTTTGAACAAGAGGAATAGCTTTAGCTAATAGTTTTATTAGTGGTAAAAAGAAAGGCACCAGAGGCATTAATAATACGTCTGCTAGTGCACCTAGAATTTGGAATAATGTACCAAAGAGACCAGTAAATATCTGTGACTGTTTAAGAATTGCACCAATACCTAGATTAATACCTAAACTAGTTCTCATGCCTTTAAGACCGTTTTTTCTAATTTCGTTACCTACTTTAAACAGTCTTTCCATGAAACCTGGTTCACCTGAACCTTGGTCGCCACCATTATTTCCACCAGTGGAATCAATCATTAATTTTGCAATTAAATTATCTGCCATATTTATTTAATAAGCCTTAGCGGCTTGTCTCTCCATATCTTCATTTTCTTTTTGTTTCAATGCCGCATTTATACCTACTAAAATAGATATCTCATCATCGGTAGCCTCTTGTATGACTCCGTAAGGTATACCATCTTTTAGTAGCGACAGCACAACCATCCAATATCTATAGGTCACCATTTCATGAGGATTCAGGTCGGATGACCCCCTCAGAACCCTCATCACTCTTTTTTTACTTGGTCAACCTTATCGTCTTCACCAAATGCTGATGGAACTAATCTTTCTAAAGCCCCACCTAATCTAGTGTCTATGCTTAGTAAAAATGTTTCTGTGGTAGCTCCCCAAGGTGCGTTCACTATCATTTCTCTTAAACAACTTCTAACATATTCATCTGCTTGGAAATTTGTATTACCTTTAGAATCAAATTTCATACATTTTGAAATTAACTGATTCCTTTTGCTCCAAGACATTTCTTTAACAGTAACTTCAAAAGAAGCTCCTGTCTCTTCAACTGTTATAGTTTTCTTTTCTGGACCTCTTTTAATCTGATAATCCTCAAGATTAAAGCCATCCGTCTTCAGCTCATCTGACATTAAATGTCCTCCTATTTATTATGGGTATACAGGAAGTGTGTCGAATACCTCGATTTTCATATTCCTAAATACCATATTTACGTCTGCTTGTATTGGATTGTTTCCATCTATCGAATGATTCGCAGATGTAATAAACGCTCCTTGTTCATTTAGACCTTTAGTCGCAGACCCATCATCAGGGACTGTTACTACTATTTTATCATTAGTTCCTCTCTCGAAAGTTAGAACAATATCTATACCTGCTTTATTTGCAGCAGATGGTGTTCCATAATCACCTTCTAAGATTAACTCTTTGAATAATGCATTTGCGTTTTCTGCTGTAGAGGTGCCTGCTGCTGAGTCTTCAGAAGCTATAGTACAAGAAAACGAATACTCTCTAGCTTGTTCTCTTAATTCATTTGGACCTCTGTGTCTGCCATGTATCGGTTTTACATAATATCTTGGCTCTACACCATTTGAAATACCTAAACTAAAACTTCTTACTCTAGCAAAAGTAATTCCATGCATTTTTAATTCACCTTGTGAAAAATAATAGGGTTCAGTAGTTGCAAAACTTTTATTTACAGAACCACTACCTACAGTTAAAGGATTACCAATTGCACCTGAACCTATTGTTTGCATCATATGAAAAAATGGAAGTTCACTAGCTGCTGGACCACCAGGATATTGTTGTGTCAAATCATTAGTCACACCTTCATAATCCCCTTGGTTATGTACCATTCCCATAAAAGGAACTGTGTCCCAACTGTATGATACTAATCCACCTTCTTCTCCAGTTAGTGTTGCACTGTCTATCATTCCACCATAGTAACTTCTTGTAAATTCATTGCTTTCATCGGTATCTACCATTTTTATATTCCATGATAGAGTATCTAGGTTAGTTGTTTCACTAATTAAGTGTTTGTAATAAGACAAGCTCGTCACTTTTTTCAATGTTACTGATGAATGAGCAAAGTTTAACGGATAATCTAATCTAATTTCATCACTTGATTTAGACACAACTCTTCTTATTTCTTGAGTTGTTGCATTTGTCATTACTTGACTTGAGCCAATATATCCAAAAACTAAAATATCATCAGCCGATATATTTGTACCTGATGAAGTTGTGCAGAAGATATCTCCCTTAGATGCTGTTGCTGTTGGATTACCTGATATAGCCGCTATTGCATCAGAATTATCTGATTGAAAAGCAGCTGTCTGTACATTTCCAATAGGGAATCTTAGTGGTGTCCCGTCTAAAAGAACGAATCCACCAACAGACCCACTATAAGATTGTTGTCCACTATATGCGATACCAAAGTTTCTTTTTGCACTCTCACCTAGTAGTCTTCTACCTTCAATTGACATCTCTGGGTCAGGTACATCAACTGTTTCATAAACTCCTGGCACCCAATGTATTAATTGGTCATTTGCTGCCGCTGTCACGCTATCTACTTCTTTTACTTCTTGGCTCGCAACAACTGGGAAAGCTAATGGCACATCTAAAAATAATACGTTAGCTGAAGAATCTAATTTTTCTACTCTTCTTATTTGAGAGTTGTTTGCTTCATTACCTATACGTATAAAATCTCCTACTTGAACTGTTCCTGTTGCAGTAGGCACAGCAGCCACACTTATTTGTCTGTCTCCTGGACTAGCTGCAGATGACATAGTTGTAGAGTATCCACTACTTGTTTCTGTTGTGTTAGACGCAAGTTCAGGACGACCACCCTGTCCGTGCTCAGTTCCGTATGTAAATTGTGCTTGGTCTGACCGATAAACTGCCATATTAATCTCCTTCTATTTATTATACTAATCTGTTAGGTAATTTCTAACAAAACAGCATTATTAACTAATTCAATATCCACTGTGCCCACCCACACATTTGCTTGTTCAGAGTTGTCTTCAGCGAATTGATTGAATGTAATTCTTTGAAAATTAGTTAAACTGTGCACTCTAGCGTGACATATTCTTCTAATCTCTCTCATTAAGTTATATAATTTTTGCCGACTATCTTTTGTATATACCTCTAATACCACTCTATAAACTCTGTTTCCATATTTATAGTTGGCGATTGGAGTCTCTTGTATTTCAGGTGAACCTGCCCTACCTATAATATAGTCAGCTCTATTTAAATTAAATCGCACAGGGTCATTTGCACCTGTGACTTCAATATAATTTGGTTCAGTTACGTTACTAGCGTTCCATTGTGAGTCTAACTCATCTAAAACTTCACTAGCTGGCATTGGTTCATTTGGCATTAAAACACCTCAAAAGCTCTTAAGCTATCTAATACATCCATACTTTCTTGAGTAAATTGATTTACTTTTTCACTAATTGAAACTCTATCTAATCCACTCACTGTAACATCTCCAAAGTCGGCGTTTCTTAAAATGTCTGCAGCAACTAATTTTTTGCAAACCTCTGTAATTAAAGCACCTTCTCTTGTGTCTGTGTGTATATCTTTTCCGTACAGATAATCTACTTTGATTGGTTGTGTAAACTCTCCCCCACCAAACCTAAACAATGGTGCATTATAAGATGTGAATCTAGCAGGTAATAAAAAGTATCTTGAAAAATGCAACATACCTGTATCTTTAATTAAAAAGAAATCACTTTTTCTACCTTGTGTTTTAGTATCATAATTACCACCGTTCCAAATTTTAAAATTTACAATTTTATATGGGTCAGCTTTATCTAGTTTAAAACCGTTAATATTGAACTCGTGATATTCATTGTATGCAATGTTAGGTCTCCAAGACTTTCTTGTAATATGGTCTATCTTACTTTCTGCTTCATTAATTAAAGTTTCTACAGTTTTTAGAGATGGTGTTGTGCTACTTGTAAAGTTATCGCTACCGAGCACACCTTCTAGTTGTAATAGACTGTATACATCAGGAGGGGCACAATAAGTATTAATCCCTCTCTTTTTAATGCTTTTTATTGAAGGTGCTGTAGTAACAGAAGTTGGACTACTTATACGTATCCAAAAAGCACTTTCACTATCAATAGTTGTAGTCGCCCAATTTGCAAGTCTACCTACAGGTATTTGTTCTGCTCCGTCCCCTGAAAAACTATACATAGTGTCTTCATTATCATCTGGGTCAAGTTGGTATGATGCCGATAAAGGTGTAAATTCAGTAAACGCTGAACCGTTCCAGTATTCATATTTAAGTGTACCTAAGCTACCGTTACTTGCTAACTCAAATACTGCCATATCAAATCTAGAAGCATCTCCTAAATACAAAAAATCATCAGTACCTTCTAGCACTGAAAACGCAGTTCCCCCTGGTGATTGAGCTTCTAATGTTTTATCAGTAAATGAACTGCCATCAAAAACTTCTACAAAGTCAAAATATGGTGTTGCCGATGTTGGCATTTTTTAAGCCTCCGAATTATCCTCCGTTATTTCATCTGACTTTTCTTCGGCTATTTCTTCTGCTATATCTTCTGGAACAGTTCCAAGTTTACCTCTTAGGTAAGCTGCCGCCCCGTCCACTTGTTGTATTCTTGCAATTAATGTTTGTCTTTGAGTATCTAAACTTGCAAGTTGGGTTCTTAGTTCTTGACCCTCTTTTTCTAATGTTTCTAAATCTTTTTTAAGCTCTTCTTGCATTACGCATTTCTCCTAGAACTAATGCCTCTTTTTATAGAGGTTCTTCGTTTTCTTTGTGGTGGTGGTTCTCCCCAAACTGGTCTAAAACCATTTAAGAATGGTAGGCAATTACTTATATGTAAATAATACCCTTCTTCTTTTTTTGCTTGCCATACTTCTCTGCATTCCTCAGAAGCATCTCTGTATGGTTCCACCATTTCGTTAAAACCACTTACGTAAAGTATATCATCACCCGTAAGGATGTTAGTGTTTAATAAAAAAGGTTTTCCTCTTCTTAATAAACTCTTGATTTTTTTTTCTACGGTTTTGGTTCTAGAATAATGTTTCTTATAAGTTAAGACTGGAAACTCTACGTAATCATCATCTTGCCACCACTTCGGGTCATTCCAATAATGTTTATGTATTTTGTCTCGTATCGGCATATATTCTCTCCTATTACTTTGTTCTGTAATAAGTATTATACGCTTTTACTATTTCTATGTCAATCCCTAAAACATTATCCATGTCTTATTATACTAATTTTTTTTAATATTCTCTTAAAATATCTATTATAGTTTGGTCAGTGTAACTTAATGCTTTTAGTCTTTCTGCAGTTGCCAACATCTGTGGTAATTTTTGTACCCACCCAGCTTTAAGTGTAAACCCTGCTATCCATGTTTGTTCTTGCGTTGTGTAATCATTCGCATCTGTATCG
>Ga0114933_10001250_pt1 | contig 28619 bp, 29 predicted proteins | sample 4SBtaG_FD_89691 | JGI IMG/M metagenome (GOLD analysis project Ga0114933, IMG submission 89691) | Deep subsurface microbial communities from Kolumbo volcano to uncover new lineages of life (NeLLi) - 4SBTROV12_W25 metaG | ecosystem: Environmental > Aquatic > Marine > Volcanic | place: Kolumbo... | reverse complement strand
TCCGCATATAAATTTTTTGCTTTAAGTGCTCCTCACGAATCTTTTGAGATTATTTCTAATCAAAATGATCCTGAAATATTCATAGGTGAATTTAAAGCTTGGATGAAATCTATAAGAGATAATATAAAAGAAGATACTAGAACTATAAGTGGCTCGTTAAGTGAAGCGATAAACGAATTAAATGTTACTAATTCAGCTGAAAGTTCTGCAGTAAATTTTGTTTTGTTTGATGAATTAAAAATTGACTCAAATGAACAAAAGATTATTCAAAGTATGATTGATACTTTGTCTAGCAAAAATTGGGAACTAAATATCATTCACAAATACGGAACAACCAAAACGAATTTGGACAAGTATCAAGATTGGGTAAAGTGGGGTAGTGGTAATCTTTATCCAATAGTTGTTCCCGATACAATTGAATTGTTAACTAAAAAATCTCTTGAAGAAAACGCTGAAAGAATTTTAAAACAAGATTTTAAAGGAATAATTGATGAGAACACACTTTTCCAAAAAGAAATTCTTGTTACACCAGGATCTAGTGAATTAGAAATAGTTTTATATACTGCAAATTCTGAAGGTAATATTTCAATATTATCTCCTGACAGCACGGGTGATGGTGATAAAATTAATCCTGCTAATTTAGTTGTAACACCTTTTTCTAAAATTTGGAGATATAATAATCCCTTACCGGGTAGGTGGATATTTAAAATTTCAGACTACAATTCTGGATTGCTGTCTTTATACCATAGAAATAAATTAGATTATAATATTGCACTTGTTGATAAAGGTCCGTTCCCAACAAAAAACTCCATCCAACTTGTTACAAATTTAGTTAAGGACAGTAATCGTTTAATTTCAGACGATGCATATGTAGAGCTGATTTTTGATAATAAAGTTAGTTACGAGATGAATGACAAAGGGAATAAAGGAGATGCAGTCGCTGGGGATGGTTATTATTCAATGATTATTCCAGATGTAATGGATCCTGGAGAATACGACGTTAATATAAAATTTTCTTGGCCTGATTATGGTAGTAGTATTTCTGATAGCACAAAAATATCATTTGAAAACTTTCCTGAAATCAGAACTGATTTACTAAATACTTCAGAACTATTGCTGGATAATAATGTCTCTGTAGCGCTTATTGAAATATTACTTAATAATGATAAATACTATATAAACAAGGAAGATATTAAATGGTCATTTAGTTCTGATCAAAATTCTTTGGATATATCAATAAAACCCATTGATCCAATCCAAGATGGCAGAGCAAGTAAATTTGAAGTCTCACTTAGCACGATGGAATACGGCAAAGCAAGTATAGTATTCAGACTAGATTCCAAGTATAAAAATAAAAATTTTGTTATGTATTCTGACACTGTTGTAGTAAAAACGATTGATAAACCTATTGAGGAACCCGCTACGGAAATTGTCAAAGACACAAATCCTGTTGACGTGATTCAAGATAAGATAGAAAATCAGTCTAATATAATGATTACAATTTTTATAATACTGACTGTTATCCTAGTCATATTAATATCTATTGGGATCTATGCTTTAATCAACTATTCTGTAAAAGTTGATACTAGAGGATATATATATGACGATAAAAATAATATGATTTTTGATATTAATTCTATACATCGTAATTTCATTAATAAAATTTTGCATAGAAATAAAATTGTAGGGACTGATTTTAATGATGATCTGTTAAAAGGATTAGAATTTAAATTTATGGAAGGATTTTTGATTTTAACTAATACCTCTGATCAATCAGTCAGAGTTAACAACCAACCTTTAGCTCAAAGCGTAGAAATATATAGCAAAGCCTGGATCGGGATTCAGGGCAAAATCATACTATATTCTGAAGAGATACTCTAAAGATATTTAATTATTATTCTCTTGTATAGTTATTGTTTTAATAACATCACCAGATGATGTAGCAGTTCCAGGGTCTCTTGGGGATATTCCGTCTAATACATCAAGACCATCAATAACTTTACCAAACACAGAATGACAGGAATCAAATCTACAATCTTTTTCTGATCCGTCTGCGTTATATCCATCTAAGAATTCTGTAGGAACAAAAGTTATAAAGAATTGGCTTCCGTTAGTTCCTTGACCATTTTGAATACCAGCATTAGCCATAGAAGCTATTCCTTTAGAATCATGACTTAAATCCGGGTGAAATTCGTTATCAAATCTATAACCTGGGCTTCCAGCACCTGTTCCGGTAGGATCGCCAGTTTGAGCCATAAATCCAGGTATTACTCGATGGAATGTTACTCCGTCGTAAAATCCATCTTTTGCAAGGAAGATAAAGTTGTTAACAGTGTTGGGAACTTTACTGCTATACAATTCCAATGTAATAGTTCCACCTTTTTCTAATTCAATTTTTGCATAATATAGTTCTTTACTTGTATCAATAGACATAGATGGTGGTGCGTCATAAGATTTTGGTTTGTTCACTTGATCTCCTTTTGTTTCAGTTGTTTGCCCGAAATTTTGTGCTGATAGTGCATCTCTAGAGCTTTGTTCATTATTTGTAGAATTTTCTGTAGAGTTACATCCAATTATTAAAGTTGATATCAAAAATATAAATATAACAATTGATAAGGTTTTATTTTTTAGAGAATACATTTTTATGCCATTAAATTTCTAAATTTAGTAGCTTATTATACATAATGTTTGATTATTTATAAATAATTTTTGAATTTTTTAAGATTAAAATCTATCCAAAAAATATTATTTTGAATTTTTTCAAGTGTTTGATTCATTGACATTGATGCAGCATCAACAGGATTTTCCGAATAATAATTTTCTACTTCCTCGTACTTGTCCTTGCTTTGAAAATAAGAAGGAAGTGAAACTATATAATTTAATTGAAAACCATCGCCTGAAATATTTAGTATCTTACTCCAGTTTTGCTTAAGGTATTCCCAGGCAGCAGGAAGAGCAAGATTATTGTTAGCTACTCCTATTAAAACTGAAGCAATATCATGTTTTCTTATGTTTTTTGTTGTAACTTGATTAAGTAGAAATTTAATTTTATCTATATTCTTAAATTGAGTTAGACTGCCTAAGTATAATGATTTTTCTTCTTGTGAATTCGAGTTCAAGTATAATTCCCATATTTTATCAAAATCATTACTTTCACCATTATATGCAACTGAAAAAAGTAATGGTCTTTTAAGATTTGGATGAATTTCGTCATTAGAATTAAAAGAAATTTCTTTGAATATTTGTGAAGATTTGTTTTTCAAATCTTCAATACCGAAATAACATGCGCTATCGATTAATGTAGCTATCATTATTTGATCTGTTTCCGATGGTGTTTTATCTAAATTCCACTCAAGATCTATTGATATATTATTAAATATTTCTGAAGCAAATGAATAATATTTAGAATACAAATCTGTATTGTAAAGTTTGGAGTCTATAGACTTTAATGACCCGCATATATATTTCCAGATGTATGGATTATTTTCTTTATTTAATGTTTTTATTAAATCCAAATATTTACCTGGATCAATTTTACTTGACTTAAGAAGGGTATAGTAATCAGAAATCAATCCAAGCCTTTCTTCATTCGAAAAATTATTTATATTATCAGTTAGTAAGTTTGAGATTTTCGTAAATAGTTCGTTTGAGTATGAAGTTTTGTAAAATCCTGATGAATCTGTATTCATTATTGTAATATTTTTGTTTTGGATAAAATCTTCTTTTGTTTCAAGAAGATGTGTTTGTTTTGATTTAGTGTTGTTTATTAACGAGTTATATTTAATAGGTACTATCCATTCTGATTGATCATTATTTTCAGGATTGTAGGAAAATTTTTCCTGAGATATTTTAATTTTGTCGTTTTCTTCTGAAACCAAAATTAAAGGAAACCCGGATTTAGTTGTCCATTGTTCCATTAATGTTTTTATATCTTTATTTGAGCTCTTGCTCAATGCATTCCATAAGTCATTAGTTATTGTATTTTTGTATTGATGCTTTACGATATATTGCTGTATTCCTTTTTTGAATTTTTCTTCTCCTATATAGTTTTCGAGCATTCTGATTAGTGATGCCCCTTTACTATAACTAATCGCATCAAAAAGTTGTCCGATTTCATCAGGGTTTTTGACTTCCTGTTCTATCGGATGACTGCTATCTAACGCGTCTAACTCAAATGCTCTATTTGTATCATCAAGTAAAAACTTTGTCCAAACATCCCACTCTGGATATAAATTACTTATTGCTTTGTCTCCCATCCAAGAAGCAAAACTTTCATTCAGCCAAAGGTCATTCCACCAATCCATAGTTACCAGATCACCGAACCACATATGAGCCATTTCATGTGCAATTATTGCGGCTACAAGTTGTTTAGTTTGGATAGAACTTTTTTCAGGATCTACAAGTAATGCAGTTTCTCTATAGCTTATGCACCCCCAGTTTTCCATTGCTCCTGCCGCAAAATCCGGAATAGCAATATGATCAAGTTTAGGTAAGGGATATTTTGTTCCAAAGTATGATTCAAAATAATCGAGTAATTTTTCTGATGTCTCTAATGCAAAATCAGAAAATTTTTCTTGTTCATTCGTAGCCCATACTCTTATCAATATATTGTTATTAGTTTTTAACTGTTTACTTTTGATTTTACCTATTGCAAAAAATAGCAAATAAGTTGACATTATTGGAGTTTCTTGAAATTTGATTTGAGTTTCTTTCTCATTCAAGTTTTTTGTTTTTTCAATTGGCATATTTGAAATAGCAGTAAGATTTGAATGAATAATAAGTGTTAAATTAAATTTAGCTTTATAATTTGGTTCGTCTATACACGGAAATGCATTACGCGCATCTGTTGGTTCAAATTGTGTACTTATTAATTTTTCTTCTTTACCGCTATTAGATAAATACTTACTTGCATAAATACCTTTTAAATCATCAGCTATCTTACCTTCAAATTCAATTCTAAGTTTTACATTTTCTTCTTTTTCAAATTTTGAAGAAGAATTTATTACTAGTTTGTTATTTTTTGATTTGAAATTTAAACTTAGTTGATTTTCATGTGACTCAGAATAAAAATCACATTTGATAATTTTTAACCCTTTAGAATCAAGTTCGATTTCTTTAGTTTGTTCATCAATATTAAAAATAATTTCAACAGACGCTGTATAATTATCATCACTTTTGACTGTGTTAATAACTATATCGTATCTATTAATTGACAAATTTTTATTGTTCATAATTTAATCCCATTCAGGGTCCTTTTTATTGGCAAATGCTGTTTTACCAATTTCAAAATGATTACTGTCTCTAAGTTTTTTTACTTCAGAATATGAAGATTCAATATTTGACGGACTGAAATCTACTTTGTATTCATTAAGTATGATTTGCTTTGTTGCTGAAATTGCTAGATAGGAACATTTAAGAATATCTTTAGCTGTATTCCTTGCAGTGCTTAAAGATTCCCCTTGAGGGACTATTTCAGAAATTAAGCCAATATCTTTAGCTTCTTTGCTTGATATTAATTTACCTGTTAAAAGAAGATTTAGAGCAGTTTTTTGAGGTATTATTTTTGCCAATTTAGCAGCTCCTCCGGCACCTGCAAATAATCCTACTTTTGGTTCAGGAAATCCGAAAGTAGAGTTTTCTGAGGCTATTAATATGTCACATGCCAATGCTATTTCTAACCCACCTCCTAAAGCATAACCATCAATCGCTGCAATTAGAGGTTTATAACATTCAAAATCCGATGTTATTCCACCAAATGGAACGATGGGATCTGAGTTTGATTTTACATGTTTCAAATCATTTCCAGCAGAAAATGCTAAATTACCTTCTCCATAAATAATTGCTATTTTTAACTTGTTTGATTGTTTGAATTTTTCAAAAGCAAATTTTAATTCTTGGCTTGTTTGAGGATTAATAGAATTCATTTGCTTAGGTCTGTTTATACAAACTTCCAAGATCTGATTATTAATTGAAGTTTTTATGTATTTATATTCCATTAGATAATCTTATAATACATTTTAATTGTTTAATATACATAAATTTATACAATGAAGATTGGAATCAACATTTCTGACAGCAGATTATTTGATGAAAATAATTCTAGTGACATCGTTTTGCCACAGAAAATTAGTGCACGAAGTAAATTATTTGAATCTATTGGATTTGATTTTCTTACATCAAATGAAACAAAAGCTAATCCTTTTGTACCTTTATCTATTGGGTCTGAATCTACAACTACATCCGAACTTATTTCATCTATTGCATTAGCATTTGTAAGAAGCCCAATGGATCTCGCTTATATATCTTGGGATTTACAAAGAATATCGAATGGAAGATTTGTTTTAGGACTTGGAAGCCAGGTCAGAGGCCATGTGGTTAGAAGATTTTCAGGTGAGTGGCACCCCCCTATAAGTAGAATGAGAGAATATATCGAATCTTTAACTAAAATTTGGAACTGTTGGCAAAGTGGAGACAAATTAAATATTAAAGGTGATTACTATAATATAGATTTAATGACACCATTTTTTAATCCTGGTCCAATAAGTAATGAATTTCCAAAAATTATATTAGCTGCTGTAAATACAAATATGTCAAAATTGTCAGGTGAACTCAGTGATGGAATTATTCTTCATGGATTTAGTACAAAAAAATATGTCCAAAAAGTATTGTTGCCAGAAATTGAAAAAGGGAAAAAATATAAACAATTAAAAGATGAATTCATTATTACTTCTGGAGGATTTGTAATAATTAGTGATAACGAAAAAAATATTCAAAGTAAAATTGAACAAATTCGCTCTCAAGTAGCCTTTTATGCATCAACAAAAAGTTACAGAAAAGTGATGGAAATTCATGGATGGGAAAATATTGCAGATCAACTTTACAGATATTCAGTTGATGGTAAATGGGATAAAATGCCATCACTTATTACTGATGATGTATTAGATGAATTTCTTTTGGTTAGTAGCTTGAAAGAAGCTCCAAAAAAAATAAAGAGTAAATTTAATTATGCAAACTATTTGTCTATACCTATTGATGTTATTTACGAGTTTGGCATAGACCAAACAAAAAATTTAGTAAATAAAATGAAATCTGGCTAAGTATTAATAATTTCTGCTAAGTTGCTAATTGTTTTTTCTAATTTATCCTCATGGTTAACTATAGTATGATCAAATTTCACATGCTCTCTGATTTCTTCTTCTGCAATTTGTGTCCTTTTTTTTATTTCGTCGGAACTATCTGTTTTTCTAGATTCAAGTCTTTTTAACAAAGTCTTAATATCTGGGGGCATAATAAAAATTGTAGTTGCATTCTTAATTTTATTTTTTAACTTTCTAACACCCTGAATATCCGTTTTTATTATTATATTATTTTTATTTTCAATTCCATTGTTGATTTGATCTTTTGGTACCCCATAATAATTATCATATACTTTTGACCACTCTATTAACTTGTTTCCATTTATTAACTTTTGAAACTCCGATTCGGAAACAAAAATATAATCAATATTGTTTTTCTCATTTTTTCTGATTGACCTAGTTGTTACCGTAGTGATAATTTGAATATTTTGTAATTTTTCATTCAATTTTTTTATCACTGTATCTTTACCAACGCCAGATGGTCCTGAGATTATGTAAATGTTTTTATCGTTAGGCATTTTATTTTTTACTTTCTATTTCATCCCAGAAATTTGGATAAGAAACACTAGCGTGTTCTGCACCTTCTATTATTGTTGTTTTATCAGATAATAATCCCGCAATTCCAAGCATCATAGCAATTCTGTGATCTCCATAGCTTTCTACTTGATTTCCTATTAATTTATTACTTGGATTTATTATCATTCCTTGTTCAGTTTCCTGTATGTCAGCGCCTAATTTTGAAAGTCCAGTCACAGTTGCTTTAATTCTGTCTGATTCTTTCACTCTTAATTCTTCGGCATCATCAATAATTGTTTGAGTGCTTGCAAAACAGGCTGCCAGTGACAATATTGGTATTTCATCAATAATTTTTGGTATAGTATTTTTATCTATATTTATTCCTTTGAGCTTACTTGATTTAACTAGAATATCTCCTCTAGGTTCTCCCATATCGGTAGTTTTATTATTAACAGTAATATTTGCTCCCATTTCAATTAATACTTCTAGTATTCCTGTCCTATTAGGATTCAAACCTATATTTGGTAATAATATCTCTGCATTGGGATGACATGCTCCCAAAACCATCCAAAATGCAGCAGAACTTATGTCACTAGGAATGACAATATTTTGTGCTTTTAGTTTTGATTTTTGTATAGTAGTTACAGTTCCGTCAATTTTTATGTTAGCTCCCATTGCCGACAACATTCTTTCTGTATGGTCTCTACTTTTTGAAGGTTCTTCAAAAGTAGTTATACCATCTGCGTATATTCCTGCAATTAATACACATGATTTTACTTGGGCACTTGAAACTGGGCTCACGTAATTAATCTTACCTAAATTTCCTCCACTAATTTCAAATGGAGCAGTAATTTGATTTATATCTTTATTGTTAAGTGAATTAATATTGGCTCCCATTTGTATTAATGGCTTTGCAATTCTGTTCATTGGTCTTTTACTAAGAGAATTATCTCCAATTAATACAGAGCTGAAGTTTTGACCTGCAACTAATCCACTGATTAATCGCATACATGTTCCACTGTTTCCGCAATCTAATGGTTCAGTAGGCTTTTTAAACCCATTTTCCCCATTCCCATATATTTTAAAAGTATGTATTGGATAATCGTCAGCATAATTTACGTTATGGATAATTTTAGTTCCAAGTGTTCTTAGGCATCTGATCACAGATTCCTGATCGTCTCCGACACAAAAATTTGTAACTTCTGCTATCCCATGAGCCATAGAATTTAAAATAGCAGCTCTATGAGAAATTGATTTATCTCCGGCAATCCTAATTGTAGAATTTATTTTATTAGACTTGGTTATTTTTTTGATCAATTTATTTTGTTCTTTTATATTTCCACAAATCTTTTGATTTTGATTTTTCTAAATCTACTCTTTTTTGTATAACATTGTCTGACACTAGAAACCCTGCCATCGTTTGACCAGAATTTAAGATATTTGCTGAAGGAGTATTACCATCACTGCTACCTGTTACTCCAAGCTCCCATCTCATTCTGCTTTCCCATCCTTTAATCAGATAATCTAATAGATTGTTATCTTTTTGTTCAAATGAATTAGATAGTTGAGATATTTCATTATTTACTTCTTTAAACCAATGATTACTTAAATCTGTTGTTCGAACTATTATTTCATACAGTTCTTCAGGGTCAGTTAAACTACCTATTGTTGAGTAGTTAAAGTCATTTTTTGCTAACTTAGACATTTCTGCCCAAGAAGTAGATTCTTCAGAGTATTTCATTATTGAATAAGAAAGTAGTTTGGGGATTATGTTTGTTGCCGCATAATAGCTATCATATTCCACAGGTTCGATAAAATAGGGTTCCATTTCTATACTTTCAATAATTTGAATTAGTATATTAAAAAAATTTTCATTTACTTTTTTTGAAGGCATTAATAAAAATTGTTGTTCTGTAAACATGCTATCAAGTTTAGCTAATTTATAATTTAAATTAACTATAGGATGAGCTGATGCAAAACTAATGCGTTCATCTTCTATTTTAGTATTAGCCCAATTAATTGAATCATTTTTAGCAGGACTTAAATCTATTATTAATTTTTCTTTTGAATTAGTTTCAATAAGCTGATTAATAATACCTTCTCTAAATTTAACTAAAGAGTCTATAAAAACAATGTCATGCGTACTAAATTCTTTAAGGTTTTTGTGTATTTTGTTAAAAACTTTAGATTCTTTAATTTTAGTATCTAAGTTTTGTTCTAACGAAAAGCATTCAATATTTATATTCTCATTCTTTGTCTTAATTTGGCTTGCAAGTTCAAGATTTGTTTCAGAACTTAATATAAATGATATAGTTGACATTTTATTATGATTTTTTATTATTGGCCACAGCCACCGCCGCCGCAAGCACAGCCGCCACCACTATTAGCATCAGCATACTCATTTTCAACTGCTTCATTATTACCACCGCCGCAGCCACCAGCGCCGCCGCCGCCGCAAGCACAGCCACCACCGCCACCACCGCAGCCACCGCCGCCGCTTCCTCCGCATGCGCATCCACCAGCTAAATTAGGGTTACTTATTACAAATCCACTTCTCATTATTGAGTCAATATAATCTATTTCGGAACCCTGTATCATATCTATGCTATTTTCATCTATAAGGACTTTAACATTTTCAAATTCAAATATTTTATCATTTTCTGCAGGATTTTCTTCAATAGCAAACATGTATTGTATGCTACCTCCTGGCGAAGGCATAGCAACTACTCTCAGCATAGCTGTTTTGGATTTTTCCTTAGCTAGTATATCTTCTACTTTTATTATTGCTTTAGGTGTAAGTGTTATTATTGATTCAGTTGTCATAATTTTAGCTTATATTGTGATAATAAGTTCTATGATACTAGAAAATTGTGATTATGTCTTTATTTTCAAATTATAAAATTAAACAATTATCTTAATAAACTAGCTGCAACCCTTTGAATAACTTCAAGTAATATAATCGCAATCATGGGAGAAAAATCAAACATTCCTAGAGGTTTAATGTATTGCCTTATTTTGCCAAGCAATGGTTCGGTAATTTGGTGGGTGATTCGTGAAATTGGATTGTAAGGACTAATATTTATCCAAGACAATATTATTCTGATTATGAGAGCTAAAAAAAACAGCTCACAAAAAATATTGATTACTAGAATAATAAAACTAAATATATTCAATATTACTCTCCAAGTTCTAATCCTCTTTTATGAGCAGAATCAACTGCTTCTATTATTATATCTTTAAATTTTTTATTGTTTAATACATTCATTGCTGCTTCTGTAGTGCCTCCAGGGGATGTTACGTTTTTTCTTAATTGTTCTGCACTTTCTTTAGAAAATTCGTATAAATTCAAACTTCCTTTTAGCATTTGTATTGTTAAATTATGTGCTAATTCATCTGATAGGCCAATTTTTTGTCCACTTTCAATAAGTGATTCTATGAAATAAAACAAGTATGCAGGACCACTTGCAGACAAAGCTGTGGCCATTTCGATTATTTGCTCATCATCTACTTGGTACTGTTGTCCTATTGAATTTAATATTTTTTTTGTTTCATCAATATGCTCTTTGTTCGTTTGTGTTGTACTAGACCATACTGATACTCCGTTTTTTATTTGAGCAGGAGTGTTTGGCATAACCCTAATGACAGATTCATGATTGCTTATATCGATTAAAGTGGATATTTTTATTCCAGCTAATATAGAAATTAAAGTTTGCTGATTATTAAGTTTGTTAAATAAATCCATTTTTAATTTTTTTATATCTTGAGGTTTAACACAAAGAAAAATCAGATTACATTTTTCAATTAATTTGGTGTTATTGAAAATTGACACTTCATATTTGTTTTTCAGGTATTCTGTTCTATCAATATTAATATCGGAGCAGTAAATATCTCTTGAAGACATGATTTTTGAATCTAAAATTCCACTAAGTATAGCTTCTGCCATTTTCCCTGAACCAATAAATCCAATTTTCATTTTATTTTGTTTTATTATCAAATTTTGGTAAAGCTTTATTCTGCGCAACATGTATTGCTAATTTTATTGATTCTTTTAGGCTAGTATGATCAGCTATTCCTTTTCCGGCAATATCAAATGCTGTTCCATGATCTACTGAAGCGCGAATAAAAGGTAGCCCCAAATTTAAACTTACACTCTGCTCCCAATTGTGTACTTTTATAGGTATATGTCCCTGATCATGGTATTGAGCTAGAACAACGTCGTAATCGCCATTTATTGCTTGATTAAAAATTGTATCAGCTGGGATTGGCCCTTTTACATTTATCCCTTCTGATTGAGCTTTTTCAACTGCTGGAAGTATTTGTTCTTTTTCTTCTGAGCCTATTAATCCTCCATCAGATCCATGAGGATTTAATGCTGCAACCCCAATTTTTGGTTCTTTAAATCCTAATTGTTTAAATTCATTGTGAATTAGCTCTATAGATGTATAAACATTTTTAAATGTAACTAATTCGCAAGCCTCTCTTAAAGATTTGTGGGTAGTTAAATGCACAACCCTTAATCCAGGTGTCATTAGCATAGTGGCAACATTTTTAGATTTAGTTTGGTTTTGAAATAATTCCATATGTCCTATTAATTTATTACCTGTTAAACGGCAAGCTTCTTTATTTATGGGCGAAGAGACTATTGCATGAATAGATTCATTCATAGCCAATTCTCCAGAATGATGTATCCAAGTTATTGATGCTGATCCAGCTTCTTTTGAAATCTTTCCTGGAGATATTTGTCTAAAGTCTAAATTAGAATCATCAATTAAAGGTACTACATTATCATTTAGTTTTTTTATTCTTGATACCGAATCAATTTTTATGAATTGAATATGAGTGTTAATAGTTTCTTGAGCATATTCAAGGGCTTCAAAATTTCCTAGTACAAGAGGTTGAAAATTAAATTCATGTAATAATTCATTTAATGACTTACTTATTATTTCCGGACCAATGCCACATGGATCACCCATGGTGATAGCTATGACTGGCTTATTTGTAGATTCCATTATAGTTTTTTAATTTAACCGCACTTAGAGTAACCACATTCATGACAATTTAAGCAGCCTTCTTCAAATATCAAATTCGCAGGGCACTCTGGACAAGGGTTACTAATTTTTGCTTGAATTTCTTTACTATCTACATTAGGTTTGATTTTACTTTTTCCATTGCCATTAGAAGTTTCAGAAGGATTTGTCAAACTATCGGATTCAGTGATATTAATTCCAATGTCATTAAGCGAGCCACTATCAGAATGTTTATTCAATACTTGCGCTACAGCGTCAGGTGCTGACAAGATTAATTTTCCATTATCCCATACAGGAAGGTCTGATATACCTTTCAATTCATTAATAATTTCTTTTGTTTGAATTCCTGATCTTAAAGCTAATGAAACAAGTCTTGATACTGCTTCTAGGTTTGCTGAGTCGCTTGATCCGGCTTTTCCTAAGTTTGTAAATAGTTCGAATGGATCTGATTGCTGATCAAAGTTTACCGTGACGTACATATTTCCGTGGCCTGTTCGTATTTTTTCTGTCACGCCAGGAACTACGGAAGGTCTATTTCTTGGCTCAGGGCTATTTGTATCTAGTACTGTTGTATTTGATTCATCTTTATTAGTTTTTGTGTTTTCATCATTGTTTGTTGATACCAACACTTCTTTTTCTCTACTCCCAGCTCTGTAAACAGTAATCCCTTTACAACCAAGTTCCCATGCTAAAGTGTATGCTTCTTCCACATCTTCTTTAGTTGCTTGATTTGGCAAATTGATTGTTTTGGATATCCCGCTGTCTACATATTTTTGAAAAACTGCTTGTGTTTTAACATGCCACTTAGGCTCAATCATAGGGCTTTCAGTAAAGATTTTATTTTGCTTTTCTGACATTAATTCCCTTATATCGCCCCCACCATCAAGATATTTGTCTATGTCTATTTTTTCGTTACCTTCATCAATCACGTTATTTTGTAGCTGTTCTTTTAGATCTTCGTTTATGTAGAATAATTCAACTCCCTCTAACGCAGCAGACATATTGTGTTTTTTATATGCTATACCAAACAAAGGTTCTATTCCGCTTGAGCAATTTGATATCATACTAATTGTGCCAGTTGGAGCTATACTTAGCCTCCATGCGTTTCGCATTGTTTCCCATTCTCCGCCATTTTTCTTATTTAATATACTTTTATCAAAAGCAGGAAAGTTACCTTTTAGTTTTCCAAGGTGAGAACTATAACGGTCTGCAGTGTCTTTCATTATAGATCCTATTCTATCTCCTATTTTTATAGCTTCTTCAGAATCGTACGCAATATCCATTCTGATTAGTAGATCAGCCCATCCCATTAATCCTAATCCTATTTTTCTTGTTAATGAATTCATTTTTATTGTAGTTTCAGTAGGGTGGTTGTTTGCGTCTATAACATTGTCCAAGAATCTGACGCAAGTTCTGACAGTCTCAATAAAACGATCTTCTTGAAATTCTCCATCAGTAACAAAATTTCCTAAATTAATGCTTCCTAAATTACATGACTCTCCAGATAATAAAGGCTGTTCACCACAAGGGTTTGTTGCGTTTATTTGCCCTATTGCTGGTGTAGTATTATCTTCATTGATTTTGTCTAGCCAAACCATTCCTGGTTCTCCATTTTTCCATGCTCCGTCAATCATCATATTATATATTTCACGTGCTTTTACAAATTCGTCAGCACTTTTATCTACAGGTTTTGTGTACGATTTTTTGTCTATAGGCCAAGTTAACCTAAGATATTTGTCATCTCTAACCGCTTCCATGAAATTTGAATCTGCTCCCACAGAAATATTGAAATTGCTTATTTCACCTTCGACAGTTTTGCATGTTATAAAATCTTTTATACTAGGGTGGTATACAGACATTATTGCCATATGCGCTCCGTCTCTTTTTCCTCCCTGAGTAATCATTGTTCCAACTTCGGAAAGTAGATTTAATACAGCAATGGGGCCACATGCTTTCCCATGAGTGGTTTGGATCTTATTTCCTTCTGGTCTTATTTCTGAAAGCGAAAATCCTATACCACCCCCAAATTTTTCTATCATAGCTTGCTCAGATGCAGCTTTCATTATTCCTTCCATACTATCATCGATATCCAAAACATAGCATGCACTAAGTGTTCCATGTCCTGTACCTGCATTCATAAGGGTAGGGCTGTTAGCCATGAAATCAAGATCCCACATTAAATTAAAAAATTTATCTTGCCAACTTTTAACTTCTTCTTCATTGGCTCCATGCTTTTCTTCTTGTTTTCCTAGATGTTCAGCTATTCTTAAAAACATTTCTTTGGGTGTTTCTATAATCTCATTATTTGACCCTTTTAATAAATATCTTTTTTCAAGAACTTTTAATGCATTTTCTGTGAATAATCCGTTTTCTTTAGTAACCATTTCTACTCCAGTTTAATTTATTTTTTGTTTTTTTCGCTTAATAGCGTATCTATTTCTTTCCTGAAAGTTTCGATATTTTCAAATTCTCTGTAAACACTTGCGAATCGTATATATGAAACACGGTCTAATTGTTCTAGGCCGCTCATAATAATTTGCCCAATTTTCTTTGAGCTTATTTCACTTTTTCCCACTTTGTCAATTTCTGATTCTATGTCTAATATGATTTTGTTCAAAGATCTATTGGACACAGGTCTTTTTGCACAAGCTTTATTCAAGCTACTCCATATTTTCTCCTCATCAAACTCTTCATTTCTTCCATCAGATTTTGTAACGATTACTGATTTTGTTTGAATTGTTTCATATGTGGTAAATCTTTTACCACATCCTAAGCATTCTCTTCTTCTTCGTATACCTTTTGATATTTCTCGAGAATCAACTACTTTTGACGATTTTGAATCACAATATAGACAAATCATAACTTTACAAATAAACCACCACAATATATGGGGATAGAAAATAATTTACTACTATATGTAGATGTGTGTCAATAAAAAAAAGCCGTTTTTTAAACGGCTTTTTTTAATTCTGTATTTTAGATTAGTGTTTACATGTTTTGTACATACTTTCTTAGGAAAGGAGGTAGATCTACAGGAGCATATTTTTGTTCTTCGTCGATAATTTTAAATATGTCTTCTGAAGTATCATTCATATCTATATATGATTCGTTTGTTTCAAAACCTGTTGCTATGATAGTTACTCTTATTTCGCTATTCATTTTTTCATCTGTACCCATTCCAAATATCATGTTTACACCTGGATCAGCTAATTTATTTATTTCATCAGCAGCGATTTTTAATTCTTCTAATTTCAAATCTGTTCCGCCAACTATATTAAACAATACGCCTTTTGCTCCTTCTATGGATATATCTAGTAGAGGATTTTGTAATGCTTGTCGTACAGCATCTTTTGCTCTATCTTCACCTGCTCCATAACCAATTGACATCCAAGCCGGTCCCGCATTTCTCATTATTGCGTTTACATCTGCAAAATCTGTGTTGATTTCACCTGTTGTTGTTACGACTTCAGCAATAGATTGAACACCTATTCTAAGAACATCATCAGCCATTCTGAATGCATTTGCTGTAGTTATTTCTTCTTCACATATAACGTTTAACCTTTCGTTAGGGATTGCAAGTAATGTATCACAGTGCTTTCTTAATTCTTTAATGCCTTCTTCTGCTACCTGCGTTCTTCTGTTGCCTTCAAATTCAAATGGTTTAGTTACAACACCAACAACTAAGGCATCTGTTGTTTCTTTTGCAATCCTGGCTACTACTGGCGCAGCACCTGTACCGGTTCCTCCACCCATACCTGCAGCAACAAATATCATATCAGCACCAATTAATTTGGATTGGATTTCTGCTTGTGATTCTTCAGCGGAGGCACCACCTTTTTTAGGATCGCCGCCTACTCCCTGTCCTTTCGTTAATTTTTCACCAATTCTTATACTATCAGGGATTTCCATACTTAGAAGGGATTGTGCATCTGTGTTTAAAGCTAAGTATTCAACACCAACAATCCTTTGTTTATACATTCTTGTTATGGCATTACATCCTCCGCCCCCTACTCCTAGTACTTTTATTTTTGCTGCCCCTAACATTTCATTGCTTATAGTCATTGCTGACCTCCCTTTTTACTTAAATTATTTATTATCTGCTGGCTTGTTTTTTTAATATTGTTAAAAAAATTATTTAGAATATCTATTAAATACTTAATTTGAGTACTTATGGAATAGGTATATGGGTCATTTTTTTCTATTTTTTCAGGTCTGAAGCTTGAATCAGAAGTTTCATTCATTATCCCTCCCACTGTCCAAAGTATCATTCCTAGTACTGTAGAAAATCTTGGATTTTTTAATTCTTCAGGAAGATTATTTATTTTTATATCTTGTGTTAGATTATCTTTTGGATTACCTGTTCTTACATTACTAGTTATATTATTTGCAATTAATTTTTCTAATCCAAATAAGTTACTTGTTCCTCCTGTAAGCACAATTCTGTAATTTGGATTTTCCTTAAAATCAATTGTTTTAGTTTTTATGGCAATTAATTTTACTAATTCTTCAGACCGATCTCTTGTAAGCCTTATTAATTCTCTTATTGGAACATCAATTTCTTCTTTGGACAATTCACTTTTCATTTTGATAGATTCTGCAGAATTATTTGTTTGACTTTGAATAGCAGATCCGTATTTGATTTTTATATATTCAGCCTCTCTTGTATCAATTTTATATGTTGACGCAATATCGTTGGTAAAATGATATCCTCCAACAGGAATTACTCCAGTGTAACTAACAGTTTTATTTTTAAAAAACATTAAATCTGTTGTTCCTCCGCCAATATCTACCATTAATACACCCTCTGCTTTTTCTTTTTCTGAAATTACTGCATGTGAGCTTGCTAGAGGTTCTAGAATTATTCCATCTGATATTAATCCTGCATTTGTAGCTGACTGAACTAATTTATTAATAGCTGAAGGAGAAGCTGAAATCAAATGAGTTCGTACTGATAAATTTGAACTATGCATTCCAATAGGATTTAAAATTTCTTCTGATCCGTCCACAGAATATCCGACAGGTATAGAGTGGAGTATAGATTTGTTTTCTACCTGTTGCTCTGAATTTTTAAGTGGATTTTTAATTATATCTTCACGTGTTATAACTCCTGTCGAAGCAACTTGGTCTAATGTATCCCATCTATCTTCAAAATTTACGTGCGAACCCGTTATTCCCAAAAATGCGGATTTTATATTTAAATTATAATAATCTCTTAAAACTTCTAATGATTGCCTGATTCCTTCAGAAGTTTTCTCTACATCTACTACGTTTCCTTTGCTTAATCCTTTGCAAGGGACTACGCTGTGTCCTAGTATTTCTATATTACCAGGTTTAGAATATTTTATGACAACAGTTGCTATTTTAGTTGTTCCAATGTCTATTGCAGTTATTGTGTTATATTCCATAATTAATCTCTAATAATTGTATTTATAATGTTCTTTCTATAATTCGTAATTTAGCACTTTTACTGTTTGAGTTAGATATTTGTTCTTTATATTTTGGTTTTATTACTTTTTTATTTACAATTCTAAATCGTTTGTCGCTTTCATTTAATAATTTGTATTTATTAAAAATGTTTTTTACAATCCTGTCTTCACCAGAATGATATGTGATAGTAAATATTCTCCCCTCACATGCAATAATAGACAAAGCGTTTTCTAACCCGTTTTTCACATTTTCATATTCATTATTTACTTCTATACGAATAGCTTGAAATATTCTTGTTATATTATGTATTGCCCTTTTATATGATAAATTTCTATAAAAATTTAAACATATTTTTTTTAAATTTTCACAGGTGTCTATTGGTCTTTTTTGAACAATATATTCTACAAATTTAGTTGTATTTGAATTAGATGGAAAATCTGCGTAATCTACAAGAATTTCCATTAGTTCAGTTTTGCTATATTTATTTATTACAGTATGTGCTGTTAAATTTTCAGAATCATCAAAACGCATATCAAGTTTATTTGAACTATCAAAACTAAATGCTTTGTCTATGTTTCTCAGATGAAAATTTGATAGTCCAAAATCAAATATTATGTTGTGAATCTGAGTGTCAGAAAAACTTTTAATAGATTTAATATTTTTGTAGTTTTCATGAATGAACTCGATGTTATTGTAAGATTTCAATCTTTCCTTAGCTATTTTTAATATTGTAAGATCAGTATCAATGCCAGTAATTTTAGCATTTTCTACCTCATCTAAGATTTCTTTACTTATACCTCCCTCTCCTAATGTACAATCAACAATGTTTGTAATACTTGAAGATATATGTAAATTTTCAATTATTTCTTTATATAAAACTGGAATATGAAAGATTTTCATTAATTATGTGACTTGTAAATTTATATTTTGAGTTTAAGTTTTGCAGAGTACTAAAATAATGTTCAAGGGAATTAAAGTGGTTTTTTAATATATAATTAATAATTAAATAGATTTAAATTGATTATGAAATACAGTGTTATTACAATTAGTGATTCAGCATCTACCGGAGAAAACAGTGATGTTAGTGGCCCTTTAATTATCGATATTATGGGCACTGAAAATATTTTGAATGATTATAAGATTGTACCTGACGAACAAGCTGAAATTGTAAAAATATTACAAATTACTGCTCAAGAACCGGGCTTAGATTTGATTTTAACTACAGGAGGGACTGGTATCGGACCAAGAGATGTGACTCCTGAAGCAACAAGAGAAGTTGTTGAATATGAAATTCCTGGGATATCTGAATTAATGAGAGTCAAAAATTATATTAATTCGGAATTTGTTGCATTATCTAGGGCCGTAGCGGGTGTTACAAATAAAATACTGATAATTAATTTACCAGGAAATCCAAAAGCTGTAAAAGAAAATCTAAATGTTTTAATGCAAATTTTACCTCATGCATTGGATCTAATAAAAGGTAATACAGATCACAAAGACGTGAAGAGATGAATTTTTATACTCTTTCTTTGTTTCCTAATTTAATTAATTCATCATTGGAAGAGGGTGTAATCAAAAAAGCAATTAATAACAAGTATATTAATATAGTGAACTATGATTTAAGAAAATTTGGAGTTGGTAGAAATAAACAATTGGATGATACTAATTATGGAGGAGGGCCTGGAATGATACTAAAACCAGAACCTATATTTAATGGTGTTGAATATATTAAAGATAAGCATAATATAACGAATTGCCCAGTTGTTTTGATGAGCCCACAAGGAAAACTTTTAAAACAAAATATTGCAAAGCATTTTGTTAAGAATCAAAATATTATAATAATTTCTGGAAGGTATGAAGGAGTTGATGAAAGAGTTGTATCAAATTTGATCACGCATGAAATTAGTATAGGTGACTATGTTTTATCTGGCGGAGAATTACCTACAGCTATATTTATAGAAGTATTATCTAGAATGGCACCAGGAGTTTTGGGAAATGAAGATTCATTAAATGAAGAATCATTCAGTAAAAGTAAAATAAAATATCCCGTATATACTAAACCTAAAAATTTCAGAGGAATGAATGTTCCTGATATTTTATTATCTGGAGATCATAAAAAAATTGATACATGGAGATCAGAGAGATCTAAGTTGAATACACGTCTGAAAAGACCAGATCTAATTTGATTTATTACATAAAATAATCATATTTCATATTGAACTAGTTCATTATGACTGATAATATGTCTCTTCGTGATATTCATAAAATAAAAAAAATGTCAAACAAAAATAAAAATTCTAATAATTCTTATGACTTTAGATCCGGGGATACTATTGAACTTGGAGTTAAAGTTACAGAAGGTGAGCGTACAAGGATCCAAAATTTTAAGGGAGTAGTTATTAAAATTAGAGGAACTGGTGTTGGCAAATCTTTTACTGTAAGAAAATCTGATCAGAATTTTGGGGTAGAAAGAACTTTTCCCTATGAATGTCCTTCTATTGATTCGGTCAAAGTATTAAGAAAAGGTAAAGTTAGAAGATCAAAATTATATTACTTACGTGGACTATCTGAAAAGAGAAGTAGGATTAAAGAACTAAGATAATTTTATTTTTTAATTTAATCTAATTTTTGTATTAGATTATTAGCCACCCGATTATATTCATCATTAGCTTCCATATCTTCAAGGTATGCAATTTTTTGCGGATCGCTATAACTTCTTCTCATTTCAATACTACCTAGAAAATCAATATCATGATTTTTAGAAATCTCTTTGCCGGCACCTTTGCCAAAATATTCTCCTGAGAAATTCTCAACTATCCCGTATATACTATGATTTAATTTTTTAATCATATTAATAGATCTGATTGCATCTAATTTTGCTAGTTCTTGAGGTGTTGTTACTATAACAAATCCATCTAAGTCCAGAGTTTGCATTACAGTTAGTGGGGCATCAGAAGTACCTGGAGGTAAGTCAACTAGAAGTACGTCGATTCCTGCCCAATTTGTTCCAGATAATAATTGATTGATAGCATTATGAATCATTGGGCCTCTGAAAATTATTGCTTCATCTTCATTTTTTTGAAAAAATCCCATAGACATAACTTTTACACCGTGTAGCTCTGGTGGAATCATTTTATTTTCTTCATCTACTCCAGGTTTATCTGTTACTCCTAATGCTTTAGTGATATTCGGACAGTCTATGTCTACGTCAAAAATTCCTGGATTATAACCCATTTTTGTTAATGAAAGCGCTAAATTCACAGTTACAGAAGTTTTTCCTACTCCACCTTTTCCACTATAAACACCTATTTTTGTTTTGATGGGTTCAAGGGCATTTGCCAATTGTTTTCTTTGTTCAAACTGGCTTTTGAGCTGTTGGATTTTTGATTTAGCTTGATTAATATCAGGTTTGTTTCTTGGGTTCATTTATTAATCTATGCCTAATTCCTTTTTTCCATCTTCACTAATCATGTCAGGATTCCAAGGTGGTTCAAAAATAATATCTACTTCTACGTCATCGACTTCTTCAATCTCAGCTATTCTCCATTCTGCTTGTTGTGCTATATAAGGTCCCATTCCACAACCTGCAAAAGTTAATGTCATGTTGACTTTCACGTCATTTTCTTTGATTTCGACACCGTATACTAAACCCAAATCCACTATATTTACGGGGATTTCCGGATCATAAACATCTTTTAATGCTTCATAAATAATTTCTTCGTTAATTAGATTTGATGTACTCATATTTTTATATTAATTAATTAATTGAAATATATTGTATTACAATTTTATTTATTTTTCTTATTTATTTTATCAATAAAATCTCTTATTTTTGCTGCTTTTTCAAATTCTAGTTTATCAGCAAAGTCATACATTTTTGATTCTAATTCAGCTACTGTTAAGTTATCTACAGATTCATCTTCGTTAGAATTGTCTTTTAAATCATTCAAGTTGAAATTATTGATTTCTTTATCAGGGGCTTGGGATATTCTTTCATTAATATCCCTTATATCTTTAACTATTGATTTAGGAATAATATTATTTTTCAAATTATATTTTTCTTGAAGCTCTCTTCTTCTGTTTGTTTCGTATATTGCTTTTTCCATTGATTTGGTAATTCTGTCTGCGAACATTATTACTTTACCTGAAATGTTTCTTGCTGCACGTCCAATAGTTTGGATCAAGGAAGAAGAAGAACGTAAATAACCTTCTTTGTCAGCATCTAAAATTGCTACCAAACTTACCTCAGGAAGATCTAGCCCTTCTCTTAAAAGATTTATTCCTACTATTACGTCATAGGTTCCATTTCTAAAATCAGTAAGAATTTTACTTCTATCAAGAGTGTCAATTTCAGAATGTAAATAATTGGTTTTTATATTAGCGCTTTCCAGGAAATCTGACAGTTCTTCGGCCATTTTTTTTGTTAGGGTAGTAACTAATGTTCTTTCAGATTTGCTTATTCTTTTTTCAATTTCTGCGATTAGGCTATCGATTTGATTTTTTGTAGGTTTTATCTCAATTACAGGGTCTAATAATCCAGTTGGTCTGATTATTTGTTCAACAATATTTGAACTTATTTCCAACTCATATTCATTTGGTGTTGCCGATACGTATACTACTTGATTTGCAAGATCATTGAATTCTTCATATTTTAAAGGTCTATTATCTTTAGCAGAAGGCAACCTGAATCCATGCTGAACGAGCGTATCTTTTCTAGACCTGTCTCCTTTATACATACCTCTCATTTGTGGAATGGTAATATGAGATTCATCTATAAATATTAGATAATCATCCCCAAAGTAATCTAATAATGTATATGGCCTTGTTCCTTCTTTTCTATGATCAAGATGTCTTGAATAATTTTCTATTCCTGAACAATAACCGTTTAATTCCATCATTTCCAAATCATACAATGTTCTAGTTTTTAATCTGTTATGTTCTATTATTTTCCCCTGATCTTCTAGTTTGCGTAATTCTTCATCTAATTCTAACTGTATACTTTTCATTGCTGATTTTAATTTTTCTTCTTTAGTTACAAAATGATTGGCAGGATAAATAGAAATAGTATTTATTTCTTCAATTATTTCTCCAGTAATCCTGTTGAATCTTCTTATTTTTTCTACAGTATCTCCCCAAAATTCAAATCTTACAGCGTCATCTTCATATGCTAAAATAATTTCTAGAGAATCACCTCTTACCCTAAAATTACCTCTTGTAAATTCATATTCATTTCTTTCATATTGCATACCAATAAGATTTTGGATTAAAGTCCTCATCTTAAGATCTTTGCCAACAGATATTTCAAATATAAAGTTTATGTATTCTGAAGGATCACCAAGTCCATAAATCGCTGATACTGATGCAACTACCAGGACATCTTTTTTTGTTAACAGTGATTTGGTAGCAGATTGTCTGAGTTTATCAATTTCATCATTTATGGTTGCTTCTTTTTCTATTAACAAATCTCTAGAGGGCAGATAAGCTTCAGGTTGATAATAGTCATAGTAACTTACAAAATATTCTATTGAATTTTCAGGAAAATATTCTTTGAATTCCATAGCTAACTGAGCTGCTAAAGTTTTGTTATGCGCTAATACCAATGCAGGTTTTTGAACTTGCTCAACAATGCTAGCCATTGTGAAAGTTTTTCCACTTCCTGTCACTCCTAGTAAAGTTTGTCTCTTGTTTCCTTCGCGTATACTGTCAGATAAATTTTGTATAGCTTTTGGTTGATCCCCTTTTGGGGAGTATTTTTTTATAACATCAAATTTATTCATTAATTAGATTATATATAAAAATTTACTGAGGTCTAGGTTCAAGTTCCAGATCAACTTTGATTTTTTCTAAATCTCTTAGAATACTGAGAGATATTGTATCGCCTGAAGAGTGATTTTCAAATAACACTGAACTTAGTTCATTCATGGATGAAATAGGAATTTCATTAATACTTAGAATTATATCTCCTCCTGAAGGGTATGAATTATAGTTATCAGAAATTGTTTCTTGGTAACCTTTTAAATCACTTTTTTCTGCTGGACCACCGATAATGACATCAACAACCATTACACCATCCATATTTTCTTCAATTTCAAGAGCTTTCTTATGATTCTTAGATAAATTCATTCCGGAAATACCTATCCATGGATAAAGAAATTTTTCTCCCTTAATTAGTGTTGGAACAATTGCTTTGGCTGTATTTACTGGGACTGCAAAGCCTATACCTGCATTCCCTCCATTCTGTGTGATTATTTGGGAATTAATACCTATCACTTTTCCATTCATATCTAATAGAGGACCTCCAGAATTACCAGGATTTATAGCAGCATCAGTTTGAATAACATTAGGTATTGTGAAAGTAGAATTTTGGCTGGGAACAGTTCTTTTTATTGCGCTTACAATTCCACTAGTCATACTAAATTCTTGGCCAAAAGGACTGCCAATTGCAAATGTATAATTACCTACATTTACTTCGTTTGAATTTCCCAGGTTTAGTGGTGTGAAAGAAAGATCATTTGTTTCTAATTTTATTACAGCTAAATCAGAGTTCGGATCCAATCCAACTACTTTGGCGAGAAATTCTGAGCCGTCTGAAAATTGAACTTCTACATTATCAACATTTGCGACAACGTGGTAATTAGTTACAATGTGCCCCAATTTATCCCAAACAAACCCAGACCCATTAGATCTTCTTGATTGATTTTGAGAGAAGAAGCCCATTGATGGTACAGTTTGTATTACTTTTATGTGAACAATTGAGGATAGAGAAGAATCGTAGAGGTTGCTCAAGTGTTGTTCACGAGCTTCAAGTAGGCTAATGTTAGAATTAACTTCCGTTTGGCTCATGCTAGTGTTATTTACTGAGTCTTCACTTGCTGAATCTGAATCCAGAGTGCATGACATAAGTGTAATAGTTAGAAATATTAAAGCAATTTTTTTCATCTTTAGTCCTTATAATTTATATACTTACAATTATAATTATTTAATATTAAGAAATATTTAAGATTGATTTTGAATTGAAATTTTTTCAATAATAATTCTAATCAAACTTTCAGTATCTAATTTTTCAATATTCGAAGTATGTATATCGTTTATGATTTTTCTGATTTGCTCATGTTCATAACCTAGGGCTTCTACTGCTTTGGTGGCTTCTATTTGAATATCCAAATCAAGATTAGAACTCTCAAAAGCAATATTATCTAATTGCCCTTGAAGTTGGATAAGTATTAACTTTGCAGTTTTATCACCAATACCTGGGACTTGTTTCACAATATTATGGTTGTTACTTGCAACAGATTCTATTATTTCTTCTATTGTGATAGTTGAAAGTATAGTTATTGCAACCTTTGATCCAACTCCTTTAACGGAAATTAATTTTTGAAATAATTTTCTTTCATTATCATCTAAAAATCCAATTAGGTTTATACTATCTTCTTTAACATCTAAAATAGTTTTGATCGTCAACTTACTACCTTCACTAAGATCAGTATATTTTTCTGATGAAGGGACAAGTATTAAAACATTTACAGGCCCAACATTTAATACTAGCTCATTTTTATTTATAGATATTATTTTCCCTGATAAAGATTCAATCATATTTCAGCTACTGTTATTAATGTTTTTTTTTCTTCTTTTTTACATAAAGTAAATTCAGCTTCCAACTTTAATTTCGAAGGATTGTCATCTTCTATAAGACCCGAATCAACTATGCCATCTAATGTTGATTTCATTCCTATTATCAGATTATCTAGGTCTATTTCTCTAGTATTATAGAAATGATAATGTACAACCACTCTTGGTTTTAGCGTTTTTATCCCAGTTTCGTGCATAGCATCAAGAGCAAGAAATTTTGCTGTTTCTCGCCTTTTTCTATTAATCTGACGGGTAACTTTAAAATGTGATCTAGAGTTACCTCTTATTTCAGCTGGCGGAACATCATATAGCTGCATTGTAATTTTATTATTCATTTTAAGATAGAGATTCTGCATATTCTGTCAAAGCACTTTCTTCAAAATCAGCATTTGTAAATACTTTTTGTACATCATCTAAGTCATTAAGTATGTCTAATAACTTTAGTATTCTAATTGATTTTTGATGATCTAAAAGAAGAGATGATTTAGGTATCATTGCAATTTCATAAGAATTAATTTTGTATCCTTTATTTTCCAAATTAGATTTCAAGTTTTCTAATTCGGAAATATTTGAAATCACTTCTAATATTGATTCTGATACATTTACATCTTCAGCTCCTAAATCAATTGCATCTAGAGCTAAATTTTCTTCATCAGTTTCTTTTGTATCTAATAAAATTAATCCTTTTTCTTCAAATTGCCACGAGACTGATCCTGATTCCGCAAGATTTCCGCCTGATTTTGTGAATGTTGATCGTAAGGCTGAAATTGTTCGATTCTTGTTTTCTGTGAGAGTGTTAACTATAAAACCAGTACCGTCTGGACCATATCCTTCATATTGAGATTCAAAAATTTGTTCAGCATCCTTACCTTTTCCTGTAGCTTTCTCTATATTTTTGCTTATTCTATCGTTTGGCATATTACCATCTTTTGCTTTTTGTATAGCAATTCTTAATCTTGGGTTTTGAGCAGGATCCGGACCACCTTCTTTGGACGCAACTATAATCTCTCTTGCTAACTTTGTGAATAATTTGGCTCGAGAAGCATCTACTCTTCCTTTTCTATGTTTAATATTTGCCCATTTCGAGTGACCTGCCATAGTTTCTCCAATTAAATATATTTTGGTAATTCAATTATCATTATATTATTACATAAGTCTATTTTTTTAATCCATTCGGATTTTGAAGGAATGATTATTTCTTCATTTTGTTTGTTTTTGATCACGTAATTATCATTATTTTGATTTGGTAATATTTGGGTTACTTCACCGATTTCTTTGTTTGCTTCATCGAAAACATTTAATCCAATTATTTGAAATTGATAGTATTCCCCTTCTTGTAATTTGGGGAGCATAGTTATTGGTACTTTGATAAATTGGCCAATTTTTAATTCAGCAGAGTTTCTATCTTTTAGACCAATATTTAAATAAACTAAGTTTTTTTTAATATTTACTTCGGAATTTTGAATTAAGTATTTTGTATTTTCTATCCAAATCTCGGAATTACGTTTAAATCTTTCTGGATTGTCTGTTTCTGGACGAATTTTCAATTCGCCTTTTATGCCTCTAACTCCAACAATACTTCCAACTATAATTTCATTTGGATAGTTGTTTGAATTTTCCATGAACCAAAATTCGACTAGATAATATCTAGAAATACATGTGTATCTGTCTTTACAGCCTTAACACGTAATATAGCTCTAAGAGATTCTGCAATCCTTCCCTTTTTACCTATTATTCTACCTTTATCTTCGTCAGCAACTTTAAGTTTTAAAACAATTTTCCCTTCTTCTTCTTCTTCTTCTTCTATTTCTACTTCATCAGGATTTTCAACTAAAGCTTTTACTATATATTCCAGTAAATCTTTCATTATTTAATTATTCCCTCTTTTTTAAAAAGTTTTGTAACTCTAGTAGATGGTTGTGCGCCGTTAGCTAACCACTTTTGTGCTTTTTCGGAGTCAATGGATAGAGTCATAGGATCAGTTGTAGGATTATAATGGCCAATTCTGTCCACATGTGCACCATCTCTAGCTGCTTTTTGATCAGCAACTATGATTCTATAACTAGGAGCATTTTTTCTACCTGTTCTTGATAACCTTATTCTAAGCATTACTTCTTTATTAATTAATATTTCTCATGAATTTTAATTCTATGTGCAAAATATGTCAATTTGTTTAATTCTTTCTTTTTTGTATTATTCATTGATATTATGTTATGTTATAATCCCTTCTCTATATTTTATTAAATGTTTACCTAATTTTTGGAGATATCATGAAAGTTTTATTTTTAAAAGATGTACCTGGAGTCGCCTTGGGCGGAGAAGTTAAAGAAGTAAAAAACGGTTATGCTCGAAATTACCTTATTCCATATAATATTGCCGTATTAGCAAATAATGAAAGTTTAAAACAAGTTGAAAAAATAAAAATTGTTGCTGAAAAAGAACGTGTTGCTAAAATGGAAGATTTGAAAAAAACATTCGAATCTATGAAAGATCTGACAATCAATATTCCTATGCTATCTGCTCAAACAGGAAAATTGTATGGATCAGTAGGGCATGACATGATTAGCGGTGCATTGAAAGAATCTAAAGGTATTCAAATTGAAGAAAGATATATCAAGTTAACCGAATCAATAAAAGAGCATGGAATTTATAATGTTTTAATTGAAATTTCTGAAGAAATGTCTACTAATTTAAAAATTATAGTTCATGATCCAGAACAAGATCCAAATGAGTTAGCAGAAGCACCAGCAGAAGCAGAAGCACCAGCAGAAGCAGAAGCACCAGCAGAAGCAGAAGCAGAAGCACCAGCAGAAGCAGAAGCACCAGCAGAAGCAGAAGCACCAGCAGAAGAAGAGAAATAGATTAACAGGAGTTAAATTTGGTA